>Ga0194129_10005342_pt1 | contig 16436 bp, 15 predicted proteins | sample TA2KigCa35mmetaG_FD_150862 | JGI IMG/M metagenome (GOLD analysis project Ga0194129, IMG submission 150862) | Freshwater microbial communities from Lake Tanganyika, Tanzania - TA2015038 Kigoma Deep Cast 35m | ecosystem: Environmental > Aquatic > Freshwater > Lake | place: Tanzania: Lake... | reverse complement strand
GAAGCCATGACACAACTTGAGCTGTTGCAGGAGGCCGAGCGCCTAGCGCGCCTGCACAATGACGCGTTCCTCGTGGAGTTCTTGGGCGCGGCGCGCTCGGGGCTGGGGGACGAGCGCATCGAGGAGCTAGTGAGCGCGGGCGTGTTGTCCGTGGATGCGCTCGTGGGTTTGCGCGTGGACGAGATCGACCCCTACGAGTACCTAGCGCACGCGGGGCGGCTCATGGACGCCGCGACCCCCGCGCAGCGCGCCTCTATGCGCGAGTGGACCCTTGAGCAGTGGGCGCCGCTCGTGCAGGCGCGGGTGCGTGACTCGCGGAACATGACCCGCGGGGAGGCGGAGCAGGCGCTCGTGCCAGGGCTTACGGAGACCGTGGCGGTCCCCCAGCTTGACGCGGCGCTGCCTCCCACGCAGGTGACGGTGCCCTCGTGGATGGCCCCCGCAGAGCGCGCCTCGTACGCTCGCGCCGTGACCCGCGCTGGCGAGTACGCGCGCGGGCTCGGCAACGAGCTGAACGAGGACTTGACGCGCGTGGCGGCAGAGGCGTGGGACGGGGAGCAGATCACGCGAGAGGTGGATCCCGTCCGGCGCGCCGCGACCCTCGAGGCCCTGCGCGAGGAGATGGGGCGCACGCTCACGAGCACACGAGACGCGCGAGCCCTCGCGGGGGCGCTCGGGGACAGGGTGGGCACCTACGCGCACAACTGGCTCCGCGTGGCGCAGACCGAGTTACAGGCGGCGCACAACGAGGGGCGCGTGCTCGCGGCGCTCGACACGGACGGAGAGGAGGCGCAGGTGGCGCGCATCCCCGAGAGCGGCGCGTGCGACTACTGCCTGCAGCACTTCACCGAGGGGGGCGCGCCCCGAGTGTTCGCGGCGCGTGCTATAATCGCCAACGGCGTCAACGTGGGGCGCGCCCGCGCCGACTGGCTCCCCACCGTGTTCCCCATGCATCCCAACTGCAGATGCGACACCATAAAAGTGCCGCGAGGCTACCGCGTGACCCCCATGGGCGCGCTTGAACCCAAGGAGCCGTGATCCATGTTCACCTACTCTCAGTGGCTTGTGGACTTCCTAGCCAAGGCGGCAGGGCACAAGTACATCAAGCGCATCCCTTACGCGAGCGGCGGCAAGACGCGCTACCGCTACATCTACAAGCTCACGCACATGGCGGGCGGCAAGCATGTGCTCGACCCCGACCACATGATCGTGGGCGCCGCGTTCCAGCTTGAGCCTGGTGCGGGCAAGGAGGTCCACGCTCACATCACCAAAGTGGACGGCGACATGGTGACCTATCGCCTGGACGACGGACCGCGGAAGGGCGAGACTGTGACCGAGTCCAAGGCGGCGCTCGCGCAGAAGCTCAACGAGAAGCACGGGGTGCACGCGGCTATCTCGGCGGAGCGTGACAAGCAGTCCAAGGTGGTCGAGGACCTAAAGGCTGCGGGCGCGTCCACCAAGCAGGTGGCGCGTGAGCAGGCTCGCTTGGAGCGCCTGGAGGCCGCGCTACCTGCACCCGCGCCGGAGCCCAAGAGCGAGGACCGCGAGGGGGAGGAGCGTGTAAAAGACACGGCCGCGCGTCTGCTAGTAGCGTTGCGCTCGCCTGCGCGCTACACCGTGAGTCTGTCGTCTGCCCCCGCCGTGAGGATGCCGACCACGTGGAATGGATTCGGGCGATATGGGGCTGTGTCCGCGGACACGACCCGGTTGCTAGAACAGATAACAGCCACCCCCGCAGTGTTCACGCCTCGTTCGTTCCCGACAAAACCGCAGGGAGTGACGCAGCTCACGCACACAGGGAGACTCGAGGAGGTCACCAAGGATGTGATCTCCGCCCCCTGGGTGCCCAAGGGATACATCGCATCTCTGGACAACGCCACGAACATGATTGACCTCACCATCTCTGAGGGCGCGTACACAGGGCGCAGCGCGTTGGTGATCCCCCCCACCATGCTCAATGTACAAACCTACCAGGACCGCGTTGCGAGCCTCCCCATCGTCTCGGCAGAGACGATGGGTGATGTGAAGTCCGTGGTAGATGCCCTAATGACCGCAGATGCGCTGCCTCACCATCTAGCCGCGAGCATGGGGAGGTACAGCATTAAAGAGATCAAGCGTCCCGAGGCGCCTAGGCGGAAGATCGTGAGTGATGTAGACGATTTGGCGGATAACATTCTCACGGAGATGCAAGACCACTACGGCGACGCGTACCGATTCAAACTAGATACGCGGGTGGGCATGCCTCGCATTTATGTTTCGCGGAGGCTGAGCAGCGGCTGGCAGGATATGGGGTATATCTCCGTCAACGACGAGGGCAAGATACACGATGTCGCGCTGACGCGATTAGTTGGAGAACTGCGTGATTTTGTTAAGGATCAGTTGGACCGATACGAGATCAAGGAGCCTCTGGTATCTCCTCCGCAGGCCACAAAGGATCAGTTGAACCGATACGAGACCAAGGAGCCCTAGATGCCATTCCCCAACGAGCACGCAGCGAGGCAGACCGAGCCGAGCGAGTACACTGAGTTCCGCCGCTACACGCCCAAGGGGGCGCCGGCGGGCTTGTCCATGATCCTCGGGATCAAGGACGGCAAGAGCGAGGTGCAGAGCGTCCGCGCGGACGCGTCCAAGATGTCGGCGGCGGAGTTCGCTGCGTGGCTCAAGGAGCACGAGTTCAAGCACGATGTGGAGGAGGCCACGCGCAAAGGGGGCTTCGAGAGCTTCGCGCGCTGGGTGCCCTTGCAGCTTGGCGCGGAGACCTTGAGCAAGGCGCAGGAGGACGACCCCCCCGTGACTGCTCGCATAGGCGGCGTGTGCAGCACGGACGACATGGACTTTGAGGGGGAGCGGATCGCGCAGAACGGGCTCGACTGGTCCTACTTCCTGCAGCACGGGTGGTTCAACCACGAGCACCAGCAGGGACCTGCGGCGGTGCTCGGGCACCCGACCCGCGTGGAGGCGGTGGACGACCACAGGACGCGCGTGGAGGGGGAGCTGTACCTAGCCAAGCCGCTCGCCCGCGAGATCTACGAGACCGCGTATGCGCTGCACAAGGCGGGCGCGCCGCGCTCCTTGGGCTTCTCGATTGAGGGGCAGGTGCTCGCGCGTGATCCGGTGACGCCCAAGAAGGTGCTCAAGGCGCGCGTGCTGAATGTGGCGATCACGAGCGCGCCAGTCAACCCGCACACCAACCTCGAGCTGATCGCGCGCTCCATGGGCGCGGCGGCGGGCTACCAAGAGCCCGCGGTGCCCGACGCGGACGCGAGCTTGAGCGCGCTCATGGACCAAAGCCTCGCCCCCAAGCTCTCAAGCGCCACGACCCCCGCGTCTGCCCCCAAGCGCGTGATGAAGCGCGCGCAGGTGTTCGCGCTCCTGCGCGCCAAGTTCCCCGAGATGGACGAGGGCGACCTGGGCGACCTTGTGGGGCGTCTCATGGGCGCCGCGCGCGAGTTGCAAAAAAAACCTTGACACCTCACAATATAACTAACTCACCAAGGAGACACCGATGAGTGACACGCAGATCGAGCAGAGCGCCACCGCGCTCATTAACGCGCCTGTGTCCACGCCCGTGGACGAGGTCGAGGTGGACGCGCTGACCGAGGCGCTGGACACCCTCGCCAAGGCGATGAACAAGGAGGCCCCCAAGTACTCCAAGGGCAAGGGCAAGCAGGTCATGCTGTTTGATGCCGAGGAGGACGAGGACACCGAGGACCCCGAGGACGAGGAGGACGACTCCGAGGACGAGGAGGACGAGGATGACATGGAGAAGGGGCTCCGCATGTACGGCATCGAGGAGGCCATGAAGGCTATGGCCGCCGGCACCGACAAGATCGTGGGCGACATGGAGAAGCGCATGCACGCTCTTATGAAGGGCATGGAGACCATGCTCCAGGAGATCAAGGGCATGAAGGGCGAGCAGAGCGCGATGGCCAAGAGCCTCGGCGCCGCGCTCAACGCGCCCGTGGCGCCCCGCGCCGCGCTCTCCGTGGTCGCCGCCCCCGTGGCGCCCGCCCCCGCCGCCCCCACGCGCGGTGAGCTGCTGTCAAAGGCGCTCACCAAGTTGCAAGACCCCTCCGTGGACAACGCCCGCAAGGCGCGTCTGCGCAGCGCCGTGTCGCTCCTTGAGAGCGGCGCCGACCCCCGCACCCTTGACAGCCTTGTGAACGGCTAAGAGCACACAGGAGAAGCGATATGATGAACCTCCCCGAGATCAACACCCTTGCCAACGTCGAGGACCTCGCCGCCCTCAACAACGCTCTCCGCAAGAGCGCCAACGCGGGCTACCAGACCCCCGCTGGCACCGTTGGCGGTGACGCGGGCAGCCTCTCGCCCCTCGTGCCCCAGAGCATCGAAAACACCCTGGCGAGCGCCACCTACACGATGAAGGAGCTGACCCTGTGGCCCGCGATCCCCAAGGTCCAGGTCACCAACACGCTCCACGAGTACGCGGTCATCAACGACCACGGGCTCGACCTCGAGGCCTTCATCGCTGAGGGCGCCGCGGGCACCACGAACCGCAGCGAGTACGAGCGCAAGAACGTGCGCATCAAGTACCTGGCGGAGCGCCGCGAGGTGACCGACGTGGGCTCGCTCGTGGGGCTGATCGGCAACCAGAGCAACGCCATCGCCGCCGAGACCGAGCGCGGCACCATGCGCCTCCTGCAGAAGTTGGAGCGCAGCCTTTGGCACGCTGACGAGGACGTGAACCCCCTTGCCTTCAACGGGATCATCAAGCAGATCGAGAGCCACAACAGCAGCTCGAACACCTATGACCTCGCGGGCAAGTCCCCCACGCCCCGCCTCCTCCAGGAGGTCCTGTCCGAGCTGCAGAGCGCCCCGCGCTTCGGTCGCCCCGACTGCATCTACGTCGAGCCCCGTATCCACGCGGAGCTGATCAAGTTCGCCGTGCAGTTCGGTCGCCACGACCAGCTCTCCGTGAGCCGCGCGGCTGACGGGCTCACCTACGGCGCGATGGAGCTCAGCATTATGAGCCCCTACGGTGCCGTCCCCGTCAAGTCGGCTCCGTTCCTGTTCAACGCGTACGGCGCGCCCGAGAGCGCCTCGTCCGTGGACGCGCCCGCGAGCGCCACGCTGACCAGCGCCGTGGCCGCTGCGGACGCAGCCTCCAAGTTCGTTGCCGCTGACGCGGGCGCGTACATCTACCGCATCGTCGCCGTGAACAACAGCGGCTACAGCGCCGCGATCAACAGCTCCGCCGTCACCGTTGCCGCGGGCGACAAGGTCACGCTGACCATCGCCGCCGCCACGGACGCGGTGTTCTACAAGGTCTACCGCACCGAGGCGGGCGGCGCCGTGGGCACCGCCAAGCTCATTGGTGAGATCAAGAAGGCGAGCAGCGGCGCCACCGTGTTCGTGGACCGCAACGGCGTGCGTCCTGGCACCTCTAAGATCGTGTTCGTGCAGCACGACCCCTCGGTGCTCGAGTTCGCGCGCCTCCTCGACTTCTTCCGCCGCCCCCTCGCGGAGGTCGCGACCAGCAAGCCCTTCCTGCTCATGCTGTTCGGGTCCCCCATCGTCAAGGTGCCTGGCAAGATGTGGGTCCTGCAGAACGCGGGCGTGACCGCCACCAGCTCCATGCTGGACAGCATCGCCTAAAGGACCCGGGTATGCAGTGGCACCACGCGACCTTGCGAGACTGCAAGTTGCCCATCGGTCAAGGCTTCTTAGAGCTAGACGAGCGGGGGTTCGTGGTGTCACCGACACCTTACGCCGAGGCGGTGTTGCGCCGCTACGGCTCCGTGACGGGGTTCAGCCTCGTCCCTGTCACGGAGGAGACGACAGAGCCAGAGGACACAGGCGCGGCGCCGCAGGAGCCCTTGTTCGAGGGCACCGAGGCGCCCGCGTCAAGACGCCGAGGGCGCTCCGCGAAATCGCGCGGCTGACCCTCGCACAGATAGCCCGAGGGGACCATGAGCATCTACACGCAGATCACGCCGCAGTGGCTCAAGGACACCTTCCTGTTGGGGATCGACCTCACGCTTGACGACGGGTCCCCGTACCCCGACGTGGCTTTTGAACAAAGCATCAACGCGGCTGTGAAGCACCTGGAGAGCGACCTCGGCATCTTCATCGAGCCGTTCGGCGTGGTGCATGAGGGGCACGACGCCGAGCGACAGGGGCGCTACAGCTACTGGCCCTTTAGGCTAGACGCGCGCCCCGTGATGCGCGTGGACGGCGCGCGTATCCGCTTCGGTTCGTTCCAACCCGTGGACGTGCCCGCCTCGTGGGTGCGCTTCACGAGCCACCTGCATGGACAGATCAACTTGATCCCGAGCGAGGAGAGCTTGGGCTCTTACTTCTTCCGCGCCGGCGTGCCCTTGATCGGCGGGTTCGGCATCTACGAGGACCGAGAGTACATCCCGAGCTACTTTGAGTTCTCGTACACGGCGGGCTTTGACTCGCGTGAGGGGTCGGCCACCTTCGCGGCGGGCGAGAGCACCGTGCGCGTGCCGCTTGACCCCCCGCTCTTGGGGCAGTACCTCGTGGAGACGGGGAACACGGCGGTGCGCGCCACCTCACGCGCGCAGGACGGGTTCACGCTCACGCGCACAGGGAGCACGGCGGCGGCGCTCACGGTGAGCTGGAGCGCGGACACGCTGCCCGCGGACCTCAAGCACGCGATAGGCGTGAAGGGCGCCACGCTCCTCCTGCTGCACGTGGCCGGCGACTTGATCCTCGGCGCAGGTATCGCCAACCAGAGCCTCTCGGTGGACGGGCTCTCGCAGAGCGTGGGCACGACCTCGAGCGCCATGTACTCGGGGTACTCGTCCCGCGTGGAGATGCTTGAGAAGCAGTACACCATGCTGATCAAGGCGCTGAGGGCTCAGTACAAGATCACGCAGTTCGGGGTGGTGTAAGATGACGCAGCTCCCAGCCACGCCGCCGCCCAAGGCGCGTCCCCGCGTTGACTTCTCCATGGTCGAGTTCAAGAAGCTCATGTACACCAAGGGGGTCGATCTCACGTGGGAGCAGTGCGCCGAGTGCCCCTGCTCGCAGCGCGCGGACGCGTTCCCCATAGGCTCACTCGTGGAGGCCACGAGCGTGGTGACGGGGGAGGCGCGTCCAGACTGCACTCTGTGCAGGGGGCGCGGCTACTTTTGGCACTCGCCGCAGACCATCCGCGCGCTCGTGACCAACGCGAGCAGCAACACGGACAAGTACACCCTGTACGGGCAGTACGCCAAGGGCATGGTCTCCATCTCCCTGCTCCCCGAGCACCTGCCCGGCTACGGGGACAGATACACGGTGCAGGACTCCGTGCAGGTGTACCGCGAGGCGCGGGTGCGCGTGGCGGGCGCGGTGCAGGAGCTGCGCTACCCCGTGACGCCTCGACTGCTTGACCTCGCCACGGGTCCCCTCGAGCTAGGTGTATTGCGGATCCAACGAGCGAACATCAGCGGCACGAGCACCGAGGCGGACGCGCTGGAGGAGGGCGTGGACTTCACGGTCACGGAGGCGGGGCTCGTGGACTTCACGCTGGGGGACGCGCGCGGCACGGCGCCCGTGGTGGGCGCGCGCTACTCCGCCTCTTACTACTCCCAGCCGCGCTACTACGCGATGGACACGCCGCACACGCACCGCGACTCCACGCTCCTGCGCAAGAGCACCACGGAGCGCCCGCTCTTGCTACCTGTGCAGGTCCACTGTTCGCTTGAGTTCATGGGCTTTGCACATGGCTGATATTCAAGCCAACTACCGCGCGCTAGTGGCTGCGCTTGGGCTCACGAGCGAGGAGGCGCTGCGCCGGTCGCAGACGCTCGCGGGCGTGGTGCTCGCAGAGTGGAGCAGCATCGTGCGCGGGCAGCTCAAGAGCACGCGCCAGGCGTACTTGTCCTCGCTGCAGGTGCGGAACGTGACCGAGCACGGGTTCGTGGTGGGCTTGCCCTCGGGGCCGAGCGTGGCGGTCCTCGCGCACATGATCGAGCAGGGCATGGGTCCGGGGGGCATCGGGACGCAGGGACCCTATGATGTGCGGCAGTTCCTCCTGCGGGCGGGGACGCGCAACCTGCGCCGAGATAAGCAGGGGCGCCTGTACGTCAACGTGCCCTTCACGCGCACCAAGGGGCAGGTGGCGCAGATGGCGGGGGACAGGATCGCGGCGCGCGCGCAACGGCTCAAGGCGACCGTAGACACGGCGCAGGGGACGGTGCGAGGGGGCAGGCTCCCTGCGGGCTTGATCCCTAGGGCGCAGCCTCACCATGTGACCGACCTCGCTGCGGGCATGGTGCGTCTCGCGTCCACATATTCACAAGGGGCGGGGGGGACGGCACGCACGCAGACCACGGGCTACCGCACCTGGCGACGCGCGAGCTACGCGAACAAGCGCCCTATGGCTTGGATCAGCAAGGGGATCGTGGCGCACAGGTTCGTGGACCAAGTCATGCAGCGCCTCCCAGCCTTGATCACGCGGGTGTACACATGATCCTAGACCTCCACGCAGTGCAAGCTATCAGCAGCGGGCTCAACTACTACAAGACGCGCCAGTCCGCGTTCAACGCGCTCTTTGTGGGCGTGGGCACAAGCACGCTCGCGGCGTGGTACTCGGCGTTCGCGAGCGCGGAGCACTTCCCCACGGTGCGCTCTTACACGGCACAGGGGACGGCGCAGGCGCCCTTGCTCACGGTGCGCCCGCTGGAGGAGAGCGTGGCGCAGGAGTTCGTGGGGGACTTCGCGGAGCGCGTGGGGGGAGTGACGCGCGACAGCTACCTAGTGCGCGAGGGCGTGGAGCTTGTGATCTTCGCTAGAACGCCAGACATGGCGCGCGTGTGCCACATCGTGACGCGGGCGGCGGTGGCGCTCGCGCGCCGCGCCATGCACCGCGTGGGCTACCACACATGGAACTACGGAGGCGCGCAGCCCTTGAGCCCCGAGGAGGACTTGGCGGCGGAGGAGCTGGGCATCTATGTGCGCCGGCTCACGCTCAACGCAGAGTACCAAGTACACATCCCCATCCCTGCCGACGCCGAGTTCACTGTGCCCACGATTGATGTGGCTGACGTGCTCGTCCTCTCCGCGACCGAGCGCACGGCGGACGGGGTGCAGGGCGGCGTGGATGTGGTAAACTGAGCCCCACACAAAGGAGCACCCATGCCATCTAGTCTCAACTTGAACGGCCTCAAGATCTTCCGCCCGGGCGTGTACGCTGAGGTGGACGGGTCCGCGCTCGGTGGCTCGTCCCCGAGCACGGGCAACCTCGCCATCGTGGGCGATTTTCCTAGCTTCGAGCAGAACGAGGCGCTGACCTTCACGAGCGCCTCCGCGCTTGTGTCCTACGACCCGAGTGACCGCGCCCTCGCGCACATCGGCGCCATAGCCTTCTCGCCCTCGCTGGACGAGCGCGTGCCTGCGGGCGCCGCCTCGCTCACGGTGCTCAACGTGCAACCCAACACCTGCGCGCGGTTCCCGTTTGTGGACGCGAACGGGGCTTACGCGCTCGTGGTCAAGTCCTCGGTGTGGGGGAGCAAGGGCAACCGCACGCAGGTGACCATCGCCAACGCCAACACGGACCAGGTGAACATCACCGTGGCGCGCGACGGCGTGAGCGAGAGCTTCACCGGCATCGAGAGCGGGGATGTGGCGAGCGTGTACTACGCGGGCTCGCTTCTCGACACCGTGGCACTCACCGGCGACCGCGTGGCGGGGCTCACGTACTCGTGGACGCAGGGCGAGCCTATGGCGAGCGGCACGGTGAGCTTCAACGAGGCTGACATGGTGAGCGGCGCCCCCCTTAATGTGAGCTTGAGCACGAGCGCGCACACCGCCTCCGTGATCGTGACCATCACGGGCGAGGATCTCGAGGGCGTGGCAGCCAACTCCGTGCTGACCTTTAGCGCGGGGAGCGGGGCCACGCAGACCACTGCGGTGAGCTTTGGGCGCGTGACTAGCGTGAGCGCGACCTCCACGGACACGGCGTACACGGGCACCGTGGTCGTGGCGGGCGGCGTGAGCTTCGTGCCCGAGGACTTCGCGAGCCTCGCGGCGCTCGTGAGCGCGCTTGACCAGCTCCCCAACGTGGTGGCGAGCTACCTCGCCGCCGAGGACTACGACGCGGACGCGTTTGACGCGTTGAACCAGAGCATCAAGGGGAGCGGCGCGGCTGCCGAGTTCCGTTGCGACCTCGAGGCGATCCTGCGCGCGCTCTCACCCTCAACGCTCGTGACCGTGGAGCGTGCTGCGGGGGGCGTGGCGAGCGTGGCGCAGCAGGCGAGCGGGAGCGTGACCGCGCTGCTGAGCGGCGGCACCACGAGCGCATCGGTGCTCGCGGACTGGGTGGCGGCGCTCGCCACCATCGAGAGCGCGGACATCCAGATCCTCGTGCCGTGGACGAGTGACGACTCCCTGTGGGGCGCGGTCAAGGGTCACCTGCGCCTCGCGGCGCTCGCGGGGCGTGAGCGCAACGCGTGGGTGGGCGCCGCCGCGTCACAGAGCCTCACGGCGCTTAACGCGCTCGCCAAGTCGCTGAATGACCGCAACATGGCCCTCGTGGGGCAGAGCATCAAGCACGTGGACCCGCAGGGGTTGGTCAAGACCCTTGAGCCCAAGTACCTGGCGCTCATGCTCGCGGCGATGCAGGCGGGTACGCCTATCGCGACCCCGCTCACGCGCAAGGAGCCCAACGTGGTGGACGTGCTCTGCGCGTGGGACGCGAACCGAGACGCCGGCGAGGCGATCTCCAAGGGCATCTGCGTGCTGTCGCGTGGCCCGCTCGGGTGGCGCGTGGAGCGCAGCGTGACCACCTGGCTGCGGGACGACAACCCCGTGTACAGCGAGGTGAGCGCCAACGAGAGCGTGAACGCGTCCCTGCGGGACCTGCGCGCGGGGCTCGATCCCTTCGTGGGGCTCGGGAATGTGGGCTTCACCGCGTCCCGCCTCCAGAGCATCGTCACCGCGCGCCTCAATCGGCAGGTGCTTGACGGCGTGATCAAGGCGTTCCGCGATGTGGTGATTGAGAGCGTGGGGGACACGGTGCGCGTGGACTACACGCTCGCCGCTGTGGAGCCTGTCAACTTCGTCCGCGTGGTCGCCCACGTGGCGCGCTTCTAAGGAGACTAAATCATGGCGAATGTACTGAGCGGCGCGCGCGCCAAGCTGATCGTGGACGGCAACGAGATCGGGTACGCGTCCAACGTGTCCGCGTCCGAGCAGATCGCCCTGCAGCGCGTCGATGTGCTGGGGGACATTGACTCCAAGGAGATCGTGCCCGTGGGGCGCAGCGTGTCCGTGCAGGCCGCGTTCGTGCGTATCTCGGGGCAGAGCCTCAAGGACCTCGGGCTGATCCCGCGTGGCGGCACCGTGGACGTGATCAACTTCCCCGAGATCACCTTGGAGGTCTATGACCAGGTGAGCGATCAAGTCATTTGGCGTGTTGAGGGGTGCAGGGCGGAGTCACGTAACTGGACACTCCAGGCGGGCTCCATTGTGACCACCAACGCGAGCTTTCAAGCTCGCAGGCTGTACGACGAGCGAGAGTGAATATGGACCTACGCGCGCTGAGCGACAAGACCCCCGAGCCCGCCGCCGAGAGCGTGTTGCTCGTGCCGCGTGAGGTTCGTTTCAGCATCACCTACACCGCGCCGGACGGCACGAGGCACGGGGGGGTGCTCGTGTCGCGTGTGCCCAACGGGGACGAGCGCGTGAGCGTGGACCGCCGCGCGGCGGTGCTCGCTGGCGCCCCTTGGGATCACTTGTCGGAGTACGCGCGCGCCCGCTGTAACGCGCTCGCGCTCGTGTCCGTGCAACTCCGCGACATGCCCGAGTGGGCAGCGACCTGGGCAGCCGAGGATGATGACCTCCTGTTCGTGTTGCGGGAGGAGTGTGAGCGCCACGCGGCAGCGTGGTTTCGCGCAGCTCTGGGAGCGCGTGCGGGTGACGCGAGCGCGTCCCGAGTGGCCATCACTTCAAGCGACCTTACCAACACCGCGCCCTAGCGCGTGGGATCCGCTGCGCCCCTCGCTGAGTGACGCGGAGCGCCTTGAGTGGTGGCTCTTGTCGCTGAGTGACGAGGCGTGGGAGCGCGTCTCCGCGCCCCGTGCTATCATCTCGGAACACGGCCCTAGCACCACGGGGGATGCCGTCGTGGACGAGTGGGAGCGCGAGTTCTGGGCTAAACACGGAGGCAAGTGATGGCGAACCAGCAACACAGCTCAGAGATCCATGTACAGCTTGACGACGCGCAGGCACTCGCAGCGATCCGCACGCTGAGCGACACCTTCGCGCGGATGCAGCGCACCGCGCAACAGGCGATGCAGGCGACGGGGCAAGCGGCGGGGCAGGCCACGCGCCAAGCGCAGCAGGGCGCGCTTGGGGCGGGCGCCGCGCCCCAAACGCCAACGGACGCGCAGCGCGAGGCTGAGGACGCGCGCAGGAGGGAGATCGCGGCACATCAGCGCGAGCAGGCGACGCAACAGGCGCTCCAGGCTACTCGGCAAGCCGCGCAAGCAGTGGCGAGCGGGAGCGGCGCAGGGCTCTTGCAGGCGGGCGCGCAGGGGCTCGGCGCGGGGTTACAGGCGCTCGGCGCGGGGCGCGAGGGGCGCTTGGGTGGCGCGCTGCGTGGGCTTGGCGCGGGGCTCCCCGTGGTGGGCGGGCTCGTGGGCGCGGCGCTCGAGACGCGTATGGCGCGCGTGGGCGATGTGATGGGACTAGAGCGCCCGCAGACGGAGCTTGTGACGGGTGCAGGGTATCAGTTTGACCAACTCTACGGGGCACGCGCCGCCGGCGCGCGGCTCGGGTTTACTGACGCGCAGACCCTCGCCACGCTACAACAGGTGGCGCGAGGCACGCAGATGCAGGCGCAGGTGAGCGGCGGCACCCTGCGCGCGCTCATGCAAGAGGAGCTTGCTGGCGTGGGCGTGGGCGCGCTCTCCAGCTTCGCGGGTGGTGGCGCGCTGGGGGGCGGCGCGCGTGGCGATGTGGGCGTGGAGCTTGGGACCGCGCTCAAGCTCTCGGCAACGGGGCGCGCGATGGGGCTGAGCGGCGCGGGCGTGGAGCGGCTTCTCGCAGCCGTGGCGCAGAACACGAGCCGGATGGCGGAGCGGGGTTTGACGCTCGACACGGAGAGCTTTGGGGACTTCGTGACCGCGGTGAGCGCGGCGGCGCAGCGAGCGGGGGACAGGCAGGTGATGGGCGTGGGCGCGGTGCGCGCAGCGGGGCGCGTGACGGGCATGGCGCAGGGGGCGCTCGGGCAGGTCACTGGGCAGTTCGGGGGACTAGGGCAGAGTGCGTTACTCGCGGCGGCGGGGCGTGGGGCGCGGTCGCCCATGGAGCTGATCGCGAACCTTGAGCAACTGAGCGGGGACCCGCGCGCCGCCCTCGCCGCGATGCGCGGTCTAGGGCTCGGGGGCGACACGCTGCGGATGGCGCTCGTGGGCGGCGGCGCGTCCCTCGCGGAGGCGGGCGCGCTCATGGGCGCGGGGAACCTCGGCATGGAAGCCGCGGGGCTGAGTGACGCGCAACAGGCGCAACAGGCGCGCGGGATGCAGGTGTCGAGCATCGTGGCGACCAAGGACAACCAGCTCACGAGGATCGTGGAGAGCGACCCCGCGAGCGTGCAGGCGCTGATGAACCTCAACACGACCCTCGAGAAGATGAGTCTACAGCTCACGCGGAGCGATGGCGCGGTGATCAAGACCGTGGAGGGCGTGGGCGCGGTCATGGAGACCCTGCTGCCTGCGGTGGAGAAGCTGAGCGACGCGGTAGCGGGCATGATCCGCTTCTTTGGGGGCAGGTGAACATGAAGCTCAAGGCGTACCTGCACGGCTACGGCGAGGACGCGCCCACGAGCGCGGCGGACATCGAGGGACCCTTGCCCCCTCCCGCACGCGCCGCCGTGGATGTCTCTGACTTCATCGTCCGCGCGGACTGGAGCTACTCGGTGCAGGCGCCCTACGAGAGCGCGCTGCTTGAGCTTGTGATCCCGTACCGCAGACTCCAAGACCTCCTACGCCTAGGCGCGCAGATCGAGGGGGGCGGGCTCGCGCTTCACGCCTCGGGGTGGCTTGAGATCGTGGAGCTAGGCCCACCAGAGTGGACACAGAGCGCCGTGGCGCAGGGGGGCGAGGAGGACACGCTCGTGGTCACCGCGCGCAAGACCCCGAGCACCCTGTTGCGGCGCTTCCTCGGACCCGTGCAATCGTTGAGCCTAGGCACGAGTGCCGCGCCCTCGGGGGCTGTGGTCTCGGCACATGTGCAGGTGCAGGCGACCTCATGGCTCTCGGTGGCCTCGCGCACGCTGCGCTTGAGCGCGATCCCCGAGCTGACCCGTGGCTCGCTCATAGGGCAGGACACCTGGGCGAGCATCGTGGAGGAGATCGTCTCAAGCGCCACGGGGCAGCTCGGGACCTCGCTCACGCTCGCGTGGTACAGGCTCGCCACGCTCTACAAGGTGCCCGTGGAGGCGGAGACCCTCGCGGGCGTGGGTGAGCCCGTCGCGAGCCCCGAGGAGCGCCCCGTGGGCATGGAGCGCACGCTCACGCCGGTGCAGGGCTTCAACCTCACGCAGGTGCAGGTGCCAGGGCTGCGCGTGAGCGTGTGGGGCGTGGTGCAGGCGACTTGGCAAGCCGCGCCCGAACTCGTGGAGCTGTTCCCCACCTGGCACCACGACAAGGCGTATTTGATCTACAGGCTCAAGCCCTTGCAGCCGAGCCTCTTTGTGGAGGGCGCGCAGTACTTCGCGCGCTTGAGGAGCAAGCCCACGCCGCTCCCCGCCTTCGTGAATGTGAGCCAGCGCGCGGTGCTGCACAGCCTCAAGGACCCCATGAGCGTGAGCCTGCGCTACACGAGCGACCGCGGCAACTTCGTGGAGGTCACGAGCCCTTTTGTGGGCGTGACGCAGGCGGCGGGCGTGAGCTGTGACCCCGTGGCGCTGTTGGACGACATCGAGCGGCACGGGCTCCACGAGGTCTCGTTGCAGTACCCGTACTTCCGCGCCACCGAGGGCGCAGAGGCGCCCGTGCGCGCCGCGCTGGACGAGATGGTCTTGTACGCTGCGGCCCTGTACGCAGAGGCGCACGCCTACGCGAGCGGCGAGGTCACCACAGCGTACTCGCCCACCACGCTGCACGGAGAGTGGGCAGAGTTCCGCGCCCATGTGCGCGGGGACATGCGCCTCCTCACTGGCTATGTGACGCAGGTGCGGCACAGCGTGCAAGTGCTGCCGTCCGGCGCGGTGCAGGCGCGCACGCTCGTGAACCTCGAGCGCGTGAGCGTCAAGGGGCGCGACCTATTGAAAGCCGTGGAGGGCACATGAAGATACTCGGCAACCCGTTCCGCGTGGGCGTGGTGTCGCGCTACTACACGCGGGACCAGCGCCCCGTGGTGGATGTGCGCGTGAGCGATGGGGGCGTGTACTTTGGCGCGCCCCTGCGCCTCCTCGGGCAGGGCTCCCTGTTCCCCGTGGAGGCGGGCGCCCGCGTTCACTTGTACTTCCCGCAAGGGGGGAGCGACCTCCCTTATGTTGTGGGCGTGGACCCCACGCCCGGCGCGCTCCCTGCCACGAGCGAGCAGGCGAGCGCGAGCGAGGACTACGCGCCCTCACAGCAAGATCTCGTGCTCACGCACGCAGGCAACCAGGTGAGCTTGAGCGCGAGCGGCGTGACCGTGGACGCGGGAGACCAGAGCGTGCGCGTGCAGCTCGCGAGCGGGCAGGTGCTCCGCGTCTCCGTGGAGGGCGCGACCACCGACAACGCGCTCAAGGGGCAGGCGTTCATAGATGCCCTGTTCCCCCTCCTCGCGGACTACCACGCGCGCCTCCTCGCGCTCGAGGCTGTCACCGCGTCCCTCGGGCTCGTCCCCGTCATCACCGACACGCCCCCCACCGCTCAAGCGCGCTGCGAGGCCACCAAAGCCGCGCACTTGGTGGTATAATCCCGAGACCCCAAGGAGGTCACATGTTCTCGACATTCACGCAGTGGGTGGACCAGCTGCTCAAGGCGGCGGGGCACAAGTACATCAAGCGCATCCCTTACGCGAGCGGCGGCAAGACGCGCTACCGCTACATCTACAAGGTCACGCACACGGCGGCCGGCAAGCATGTGCTCGACCCCGAGCACATGGTGGTGGGCGCAGCGTTCCAGCTTGAGCCTAGTGCGGGCAAGGAAGTCCACGCGCACATCACCAAAGTGGACGGCGACATGGTGACCTATCGCCTGGACGACGGACCGCAGAAGGGCGAGACTGTGACCGAGTCCAAGGCGGCGCTCGCCAAGAAGCTCAACGAGAAGCACGGGGTGCACGCGGCTATCTCGGCGGAGCGCGACAAGCAGTCCAAGGTGGTCGCGGACTTGAAGGCTGCGGGCGCGTCCACCAAGCAGGTGGCGCGTGAGCAGGCTCGCTTGGAGCGCCTGGAGGCCGCGCTACCTGCACCCGCGCCGGAGCCCAAGAGCGAGGAGCCCAAGAAGCGCGCAGCCAAGAAGCCCAAG
>Ga0194129_10005340_pt1 | contig 16441 bp, 15 predicted proteins | sample TA2KigCa35mmetaG_FD_150862 | JGI IMG/M metagenome (GOLD analysis project Ga0194129, IMG submission 150862) | Freshwater microbial communities from Lake Tanganyika, Tanzania - TA2015038 Kigoma Deep Cast 35m | ecosystem: Environmental > Aquatic > Freshwater > Lake | place: Tanzania: Lake... | reverse complement strand
TTTTAGACGAACCTGTTGCGTTATGGAATCAAGTATGTGACGAAAACGGCGTGAATATACTAACGAATTTATACAAGAATATTCGTGCCAACGCGTTTAAATTTCAGATGATGGCGTATATTTCGCGTCTTTCTTTGCTGCGTAAAGCCGTGAAGAACCCCAAAATCAAGCTTATTATCACCGAAAGAAGTGTCGAGACCGACCGAAATGTCTTCGCGAAAATGTTGTATGACGCTGGAGATATTTCGCATGACGAGTTCCAGATTTATACGCTGTGGTTTGATGAATTCTTGACGGATGTTCCGTTGGGGGGGATCGTCTATATTCATGCTTCACCGGATGTATGTATTGAACGTATTCACAAACGTGCGCGTTCGGGGGAAACGATTCAGGCCGATTATATTCAGCGGTGCCATCAATATCACGAGGATTGGATTCGCGGAAGGAACTGTCCGCTTCTTGAATTGCCTGCGAACGAAGATATGAACCAAACCCCGATGGTAATGTTGGAACGTATGGAACGTATTACTGAATTTGTAAGGGGGTTACTACTCAACCAAACGTCCACGTCCGCATCCACGTCCGCATCCACGTGATAAACGAATTAAACAATATGATTCAGTATTATTATTGAATCATATACAACACAGCATAATGTCATTAACATACGATGAAGATGATTGTCAATTCGTATCTAGTCGTGGATTACTGAAATCATGTAAAATCCGGTCTGCGAACCCGATGTCAAGCAATCCGAATGATCTTGAACATGTTCGTATTTTTATTTCTGAACAAGAAAACTATCGCCAGCACATCCAAACCCCCGTATCCATCTACGTGTGCTGCGACGCGTTTCATCATTTTTTACAGAATTACGCTTCGAATATAACGATCCCGTATTATATTGTATGCGGCGACGGGGATCTAACGATGTTCCATGAAGCGTTGCCGAGAGATAAGCATAATATGTTCGCGATGTTCATGCTTCACCCAAATATGCGCGGATTATTCTCTCAGAACATGGATATTCAAGCGTGTCGGACGTTTCTAATAGAGAAAACAACCAAACTTTGGGCGGCAAATGCGGCGATTTTTAAAGCAAGTGACGCGCCGAAAACGCTCGACGATGCGATACAAAATGTCATACAAAAATTGCGTCAGATACCGATCGGGTTAGATTATCATACGATACGCGCAAAACCGTGGCATCCATGGGTCGCTACGGAGGGGGGATCACGTGAAGGAAAAAGAACTACACCAGTTGAACAAGAACACATCCTTATTCGCGAAATCCGTGAAGTCATGAAACCATTTCACCAGCGTAAAATACGTATCTACTCGAACGTAATGTTGTGCCCTGACCGTTTCAACGACCGTATCGATGCGATTCGAGAGATTCCCGCTGAACTCATCTCTCAGCAAACCACTTTTATTCCGCGAACACAAACATGGCGAAACATGACCGAGTTCGCATTCGTATTATCACCCTTCGGAAATGGAATGGACTGTCATCGGACATGGGAAGCATTATTGTGCGGATGTATTCCGATCGTGCGTTCCTCTGTATTCAACGAATTATTTGAAGGATTACCTGTGCTTATTGTAGAGAAATGGTCCGACATTTCATTACAATTGTTGGTGACCACGTTGGCTCATTTCAAGAACAAACATGATAAGAACGAACTCAAATATGAAAAACTGGAACTCTCGTATTATACGAAAATGTTTTCATGAAATCGTCCTTTGAAACTTCCCATTTTGCGAACCTTGCGTAACAATCGTTGGTTCTGCCCAATATACTTTTAATGTGAGGTCTCTCGCGACTTCATTCAACCACCAATCAACAGGCAAGTCGATCTTCTTTGTTAATCCGGCGACATAATCGCATATTTTTTTCGCGCACTTTTTACTGATGATGTAACTGTCGGTGCATTTTGCCGCACCGTTGCCGCCCCATGCCGTCTCGTGAAGGCATTTCTCGTAAATATATTGATTCTGTGTCCGCATGCTTTGAGGAATATGTAAATTACAACCATCTCCGATGAATAACATGTCATAATCTTTCGGCAATTGTGTCATGTATCGCGCAAGTATTTCAACAAACCCTGTCGAGAGAATTACGTCGTCTTCAAACACGAGAACCTCGTCATAATTCTCTCGAACCATCAAACGATATAAATAGAGGTGCTTCAAATGAAGTGACAATTCAGCACGGCGTTTGGTAATATAATCACGGCTAAATTCAGAGCACTCGTCATCAGTGATTGCGTCTTTGTCGAACTTCTCGATAAATTCATAATCGGTGATACCGTGTTTCTTGAACTCTTGTATAATATGTTGTTTTCGGCCGGTGAGTTTGGTGTAATGAAGAACGACGATTTTCATTTACGGGAGCGTAGAGTATGCGTATTTATAGTATTTTACATATCGCACCATTTATATTGTTTGCTACGTTCCAAACAACCATTTTATTCCGGTTGCGATGATTCCGCCGCCACCGCTACCGCCACCGCCGCTACCGCCAATTACATCATCATCACGGCCATTCGTTTCATCTGAAATGTGAATACGAACTTCATCATCGTTGTTATCAATATCTTCTCTCGGGTGTCGTGTTTCGCCTCTGCCGCCGCCGTCTTCGATAAAGCCGCCACCGCTACCAACGCCTCCTCCCCCCGACATCGCAGCCAATAATACCGACTTCGGACGATAACGCAGAATATCGATTTCGTATTTCGTTATTTTGAATAGGTCTTTTCCGTAGATTTCATGAAGAAGCATCCATTCAAATATACCGCCAGTGTAAATATGAACATTCGTAAACCCGAGTTTCACTAATTGGTCATATTTGTGTAATATTGTAATATCATTTGAATTCTTTCCGTATACGATAATCATGATATCCAAATTTTTATGTATAAGAGTGTTGATAACGCGTTCTTCAAAACGTATATCTACAGTAGTTTTTATAAGGCAGTGTTGTAGGCTAGGAGGAAGCGTATTGATGAGTAGGGTGGAATGTTGAACATGTGAGTTTCGATATACGACCATTTGAATATCTTCATAGCTCACTTTTGGAATAAGGCTCACTTGGTTGCCCATCTTTAGAATTACCACAATAAATAATCTTCTTAGTTATACTAACAATATTATTTGTTTTTATCTAATTTACGGAAGAGTCGCGCGCGATCTCAATCAAATGTAATCACGATATCCACGAATTCTTTCTTAATGCTTTTTGTAGCAGAAGACGACAATTCCTCGCGTTTCTTACGGTTTTTCGGTTTAACCGTTGGCGATTCTGTGCTAGGTGAGGCGGCATCAGCATGTTCCTCCTCGACCTTTATTTCACAGCCATCCACCGTTGCTGCCGACGTATGATGCGATTTGGCCATCTTACGCGATGTATTGTTCCGAATATTCATGTCTGACTCAATCACGGAATAATTCTCGTGGATGTATCGAAGCACCTGATTCTCGATTGCCCATTTAAAGAAATTCAGCTGGCCAAGTGTGGTTTGAATATAGGTAGTCCCGTTTTTGTGTGGAACGTTGATTCGGTCCCAACGACAGAAGGGGTCGAACCGTTTCTTTGAATACGCGCGAAGCTTCAATTTATAATCAACATAAACCTTGAAGCGTTTCGGTGGAGTTCCGGTGCCTTCGAGGTCATATACTGTATAATGTTTCTTCGAATAATTCGTAACAAACCAGTCCATGATACGGAGAGATATATTCGTGGTTCCGTTGATGACGGCGAGCATTTTCTCCATGTTTTCGCCGCCGTTTTCGTGGTAGAATCGGAGGACTTTATGAAGGAGGAGGTCGTTTTGTGTGTTATAGATACTGGTTCCATGGGCGAGGGTGTGGGTGTGGGTATGGGTGGATGGTATGTGAAACGTGTCTTTGGGTGGATGCTGACAAGCCAACATATTCTATCTGCGTGTAGTTGTGAGAAAGTCGTGTAATAAACATAGAGGGGTAGTATTTAAACCGATTTCATTCGGTTTTTGCCCGATTTCATTCGGTTTCATTTCATTTCATGTATGTGATATAAACACATTTCGTGTGATATACATAACGAATCCATCCGCGATGTCTCTCGAACGTGCCAATTCTGAATCTCCTAAATGCGGCGATCATCAACAATATGTAAAATCTCATGAATCCAGCGATACCGAAAGCGATACCGGAACCGGAACCGACCGACCTACCACGAAAGTCGTCATCGACTTAAAGAAAATGCCTGTAGGGCAGTATCAATATTATACCAATAATACGAGTATCATCAATCAAATGTTGCTCTACATCTATCACACGATACATCAATTGGTGTATTTGACCGACGCGTCCCCCGCCGCAGAACAACCACCACCGACCCCCATCAAGCTCCGCCGCCGCCCCTACAAATATGACAAAGACGATTTCTGCTACGCACAGATGGGGTATGGCGAATATAAGTATACATATACGGTCCCAGCGACAAAAACCGAACCGGCGAGAACAACCGAATTCCGGATCTCATACTGCCAAGAAGAGAAGACGGTTGGATGTCATGACGGCGCAGATAAATACGAATCAATGACGATTCTCACCGATTCTCCAGAAATATTCCACCACTTCTACCGCGAAAGCGACAACTTCCTTGAAAATAACGAACAAGATGAATCAAAGCTCCATATCTTTGTCATGTCGAAATATGGTGAGTGGATGCGTTATAACAAAATCCCGTCGCGCACCCTCGACACGGTTTATTTCGACGAAAAATTAAAACAGAAATTCCGTTATGATATTAAAGAATTCCTAAAGAAGGAGAAGGAGTATGATGAGTTCGGGATTCCGTATAAAAAGAATTATCTGCTCACAGGTATTCCAGGGAGCGGCAAGACGAGTATTATTAAAGCGATGTGTCGAGAGATTGGATATAGCCTGTGTATTTTCTCGATTAATCATGATGTGGATAATAATACTGCTCTCGCCGCGTTCCGCGATATTCCGCCAAAGTCGGTTTTACTCTTTGAGGATATCGACTGTCTTTTTGAGAAACGCACGAGTTCCGACGCAAATAAGAGCCAATTCACATTCAGTCATCTTTTGAACTTGTTAGACGGCGTGTTTTCGAGGAAAGGTCTCATTTCGTTCATTACAACGAACCATCCGGAGAATTTGGATCATGCGTTGTTACGTCAGGGACGGACAGATATGATTATTCATATGAACTACCCGAAGAAGGTGGATGTCAAGCATTTGTTTCGTGATATGATGCGGAAGGAGGAAATGACACCGGAAGAAATCGACCGCGACTTTGACCGGTTTTATGAACATATCCAAAAGAAAACAATAACAATGTCGGGGCTGGTGGGCTTCCTCTTTCGGTATCGTCGCGCATGGTCAGAGAATATCAACGAATTGCTGGATGCGGATAAGTTTATTAAGGAAGTGACGCGAAATGTAGAAGACAGCAAGTTGTATGCGTGATGTGGTTGCTTTATACAGTTGCTGTTGCTGGGCGTTTTTTACATGAACATACAACATTTTTGGTGATATCTTCGTTATCATTTACGCCGCCGACTTGGAATAGGGTTTGGGCTTGGACTTGGGCTTTCCTCCTGTCAAACTGCGGCCGATTTTGTGGAGTGGATGGTGGTTGTGGTTTACCTGGTGGTAGACTTGTTAGTGGTCGTAGATTTCTTGGTGGTAGGTTTCCTCTTCTGGTGGTGGATAGTGCTGCTACTCCTGCCGCTGCTGCTACTCCTCCTGTCGCTCTGCGTACTGATTCTTCTAATGCCGCTGTGCGTTGTGTTGTTTGTTGTGATGATGATAATTGTGGAGGTGGCGAAAATGCCACCGATGCCACAGATATATCGTCTTCGTCTTCTTTCGCATAGTCACATGAACATTCCCATTTAGAAGACGGTGTAGGCTTTTTTCTAGAAAAACGTTCTTTTAAACGTGACCATGACAATCGCGATGGCTGCTTCTGTGCGTCGGATACACCTACCGGTGATATTTTTGCCCCACCCCTACCTATATTCCTTCTACTTTTATGACGATTCTTCATGAGTCGTCGTTTCCGTGTCATTCTATTGGTCATGATTACTATATATCCAATAGAATATTATTATTGAATTCGTATAACTCCGATGTTTCTTTATTCCATTTTCCGAAACGTGAATTGTTTTCCCATTCGAAATCTCTCGGCATCCATCGTTCCGCGTTTCAAATTACAATCCAAACACGCAATAACTACATTCATATCATTATGACCGTAGTTATTATCGATACGGTCGAGCGTCCATTGACGCCTACACATCGCTTCTTTATACGTGACCTGACAAATCTCTCGACAATAGTGACATAAAAGTTCGGCATTCGCAAGCAATTCAACGATTCGATTCGTCGTGACCGTATAACGCGGGTCGTATATATTATGTTGTTTGTCTTGATAAATATACGCTTTACGTTTACCGTCAATCTCTCGAAGTATCGTTGATAAAACAACGGCGGCGGAGGCGGCAGGAGTGGCGGCGGCAGAATTTCCAACCCCAACCGATACATATCCCTTCAACATGTCTAAAGTGAGAGATTGGTCACTCGCATAGAACGCGTCAGGTATTATTTTTGTTCGTATAGCCGAAATCTTTCTCTCGATTGTAGCGTCAGGGTCATCCATCTGTTTCATTTTGTCTTGATTCCGCTTGCCTTGAATCTCGATTTTTTTCATTCTGTAAAGTGAAGTGAAGTGAATTACATATAGCCAACACTAAATATCAGGGTGTTCTAACGCTATGTAGTCGTCGTTTCATAGACGCATCGATAATCGTTGAAAAGAAACGCGTCGATTCTCTCGGAACCATAACTCGATGCCTCGTTTTCATCGATGTAATAATATACAACGGGTGTAATCTTCGTTATGGATTGATAACCAACATACGTATTCTCAAAACCGATAATATACTGTTCTTGATTGTAATACATGGATTTGGCTCGGTGATAAATATCCTTTTTGGGATTCGTGGTCGTGGTCGTGGTCGTGGACGTGGTCGTGGTCGTGGTCGTGGACGCAGTCCAGTCATTCTCTCGAAGACACCAATTTGTAATCATTTTCAATTCAGGAACGACCGAGCAAATAATATCGGCGGTCTCTTGCGAGCAATTCGCTACAATCACCGCGTTGGTCGTATCCGGGTGTTTTTCAATCCAACGCAACATATCGACCGCATTCTTTGTGGGTGTAACATATAACGGTGCGTAAATCTTAAATGCCTCCAGCTTTTCATTTCGTATCTCCGAGAGAATTCTCTCGGTTTGAATAAAATCATTCTCGGCAATATGTGCTGCGACTTCTTCCAGAAAAGTATGAACATTCTTATAACAAATGTAGGTTTTCCACTGAGTATAAGACATGAACGACAATCCGCGATTACGAAAAACTTCCAAATAACTGCGGTAATGCGCATAAGATGTATGGACGAGTGTGCCGTCGAGGTCGAATAAAAGAAAATAAGACGAAGCGCCGCTGCTACCGAGTTTCGGATGTTTGAATCGAGAGAATACATACGGAATCGTTTCATCGAATGTATGCGTAAAATAATTGCGAATATTGAATCGGGTATCAAATAATTGTGGGTCATGTGGTATGAGTTTCGTTCGTTCGGTTGTCTCGGTATCGGACGCACCAACAACATGAAAACAAGAGAGACCCATATACCCCGCCACTGCCTTTGTAATTTCATACTTCGTCAAACAATTATCGGGATTGTAAAAGTGATAGATTCCGCTGAATTTGGGCGGGTTGGTGCCGCTGCTACTTCGGATACTGCTCACCCCAGTCATACTATCAATCGCAACCATCGCAATCACGCGAATAAAAACACAAAGGTCGGGGATATAAAGCGGGCGTTGGACTTCGCGGTTATCAACGCCGACGCAGCTACCCTCCTCTCGAAGATCCATGATATGTCTCGCTAGTTTCATCAACGGATTTGTATGTAACGGTGAAGACGCGCGGCTAGTGTATAATGTTGGCGTCCGAATAATACAATAATGTGGCGCACTACATCCGAAGCTCGAGAGACATGATGCCAGCGTAATCGCTTTTGTATAGTTGCGCTGAACCCGAAATTCGGACAACAATTTACTCATGCCATAATTCTGGATTGGATTTACAATCGAGGTCGGGAAGGATGGCTGAATCGTCCCATCAAACACATAATCCGTTGACAAATGAATAAAATAGATACCCTCTTTCGCACAAAGACCCGACATATAATCTACGGCATCCACGTTGATACGTATGGCTGTTTCCCAGTTCCGCTGGCATGTCTCGATATTTCTCTCGCCGACAAGAAATACACAGACGCGCCACCCGGTCTTATTCGCCGTAAAAAACGCGCTTACTTCATCTTGGTTTGTGAAATCAACCTGAAACATGTTATCGCGGTCGCAGAATGCGACGGACTCGGACTCAGGTTCGCGACATCGAAAATACGTCCCGTCATAACGAATATTCTCTCGGTCGAGTAAATCGCAAAGGTCGCGACCGACAGAACTTGATGCTCCGCAAATCAGAATAGACATAAAAAAAGGTTCTTCTCTTTTTACCTATTTTTTTATTAGAGCGGCCTGTTTATGTTTTTTACAACGAGTTTTGGCGCAGGCCGTCCTTCCACTTTCCGCAATCCGCGAGCATACCACAACGGCATATCGCGCCGTTTTCCCCATTTTGCGATGCGGCGCTTCGGGGCGGACAAATAATAACTCCGGTAGGAAGCAACCGCGTCATAAATATCGGCGCCGTGACTGGTTCCGGTTCCGGTTCCGGTGCTGATGCTGTCGCTGCGAATCTTGTATTCATCGGGCATCGCAAGCGCGAAGGGTGTCATTACCCCTGGAACACGAACCTTCTCGAACGCCCCTGCGGGAGGCACATTACGGCGTAGATATTGAGCCACGCTGTATGATTTGTGCTGTTTGTGTGCTGGATGACCGTATCTGTATTTCCATTCCGCGTGCATTGCGTCGATGAGGTCGAGTGTCCATATGAAGTTGGCTTGTGATGCGCGGCACCAAATCGTAACTGGGTGGTTCTTGTGTGCGATTTTATAGACGCAGGGGTCGCATTCGAGTCCAGCGGCGGCGGTAAGGAGGCGTTGGGTTGTGCATAACATTTGAACCGCCTCCAGAATGATTTTAGCGATATGTTTGTCCATCATATATTCCGCGATTTTAGTGGGGTCGAGTGAGAGAATGAAGAGATTCATGGTGTCTGTTTGTCGTTGTATCCACCATACAATCAAAATAAGATTTCAATTTTACCGTCGGAGGCATAAAATGACATAAAATGAAATATGTTGTTATATCATAAAATGTCTTTGAACCCCTCTTTCTCTTCTGTTTCTGACGCTGGTGCCCCCGATGCGAAGTTTTCGTTAAACATCAACGCATTCAACGGCAATACCACGAACTTCAACCGATGCAGCGCACCGAGACCGAGACCGAAATCGTTTATACAAACACCGGTTCAGCCCAATCACACACCAAGCCGATTTTCTACATCACTGGCGCCGGGGATGATTCGACCGATGTAATGAAATGGAATCGAATGGAATCGAATGTAATCGAATGGAATCGCGAGCGTAGCGTATGATTATCAACTATATTTCGATGATAATCATAATGATGTGATGAACAACGACGATATTAGCAGAACCGACTGAAATCAAACCGAGGACCGTTGATAACCGTCACTGGCAACCACCGTAACAAAGACGGATTACATAATTCCCTTGAAAACGGCCCGATACCAATTCTTCCACAAACACCGATTGCGAGTCTGGTAGAGAGAATAAACCGACTGACGTCGCCATTTAATTCAACCTGCGCACCAGCATTCGCGATACCGATATCAAATGACGCACCAGGTATCGCTCTTCGTAGTGTAAATTGCGCAACCCACGTTTGTCCGATCCCCCCATTAACGCCTAAAAGCGACGCCCATGCTCTATATCCAAAACTCGCCGGAGAAGCACAAGGAAGAACCTGTGCGGATGCTCCAATCGTGATATAATTCTGAAGACCAATCGAGCAAGTCAGCTGACTGCCAAATCGCACATTACTACATGAACAAAAATTCGGTAGTCGAAAAACACTTGTAATCGGTCCGCAAATGCTCAACGATGTCGGCTGTATTCCTGAACCAAAATCGCGTTCTTCCGCGACATGATGAGCATCTACATTCACGATACCGTCGATTACTGCATCAGGATTATTATTATTATTATTATCAACGTTATTCGATTCGGCAGCGGCACATTGCGAATTTTCGATACACTGATAAGAAGGAGGGCATGAAAACCGAGCATCCATACATCGAACTGCGTTGGAAATCGGAGAGCATGCGTATAATAAACCGGCACCGGTTGTATTACTCATACACGTCTGTCCAACCGAACAGTAAATGCCATTTCCACAATCTTGTGAGATGAATGGTGAGAGATTCGGAAGTGCCAAACTATTCCATAATAGTGAAGCAACTAAAACAACACGCAACAACATTGACGTATACGTATATGTATATGTATATACAATATTATTGTATTTATACTCGATTTTGTCAAAACCATAATATACAAAAAACAACTTTAAGTCATCTTTATATATTATGTATATCACACAATATGCCTCGCAAACCTGCTGCTTCCGCCAATTCAACGACCACGACACAGCCTGCTCCTACATCAGGAACGTGTGTATCCGTATCTGACGAGCACATACAAGCACCACCAGCACCACCACCACCACCAGCACAAGCAGATGATGAAGCACTCAAAAACATCAATTATAAAAACATGCTTCTCACCGGAAATTATAATATGTTGAAACCGGATATTATTACAAATCCAAATATCGACGACATTCTTGAAAATGAAAAAAATGCGAATAAAAGTGATCCATGGAACAAATTGGATAAATCAGCAAAAATCGGAAAGTTGAAAGATTTTGCGGTCCGTCATGGAAAAGAGGAAAATCATACAGAGGAAGAAACGAATAGTCTTTATCATTTTCTTGTAAGTGCTCTTGAACAGAAAAAATTAATGCGCGCGAAGGATGTTACTTATGATAAATCAACCGGGTTGATTACAAGTATACCGTGCCTAATTTATCATGCTGGTTTTAAAAAATTCACACTTAAACGATGTGAAAAACGTCAATCTACGCTAAAATCACTCGCGCCGGTAACGAATATGTCAAAGAAGCGAAAAAACACGCCAGAGTCATGATTTTATTTTTTTCGATGACTACGACTACGACTACGACTACGTCGACGTGTTACATTTTTCATATTCTTGATTTCACGGTCTTCCTTCCGCGTAATCTTGAAACTACACCGCGGCCCACATACAGGCTTCATCAGCTTACGCGTTATGTCGGCTTCATGTTCCAGTATCATATCCACCATATTACGGTAAAACGGTCGAAACTTCGCACGGTTTTTCCTAAGCTCGGCAAATGAAAACCACCGAATCTCGGCCTTTTCAAGAAGTCCATTATGCGGGTTCTTCTTCGCAGCGGGCAAGTATTTCTCGAAGAAACGATAATTGTTCGAGTAATATTCTTCTAACTTCTCGTCATATTCGGTTTTAAATACAATCGTCGTGTAAGTCTTGAATTTCAATTCCGCGATTTTACGCCGAACCGCCACCTTTTTAAGCGTGGTTTGCGAACCTAATAATCCGTTCAGTTCTTCGCTGCCTTCTCTCGACGCGGCTTCCAAAATCGTTTCATTCCGCTTGGTTCCTCCGCCGAAATCCGCCCAACCAGGCGTATCGTTCAACTCATTCTCTCGACCAAACAATAAATAAATCACGCCTTTATGAACCGCGGCAGGTAATAATCCGGCACCGACCATTCTATCACAATTATGAATTACTACTATACCCTGATATAAAATAAATTGAACATTTCTATGAATTATGTATGGATATAAACGCATTTCTATTATTTATGTATTTATATGAATAATACAAACGCACAATATGCTAAAATCGACAATCATGAATATAATAACTGCTATGACGGGGACAACGACAGCGACGTCACAGACCACGCCACCACCACCACCGCACCGTATTCCGTCCTTCCAACCGATGAAGATCGAGAGACAATTATCAACGACGCGCTTGATGAACTGGCCGACATTGCGCGAGAGAATATACTGGAATTCAAACGCGAGGATTTCAACACAGAAGAAGTCGTTGGAACATGGATTGACAGCTATTTGTGCGACTACTTCGCGGAATTCGCTGTCCCAATAAGGTCGGATTTCTCCACCGCCACCGCAGCAGAGGCCGACGCGTTGAACGAAGTCATGGAAGCGTATATTCACGAATTATATGATGAAATCACCGAGAGATTTTATGAGGAAATCGCGCCTCCTCGTGTATCGCCAGCGACACACCCCTCTTCCGTCGATGCCGCCGACACCGCTTCGATGACCGCAAAAATCAAAGCACTTCAAGAAAAACCACAACCTGAACAACGAACGCCGGAATGGTATGAACGACGTAATAATTTAATCACGGCGAGTGCGGCATCCAAAGCGTTTGGGTCGCAAGCATCTGTGAATCAACTCATCTATGAAAAGTGTAAAAGCCAAGCAGAAGCGGCAGCAGCGGCAGCAGCAGAAACGACGACGACGACGGCAGGGGCGTTACAGAACGAGAGTCCGCCAGGCCCACTTCAAGGCCCAGTCAATTCCCCCCTTCACTGGGGTCAACGATACGAACCCGTTACTGTCATGGTATATGAAGACCGAAACAAAACGACACTCGGCGAATTCGGATGTATTCAACACGACGAATACCCATTTATCGGCGCTTCACCTGATGGTATCAATATCGATGCCGCATCACCTATCTATGGCCGCATGGTGGAAATTAAGAATATCGTGAATCGAGAGATTACCGGACAACCGAAAGAAGAATACTGGATTCAAACACAGATTCAAATGGAAGTATGCGACCTCGATGAATGCGATTTCGTAGAAACCCGGTTTAAGGAATACGATAGTAAGGAAGAGTATGATGCCGACGGAACAACGAAAGAAGGATATACCGCGAAGGGGAATGAAAAGGGGATTATTTTATGGTTTCAAACCGCGCCGGCACTCACACAATACGGAAATATTGCGACACCGACACAACTCTACGAATATGCGCCCATCGGAATCACAGATGGTCACGAGTTTGATAAATGGGAGGCGGAAATATTTGCGAAACATGAGCGGCTTCGAAGTGTATGGGTGCGGACGATTTACTGGTATCTCGATGAATACAGTTGCGTTCTTGTCCACCGGAACCGACTTTGGTTCGAAGAAGCTGTGAAAGTGCTTGCGGGAGTATGGGCGACGATTGAAAAAGAGCGAGAGACGGGGTATGGCCATCGCGCACCGATGAAACGACGGACAGCGGCGGGGGGGGTGGAAAGCGAATTGAAAATTATAAAACTGGAATGTGCGATTGTTCCGACGACGAATAACGGTAACCATGAATTGTCACAGAATGGAAGTGAAGCGACGGCAACGAATATGGCGACCTTAATGGCGATAAATAATATATCAAATAAAAAATATGGTGGAACAAGAGGCAAAGGCGGCGGCGGCGGACATGTCGCAAAAGGACCGTCAGATGTTCTTATCAGCTGTTTCAAAATCGACGACCTTGAAATAGATGAGAGTAAGGTATAAACAATAAGAAATGTTCATTTCATTCATTCTATTTTTTATTGTTTGCTTACACCCCCACCGCGTAAAACCCCACCCTCCTCGCAGGATGGTCCAACGGCAGAGGTTCCGGAACCTTATACTCCTCAGGTGCCTTCGCGGCATACAACGCACCACACATCCCCGCCGGCTTACACGACCCGTTATCCGGAGTCACCCAATCACGCACATTATTTGTCGCCTGGTCGTAGTTACTCAGGTTCGCAGCAACCGGATACAACCGGGAATTGTTCGTGGAGTCATTTTCGCGGAGAACCACGCCGTATTCCGGTCCCGCCTTTTTAGGATATACTGGATACAACAGCGGCTCTTCGACTTCACGCGGATATTCACCGGAAGGAACGCGGTCGGCGGCAAATCCCTCCTTCGACGGCTTTTTTTCATTTCCAGTAATGGCACTAAAATCATGAATCGCGTCGATAAGCGGACCGATGATGACAACCGCAACAACCAGCAAAAATAAAGCGAGGTATTCTTTACAATATTTCATTACACACGCACACCACCGAATAGATATTAAACCGTCTATGTATATATACTATATTACAAAAAGAAGTTATGGCATCCGATTCAAGTAGTGCGTCTGCGTCTGCGTCTGCGTCGGATATGCACGTCCTGAAACGTAATGGTGACCGAGAAATCGTCGCATTCGATAAAATACTCGCCCGCCTAAAGAAACTCGGAAAAGAAGCCGGTATCACTAGTGTAAATTATACGACTCTCGTCATCAAAATCATCGACCAGTTATATGACGATATTCCAACGACGAAAATCGACGAACTTACAGCACAGCAATGTGCGATGATGGCGGTTCAACACCCAGATTATGGAACGCTTGCGTCTTATATCATTATTTCGAATATGCATAAAAACATTTCCAGCGGATTTTACGAAGCGATGCGCCAGCTCTATGAATACCGCGATTCTCACGACAAACATGTCCCGATTATTAGCAAACAAGTCTGGGATTTTCTACATGAAGTCATCGATACCCCACGAAATGGGTCAATCGCGGGTCCGGGACCCTATATGGTTCATCAAGCGCTTGAACAAATGATTCAACACCAGCGAGATTATCTCATCGATTATTTCGGATTTAAGACCTTGGAACGGTCATATTTAATGAGATGCCGTGGTGTGATTGTGGAGCGACCTCAGCATATGTGGATGCGTGTTGCCCTTGGAATTCACTGTCAACGCACAGATACCCGCACTATCTACGAAACACTCGTTTATATCCAGAATACATACGATGCGATGTCCCAGAAATATATGACGCATGCGACTCCCACACTATTCAACGCAGGCACACCCCGACCTCAATTAAGTTCGTGTTATCTCGTCGCGATGGAGAATGACAGCATCGACGGGATTTTTGATACGTTGAAAGATTGTGCGAAAATCAGTAAACATGCGGGGGGTATCGGGCTTCATATTCATAATATTCGTGCGTCGGGTTCGCATATTCGCGGGACGAACGGGGCGTCGAATGGGATTGTTCCGATGTTGCGAGTGTATAACAATACCGCGCGATATATCGACCAAGGTGGGCGTCGTAATGGGAGTTTCGCGATCTATCTGGAACCGTGGCATCCTGATATCGAGGATTTCTTGGAGATGAAGAAGAATCACGGTGATGAAGAGATGAAAGGGCGCGACCTTTTTTATGCGTTATGGGTGCCGGACTTGTTTATGGAACGTGTGCGAGGGGGCGGGGCTGACATGTGGTCTTATTTCTGCCCCGATGAATGCCCTGGTCTCGCCGACGTATATGGCGACGACTTCAAAACGCTATACGAGAGATATGAACGTGAAGGCCGCGCACGCAAACAAGTAAAGGCACGTGACCTTTGGCTTAAAATCCTTGATAGCCAGATGGAGACCGGGACGCCGTATATCCTATTTAAAGACGCCGCGAATAAAAAGAGCAACCAGAAAAATATCGGGACGATCAAGAGCAGTAACTTATGCACCGAAATCATGGAATATTCCGACGCGAATGAGACCGCGGTGTGTAATTTGGCGAGTATTGCCTTGAACCGGTTTGTCGATGAAAAAACGAAAGTGATGAATATGACAGAACTCGAGCGCGTCACCGAACTCGTCGTAGATAACCTAAACCAAATCATCGATATTAATTACTACCCCACCGATAAAACACGAACGAGTAATCTGCGCCATCGCCCCATCGGAATCGGAGTTCAAGGACTCGCGGATGTCTTTATGATGATGGATATTCCGTTCCACAGCGAAGAAGCCCGCGTTCTCAATCGAGAGATTTTCGAGACGATTTATTACGCCGCACTTAAAGCATCGATGACCCTCGCCGCACGACACGGACCTTACGAGACATTCGCCGGATCCCCCGCATCGGAAGGCATCCTTCAATTCGATATGTGGGGTGTCGAACCTACCTCTGATAGTTACCCCTCGCCAAAATACCGCACACGACGATATGATTGGGCGGATCTTAAAGCAAAAATTCAGAAACATGGACTGCGTAATTCGCTACTTCTCGCACCGATGCCTACCGCAAGCACCTCCCAAATCCTCGGTAATAATGAATGTTTTGAACCGATTACTAGTAATATTTATACGCGTAGAACCCTCGCAGGTGAATTTATTTTGGTAAACCGGTATCTCATCCGCGACCTTATT
>Ga0194129_10005339_pt1 | contig 16446 bp, 15 predicted proteins | sample TA2KigCa35mmetaG_FD_150862 | JGI IMG/M metagenome (GOLD analysis project Ga0194129, IMG submission 150862) | Freshwater microbial communities from Lake Tanganyika, Tanzania - TA2015038 Kigoma Deep Cast 35m | ecosystem: Environmental > Aquatic > Freshwater > Lake | place: Tanzania: Lake... | reverse complement strand
TTATTTTTCATACAGGATTATTTGTGAAGGTGGCGCCTTCGGAATATCCACCAGAGGTGGATACACGTGGAGCAACCGAAGGTTGCTCTGCGCCATCATCAAGATTTTTTTTTATTTTTCATACAGGTTTATTTGTGAAGGTGGCACCGAAGGCGCCATCATCAAGATTTTTTTTTATTTTTCATACAGGATTATTTGTGAAGGTGGCGCCGAAGGCGCCATCATCAAGATTTTTTTTTATTTTTCATACAGGTTTATTTGTGAAGGTGGCACCGAAGGCGCCATCATCAAGATTTTTTTTTATTTTTCATACAGGATTATTTGTGAAGGTGGCGCCTCCGGAATATCCACCAGAGGTGGATATCTTGCCCCGTTCGGGGGCAAGTGCCGTGGCAACTTCGTTGCCACTTACACGTGGAGCAACCTTCGGTTGCTCTGCGCCATCATCAAGATTTTTTTATTTTTATTTATACTTTTATAAATAAAAACCAACAACTTTTAAATATCAAGTGTCACTACATTCTTGTTTGAACCTTTACGACCTTTGCCCGAACGTGGCATTGTCACATCTTGTAAATCCTTCAATGACGACACACTCATTATTGAATCCTCATCACGCTTCTGATTTAAATCAACCGTCTTTGTCTTTAATCCCGACAAAATACTATCCACATTCGCATTTCTAGGTCCAGACATCTCCGGTCTTCTATTTGTTACCGGTGCCTGATTATTCTTTATGTCTATTCCTCCCTCTCTAAACATTATTCCACGACTCATATTCAAATCAGGTCGCGAAAACTGGTTGCTATTATAATTTCCTGTATCCTTCTTCGGATCCACCGCCGCAGGCGGTGGTCCCATACTCTTACTCGGTTCCGGATTCACTAAATTATTCGCAAACGCAAACCCCGGACTCTGCTGCGCCATCGAATTCACAGTAGCATTAGAAAACATCTTCATCAATTCCGGACTCTGTCTTATTACATCGTTGAATCCCGGTGTTGCCGTCGATAATGCCTTGTTTGTAAAACTAGTAACTGCCGCACTAAATCCTAATCTCATCACCAATGTCAATTCAGGTGACATCTCTCCTCCCTTGTATTTATCATACAGTTTGCCAAATACCTCATCATAACTTTCAATGTCGTCATTCACCGCCTCACCCCAACCATCCAAATTAATGTCAAATGGATTAAATGCCGCATTCGCATACTCCAATGTATTTACCGCAGTCATAAACCACCAACTATATAATTTCTTCGCCTCCTTCTTCTTCTTGTCCTCCAATGCCGTCTCATATTCATCTTCAATCTCCTCATACGGCATATCCTGCGAAAAATGACTGCTGTTACTAATAATACCCTTCTCACGCCACTCTTCCAATCTACTAATCATCATCTTCTTCTTTCTAAACTTCTCTCTATCGGTCAGTCTAGATTGAACAGGAACACCAGACGATGGAACATCCGAAAATTTCATAAATCCGTCCCAACTCTTCGTTACACCTTCTCCACCCTCCTTTGTTGCTTTTCCTAAATCAGGCGCTGCTTCACTACTCGCATCATCTGATTTAGAACCAAATCCAAATAAATTGGAAATTCCAGTCATTAATTTTGAATCACTGTTTCTAGGTGCGGATGGCATTGCTGCCGTCGCCTCCGACAATGTATTCATCTCATTCTCAAAAGACTCCAAATCTCCTAAATTAAATGAACTACCACCTTTCGAACTCGTTCCACCAATTTTCTTTGTATTCATTAACATTTCTACTCCAAAACTGTTTTGAGAACCAAAATTGCCATCCGAAATACTAACATTCGAGGGTTCCAGATTTTCAATACTCAAGTCTATGCTTTCCATAATATTATATTGAAACACCGTTTATTTCTAAGTCCTCCGAATAAGTAATTAGTTTTTCCCTCTTCATATAATAAATTCCCTGTAGGAAACTATCTGCTAAATCATCCTTCTTATTTGATGATTCCAATACTGTTTGACACTTTCGCAATCCCTCATTCTTCTTCATAAAGTCCCCGCAAAACATTATACTGTCCTTCTTATGGTCCCTGTATGTATTCGTCTCTTTTGCGTCTCTGTAATCTTTCAACTTGCCCGATGACGATATAAATTCAATCTTCGGACAAATACTTGTCCTCATGATAAAATACTGCGCCAACATACCCTGTATTGTATTCATCCGTCCAGCAATCGGTGATATCTGATTCTCCAATATCACAATATCTATGTTTGTGTCTCGCAATACTTCGTCCAATTGTGTCTTTATTTGTTTTCCTATTTCTACTAAATGTACGTGATTCGCATTCTGTTTTACAGGTTTAATTGGAATCAATGTTCTACTCTTAATTACCGCATCTGCTTTGGCGCAAATATCCAATTTCTTATCAGTCTCAGCAAATACTATGAATTGTTTCCTACAAAATGTTTTCAGTTCCTCCAATTTCATCGCCTTGATTGCTGTTAATGACATTTCTTTACAAGGTAGCATCTTTCCACTACTTTTAGCGTGAATCGCACAATACACTGTTTGTGTTGCTCCTTCAGAATGTGTAAATGAACCCTTTTTCCCACAAACTTCCATACACTTTTTTCCACTCTTCATACAAGTGCATTTTGTTTGTGTCTGGGCAATATCTTGTTGAATAAGATTTATTATATTCCATTTTAGAACGGTTGCTGAAGAATCCAGTCTGAAAATACAGTAAGCAAGATTCTTTATGCCAATGTCAAAACTTATTATTGTTTTCACCATTTCTCTATCGTGACAATAGAGATTTTATTCACAAGTTGTTTATTTCTATATGTATTATATTATGGAACATCAAAGTTTTAGTCGCAGTGGGTCGCCAGATTCAATGTCGTCAATCGGGTTTTCTCAACCTGATTTCGATGAATTTGGCAATTTGCTTCCAAATATAAGACACAAAAATATTATCCATATTGATGAAAATAAACATTATGTATTAAAAGATGATGCTACTGTTGTTTCCGGAATACTGTCTAACGTCAATACTTTTATACCAGACCCTGTAGAAGACAATTTTGCGAAAATACTGAATAATGCCAAAAATATATTACAGGGTGAAATTGAGGAACATACTGTTGCCGAAGAATTGACTACTGGCATCACAAATGTTCCCGAAGAAGGCAATGAATTGGAAAAACAAATTTCCATTTCTGTTTCAAACTACATTGAACACATTTCAAATATAGAAGTTCATATATCTCCTCCTCAATCTCTATCGCTGGCGCAAAAAAACACAGATGAAACAGTGATTTCAACAACACAAAGTGTCTTGGATGCTTTAAAGACAAAACATCTGGTTGATGCCCAAATCGCATCTGTATTGGACTCTAAAAGAAAAAAAGAAAAATACACAATTGGTGTTGAAGTAATTGATTTCACTTGGGCAAAAACTTCGTGGAAATTAAGGTCTGTCGAAGAAATACTGAAACAAAATAATCGTTTTGGAATTCTCAAATTTGCCTGTGCAAATAATATTCCCATTAATGGACAATTCCATAAATTGTTCTATTTTCAAAAAGAACTCGAATGGATGTTGGAACAAGACCCCACATTAGCAACTGTTAAAGGTGGCACACGAATGTTGCGCAAAATTACAGTAGATGCCTGCACACAAAATCCATTAGCACTAGAACTGTTTGATGTGATATATAAAAAAATGTGTATGGAAGGTCTAAAAACAAAAATATGTGCTGTAGGTGGAAATGTGCTTCGCGCTTTTTTTCTGGCACTTAAAATCGCAAAAAACTGGGATGGATATAAAAAAACACTATGTAGTACGTTTGATAAATGGTCGGGTAAAAATGTTAGAATAGTTGGTGTGTTTGCCAATACACTGGAACATTTGGAAACTTTGTGCAACAAATCCAGTGATGCTGATTTTACTGGGTTTGAAAAAATCAACGATAGAGAAAAGAAGATTCACGGTCCTTTTATACAAGAAGCATTGCGAAGTCTGTGTTTAAAACCCTCTAGCATTTGTGAAGGTTCTATTGAATTCCCTCTATTGCGATTGAAAATAAAAATGCTGTTTGATGAACAGAGTTTTGCAGAAAAATGTGGCGGCGTAGTTCTCGAAAAAACAAAAACACTTAGATTAGCAAATAGTTTTTTTCCAGAGATTAAGTGGTTTCCTCAAATGATACCCGATGGTGATGTTGCCGAATTAGATAAACTATATGAATCCAAATCGGCAAAACTTGACCCAAAAGACTATATTGAAATACGCAAATTATACTGTGTATTGAAACAAATTAAATTGTGTAATGCTATATTGACCACAACTGTTGCTGATATATTGACCGAGGGCGACACAGCATTAATAAAATACAATAAATTATTGTCATTTGTTACTATGTGTTGCGAACACTTTTCCTATGAAATTGAGAGTGCTAATATAAAATCAGGTGTGTCTGATGATATTATAATGATTGTTGAAAAAATCATACCATCGGCAAATAATGCTCTATTGTCACTCTTACAAAACACAAGAAAAAACTCAGTTTCATCATTAATTAAAATTGTTTTGGACAAAGTTTGTAATTATGAAAAACTAATGGAGAAAAAAATGATTATTGCGACAGATGCTACAAATGGAGATATATTATGGTCAAAATCTACCAGCATTTCTGTAGGAAACAATAATGTTGAAATTTCAAATATCCAAAAAATGGCGTCATTTAATGGGAGAACATTCTTTAATAGTCTTTCGCCAGAACACCACTTTAAAAAAAATCTATGTATAACAATCAATACTCTCGCGTTTAAAGAACCAACCAAATCAATAGAGGACATTAAGGATGCCGAACAACCACATATAGATGATGGCGGAGGCGGAGGCGGAGGACGCTTAATAAAAGGTGGCAAATATAGAAATAGAAAATCACCTCTATCGAAAACACTGAAAAAAAGGAAATCAAAGAATAATAGAAAATCCAGAAAACATTAGAACTATACAATTGTATATAGAGAAATGTTGTTGCCAGTTGTATCAAAACTTGTATCAGAATCTTTACTAAGTCTCTATCCAATCTTTGTAAAGAAAATCGGCATTTCTATGACACTACAAATGTGGACGCGCAATATTGCTTATCTTGGAATCGCATCACTATTTGTAGATTGGTCTTTTATAAAATCTTCTATAACATCATTGGATTCTCTATCGCTTGCTTTGACAAACCTTGCTCACATCTTTTTTTCTTACGAAGGATTTAGATATTTGGAGTCTGGAGTGTCGTTTGCCATTTTTAACACATATCCTATTATGATTGTTCTATTGGAAATTCTGAGAACTGGAACTACTGAGAAATTCAAACAAGACTATGTGAAATACTTAATAGTTCTTGCCGGTTTAGCATTTTTTATCTATGGCAATTTTGCCGAAGACAAAAAACAAGTTGATACTGAAACCCCAGATTTCACATATGGATTTATTATGATTTTGCTCGCAGCATTCACTGAAGCACTCATATATTTCCTTGTGAGAAGAGTCAAAACAGATAATTACTGGAATCACGTTTTTATATCCTACTTTTTGGGTGGCATTGCCGTAACTGCTTATGTTTTTTATGGTGAAGGATTTAGTCTTGAAAAAGTAATTAGTAGTTTAGACCAAACTCGTGTCGGAATCGCAACAGCACTTAATGGTTTCATCGGTTCTGTTGGATACTTTCTGCGATTCTATGCTTCTTATCATCTAGACGTAGGCATTTTTGCTATTCTGTCTTATTTTGGCATTATTATGTCCTTCATATATGGCATTGCTTTCAACAATGAATCACTCACTCTTCCAAAAATATTAGGAACCATCTGTATTATTTTTTCACAACTAAAATAAAAAAAAAATTAGTTCGCACTTATTTCCCGAAGAACACGCAGACCACTGTTGTATGCTGCGTGCATAGACCCATAATACACAGGATCCGTATATTCTCCGGCAAAAAATATTCGTCCCTCTATTGGATTATATAGGTCATCTATATTGTCTTCTGTGTGAAAAGAATAGGCACCTTGACTGAATCGGTCTTCTTCCCAACGACTTATGTGTCAAGAGATGGGGTCGGGCATCCACGGATAGAGATTTTTCAAATGTATTAAAACAGTGTCATTGATTTCCTCATCGGATTTGCCTGTTAATTGCCATCCTATATTTGCGGGGCATACTGCCTCTATCACAGGAGCACCTTTTATGTTTGCGTAATTATTCCACAAAATGTAGGGAATATAAGTGTTCTCTTTTTGACAAGTAAGAATCATTGACGCATCTTTATTCCAAAATACATTGTCGAATTCGAGTTGCACTTTTTTGTAAGAACCCATTTTTATTTTTGATAATGCGTTTTGTCTTGACTCCGATAGAGGTGGAATGAATTCTATATCTTGGAGAGGTCCCGGTGGAATTGATATAATCAATTTGTCACAAATATATAAAATACCGGACTCAGTAATTACTTGGATGCATCCATCAGGTCTGTCATACACAATTTGTCTGATGATTTGGTGAAATAAAATTCTTCCTTCCAAATCTGTTTTTGAACTCTCAACGATAGAGGTTATTAAAGATTTTGCCCCCTTTTTAAATAAACAATGGGACCCCGCATAATCACCAAACAGAGAATCATCACATTCTATGTTTCGTAAAAAAGAGGGTGGCATTAAAGACACACTCGTGCCACACCACACTTCAAGTAAATATAAAAAACTTTCCATTTCTCTATTGTTCGCATTGTATTCAGCAAACGCATCAGCAACTGTTGTATTTGTCATTTGTGATAATTCCTTTGCCACACGGTTCCACTCAACAATTAATTGTTGTCTTTCTTGTGACGTTATTCCCTCAAATACTATGTTTGATTTGTCCGTGTGAATCCACGGATTGCTTTCTGATACAGGTATCATTTCATTGTATTCTAAAAAAGTATTGAGTGGATTATCTATTGAACCGTGTATCCAAGCAGCACCCATATCTAAAGTGCATAAATTGTCACAACACTCTCTTGACCATACTCTTCCACCAATTCGTTCCCGCGCCTCCAATATTAGAAAATCTTTTTCTAAATTTGAGGCAACCGTCAATCCTGAAATTCCAGCACCAATTATTATAATTGGAACATAATTATTATTCTTCTCTATTGCGTTGGAGCAATCTTCTCTCATTGTAGAGTTTTTGAATATATATTAGTGATTTATTTTATCTATATTGTATTACAATCTAATATAGAAACAATTCATATCTATATTAAATGAATAAGAATTCGGTAACAATACAAGTAACACAACGAAATGGAAAAAAATTTTATACTTCAATCACCGGTTTAGCAGATGACTTGGACAAACTAAAAATTGTAACCCATCTGAAAAAATCATTGAGATGTAATGGATTTATTGCCAATAGTGATATTCTTGGTGAAATAATTATGCTTACAGGTAATCATAAAGATTATGTAAATTCATTTCTGTTAGATGAAGAAATTTGTAGAAATGATGAAATCATTATCAAAGGAATATAATTTGCGCCAAATGTTGCTTCCAGTATGGCAAAATAGTAGTAAAAATAGTTACAACTTGTTTAGCAAAATGAGCATCTCTATTTTCAATATATAGTATAATATCCGCAAATCTAGGAAATAACGCAAATGAAGCATATTATTTGTCGAAAAACAAGCGAAAAGACGAAAGAACATAAGCAAATTATCAAAACTAAAACATGACACACACAATTACAATGCCCCAATGAATGATGGTGACCAGTCAAACATCGAGTAAAATTGGCGAACAACAAAGAGCAATTCCATAAAATAGATGCACAAAAATAACCATCTACAATCTTAGATAGTTATTTACTTTCTATAATAATTATTTATTTTCTACTATGTCTTCGGTGTGATTTTCGTCTGCTATTTCTTCTTTTTTTAGTTGTATTCACCCTTCGGTGAATATTACCTCCCTTATGAAGTCGTTGTCGTCGTTCTTCAGGTGCTTCCTCCCTAACAGTGCCAGTTACGCGCAAAATCGGTAGTGGTTTCTTACCAGTATTATCACTCGGTTTTGTGCCAATATTATCACTCGGTTTTGTGCCAATATTATCACTCGGTTTCGCACCAGTATTATCACTCGGTTTTGATGTTTCCATTTTCTCTATATAATTGAAAAATAAAAAAAACAACAAACACAATGATATATTTTTACATCTCAATGTTATCATCAAATTGTTCATCACCATTTACAGAACCCGATTCAGAATTTGTTGCGCTAAATGCGGCTGGATTCACATTAGGTTCATCACGTTCATACTTAATTCGCGCACCCAACCAAGCACCATTCTTCTCGAATTTGCCGAATTTCTTATCCATATAGGTATGAACCTCCTTTGGATTTGGCGCACCCTTACCATAAGTATTCATATACCAAATCGTAAATTCACTATTCAATTCCTGTTTCTTAATCTTGCCACCCGCAAATATAACAATCTTGTCCCGAATAAATTCCGCAATAAAATCTTGACTCTCTTGATATGCCTTTGACGCAGCAGTCACAATAGAACATTCATTAACTACACCACAGGTCTTGAATGCTATTTTTACAAGCATCGCCATAAATACATATTTCCACTGTGGAAACTTATCCACAATAGAAGGATCCACTAAATACTGAAACGGTTTCTCAGGATCATCATTCACCGGTGTTTCTGTAAATAATGCTTCAAACGGAACTTCTCGCACTCGTCTCCAAGTTCCAAAATCCTGTGTCTTTATTTCCATTCGCACATTACTACAACACACTAACTTAAACTGGGGATAAAACTCAATCGGTTTCGCAATGTATGGCGCACGACACTGTATTGGGTCTAAACCACTCGTCAATTGTTTTAGCGGTCCCTCTAATATTACATCCTTCTTAGATGGTTCCATAATAACAGCATATCGCACACCCTTTAATACAACTAATTCTGCCGATGTGCCACCAATCTTTTGACGGTCTTGTGTAATTGCGGACAATGGCACAATTCCCTTGTATTCGCCAAGTATCTCATCCAATAATGTTGTCAAAACCGACTTTCCGTTTCGTCCCTCTCCAATATACATATGGAATGTCTGTTTGTCGTGAGTCCCCAATAAAACCGACGCCAAATGTTCCCACATATACTTTCGCAATTCCTCCCTCGGAAATAGTTTCGCCATAAAATCATTGATTTCATTTATGATTTTTGCGTCCCGCACCTCGTTCAATGGAATATAGTCAATGTTTGTTGTCTTTGATATATAATCCTCCGGATATCCGCGACGAAATACCTTTTCTTTAAAATCAATCACACCATTATTAAAACACAATAGATAAGGATTCGTGTCTAATTTCTCTATCAATGACTGGTCCCAAAACAATTCTCTTGCTTCCTTCATAATATGGTCCTTATCGCCAGCATCACCCAATCTATTTACAATCTCACATACACGACCTTGACGCTTCTTTAATCTCTTAATTCGAGGGTCCGATTCGTCTTGCTCCGATATCTGGTCAACTATTCCATCTAGGTCTCTGCTCTTTTTTTTATATATTTTACGCAAATCATTCGACATTGATTTACGCAAAGTCGTTCCGGAATCGTTCTCCACCCATCTATGATTCATAAATCTATACCAAATATTGTTTTTGATATTTACACATACATATTGGTCCGAATACAGTTGTTTTAGTGCGCACGCAATATCGTGGTCACTCGTATCTTTGCGCATACTCTTACTATCGCCCAAATCAAAATCATTACCATCAATCGACTTTTCTATAAAATAATCAACACTGTTGTCTTGAACCTCCTTGAATTTTGTAGGAGCATCTTGTTTAGACCAATGCATAATTGAACGACGCGTTAAACACGCATCATTCTTAGTATCAAATCGTTGCCATCTGTCATACATATCACTTATGTCGCGGAAACTGAATTTACTGCTTTGTGCACTAAATGCCACCCACACAATAAACATCATTGATGGACAAGTATTTGATAGCGCCCATCCTACACGAATCCACTTGTCATAACTTCCATCGCCATAATATGATTCCGGCAAAGTCATTGTGTATCTGTATGTTTCTAATAATTCATAATCACGAATTTCTAATTGTGCCAAAGTCTGTGTTAGTATCACATTTAGGTCATCGCGATTTTTAATATTTAGAATTGCGTCAATTGGTAAGAATCCCGAATAGGGAACTGGTTGAGAAACAGACGCGATTGATATCTTTTTTGCTGATGTGCTACCAGCAGTAGCAACTCCTGTTTTTTCCTGATATTGTCTTAGAAATTCACTAGTCATCGAATACTTTTGTCCTTTATCCGACCTCACCGACATCTCCTCAATTTTTTCGCGCATATCGAAATACTCGGACAATGATACTTGACTAGTGCTCAGTTCGCCGTCCGCAGGGTCGTAAATATTCTTATGAACTCCTGTTAAACGGTATGCTTTATGCCCCGGTTTGCAACTCCCATACAGTTGCCAATTGGCGTGTCCAGCACTAATTGCTGAATCAAACACTTTATCCCAATCATTTGTAATTGGCATCTTTGACCATAATTCATCACTCGCGATTTTTTTTATTACTGCCTCGCGCAACATCATTTGTGTATTTCGGTCAGCATTGATGCCAATTATCATATGAATGCCGTCTTTCACATATTCCACAAGTCCTGTGTCGGCACTTTTAACAGGATTTATATCTTGTTTTTCCATTACATAAATGTAGAAGGGTTTTTCATCAAATTTATACATCTTCTCCAGTTCTCCTAAATAAATTGTAATCAAAGACATAATGTGGTCGGCACCGTGAATGCGCTTTTTGACAGTAGGAGCAAATCGCAAATCCAAATCTACAGCAATCGGTCCGTCGTCCATTTGTTTCTCAGTTAAATATTCTTCATTTCCGCCTACAAAGACGTGTTCATAATATAATTTCATAAATATGCTGCGTTTGTCGTCTGGAATATGATATTTACCTCCATAAATGATTTCATCGGGATTATTTGATTGTCTGCCAATTCGTGTATGAGTAATAGGTGCTTGAGAATCGCCATTAATTCTGTGAGTGCGCATAAATTCGTTGAAGGACATTTTAGAGGGATGTATAGTATTTGGCAATATTTCTAAACAGTTTTGTTTATTTCTATTGTGTATCATTAAATTCTTACTAGTTGTGTATTTTTTGGTTGCCGTTGGAATGAAGAACGTTCGCATCAATTTTTTTGATTTTTTTCAATTTTTTTATTTTTTCACACTTTTAGAGAAATTTGTGTTTAGACCAACAAAGATTTCTATACCATTAAAAATTAAAATGGTGTAGAAAATATATTGCTACTATATATTTACAAATGTCAACAATGGATAATGAAACCAAAAAGCACCATATTTTAAAAGTTAAAATGGTTTATGATAAACTGTGCAAAGACACTCATTTAAATACATTGACTCAAGTAGAAAAGGATTATATGGGTTCGGTAAAAATAAAATCACTTATTAAAAATGGTATAGTTATAGATGATATAGTTGAAGGAACTGATGAAGAAATTGGTAAAATTTATAATAAAATATTTGAGGTGAATGGCATTGGCGCCAAAATTAATGAAGCACTATTCAAATACGATAAAAGTATTTGCACAGATGAATCGAAATGCATGCAAACAGCAAATACTAATTTAATTAAAAAAATAGATGATAAATGTCCTGTTGCGCCTGCACCCGTAACAGATACTGTTGTTTCTATACCGTCTGTGGCATCCGATGCTACACCCGCCCCTGCCCCAACCGGCGGCAAGAAACGCAGAAACAGTCGTAAAACTAGTCGCAAAAATGGAAAAAAACGCACCCATAAAAAGGGTCGCAGAAGTATCAGACGAAAATAAATATCATCTAATCTGTTTCTTCCAATTCTATTTTAGCTCCCATATCTCGGATTGTTTGTTCAGGATCTCTAGCAATATTTATTTGTGAATCACCAACACAGAACCAATTGTAAATGCCATTTTTCAGAATGGCATTTTGCACCTCTATTATAAATGTCATATCGATGTTTTCTTCGTCATACCAATGGTCTATCACCAATTTGCAATTTGCATATCCATTTTCATTTGCCACAAGTTGTGTTACATATATAATTTTACCATAGGGCGAAAACTCGCGCAGAATAGTATCTATGCTAAGCATATTACTCTGTGTAGAAGGAATTCCTGAAATTACAAAATTCATCTTTTCAAAATAGAATTGCGTCTCTCTATTTACACTAGTGTTGTCTGAATATTCTCTCACAGGTTTTACATCTTCAACACAAACATCATTATTATTATTTATGCCGTTCGCAATTTTCAAATTATATTCGCGTTCAGAACTGCGCACATTCTTATATTCCTCAATTTTTCTATCATATTTTTGAATATCCATTTCGGAAGTGGCATACTTTTTATTGCGAGAGAACGAGGTCTTCTTAGAATACTTGGGTTCAGTAGGTTTAGACATTTTCATACAGTTTTTTTTTATTATCAAATGGAACAATTGTTTCGGTTCGCATCAATTTTTCAGTTCCTGTAGAAATAATAACTCATAGAGAATAAGGGGTTGCTCCATATCTCTATTGTCTTCAAGTGGCAACGCACAAGATGTTGTAGAAAAATATGGACATATAGTAAGATGAACATAAAGAGATTGATACACACACCTATGGGACAAGTATTGCTCTCAATTATATTAGGATTAGGACTTGCCACAATGTTTAGACACGTTTGTCACGGAAAAAATTGTATAACATTTAACGGACCGGTGATAAGTGAGATTGACGGAAAAATATACAAATTTGGCGACACTTGTTACAAATACAAGACAAAACACACAAAGTGTGATGCTACCAAAAAAGCAGTAGAAATAAAAGATATTACAAAAGAGGAAATATTTTAGGCGGTAAAATTTATACTATTATACATTGGACAATAGTATAATGGATAATAGGCGTAATGATATAACAAGAATCTCTGAGTTGCCAGACAACGGACCGGGGCACGGAGGACATTCATCAATGGGTCAAACAGATCAATACCAACCACTCAATGTTCATCAGAATCCCTATGGAATTCCTGAACCGGCAGACCGGCAATTACCATCCATCAATGTGAAAGAGTCATCACGTTCTAGAGGCGGTTCAGAGGGATTTTCGGGAGAAGGTTTTTCAGCACCACCTCCCACAATGATGAATAGAGGCGGACACCAAGAAATGTCAGACCACTTAATGGATGAACAAGTAATTGCGAATCATATTCCCAAACCAAAACTAACAACTGACTATTTGCGCGACTACGAAGACAAGTTGGCAAAACTGTCTGCGGAACATCAAAAAACAAAACACCAAGAATCACTCATAACATCTGTGTATGACGAAATGCAAATTCCTATTCTAATTGGTTTAATGTTTTTTTTATTCCAAATGCCTATTGTAAATTCATTAATGTATAAATATTTATCATTTCTTAAACTCTATAGTGAAGATGGCAATTTAAATCTCTATGGATTAATTTTCAAGAGCACTGCTTTTGGATTATTCTATTTTGCGTTTATTCGCGCTACAACTTATTTGGCGTAAAAAAAGGTCTTGCGACCCTATTTGGGGGGTGGTGTCGAGAGACACATAATTTTACACTGCCATTGGATTTCTGATAATCAGAGAATTAAACAAGTCTTCGATATTCTTTAATACAGTATGATTGTATTCATTCACATCTGCTTCGTGTCGTCTGTCTGGCACTAAACAGAACGCAATTAACTGTTTGTATGAAATATTTTGATTAATAAATTTTTCATACACATCATCAACTGTTACAACCGGTGTTGAATCGGGTTCTATTCTCACATAATTTTCATAATCAATTAAACTATTGTCAATACTACTTTCGTCATCGTCAGTGTCATCATCAGTATCATCTTCATCAATTTCTTCGCCTTCAGCGCGCATCATTAACCAGCGCGCTCCTCTGAGAGCATAGTTTTCTTCTTCTTCTTCGTCGTATTCGTCATCAGTATCTTCGTCGTCATCATCATCGTCATCGTCATCGTCATCGTCGTCAGAATTAGGCACATTCGCAAGTTCATTTCTACACATAGGACAACTGAATCCATTGTGCGCAATATTTTGTAATAAACAACTGGAATGGAAACAGTGATTACACTCTGTTTTAATCATATTCATACTGATATCGACATCATCTAAACAGATAGAGCAACAGACATTCTCATTAATAATGGCAGACATTTTCTAGTTTTCTTTTTTAATAATCCGAGTTTTAAAAGTTTTGTTAATATTTTAGTTATTTTTGTTTTCTCAGACTTTTTCAGAAAAAAGAATCAATTTTTGAGGGCGCAATCGCCCTCGAAATCTGTTACTTGATAGATAAAAATATTATAAAATGTGTGATATGCTAAATAATGTTTCGATGATATTTTTGATTAAACAATCTATAAATAGAATATTAACTTACCATATAACTAGAATGAGCAAATATAATTGTGACAAATGTACCAAATCTTTTTCTCAAAAATCACAATACACCAAACACTTAACTAGCAAAACTCATTGTGGAATGCATATCAATAATGTAAATAATGCAGAAGAAAAATTGTTCGGAACCGACAAAAAAATAAATTTGAATAACAATAAAAATAATATTACAGAACAAATGGACACTTCAAAAATGAGTAAATCAGAATTATTGGATAAATGCAAAGTGCTTGGAATTGAAAAATGTAGTTCAAAAAATAAATCACAATTAATAGAACTTATAAATTCAAAAAAAATAATAACCACCATAGAACCAGAGACATATTCAAAAATAAATAATACACATCAATCTCAACCCACACCAATGTCAAGCGGCGCATCATATAATTTTATTGAAGTGTGTGCTGGAGGAGGCGGTTTGAGTGCAGGACTAATTAAAGCAGGGTTCAATCCGATTTTATTAAATGATAATAACAGTGATTGTTGCAAAACACTGAAACATAATCATCCAAACGCAAATGTTGTGCATGGGTCTATGGATAAAATTGATTATTCACAATATATTAATAAAGTTGATTTATTAACTGGAGGAGTGCCTTGTCAATCATTTTCACAAGCAGGATTAAGAAAAGGTCTTGATGATCCAAGAGGTGATTTAATGATTAAATTTATTGAAATACTGAATTTGGTAAAACCAAAAATATTTATGATAGAAAATGTCAAAGGTTTAATAACGCATGATAATGGCAATACAATTAATAAAATAATAGATTCAATGAATGAAAATAAACTATACAATATCAGTTATAGATGTTTAGATGCTTCTAAATACGGTATTCCACAAAAAAGAGAACGAGTGTTTATTGTTGGTGTATTAAAAAACATGAATCGTTCTTTTGAATTTCCAAACGAGATTTCAACAAAAAAAGTGTTAAAGGATGTTTTGTTTAATATTCCCCATTCGGATGGAGCAAAATATAATGAATATAAAAAAAAATTATTTAAAATGATACCACAAGGTGGTTGTTGGGTTAATTTGCCGGATAATTTGCAGAAAGAATATCTTGGAAATAGTTACAACTCGGGTGGAGGAAAACGAGGAATATTATATCGTTTGTCAATGGAAAAACCATCATTAACTTTGTTATGCACACCGTCACAAAAACAAACAGAGAGATGTCATCCGTTAGAAGAACGACCATTAACAATACGGGAATACGCAAGAATCCAAACTTTTGATGATAGTTACAATTTTATTGGTAGTTTAAATTCTCAATATAAACAAATCGGAAATGCTGTTCCAGTTGAACTAGCAAAACACATGGGCAATTCATTAATGTGTGTGTTAGAATAAATTCTATAATTTGTTCAGTTTTTTCTCCAAACACATTTATTAAACCTTTGCACTTTTAAAACGCCGTCCCGAAGGGAATAACCTGAAATTGCCGAAGGGATATCTGCCGAAGGCAGATACACGTGGAGCAACCTTCGGTTGCTCTCCGATTTCTTGGATATAAAAGGTGATTTATCAGTTGCAAAGCATCCTACGGATGCGACTTCGTATGCCACCAGAGGTGGCATACTTAGTGACAGTTACCTAAGCACATTCAAAGATGCCGAAGAGCATCCAAAGGATGCTCCACGTGTAAGTGGCAACAAAGTTGCCACGGCACTTGCCCCCGCGGGGGCAAGATAACCGCCTTTGGCGGTTATGACCAGAGGTCGGCATTTAAAATGTGCAAAGGTGTATAGACTTGTAAAAAAATCTATGACATAACTTCTACCTTTCACATAGTAGTTATGTATGTATTCACAGGACAATCCCTTGGATAGTCCTTTTTTCAGGTGAATATTTTAACAAATCAATAATACTT
>Ga0194129_10005337_pt1 | contig 16453 bp, 17 predicted proteins | sample TA2KigCa35mmetaG_FD_150862 | JGI IMG/M metagenome (GOLD analysis project Ga0194129, IMG submission 150862) | Freshwater microbial communities from Lake Tanganyika, Tanzania - TA2015038 Kigoma Deep Cast 35m | ecosystem: Environmental > Aquatic > Freshwater > Lake | place: Tanzania: Lake... | reverse complement strand
ATTAGAAAAATATGGTGAAGATAATGTCTATTAAAGCTCGTGAAAAAATGAAGAAACTTTCTGAAATTCCTGTACTTGAAGAGAATGCAAGCCTCAAGAAGGCCTTAGATTTGATGAGTGAAAAGCGATTAGGTATAGCTTGTTTTGTAGATAAATTTGGAGTCCTAAAAGGTTTGCTTACTGATGGGGATTTACGTCGTTTACTTCTGACTAAGCAAAGTCCGTTACCAGCTTTGTTAATAGCGAATGCATTAAGCTTTGGCATCAGCGAACCTACAGTTGCGCATGAAGATGACGATATGGATCAATTAAAAGAGCTCATGAACCTCAAACAAATCTGGGATCTACCAATTATTGATTCAAATAATAAGTTAATCGGATTACTTCATCGGCACGATGCTAACTAGTAACTTAAGGCATCGCCTGCGCAACAGAGAGTTAATTTTTGGCTCTTGGGTATCTTTTGCCCACCCATCCATCACAGAGATTTTCGCATCTCACAAATTTAATTTTTTGGCTATTGATATGGAACATAGCATTATAAATCTTGAGCAAGCCCAACGAATCATCGCTGCAAGTCAGTACTATAAAGTGCCATGTTTGCCGAGACCAGTCTCTCACTCAAATGATTGGATAAAGCCACTTTTAGAGTCCGGAGCCGACGGGCTAATTGCTCCGATGGTCAATAGCGAACAAGAGCTAGGTACCTTAGTAGACCATGTTAAGTATCCACCAATAGGTAAAAGAAGTTTTGGTGTTAATCGGGCTCAAGGGTATGGAAGTAATTTTGATGGGTATGTAAAAAATTGGAATGATTCTTCTATTCTTATTGCACAGATTGAATCTAAATCCGCTGTAAAAGATATAAAGCAAATAGTTTCTAATCCACATTTAGATGGGGTAATGATTGGTCCGTATGATCTTTCGGGTTCATTAGGAGTTCCAGGAGAAAAATTTCATTCATTAGTTAAAGAAGCTGAGAGTCAGGTAATTAAAGCTTGTGCTGAGCGTGGAATTTCTTGCGGTACTCAGCTTAGTGATTTTAATTCAGATTCAGTAGATAAGGCATTGTCTATGGGCTACACTTTTATAATTGCTTCATCAGATTTATTTATACTTGATTCTTGGGCAAATAGTGCTGAAAAAGTTATGCAAGGTTTTCGTAAATGACTTCTAAAACTTCTACTGCTTTTAAATCTCATTCCGAATTGTTTTCACTTTCAGGAAAAACTGCAGCGGTCATCGGCGGTGGGGGCCATGTTTGTTCAGCTCTTGCTCAAGGATTTGCATCAGCCGGGGCTAATGTTGCCATAATTGATTTAAGGGTTGAAAAAGCAGAGAAAATTGCCATGGAAATTAGCAGTGAATATGGAGTTAAAACTCTTGGACTTTATGCTGATGCCACAAATTTAAGTGAACTTAATTCAATGATGGAAGTTCTTTTGCAATTTTCTGGAAAAATTGACATTGCAGTAAATGGTGGAGGAATTAACAGCCCAGAACCATTTTTAGAAATAGATGAATCAGATTGGCACAAGGTTATTGATTCGCAACTAACTGCTACTTTTTTGGGTTGTCAGGTATTTGGAAAACATATGTTGACCAAATCAAATGGATCTATTATTAATATTTCATCTGCTTCAGCTGACCCAGCGCTTTCAAAAGCATATGCCTACTCTGCTGCTAAAGCGGGGATAAGGAATTTGACTCAAAACTTGGGTAGAGAATGGGGCAAGAGCGGTGTTCGAGTCAATGCAATTCGCCCAGGTTTTTTCCCAACAGAGTGGAATAGAAAAAATTTTATTACACCAGAGCGTGAAGCAGCGATCTTAAATCACACTCCGATGAATAGATTCGGGGAAACACCTGAACTAATAGGTGCTGCAATATATTTAGCATCGAGTGCCTCAAGCTTTGTTACAGGTTCTGAGCTAATCGTAGACGGCGGTTTTTCTGCCATGACTATTTAATCTTAATCATGTCACAAACTGTAGTAATTACAGGTGGATCTAAAGGTATTGGTTGGGAAATAGTGCAAGCCTTTGCGGGTGCAGGTTTTAATGTAGTAAGTGGCTCAAGAACTATTCGCGATGATGTTCCAGAAAAAATTGCAAAAAGAGTAAGGCAGGTAGAAATTGATGTTAAAAATAAAAAAGATCACTATAAATTAATTGACGAGGCTAATGATTGGTCAGGTTCACTTGATTGCTACATAAATAACGCTGGCTACTCTGAATGGAGAGAGTTAAAAAATATTGATGAAAATTTTTTAACCAATATTTTTGAAACAAATCTGTTTAGTTATTTTTGGGGTGCTCAAGCGGCGGCGAGCTCTTTAAGAGAAGGTGGCTCAATAATCAATATTTCGAGCCTAGCAGCTAAACGTGGCACGTCAAATAACAGTGCTTACTCTGCTACAAAATTTGGCGTAACAGCTTTAACGCAAAGTTTATGTAAAGAGTTAGGATCGCAAGGAATTAGAGTTAATGCCGTTTGCCCAGTTTTAGTCGATACACCAGGACTCTTAACTGCGCTAAGAAATGAGCAATCCCCAAGTGGAGACGACACAAGAGAATTTCTTGAAAACTTTGCGGCTTCACAGACAGCACTGGGGAGATTACCAACTGCCAACGAGGTGGCTAGACTTTGTATGTTTCTATGCTCTAATGAAGCAAGTGGCATAACGGGTCAATCTATCAACGTTGATTGTGGAGTTCTTCCAAATTGAAAATAGGTATTGTCATCCCAGCCAGACTTGAATCGGAGAGACTTCCAAATAAAGTTTTAAGACCATTTCTCGGCAAAGTTATGATTGAACACGTTTGGAAGCGGGCCAATTTAATAAAAGAAAAAGTTGAAATTGTTGTTGCCACAGATAGTTCAGATATTAAAAAGGTATGCGAAAGTTTTGGCGCGAAGGTTATGTTAACTTCTAACAATCACCAAAATGGATTAAGCAGGACAGGTGAAATTGCAAAAATATTGAATTGGGATTTCTATGTAATTTTGCAAGCTGATGAGATTTTGATCGATCCTAAGAACCTCGAATTTCTCATTAAAACCATCAAAGAGAAGAATTCCTCGCCTTTTTACAATTTGATTACGAATCTAAAAGAAACCTCAGAGTTAAACGATCGAAATGTAGTCAAGTGTTTAATTAGAAATGATAATTCTTTGATAAACGTGTTTCGATTGAGTGGGTCCATTGCATCGGAAGCAACTCAAATGGTATTCACTAAGAAGATATGTGGTTTATTTGCTATTTCTCATAAGTGTCTAAATGAAATAATAGATTTACCTGCTCAAATAATTGAAACCAATGAATCAATAGAACAAATGAAGTTAATTGAATTAAACTATCAAGTGCAAGGAGTTGAGGTAAAAGATAACTATCCTTCAGTTAATACAGAATTAGAAGCTAATGAAGTGTTGGAGATTTTAAGTCAAGATCCTTATCAGAAATCAATTCTAACCCGGATATTTTGAATAGAATGACAATTGAAACTAGCGAAATATCTGAGAAGCTCGAGAACTTACTTGAAGAATTGTCCAATTCAGAGAATTTAATCAATCCATTCTTCAGAATATCAAAAGGAACGCCGGAACAAATGCGCAAATATAGTTTTTTAAACACTAAATTCCCAAGAGCTACAACCTTACTTCAATTTGTAATTGGACTGTTCACGGGTGTTGTAACGGTAATTTGTATGTTTATCTGCAGTTTGGTCTTCGTCAGACAATATAACCTGTTTAGGTTACAAAGTAGGCAAAGGCAAGTTGTATTTGTCTCGCACGGCATCGGGCAAAATATCACTCGCAAAAATGGCGATCAGTTTTTTTGGAAAATGCCAGAGTATCTACTAAATGAGGGCAAAAAGGTATCAATGATCTATACCAATCATAACACTTTTGGCTTTAGGCGTAATTGCAAATCCATACAATCAAAATCTAGTGACATTGAAAGATTATTAATACCAAAATTTTTACACCCGAGTGAAAATCTTACATACTTAAAGAGAATAAGTATCTTGAGTTTTAAATCCTTTACTTTAGGCATTAGTAAAATTAGAAGAGAGCCAATCGAATCAGCTTTATTGCTAAAAGCAACTACACAATTCTTAAAAAGGGGAGCCTACAGTAATTATTTGTTGAGCCAAAGGGTCCAAAATATCGTAGTAAAGGATGAAATTGAAACTATTGTTTTAACTTTTGAAGGTCATTCGTATGAGCAACTAATAATTGATAAAACACTTATGGCATCTCCAACAAAAGGAATACTTCTTTACCAACACAGCCCAATCGTAAAAGATCACTACGGCATTTCAGCGTTTTTGCAAAGAACTAACCACAGTTTACGTATAGCAACGACAGGTATACACTACAAAGAAGTATTCACGAAATTATCTAACAAACACTTTATTGCCGTGTTAGGTTCAGAAAAGTCTAATGTTATTGAAATTGACACAATTCTGAGCAAAACTCCTAACTTATTATTTGTACCCGAAGGAACAACCTATGCAACAAAAAACATGCTCAATTTAGTTTCAAGAATGATAAAGGAAGATATGCATTATTCGTATATTCTAAGACTTCATCCAAATTTAAAAATTGGATTCACACTTTTTTGGAGGATTAATAAACTCAAGTCACATAAAAATGTTGTATTTTCTACCTCTAAACTTCACGAAGATCTTGCTTTAGCAAAATATGTAATTTATAGATCGAGCGCAGTCGGAATTGAGTCTTTGAAATCTTCTGCAGTACCTGTATTTTACGGCGGAAAACGATATTCAGGGTTGAACGTTTTAGGACATCTGGATTCCATTTATCCATCACTATTTTCGATTAGCGATGCAATTAAATTTTTTGAACATCCGTCGATTTCAACTCAATCTAATCGCAAAGATGAAATCTTTAACGAATTGTTTGAAAATATGAATTACAAAATACTTAATACCTTTTTAAACTTTTAGACATACCTTTTGGTAAGCAGTTGAATCGGATTAACTCGGATAAGTGTGGAAAATAGCAAATCAATATAAATTCTCACCGAATACGTTGATCTTTTCAGTATTGATAAGCTCTGATCACCACTAATGATAAAATCTAAAGTTCGGAAAATTTGGGCAAACAACATTAAAAATTTAGATAGTTCTTGGTTTTCCGCAACAAAAAGGAATCTCATATAAGCAGCTGCTTTAAATTGACGGGTAGAGAGAGACGTGAATTTTTCAAAAGTTTGGCTAGATACATGCACATCATTTATAAACAATAGTTTGTGTTGTTTTGATATACGATAAGAAAAAAGAACATCCTCATAAGCGGCATAATCAATTCTTGTAAACTTAGGATTATAGTTTTTTAGTTGATCATATCGCCAGACTGATAACCCATTTAACCATTGAGTATATATTTCTTGTGCAGTACATAAATATCTCTGAGCGTGTCCACTTTTCAAGATTGCACCTGGAGTATCTGAATATAATCCAACAATTTTTAAAAAAAGTTTTGCTAAGGTACCTGGGGCCTTAAATTCTATATTATTTAAGTTTAGGCCGAAGCCAGCTACGTTTTTATATTCTGGATTTGTTAAGTATCTGTCTATCAAATTCTCAATAGAATTCTCTTGCATAACAACATCATCATCCAAAAGCATCACCCATTCGGTGTTTGAAAGTATCAACTCGATTCCTTTAATTTTTTGTGCTATTTGACCTGAAATTTCGGAATGGAAATGATTAATGGGAAAAAAATTTTGATGAGAATTCACAACTCCAGAAACATCAATACCGCTAGACACAATTGTTACCTGGTTGATTCTTTTTGCTGATTTTCTTAGTGAAATTAGAAGAGTGTTTAATTGTTCAGGTCTGTTTCGTGTTGCAATTAAAACAGCGAAATTCATAATTCTTACAGCAAATTATTTTCAATTAAAGTTGATTTGAATGATTCATGGGTGTGCCAGTCTTGATTATTGTCACTTGTAAATCTAAATCCTAAATTAACTGGCCGACCATTTTTCTTGTAATAATCTGATTTTTTTAACAATGGAGATAGAATTGCATAGTATTCGTCAAACTCTACTGTATCCATTGAGTCATCTTCGGTGATCATAACTTCGTGAAGCTTTTCACCCGGACGGATACCAATAATCTCAGTATTAACATCTGGGGCTACAACTTTCGCTACATCTATAACTTTAAAACTTGGAATTTTAGGAACGAAAATTTCACCTCCTTGCATTCTTTCAAAAGACTTAAGAACAAACTCAACGCCATCCTCAATTGTCAGCCAAAATCTAGTCATACCTGCATCAGTTATTGGGATTACACCAACTTTGCTTTGCTCTTTAAAAAATGGAATAACGCTTCCACGAGATCCTAAAACATTTCCATATCTAACCACGGAAAATTTAGTGGTTGAGTTTCCAAGCGCGCTATTTCCGGCAATCATAAGTTTATCAGAACATAATTTTGTTGCCCCATAAAGATTTGCTGGATTTGCAGCTTTGTCAGTACTTAAAGCAATCACTTGTTTAACACCACAAGCGATACTTGCGTTTACAATATTTTCAGCACCAAATATATTTGTCTTAATAGCTTCAGTAGGATTGATTTCTGAAGCTGGAATCTGCTTCATAGCTGCAGCATGTACGATGAAATCCACACCCTTTGTAACTTGCAGCACTCGCTGATAATCGCGAACATCTCCCAAAACAAAATGCAATTTTTCATTCTGTATTTGATTCTGCATCTCAAACTGTTTTAATTCATCTCTGCTAAATGCAATAACAGAATTGATCTGATTGTCTACCAAAAGGCGTTTAACAAAAGATTTTCCAAAAGAACCGGTAGCGCCTGTTACAAGAACATTTCTGTTTTTAAACACTTGAATCTCGATTCTCTAAACTAGTTACTATACAGTTTCAACTCATCTGCAATCATAGCATCTAAGGTTACCACTTCTAAGTTTAATGTTCGCCTTAGATTTAAATTGTCTAAAGCAAGATAATTCGGCCTCTTAGATAAAAGATTATGTGAAAAAATGCTTCCAGGAACAACTTTTTCGAGTGAAATATTGAGTGCGATTGCCACCAATTGTGCAAATTGAAATTTTGAAACTGATTCGTTGCAGGAAATGTTTACTATTCCTTCTACATCAACTTCAATTAACTTATAAATCAATGGTATGAGTGTCTTAATAGAAACAGGAGAGAATATCACATCTGTAAAACCTGTAAAACTTGACCCACTTTCCAGTTGTCCCTTAATATTTGAAAGCAATTTCACTTTTTCATGATTAGCTTCAAATCCAAAAAAATTTGTTCTGATGATCAAAGCGTTTCTATCTTTTGCCATAATATTATTTTCCGCATCAATCTTAGTTTTACCATAATTATTCACTGCCCAAACTTTTGTAAATTCAGTGCGTGGTTCATTCAATTCAGATTGAAAATGATCAGTACTTATATGGATTAGTTTGATTCCCATTTTATTGGTATAAAATGCTAGATAAGACGGCAGTAAATTGTTTAGAGTATTGCAAGTCTCTACATTTTTTTCACAAAAATCCACATCAGTAAGAGCTATGCAGTTTATAACAACACTAGGCCTATATTTTTCAAGAATTTCAGCAATTGCATCAACTTTGGTAGCGTCAAAATAAATAACCTTACAACCATCAATAGTGCTTGATCTTCTAGATGTACCGAATACATTATATTTCTCGTGCGCAAAATGAAAAAAACGATTGCCCAAAAAGCCATCTACACCAAGAACTAAAATGCTATTCACAAACAAAATAATATCGTGATTTAAGCAAGTTTTAGACCATCGCTATCAGGTCGGATATGATTAATTGATGAAAATTTCAATTAAACCATTTATCGCGTTGTTTTCTGATCGCCCTAACTCAATCCATTCATATTTAAACAACGGATATGAAAAAGTGTTAAATTCGAATGATCTATATAAAATTAAAAAAATTATTGAATCTATTTGCGAAGCCGAGTTTCAGAAGTCCAAGACTTTACCGAAAATTTCGTTATTTACTAATATTAATAACATCGACTTATCATTGTTTACAGCTCAAAGGCACACAAACTACTTGTTAGCATCTTATTCATTTAATAGGGCTATTTCAAGCTATTTTTCTGGAGTAAGTAAATTAGTTTATCCGCTTAGAAAAGAGTGGCAGGAGATTTTTTCAAGTCATGGAGTTAAAATAAATAAATCCATCTGCTCATTACTGTGGGTGGCGTACTTGTTTTTTATAGGCTTAAGAGAATTGGCCACTTATTGTAAACGCTGTCTACGAATTGTTAAGCGCAACTTTAATGGAAGAATTGATAAGGCTGATTTCAATGCCCAATATCTTAATGTTTATTTCTTCGATATTTCTAAACGAAATTTACCAACTTTTGACACTCAAGTATTTGAGAAAAATTTGATTACTTGGTACAAGAAAATTGTTTTAAATAATTCTAAAATAAATGTTATTCATAATGTTAAAGACTTTATTCCTAATACTAAGAGCAATTCTGATTATATATTCACTTATTATGAAGATCTCTTTGTTTCGCCCAAGGCTTCAAACGAAGTTAAAAACCTAATTTGGTGGTTTAAGTTCATCTTGAATAAGTCGGTTAAGTCACATACTAGAATTAATCTTTTTTTAAATTTTAACGAGATCATGAAAGCAAAATATCTGAGTGATAATAATGATGCTATCATGCTACATTCCGTTGTTTTTAATAACTCTATAGGATCAATTAAGCCACTATGGTCAATTGTACTTGAGGAGAACTTTGTTAAAATTAATTATTGTTTTTACGCTTGCTATGCAGAACCACTAAATTTAGATGGGAATTTACCCATTGATGGCTTTTGGAAGTTAGCAACTTGGAAAGATATTTACGTGGTAGATCAATATCAGAAATTGCAATTAGAAGATCAGATAATTTTTGATTCAACCATAATAGTACCAAGTGTCATTCCTTGGTGGACAGACTGCAGTTTAATCCTTCCTGTTTCCAAGAAAAAGACAATATGTTTGTTTGACACTATTTTGTCAGATAATTTATATATATTGGGAACTTTAAATCAAATTGGTTGGAACAAAGCGGAAATAGCGATTGAGTATTTATCTACTGTTTTGGAAGTTGCGAGCGAATTGGACACACTAGTGCTATATAAATTTAAACGAATGCGGGAAGAGAGCGTTAGAAACAAGACACATTGGAATGCCATGTTAAAATTGACTGCACATTATCAAGACATAATTGTAAAAATTAATGACAGTGTTTCTTCAGAAAGACTCATACTTGCTAGCACGATTACTGTATCTAAACCACTGTCAACCACTGCACTTATCGCAAAGTCTGTAAGCAAGCCATCCTTGTATTATGATCCTACAAAGAAAATTAGTCGATTTGATCCCGCACTCCGTGGAATACCTATCTTGAATAACAAGCAAGATTTGCTTGATACTATGAAAAATATTTTGATTAACAATTAGAGACGGGATTGAAAGTGCAGAAGAAATCTGTGTGTCTTGTGGGGCTCGGATCTATAGGTTTAACACATTTAAAACAATTAAGTGGTTATTTCCATGATTTTATAATTATTGATAAAAAAATTGAAGTGAGCAAAAAAATTGAACAAGTATTAGGCAAACAAAAATTCTTCTTTGCGAACGACATCAATGAAATATCTCCAGTTAAGAGTATAAGCCATGCTGTAATTTCTAACTGGGGCCCTAGTCACTATGAAACTTTGTGCACTTTAATCAATTTAGGAGTCAACAGATTTATTGTTGAAAAACCTATCACTGACTCGATAGCAGAATTAGTAAAGATCAAGAAACTTAAGAATCAATTAAGTCTTCAAATATTCATAAATTTTCAGTGGTCCTATAGCTCTCTTTTTAAGACGTTGGAAGCAACAAGAAATAAATTTAAGCTCGGAGAGATGGTTTCTATCAATGTAACAGGTGGTGCAAAGTGTATAGCTACAAACGGAATTCATTACTTGGATCTCTCAAATAAGTTATTCAACGAGAAACCCATCAAAACCTTCTCAGATCTTTACAATTCCCATATAAATCCACGCCAGAGTGATTTTCTATTTCTTGGTGGGTCTGCAACATGGGTATATTCTAAAAATAAGTATCTAAACATTAATTTCTCAAACGGCAGCAGAATATCACCTAGAATTGAAATAATCTTTGAGCTTGGAATGGCGGTTATTGAGGGTGACGAATTATCAGTTGTTTATATAAATAAGACCAGCTTAGAAAACTATAAATCACCAACAAAAACTTTTTATCCATCAAAAACCGCTTTTTCAGGTAGAGCATTTACATATTCAGATGGAACTGATGGACTTAACAAGATTCATGCTAAATTTTCAAGTAATCAAATACTCAAAGATAATTTTAATGAATCCTACAATTCCACCTTGGATTTTTTTGCCACACTTATTTCTAGTCATAAAGGCGCTTCAATAGAATTACCATTGAGGCTTCCCAAGTTCTCAAGATTTTATTTCAAAAAATGGAATATCTCCTAATGGTTAAAATTGGTTTTATTGGTGCAGGCTCAATAGCGAGGGCTCATATTTCAGCTTCAATTGCTGCCGGATTTACTCCAACCGCAATTTGTGGAAATAATTTATCTGAACGTGCTAAAGCTCTAAGTATGGAAATTCCGGGATTGAAATATTTTGAGAATATTGGCGAGCTTTTGAAATCTGATCTTGATTGCATAAGTATATTGTTGAACTCAGATATATCACTACGTATTTATAGAAGAGTTATCGAGCAAAAAAATATCCCTGTTTTGATCGAAAAACCTGTCGCGCAGAAATCCCTAGAGATGAAAAACGACTTGGATCTTGATCGCATGAATACCTTAGTCGGATATAATAGGCGTTTTTATTCATCAGTGTCAAACGTCAAAGAAATTTTAGATGGATGCGCTTCTATTCAATCTCAGTGGATAATACCAGAAATGTCTTGGGAAAAATCTCCTAATTCTGGCGACAGAAACTTTTTTCTTCGTGAAAACTCCGTTCATATTTTGGATTTATTTCTATATTTGCATGGAGAGCCGAGCCAGTCAACTTTTTATAACTTTAATAACAATGATTTTCTTCAAAGTTCAACTTCTATTCACAAATTTGGAAACAAAGCGATTGCATCACTTATACTTAGTTTTGGTATACCAGATAACACTTCTGCATCATTTTATGCATCAAATAATAATTATGTCTTAAAACCGCTCGAAATTTTGAAAAAATTCACGTTTATGTCTACAGAGCCAGCAAATGAAGTCATTCCATTCAAGAGGTACTTGCCAACCGAGAATATAAAATGGCAAATTTCCGAGCACGATTTAGCGTTAAAACCTGGATTTTTCAAGCAGTATTCCGAACTAATGGACATTTGCTGCGGTAAATCAAGAAAAGTCGGCGCATCCCTAAGAGACGCTTTCAATGTGTTGGAATTTGCAGAGAGGATTATAAACGCAAAAGCATTTAGATGCCTCTAACGTGCATTTTTGTGAAAACATAATCGGCGTGTTGATAGATTCTTGAATTTAATAAGAGTAGATGCTCTCTTAGCAAAGTTGTTTAGCCACATGGGACTATTAGTCCCGCTTAATTTGTGATTCAAAATTTCAAGAACCAAACTGGGCATAATCTATTGTCAGTGTTTGAACAGGCACTAAGATAGAGATGCATATTAGTCGAAGTATGAAGTTAAAACATAAAACCCCATTTATTGTTAATTGAATTTAATCGCAAACTCACAAAACTAAACCAAATAAAACTGGATGTTTCCACCTGCAAATTTATCAAGCCAAGATTTCCTTATTTCGTTTGAAAATGTACTCGTCGCAATCAAAACTGATACCGGTTGAGACTTTACCCAATCTAGGGATAACACTTGATTGCTAAACCCTGATAAGTACTTTCCATGTTTTATTGGGTCATTATCTACTATCTGCAAACCATTCCAGAAAAATTCTGCATTTTTCATATTAGAGACTACATTCAAAATACCCGCTGTTGCCCCATGTACAAAAAATCTGTCTAAGTTAGCCTTATTGCTAACTAGCAACTCTGAAATTAAATTGAAATTGTTTAAAAAACGTAAGTCAATTTCTATTGAGCTCGAAATTGAATCAAAACCTTTAAATAGCTGTGATACTTTTAGTTCTTGAGGAGGTTTTTTACATGTCACAATCGCCTCATCATATTGAACTAAGTAGTCTACAATTTTAAGACCATATTGTTCAAAGTAATCAAAGAAAAAAGGGGCTACAAAGTAATTGACATGTTGCTGCGAAAATAGATTCCAGTCACCATTTGCAATTTGTTTAGAACTTTCTGGAAACGAAATAACTAATAATCCAGATTCAATAAGAAACTCATTTAGCGCTTTCAAAAATGCTGCAGAATCGGGTATGTGCTCCAGCGTATTAAAGCAAAAAATCAAGTCAAACTTCTGATTTTGTAAATTTGTGGGGAAAAACCCAGAAATCAATTCTATACTTTCATCAAGAGTTCTTGTTGAGTAACTAGGATCTAAGCAAGTAATATGTATATTTTTAAACCTGCTAGAAATCTGCTCTGCAATAAAAGTATTACCACCACCAATCTCTAGTATTTTCAAATTTTTTTTACCGAGAGAATCAATGATTTCTACCAATTTATCAAGCCTCGGTAAGGCTGTATCTTGGTATATTCCTGAGCTTTGTGGGGCAGGTGTTATCCAAACCTTACTTTTATATAGATGTTCATAGTCGTAGCTCAATTTTGGTTGGATTAGTCCAAACGATGTTCTCATCAATCTAAATCGGCAATTTTCCAATTGCCTAAAACTCATAATGTTTGCAGAGTTCTCATGAAAAAACCTATGAGGAACGTTAATAAACTTATCAAATAATGATCTCATACAATACATGATACACTGAAGTTAGTTAGACAATAAGTATTAATAAACTTTGAATTTGAGGTTAGGTTTAGTATGACTTTAGTTAGAGATTCTTATTACCCCGGAAGGCTAGTTGTTATAGATGGAATTTCTGGTACTGGAAAAACTTTATTGAATGGGCTTATCAGTTTGTTTGGAGACAGCCATTTACCTTTCTTTAGCTATATCATAGAGCAATTGTGCGTAACTAATCATTTGAAACATCTAGATGATGAAGTAGTCAATATTTTATTAAAACTGCAGATAGACCAAAAAAGGTATGACCATCAGATTGGCCGTGAAGTTAATTTACGACCAAGGGATTTGAGTTCACTTCTGAGGAGTTCGAAAAAAATAGAGTACGTCAATAATTTCTTAACAAAGGACGGTGCTCATGCAGAGTCAATGATTTATAAGAAGCCAAAGAATTTGATTGTCGTTACCCACCAGTTGCTTCAAGCGTCATCAATTTTAGAAGATATTTATGGTGATTCTATGGTTCGCATTCATGCGATGCGTCACCCAGCATATCTTTATGATCACTGGCTAAGCTGTGTTGGTTTAATTGCACGCTCCTTAAGAGATTTTACGCCATGGATCAAATTTAATGGTGAGATAATTCCATGGTTTCTGCACGATGAATTAGAATTAAAATCTTTTAAAAATCTTTCAGATAGCGACAAAGCAGCAATTTGCGTCATTAAATTATCAGAAAACGCAATGAGTTTTCACAGAGCTTTTAAGCTAAAACCTAACTACTTAGCATTCGACTTTGAAAACTTCGTGTTAAATCCATCAGAGTATTTGGCCAAGTCACGAGATATTTTAGGTGTATACAATCCTAGAAAGGTTGCCAATTATTTAAGCAGAGAAAAAGTACCTAGGCTACATATAAACTCTGGCAGAAGTCGAAAAATATATCATAGATACGGGTCGAAAAATCTCAATTCCCAAAACAATCAAAGAAATGATTATAACCAAAAAATCGATCAAGTCAAAAAGAGTGTATCAAGAGAATATCGAAACAGATACATAGAAGTAATTAATGAGTATGAAAGTGCATTCGGACTTTGGTTTGAGTAAATTATAAATTTAGTGGTAGTTTTATGTAGTGATTACAGCATTACTACCCATGAAAGCACACAGCGAACGAGTCCCAAATAAAAACTTTAGATTAATAGAAGGAAAACCATTATTTGCATGGATGTTGACAACTTTATGCGGTCTAGATTTTATTGATAGAGTCATTATTAATACTGATGCAAGTTCAGAATTATTTGGAAAATACCTTGAGAATTCTAAAGTAATAGTTCGCAAAAGAAAACAAGATTTATGTGGAGATTTAGTTAGCATGAATAAAATCATTGAAGATGATGTTTTAAGTGATAATAACGAAATTTACTTAATGACACATACAACCAATCCCTTGATTTCAAAATCTACCTGGACGAAAGCAGTTAAGGCTTTCACAGAACGAAATATTAATGACCACGATTCACTGTTTAGTGCAACAAAGTTCCAAGGACGGTTCTACTATGAAGGCAATGTGGCAATAAATCATAATCCCAACGAGCTATTGCGTACTCAGGATTTACCATCAGTATACTTAGAAAATTCTTGTATCTATATTTTTGATCGAAAAAATTTCTTAAAAACAAAAACAAGAATTGGTAATAAGCCTATGATTTTTGAAACACCTCAGTTAGAGTCTATTGATATCGACACTGAGGACGACTGGATTTTGGCGAGTCTTCTGTTATCACGAAGGGAAATAAACTAAGTGTTTAAAGTTTTGATCTCCTGCCCGCCAATGATTAATCAGAGGCAGAGCTTTGAAGAGATTTTTCAAGGTCTTGGAATTGAGCCAACATGGGCACAGATTGTCCAGCAGTACACAGAGCAAGAACTTCTTCAGATATTGCCTGAATTCGATGGCTGGATAGTTGGAGATGATCCATGCACTAGAGAGGTTTTAAGTGCTGGCACAAAAGGTAGATTGAAAGCGATAGTCAAGTGGGGAATAGGAGTTGATAACGTAGATTTTAAAGCTTGTGACGATTTGAATATTCCGGTAGACAACACTCCTCATATGTTTGGCGATGAGGTAGCAGACTTGGCAATGAGTTATATAACTAGTTTGAGTCGGAAAATTCTTGACGTACATAATGGAGTGAGAAACCAAGAATGGCTAAAACCGATTGGTAGTTCTTTAAAAGGTAAGAAAATTGGAATTGTCGGATTAGGAAACATAGGAATAAACATAGTAAAAAGGGTCCAAGTGGCGGGAATGAATGTTTATGGATACGACCCATTTTTTAAAGATTTAACAGAAAATGACATACAGATATTAACATGGCCGGAGAGAATTGAGGAGTTAGATTATTTAGTGCTCGCATGCTCATTAACTGCTGAGAATAAACATTTAATCAACAGTAAAATTATTTTAAAATTTAAAAAAGGGATTAAAGTTGTTAATATGTCCAGAGGCCAGCTCATAAACGAGAAAGATTTATACGATGGAGTCAAACAAGGGATTATATCTGGCGCTGCTCTAGACGTTTATGAGATTGAACCATTACCTAACAATTCTGTTTTGCGGGAATTGGATCAGTTGATTTATGGCACGCACAACGGCTCCAATACCTTTGAAGCCGTTCAAAGAACGAGTCATTTAGCAATAAACAAGATATCAAATTTCTTGAACAAATCTAAAAAAAACTCTTAGAAGAAGTATGAGTTAACAAAAATATTGTAAGCTAATTACTTGATTTTGTGCTTAATCTTGGCCAGTTCCGATAGTTAAATAGTGTAAATTAATGATCGTCCAGCATTTTCAATAGTTAATGCTTTGCGAGTCTTAATCTCAAATCACTAACAAGACACGCATATTGTCTTGTTAGGTGGATACATGTCATTTAAAAATTTAGGCGTTAATACTGGGCTAACTAAAGTTTTGCACTCTTTTGGAATTGAAAAACCATTCCCAATTCAAAAAGCCACTCTGCCTGATGCAATTGCTGGTAAAGATATTTTAGGCAGAGGTCAGACTGGTTCGGGAAAACACTTGCCTTTGGCTCGGCTTTAATGATCAGGCTTGCCGGAAGAACTGCTACGTCAATGCAACCCTTAGCATTGGTTTTATCGCCGACTAGAGAGCTAGCTATGCAGATCAGCGATGTGATTGCACCACTGTCACGATCAGTTGGTTTGAATTCACAAGTGGTTGCAGGTGGACTTTCCTATTCAAAACAGATTCAATCTTTAAAACGTGGTATACCGATTGTGGTGGCAACACCCGGCAGATTGATTGATTCAATCAAAATGAAGCACATAAAGCTAGATGCGATTGAAGTAACTGTTTTAGATGAGGCAGATCAAATGGCGGATATGGGTTTTTTGCCAGATGTGAAGCGGATATTAGATTTAACTAAGCCTGGTGGTCAGCGAATGTTATTTAGTGCCACATTAGATAAGGATG
>Ga0194129_10005335_pt1 | contig 16459 bp, 20 predicted proteins | sample TA2KigCa35mmetaG_FD_150862 | JGI IMG/M metagenome (GOLD analysis project Ga0194129, IMG submission 150862) | Freshwater microbial communities from Lake Tanganyika, Tanzania - TA2015038 Kigoma Deep Cast 35m | ecosystem: Environmental > Aquatic > Freshwater > Lake | place: Tanzania: Lake... | reverse complement strand
TGAGAACTTTGATCAATTGGATTAGTGGCAAGGTCAATATTATTTATGGTTGTTGTGGCGGTATCTATTAATGATATATTATTTTGTGCTGTAGCAATTGCTGGTGCTATTTCTGATACCGCTGTTTGAGCCTGTGTAATTTCGGTTTGGGCTACTACAATGGTAGCGGTTGCTGTATCAGTGGCTGCAATAGCCTGCTGAACCTCTGTAGTGGCGGTTGCAAGGGCTGTATTAACTGCCTGCTGGGCAGGGCTAATAACAACCTGTTGTTGATTTTCTGTAGCCCCAGCACGATCAGGAGCCATAATTCCAAAAATTGTCAAACATAAGCCAACCCCAAAGGCTAATATTAGTCTTTGTTTTAATTTACTCAATTAGGGGGCATCTCCTATTTTTAATTGTACTATTAATTATACCATTTTTATGCATAAAAAAAGAGGGTAGAAATTAATCTACCCTCTAATTTTATTAAGAAATTACTTCTTTTTATTTGTTGCAAGAATTAATTTCTGCAGTGCCTCAATTTGCTTGTTAATTTGAGCAATAAGAGCAACAATTGCTTTTAGAACCTCAGCATTAGATACTGCACCTGAAGCATCAACGATAGAGTATGCAACTGTCTTTGCAGAATCAGTTGCTACGTATGCTGGTAGATCTACGATCAAGTTATACGCTCCAGCAGTATTACCTACTGTAAACTTAATTGATCTTGATCCAGCGGTATCAAATACATCAGCAGATGTTGGAGCAGAAACTGCTGTCAACTGTCCGCCTGAGATTGCTACACCAGCGCCCAGAGTTGCAGCACCGTGAACTTTAGCACCATTTATGTCTGTTGCTGAGATTGTTAGTGTTGCAATTTCTCCAGCCTTGTACTCTTTCTTATCAAGAGTTGCTGTGTACTTGTTCACACCAGCAGCACATGCTGCAACAAAGTCATTTGAATTAATAACTGTTGCATCTGAATGTGTATGCTTAATGCGAACTGTTGATGAACCTGATGTAGAAGCACATGTCCATCCACCTGTTTGTACTGCTGTTGCAGATGATGCTCCACCTACAGAAACAGCGGTTACTTGTGATGTGTACTTGGTTGTATCGGCAACTGGAGTAATACCAGCCAACTGATTACCAGCGGAATCTTTAACAACAAAGTCATAAGTTCCTGTACGTGCTCCACCAGATTGTGCAATATCTACTCCTGTTACCAAGATTGATGCTGCACGACCTGTAAATGTAATGGTTTTTGTTGCAAGAGTTGCACCGTTAAATGTAATTGTAACTGTTGTAGTTACTGGACTATTCTCATTTGCAGTTCCTTGAACCACATATAGAACTCCAGCAGTACCAGTCTTGGCTGCTGAATTTACTTGTGTGCTTGGAGCAGCATCAAATGCTACTACTGCACCACCAGTTGCGCTTGCCTGAATTACACCACTAGTTGATAATTGGGCTGCATAGGCATCCATTGCACGGATGTTAATGTAACCTGTACTACCATTGGTAACGGTTGTTGATCCAGCAACATCTACGCTAGATGTTAATGTTCCTTGTGTTGATGTATCTTGTACACGAACATAGGAATCTGCCACAGACAATATATTTGTCTTTGCAGTTGTTCCTGCGTAGATTGTTTTAATATCAATTGTAGAAGTGGTTGATCCAACCTTCTTCTTTTGTGTTACCGTTACAGTTCCTGCACCGTTTACAGTTAACTTAACATTTGTTGGTAAGTTTACTGCTGCGGTTGTAGTTGCTGTAAAAGTAAATAACTTACCTAAACTGGTAAGTGTAACCCCTGTAGGGTTTGATCCCGCTGCCGTATAATCAGTAAATGTAGCAGGCCCAGCAATTTCTAATGATACGTTATCATCTGCTGTTGCAGCCAAAGTATCACTTGTAGTCAATGCAACAATTGCATTAATACCAGCCTCTGCTTTGGTTGTATCTGCCAATACTGTTACTCCACGAGCACCATTAGCCAAACTATCAGATAATACGTATCCGTTAGTTACTGCTGCTTGTGCTTGCGGTATGGCAACAAAGAGTGTGCTTGTCAGCGCTGCAGCGGCAACAAGTGCAATTTTCTTCAATGAATTCATTTTTCTCCTTGTTTTTATTTATATTAATTTATATTCTGACAGGAAATCTCTAACATCGTCAGGTAATTCCCTTGTTTCCAATTCTACCATATTCCTTTGCTTTTCTGCAAGTTTAGTGGCAGAAGACCAAGTATGAATATCAATTTCTATGTTGGAATCCCTACTTGTGTGAGATATTGCTCCAAATACCGCCCCACAAACGGCATCTGCCAAGTCCTTAGATTTTTTACGAGGATGATCGATACGATTATTTTTCATAATCTTAAGTTCGCTCATCTCTTCAAGTAACAAAGGAATTTTTGGCATTGCAATTCTTTCTTCGTAAATCATCATAGCCAGATCTTCGTAATGTTTTTTAGCAACTGAAACAGTATCTGTTTTTAATCCAACGGCCTTTAATTCTTGTTGAATATCAAAAGATTGCCATCTGTCAAAACTTACTGTTCCAATATTAAATCCCTCTCTACGAAGATTTATTATCCAATTTTTTACTTCAGATAAATTTACAGGTCCTTCTATTTTTGGCTCCCACCATGCCACGGCATCTACAACAACAATTGGTGCAACCTGTTGATAATCTTTTATTACCTGTATATTTACCCACTTGTCTACATGTGCTATAGCAACAGCGCACTTATCGTGTTTTTGTGCTAAGTCTGCATGTACATAATATATTTTATCAGGGTCTGGTTTAAAAGACAAATCAAACCTTCTATATGAGTCTAGAGGGTTTCTTAGTGTCATACATTTTTCTAATTTGTCTTTTTGTTTAAAAAATGCATCTGATGAAAAAGTTGGCATACATAAAAACCTCATCATAGCATCACCCATATCTGTTAAAAATGCAATTTTAAAATCTTCTATTTTACGAGTAGGATTTACCTCCCAGGTAGGTCTTTTTAATGCAAACATTCTTGGATATTTATAAGATAGGATGTGATCTTCTTCCCAAACAATTTCAAATTCATTGTCTGGTCCTTCAGGTAGTTCTTCGTTTATAATAAATTTATGTCTACGTTCTATTATTTCTTTGTCAGCAACTACATCTTCATACCGTTTTGAAATAAAGTCACCAGCAAAACGAGGAAATGAAAGAAGTACAACTTTTCCAAGATCTGGAAAACGAGAATCTACTGTTCCACGAAATGCTTTGTAAATATTGTCAGCAGTTTTTCCCTGATCGTTACCAGTGCCAACTTCTGTAGCAAAACCAGATATTTCATCTAATACTGCCATAAATAAGTTAAGTCCCTCATGAGACTCTCTTTCTGAGTGTCCAGAATAAACTGTAATAGATTTATTAAAACTAATAGAGTTTACTTTAGGATCATATTTTCCTGCAAACCATGGCGATTGCTCAATTTTATTTTTAAAACCTTTAAAGAAGACATTTTTAGCCTGTTCTGCGTTAATTGCAACGTTAATAATGTCTATTGCATCTCCACTTGGTTTTCCGAAATATCTTGCAGGATCTTTGAGACATAATAACTTATAAACAATATAAGCGCAAGCAACAGTAGAGGTGTGATCTTTACCACTACCCTTGCCCAACTGTAAGATGATTTCATTTTTCGTGTATTTTTCATAATGTTTTCCTCCAACATCTGTTCCCATTAAATTTTGTAAATCATTTTTTTTATACACCTGACTCATGGCCTCAACAATATCGTATTGAATTGAAGAAAGCGGTGGTTGATTGAGGTAATCTGGAGATTCTACAAAAGTTTTTACGTCTATTGGAATTATTTCAAATTGCTCATCTTTTAATGCATCAATAAAATCATTGAACATTGTGGACAACTGTAATTACCTCTCCTTCTTTAGCAATAGTAGATAATTTAGCCATAATTAAATCTCTAACTTCTGGATGCTCAGATGCAATATCACGAAGAATTCCAACGAGCACCTCCTGACGTTTTTCTATTTCTACCATTTCTTCAGCAAGTTCTTTATTTTCTAATAAACCAGCCTTTTGTAACATGTCAATTCTTTTTGCTTCAATATCCATAACAAGTTTAATGGCTGTATTTTTGGCATTAAGGTTTGATGTCATGGTTGCTTCATCGATTACTTCGTATGCTTGATTAATTAATTTAGTATAGTGTGTATCTGCTCCAACAAGTGCTTCTTTTGCACGAGCACGAATAGCATCGTTCGCAGAAGCCATAACTCGCCATTCGTTTAAATGAGCAACAACTCTAGTTCTTGGAATGTCAAGTTGTTTAGAGATTGAGGTTGGATCATTACCCTTTAAATACTCTTCAACAACTTTGTTTATCTCATCTAAATGCTTAACTAATTCATTGTCTGTTGTCATTTTTTTCCTTTGCAACTTTTAATAAAACTAAATAACCGATTAAATCATCAATGTCATTGTCTCCAACGTAATCAGTTCCTTTCATTAAACGACTTAACTTGTCGTCTATTCTGACATGAAGTTGTTCTATTGGGTTGGTCTTGCTAAAAATTCTTACTGGATCAAGTGCAGAATCACCATATGATATGTTTTTTTCAATTAACATTTGTGCAATTGCCATACAGTTCATTAATATTTCTTTACCTGAAGGCGCTGATAATGAACGTATATATAAATCATCATAATGAAAATGTTTAACGTCTTTATAAACTGGTTTTAATTTCATCGTTTTGACTTCCTTAATCCAAATTTAGCAAGGTATACGTAAATGGTTTCTACGCTTACCCCACATTCATTAGCAATATCTTCTGGACTTTTTTTGTCCATGTGATATCGTTTTTTAAGCCATACCTGACTCTGATACATTTTAGCACTCATGGCTACTCCTTGTCAAATTTTACTGCTTTGTCCCAATTGTTAATCGCCCAATGACCAATTCCCGCTGCATCTGCTACATCATAATCTAAAATTTGTTTATCATAAATAATTTCTAATAGTTTAATTGTTCTTTTTTTTCTAAAGTCTCTTTCGTAAGATTTATACCAAGAGGGTGTTTTGTTAGGATTTAAAGATCTTATTTTTAATTGTTCTTCTTTTGTTAATTTTTTATTTCCTAAAAAAGATTGCCAAGTAATTGGAGATACACGACCTATCGTCTTAATTCCTGACAAACCAATACCGCCAATAATTGCACCCTGAACCATGGCTAGATCTGCAGCAGTTTTAGGACTATTCATAAATACGGTATGTTCAATAACTACCGCTTCAATATACTTGTAATGCTCAAAAAATGATTTTACTTTGGTTGTAGCATTTATAGTTTTTTGATATATATTTTCTCCTTGAAAATTAATTTTTCCATGTTGAAATAATTTTTTATCTATATAAAAAGCAAAAGCAACGGTGTTGGTGCTGGCATCAATAGCACAAATTGATTTTGGTTCGTCAGTTGTCTTGTTCATAATCAAAAAATCCTTCTATTGTTTTTAACATTTTTTGTACTTTTTTTTCATAAACATTGCAGTTATAGCAAAATCCTGAGTCATTATAAATAGATAGTTGTGATCCACATCCACCAAGACAAATTCTTCGTTTTCCAATTCTTTTTTGTGTTCTTGTTATTTCATATCTTTGTGCTATTTTTTCTTTAGTTGCCTCGTCTCTGCAAACTTGGCCACAGTATATTTGATAACTTACTTTTGGTTGAAAACTTGTATCACAACGCTCACATCGTTTCACGCAATTTCTCCAATGAAGTAATTTTCACTACTCCCGCACCAGCATCATCACAAGTTTTTTTAACAGGACAAGTTTTGCATATTGTAGAATTAGATCTATAATTTTTTGTTGGAAGTTCATTTTTCATCCAACCAGCCCTAACTTTTCTCATCCAATCAAAAATATTATTCATGTACTCACGATAATAATCATCTACTTCTACCAATATGGCAACTAATTCGTGGTTGTTTTTATTTTCATACAGAATAACCCCACGCTTATATCCTAAAACTTTCATGTATATAAGAAGTTGTAAAACGTGACCCCTTTTTGCTTTGCCAGTTCGTTTACGATACTCAAAACCTTCAATGTTAGCAGTCTTAATTTCTAAAAGCAACTCTTCATTATTCCAATTAATAATTCCATCTGCCCATCCATAAATTGGAGGACTGTCGTTGCTTACTTGAAACTCTGTTGTTTTTTCTATTTCTTGAGTTTTTTCATTTTTATTCTCAAATATTTTAACAATTCCAGCATTTATAAGGGCATCCTGAATTCTGTCGTGACTATATGTTCCATTTGTTCTATTAGCAATTCCAAAAGCGTCAGAATTTTCATCAAAATTAGCACCTGAAAAAGCAAAGTACCAATATCTTGGACACTCTCCATATCCGTATGCTAGTGTAGATGGTGCAAACGTTTTTTTAGTTTTAATCTCTGACTTATTTGCAACAAGATAGCCAGAGTTTATTTTTTCTGTAAGACCTTCAAGACTAAAAAGTTTTTTCTTAAAATCCTTTTTTGTCTCAGATTTTGTCATTAATTCTCTTAATAAACTTTTACTCATTTTTTGTCCTTTATTCCATTATATCAGTTATCGTATTGTATACTTGAGCGCAGAAACTAGACTATTGATTGCTTCTGCAGCGGTATAATAGATATTTTTCTTGCTTCTGTTGCTTTTATCAACATTTGCCATCCAAGTAGCCTTAAAAGACATTTTTGCTGCTATTGCCTGTAATCTTACAATCTCAACAGTTACAACATTCAGCGGTATGTCTGGTTTTAGTATGAGTTTTGCAATAAAGGTCAAGGCTGTGGTAAGTTCTTCATCTTGCATGTATTCTGCAATTTCTGTCAAACCATTTACTTGATCTATTGTATTTTTACCCGTTTCTTGTATCATATTTTTTCCTCTGTTAGTTGATTTAATAAGTCAAATTCTACTATAGCCAATCGTGTTTTTTTATTTCCCTTGCCCAAAATTACAATTATTGCTGGTGATTTATCTTTACCTGCTTTAAGAGTATCAGTAACAGCCTTGGCCCAAACATCTTGATTAAGGGTAAAAGATTTTTCGTTTTCTTTAAAATCAACAATAAAATTTTTCCAGGTTGCATCACCCTTTTTGGTATTTCGTCCAGAATTTTTGTGCTGTTTAGCACCAATTCTTTTGCTTTCATTTTTCTCGCTCATAGTCCCTTTTTTTCTTATAGCCAACCTGAAAAAGTTTTATTTCTGACAAGTGTTTTTCAGAACACATCCACGTTGCTTTTCCAGTATCCATATAAACTCTAACTGTTTTTACCTCTCTTTTGCAAAATTTGCAAATAAATTTCCCTTCAAGAATACTAAATTTGTTAGACATTTTGTAATTTGTTTTTTAATGTTTCCTGTAGGTTTAAATCTTGCTTTACGCGATTAATAAGTCCATCTCTGCCTTGAACCTTTTGTCCATCTTCTAATTGATACCAAGCACCAGTTCTTGAAACAAGACCAAGAATTTCTGCGGTATCAACAAGATCTCCTACAGAGTCAACGCCAACGCGATCCCCTCTAAAATAAAAATCATATTCACCAGATTGAAAAGAAGGAGATGTTTTAGAAAATTGTAATTCCCAACGAACTTTACGACCTATTTTTTCTTCAATAATTTTATCTCCGACATGAATTTTACCTTTAATGGCTTGATTTTCAGATTCTGAAGAAAATAACTTAATTACAGTAGATGAATAAAACTTTGTAGCCTGTCCACCAGAAGGTTGTTGATTAGTATACATAGCATTAATATTATTTCTTGATTGAGATATTAATACAAAGAGGGTAGGCTTTACTTTATTGTTAGCATAATTAATCATTTTCCATGCATTACTGAAGTCACGAGACTCTGCACCAATTTGTTTTGTGTTTTCAAGTTGTTTTAATTCGTTAGATTCTTTTTCAAAATAAATTGCGGGTAAAAGTGAGGTAATACTATCAACAACAACTAGATCTACTCCTGCCTCCATTAATCCAACTCCAACGTCAACCATTTCGTTAATTGTTCTTGTTTGTGAATAAATTAATTTAGATGTATCTACTCCTAATTTTTTTGCCCAATCTTCGGAATACGACATTTCTGCATCAATCCATGCACAACTTTTACCAGCAGCCTGAGCAAGCGCTATAACCTCTAAACAAAAAGAAGATTTAGCGCTTGATTTACTACCCCAGATAAGAACCTGTCTTCCATATGGGAGACCACCATTTAAAGCACGATTAAGACCGTAACTTGGTGTTGGTTGATATTCAATTTTAATATTTTCTCCAGTGCCAAGTCTTTTACGAATTCTAGGATCTAGTTGAGATAATACATTTTCTATGTCAATTAACATTTACATCCTCCATTATTGTTGTTCCTTCTTTGGTTTTTCCTAAAACAAATTTATAGGCACTACCCTCTTTTATATTCATGTATGCCTTTGCAAAAGATGTTGGAAACACAGTGACAGAATGCAGTTCTCTTGCGGTATCTGCTACAGTAAGAGAAGCCATTCTTTTACCCTTTTTAGTAATTTTTTGTTTAAAGGCTACAACAAACATCTCATCGTCTTTATAAGGTAATTGTTTATAATTCAAAAATTTTACAAGTGAACTAGACGATCCCTTTATTTCATCAACAGGAACTGAAGAAACAATCCTGTTGTCATTAGCAAGAACCAAATAAGTACGACCAGTCTCAATAGTCGTATTTTCATCGTCAAATATACCGACAGACCCACTTTTGTCCAAAATTTCAACTCTTGACCATCCTTTGCTCCTTTTAATTGATTTTATCATACCCATTAAAATAAAAGATCCTTTTTCTTCAAAATCACAAATTTCATTAATAAAAGCGTGATAGTGAGAAGGAACGGTAATATTAAATTCTGGCAAATTTAAATATTCATAAAGATTTTCTCTAACTTTTTCATCATCTTTTAAATTATCTGGAAATGATACTGCTCCAACACTATTCATTGCTTGCAAAGCACGACTATTTACTCCACTCTTTTTTGTAAAAGTAAAGTCTTCTACCTGCTTGTAAGAAGTAAATGGTCTTGCTGCAATATATTTTTGTGCAATTGTATTTGATATCCATTTGATAGCAGATAAACCAATGCGAATAGTCTTGCCTTCAATTTTAAAATCAATGTCTGAATCGTTTATATGTGGCAACTTAATAACAATATTCATTCGTTTTGCTTCTATTAAATATTCTGTTCTCGTATCTTTATCCTTCTCATTTTTGAGAAGTGCAAACATAAATTCTAGCGGATAGTGGTGTTTGAGCCACGCCGTCCAATACGAGAGAGTACTGTAAGCAACGGCATGTGATTTGTTGAACGAATACCCAGCATGAGCCTCAAAATTATGCCACAAATCCAAAGCGGCATTAGGAGTAATAAAAGCAGAAGCGCCTTTAACAAATTTATCTTTGAACGCATCAAACTCTCTTGCATCTTTTTTCTTTCCAATAATTTTACGAACCTTGTCAGCCTCAGCCATTGTCATTTTTCCAAGTTCAACGCAGGCCTGCATAACTTGCTCTTGATATAGAATACACCCATATGTTTCTTGAGTGATTGGTTTTAGGATTTCATGCAGATAGTTTATGTTTTGACGACCATGTTTACGTGCAATGTAGTCTTTTCCAATGGTATTCATGGCTCCTGGTCGAACTAGTGCATTAGAAGCAGCCAATTCTGCAAGATTTTTTACACGCATTTTAACTAACAGATTAGTATATGGAGTTGCTTCACATTGAAACACACCCTTTGTATAGCCGTCAGACAGCATTTCGTAAACACGACTGTCATTCATATCAATATTAAAAAGATCAACAACAGTTCCTTCTCTTTTTTTAATAACATCAATACAGTCCTTAACAACGCTCAAAGTTTTTAATCCTAAAGCATCAATTTTAATTAATCCAATTTTTTCTGCTTCTTCCATGTCAACACCAACAACTGGAATTCGTTCATCCGATCCAGGAGAAGAGCGAGTTTCCATAGGTGCGTGTCTAAAAATTGGTTCTTTGCTAGTTACAACACCAGCAGCATGTATTCCAGTGCCACGAATTCGACCACGAAGTTGTTCTCCATAAACAATTACTTCTGGATATTTTTCACGAAACCATTCAGAATTTTTTGATGTTACAAAACTATCCCAAGTATCTACAGTTTTTAATACTTTATTGACGTCTGGCAAAGGTATGTTCAATGCACGAGAAACATCTCTTACAACCCCTTTATCTTTAAACTGTAAAAACGTTGCAATAGAGGCTACATGTCTATATTGTCTAACAAGATAATCTTTTACTTCTTCACGACGTGTATCTTGAATGTCAGTATCAATATCTGGAAAATCATTACGTTCTGGATTAATAAAACGGAAAAATAATAGATCATGCTCTAGTGGATCAATATCTGTAATTCCAAGCAAATAACAAACCAGTGAGCCAGCGGAAGATCCACGACCTGGACCAACCAAGATATCTTCTTTTTTTGCCCAACTAATCATATTTTGAACTACAAGAAAGTATGGTGCAAACTTTTTATCTCTAATAATTGATAACTCTTCATCAAGTCTTTGCTCATATATGTCATTGCCAAGCCAATTAGAGTTAAGTCTTTTTTCTTCTAATCCAGCAAACGCAAGTTCTGCTAACTGTCCATCTGGATCTTTGTATTGAACTGGTAACAAACTTAAATTAAATTTAATGTCGTAATCTTCTACCTTGTTTGCTATTTCAAGAGTTGAGTCAAACATTTGTTGATCTTCAATACCTTGTTTTGCCATTGCTTCAAACACTTCTTCATAAGACAACAAATGAATATCAAATGAGCGGAAAGACATCTGTCTATCTTCACCATACAAATAATCAAGACGATCCATCATATTCTTTTGTTTTTTAGATTTTTCATATGTAACATCTTTTTTTAATTTTGCATGGGTATTAAGAAGCAACATCATTTCTTGAATAATTTTTTGATTAACAGTTGAATGGTGACAGTCTGGAGTTACAACAATCTTAACAGAATATGCCTTAGCAAGTTCAATAAGTGAATCATTTATTTCTTTTTTGTTGTGTGGCATAATTTCAATATAAAAATCGTCAGCAAAATTATTTTTAAACCATTCTAAATATTTTTTAGCCTGAGCATACTCTTCTACTTCAATTGCTTTTGCTATTATTCCACTTTGACAAGCAGATAAAACAATAATCCCATCTTTATATTTTTGTAAAACCTCAAAATCAATTCTTGGTTTTTTGTAAAAACCCTCTGTCCAAGCAATCTCATTTAACTTATTTAGGTTTTCCAAACCTTGTTGATTTTTGGCTAAAAGAACAATGTGAAAATAATTTAAATCAAGAGGACCAGTTCTTTCTGATTTATCTCTTTTATCAAATCTGTCTATTGCTAGATATGCTTCTATGCCAAGGATTGGTTTTATACCCGCTTCTTTACAAAGACGATACATCTCACGGTGCCCAGAAAGAGTACCGTGATCTGTAATCGCAATTGCAGGCATACCCAACTCAAGAGCACGACTGACATATTCTTGTGGAGTAGCCACACCATCCATTAATGAATAGTGTGTGTGAACGTGAAGCCCAACGTAAGACACTAAGTATTACCACTCAGCGCTGGAAGAACCAGCAGATGGTGTGTCATAACCAAGATAAAATGCTTCTTGTTCGGCATAAGGAATTTTGTTAAGAGCCTTTTCTAATGGATATGGCTCAACCTTAGACCAATCAAATGGTTCTTTATCTGGACTTCCTGGAATTAATGTGTAACTTGTTTCGGTACCTTGACCGTTACGCTTCAGTTTCCACATTAAATTTGATATGCTACCAGTTTCAAGTGCATATTCACGAATTGTATTAAATGATGACTGCTTGCTTACACCCATTGCCCAAATTGCAGGGTATGCATCCTCAATGCCATCATCCACTAAAACATTGCAGTAAAAACGAAGACGTGTTCTCCATCCAGCCTTTGGGTCTTTGCGATGCATTTCCTCTGCCCAATCACGACCTTCTGAATCCATTGTGTCTAGAGCACGACGCTTATAATCTTTTGGATTTGTATGCTCTTTTACAACCAAAGCAAGACCACGCTTTTCATTGTAATTAGATGAATCTTCGTCTAGTTCTTCAACAAAACGAATTTTTACCGATTGTCCGTCTGCTAACTTTAACCAACGAACCTTATTGCCTTCATACTTTGGCTTATCAACTAGAGCGTTGATATTCTTTAGCCCTTTTACTATTGTCATTTTTCTCCTTATTTTTATTCTAGCATAGCGATTATTGAGTTGTCAAACTTGTATTTTAGTTTTTTAATTTCCTCGTCGCTCATCTCGCCTATATCTTTGTATTTTTTGTCAATGTTTACAACAGCAACTTTAGAACCTATTTTACTTAAAATACGATCTGTCATTGTTGCCCCCGCTTCATCATTGTCTGCTATAAGTATAACATCACTGAAATACTTTTCTAACAAGCCCATCTGTACAGATGATACGTTAGCCCCCAGCGTAGCAACCGCTGGAAAACCTACTTGGTCTAGTCTAATTGCATCAAAAGAAGACTCTACAACATATACAAACTTAGAAGATCTAACTCTGTGTAAATTAAATAGAATTTTTGATTTTTGCAACCCTGGCGTATTCTTAAAATCTTTTCCTTCAATTGACCTACCCACAAATCCAATAGTCATTCCATCTGGAGACTGAACTGGAATAGTTACAAAATTTTGTTTTTCAGAATATCCTAGAGAGAACTTTTTGACTGAACCCTCTGTTATTCTACGACTGTAAAAATAATTCATTGCTTTTGGTGTCTCTAATGCCTGATTGTTTAATCTTTTAATTAATACTTCGTCAAACTGAACAAATTCAGGTGCTGTATACAATTTTTTGTTTACTAACTGCTCAATATTTACTTCTTTATCTTTTTGTTTTATATATCTTACCGATTCAAAATAGGTTCTATTAGAGACAGACATAACAAATTCTACTAAGTTCTTGCTAGTTTGACAGCCAAAACAAAAGAACAAACCTTTTTCTTTGGATATTGTTCCTGCTGGTGTGCGAGAGTTGTTGTGAAATGGGCAAAATATCATAAAGTTGCTTTCTGTTTGAGAAACAATCTCAATACCAACCCCATTGAGTGCTCGCTCTACCTGCTCTTCTGTGTATGTCTCGTTAAACATTCTTGTCCTCAAAATCTTTGTATCTGTAATATCCTTTATCAAAATCTACCTGAACTAAAAAATCTCCCATAAATCCATTTCTATTTTTTCTAAATGCACACTCTATTGTATCGCTATTGAATGCACGACCCAGTGCAAGAACCCAGTCGGCATCATAAGCAATTTGTCTTGACCAAGCAGTTTGACCTAATGTTGGCACGGTATTTAAATTAGTAACATCATCAGGTGTAGCAGATGAAATGGCAATGATAGGAACTTCCTCACCAATAGACATTAGTTTAAGTTCACGAGATAGATTTTTCATACGTACCGTCTCATTTTCAGATTTTTGGTTTGGACTCATAAGTTGTAAATAATCTACAATTACAAAGTCTGGACTATACTGATCAATTTTTCCACGAATTACAGAGGGAGTAATTTCTCCGCCATTATCATTAGAAACAATATGAAAATGTGGCTTACCCTCAATTTTATCTTTGTGCCACTTTAACAACATCTCAGTATCTACTTCACTATTGCTAAGTTTACGATGTGACCACAAGCCTTCTCCCATGATTGCATAAACACGATTACGAACTTCCACTTCTGACATTTCAAGACTAATAATTAATGGAGTTTTTCCCTGCTTCCATGCCTGAACTGCAAAATATAATGATAGCCATGACTTACCAATGCCTGGATAGGCAAGAAAGATACCAAGTTGACCTGGCATGATTCCAGATGGGAGATAATTATCAAATCCTGGCAGGCCAGTTTTAATACCTATCTTGCCTAACTTTTGTTCTTTGCGAACGTTTTCAAAATATGCAATAGCAGAATGAATGTCTGTTGCATCAATGTCTCGTATTGTTGAGGTATTTTTCTTTAGTTCTGCTGTTTTTGATATTAAATTACTAAGCGCTGCTGTCCCGTTGCCAGCCTGTACTTCGGATGCTGCAGATCTAAGAATATCTTTTATGCTTTCGTTTAAATATTCAACCTGTAATTCCTCTAAATGATGTTTGGTAGATCCAACCTCTTTTTCTGGAACAAAATCTCTAAATTTTTCTACGACTAAAGAAACTGGTGGAACTGAACCATTTGCCTCTACATACTTACGAATGAATTGCCAAACGTCAACATGGGTACGCATAATGTTTTCTGCATTAGCCTGCAACAATATGTGTATTTGTTTGTCGTTTAAGAGTGCAGAAATTAATTTAGATTCTGTATTAATCACTTAGCCACTCCCTAGCCTTTTTTCTGCGTTCTTTTCGCTCTTTTAAATCTTGCTCTATAGCAATTTTACCACGAAACAAATGTTCTGCGTTATAAGCAAAATTATTCCAAGATGGATTTTTTGATACATCAAAATAATATGATAACAAATCGTAACATTCTTGAATACCATATGACTCTATTAATGCATCGGCAGCCCATTGCTCAACATTTAAGTTAAGGTTTGACTTTGTTTCGTGTCTTTGCAAATGCAGTTTGTTGTACCGACTAAGCAAAGCCATGCGGTCTTTGCGTTCAGCCATATTAGTCTGAAGCCAACTCTGCCTTTGCCTCGTTTACCTTTTCAATTAGTTGAACTTCAACCATTTTGTAAACACGATCTTGTGCTTGTTTAATATCTTCGTCATTACGAACAAAATCGGTAACACCAAGATCAACCCTTAATGATTCAAAGTTGCCAAGATTTAATGTATAACCAAGTACTGCTGATACTTTTGCTGTGCTCTCTGTTTCCACTGCCCCTCCCAAGGACTATATTTTTTCTGACCAAACTGGAATAAATCTTCCATCTTCTGTTCTTGTATATGTAAGTATACCATCACCAATTCTGCGTGTCAATTCTTGAGTTGTTGGCGTAGTTGAATTTGTAATTAATTTATCTTTTCTAGGCCTGCCCAAGTGATAACTAGCGAGTATATCACGTATTTCTTTTACTTGCGACTCAGAATAATATGCTCTAATTTGCCATCCACGCTCACCGTTTATTTTTGCACCAGTTGGTGGAGGAATGACTCCTCGTTTTATTAATGATGGAAAATATTTACGATGTCTATTGACAAGTTGAGCAGTTTCTGATACAGTAAACGCTCTTTGTCTATTTTTTCTAAAATCAGACCTTAAACAAGTTTCTAATCTGTCCTTGGTAATATTAAAAATAGTTACCATGCCTGTAGATCTAGAACTGTGATAAAAACGAACAAGGTCATTATTGAGAAACCAAATTTTTTTATTGCCTTTAATTACAGGCTTACTATTATAGCCTTTGTTCTCAATACTTCTTGGTCCATAAGCCATAAACCCTCCTTACTATCTGATGGGGGATGAAAAAACCTTCTGCTGCCACATAACAAGCAGTATATCTCTAAGTGTATTTGGCTAGAATACTGTCTATCAACAAACATTCTGCCATTGCATTTTTTGCAACGAAGAATCAAAAAACTACCCCTTAGTTTGAGATACCTACAGCAATAATATTTACAACAAGAGAAAGATCTCCAGATGATCCAAATCTAACAATTCCTTCAACTCTTGATGTAGTTATAGATTTTAAAATTACGGTTACATTTTGTCCAGCAGGAGTATTTCCTATATTTACTGCTGTTGCCGTAGCAATTGGTGGAAACTTATAATCTGATTTAAAATCATATGCAAAAGGTTTTTCGTTTCCAGCGCTTACGGTTGAATTATTTGCAACCTCAACAAACCCTCCTGCAATTTTGATCTCAGAGGTTTTTAAGTTTTGCTGTCCAGCACTTACTGTGTCTATTGTACTATTTTTGTAAGTGGCAGAGGATACTTGAGTAGAAATATCATTGATAGTCTCAGCCAATTGATAAATGTATGTAACATCTAAAGGCTGACCTCGTTCTGGTAACGGTATTTTAGCCATTTTGCTCCTTTATTTAATTATACCAGTTATACGCTAGTTATATCAGATTCCCAAATTTCAAGTGCTGCATTTCTAGTTTTTGCAGTACCTGCTATTTGTATAGCAACACGAACAGTGCTACTTGCTTCATTTACAAATGTATAAAAATAACCTGCAACTGTTGCATGATGTATGTAGGGATCAGAATCAAACTTTACAAAAACATCATAATTTGGTCTGTCTTCTTCGTGTCCCCATGCAGCAGTAATAAGTGGTCCGTTTACAACAACGCTTCCGCTAACAGATTCTGGTTCAACAGAATCAACTGTAAAAA
>Ga0194129_10005333_pt1 | contig 16461 bp, 1 predicted proteins | sample TA2KigCa35mmetaG_FD_150862 | JGI IMG/M metagenome (GOLD analysis project Ga0194129, IMG submission 150862) | Freshwater microbial communities from Lake Tanganyika, Tanzania - TA2015038 Kigoma Deep Cast 35m | ecosystem: Environmental > Aquatic > Freshwater > Lake | place: Tanzania: Lake... | reverse complement strand
ATTTTAAATTGTCGCAAATCCAAATTGAAACCGTTGAAAAAGAAATCGAGTTGAAACCAGGTGATATCATTATTTCCACCAAACAAGATAGAGCTTTATTTATTCATGCTGTGCTCCAAGGCGAAGCTGAGGACAGTTACTTAAGTTGGAACTTTTTTGACAGTTACCTCCAACAAAAAGAATACTTTTCTAGCTATGTGTTCAAAGAAAACGTAGCCCGCATCTTAGAAGAAAATCCAATTTTAAAAAGCAAATATGAAGAACGCAAAACGTTGGATGTGCAATTTGCCAAAAGCGAATGGGATCAGCTTTTTTTCATTTATCAAAATAGTTCGTATTTCGAGCAAACCTTTATGCGCTTACCCATTTATTTGATCTATTGATCCATCGAATGCATAAAAAAAGCCCCGCATAAACGCGGGGCTTTTTTATTGGCCATTTGGCCTTTAATTAGTTTTTGACGATTCGGATCGCTTCGGCTGCTTCGCCTACTTTCAGGAAGTAAATACCGCGAGCAACTTGGTCGATGTTGATCGTTGTTGAAGTACCAGTAAGATTACCAGTAGCTACAACTTTACCTTGTGCATCTTGGATCACGTAGTTACTGTACAACGCTTCTGAGGCGACCAAAGTAAAGATAGCGTCAGTTGGATTTGGTTGCACAGAGAAAGTCAAGACATTACTTTCATCTAAACCTACTGTTAAGGTGAGGTTCAGGGTGATTGTAGAGTCACAACCGGCGGCGTTCGTCGTAATTTGAACGTAGGTGCCAGATTGAGTATACAAGATGCCATTTAAAATGTATCCATCAAGAGCTGTTTCATTGAGTGTACTTGCTGTTGGCGCATTGACCACTACTGTAAGTGCATTCGTTGAAACCGAACAGCCTGCCGGACTCGTTAACTGCGCGCTGTAGGTCCCAGCGGTACTCACCTCAATAGAAGTACTTGTATTTGAATTAGACCAAAGCACCGTATTGCCTGCTTGTGCACTCAAGGTAACTGAGCCACCTTGACAGAAAGTAAGCGGGCCACTAGCAACAATAAAGTTGGCTGGTAATGGATTGACAGTGACCACTATGTTCTCTGTATCCTGACAACCGTTAGCAGCTGTTGCTGTAACTGTATAGTTACCCGATGTTGTTGGGGTCAACTGCGCGCCGGTTTGATTGTTAGACCAAACATAAGTAGCACCTCCAGTGGCAGTTAGCGTCACTGAACCACCCGCACAGAATGTAGTTGGACCATTGGCACTAATTGCAGCCGTTGGCGCAGTCAAGACTGTGATCGCAATTGGTGCAACGGATGTCTGACAACCATTGGACCCTGTTACGGTTACCCCATAAGAACCAGTTGTGGTCGGAGAAATAGACTGCGTAGTTAGGCCATTGGTCCAGAGGTAGTTACCTGTACCTGAAACCGCTAAGCTCACGGACTGATTCGAACAAATTGTGGTATTACCACTTACGGTAATGGCGGCAGCAGGTGCTGGCAAGACATTGAGCGTAATGGCATTCGAAGTTGCTGTACAACCACTTGGACTGGTAATGGTTACCGCATAGGTACCACTCGTATTGACAGTAACCGAAGGTGTTGTAGCCCCATTCGACCACAGATAAGTTCCACCTGTATAATTATTCGCATTTAATTGTACACTAGATCCTGAACAGAAACTTGTTGGACCGGCTGCTGCAATTGTAGCAGTTGGAGTAATACCCGTTGCGAGGTTATAAACCGTGCTTCCGGTACACCCATTGGCATCTTGTATAGTCAGTACATAAGTTCCTGGCTGACTAACTGTGATGGCATTGGTTTGTGCGCCGTTGCTCCAGAGATAAGTATTTGCCGCAAGCGATGACGCAAGGGTCACAGATTGACCAGAACACAATGATGGATTGCTTGCCTCTACAGCAACAGCAGGTGCCGCATTCACGACAACTTGAACCGGCGACACTTGATAACTACATCCTGCTGCATTGGTAATGGTTGCACCATAGCTTCCACTTGTATTGACAAGAATAGAAGAACCAGTAGCATTGTTTGTCCAGTTGTAAGCATAACCAGTTGGAAGATTCAATTGAACACTAGAACCTGCACAGAAACTAAGCGGTCCGTTGGCGCTGATTGAGACAGGCGCTATGTTATTGACCACAAATGGTACACTTGTTGAAACCGAACAGCCATTCGGATATATGAAGGAATACTGAACAGTTGTTGCACCTTGGCTGAGTCCAGTAACAACGCCGTTGTTATCTACAGATGCAATTCCAGCTGCAAACGACGTCCAGTTACCACCGCTTGTTGCATTGCTCAAGGTAGTTGTTGACCCAACACATGCGTTTGAAACACCTGCAATTGGAGCCAACGCCGGAGCAGCAAGCACGGTAATACTAATTGGAGCGCTAGTAGCACTACACACACCATTTGAGGAGGTGAGCGTCAAGGCAGCTGTCTGGTTGACGGTGATGCTTTGAGTCGTCTGACCGTTTGACCATGCGTATGTCGATGCAGGATCGGCAGTCAAGGTGACGGATCCTCCTTCACAGAAAGTCAAGGCACCAGAAGGCGTCACATTGATAGAAGGCAGCGCTTGAACAGCAATACTGACCGGTGTTGCACTTGAAGTACAGCCATTGGAAGTAATACTTACGCCATATTGTCCATCATTGGTAACCGTAATTTGTTCTGTTGTTGCACCATTGCTCCAGAGATATGTTGCCGCATTAGGTGCGCTCAAGACCACAGAACCTCCTTGACAGAATGTGGTTGGACCACTCGGTGTAATGGAAGCAAGCGGCAGCGCATTGACCACAACGGTGGTTGGTGCGGAAGTTGCTGAACAGCCATTTTCGGTTAATTGTACGGTATAGTTACCCGCATTTTGTACCGTTATGGATTGCGTTGTAGCACCGTTTGACCACAAATAACTATTTGCTGGTGCAGCACTTAACACCACAGATCCTCCTTGACAGAAGGTTGTAGGGCCTGCTGCCGTAATTGCCGCCGTTGGCGCCGCAAGAGATGAAACTGTAATTGGCGCTGCCGCAGCTGTACAACCAGCGGCATTCGCAACGGTCAAGCCGTAGTTACCTGCGTTAGAAACAGTAATAGTTTGGGTGCTTGCACCATTAGACCAAGCATAGCTTGCGGCAGTTGGTGCACTGAGTGTTACAATTGCACCTGGGCAAAGTGCCAAAGATCCGTTGGCCACAATTTGTGGTGTTGCAGGTAAACTTTGAACACTAACAACTACAGGAGTTGCCTGCGCTGAACAGCCAAGTGCATTGGTTTGCTGTACACCATAAGTACCAGAGGTATTGACTGTAATACTTTGGGTAGTTGCGCCGTTAGACCACAAGTAGCTAGAAGCTACTGCTGCAGTTAATGTAACGGTGCCACCTTGACAGAAAGTAGTTGGGCCTGCAGCAGTTATAAGCGCAGTTGGCAAGGCATTGACTGCAACTGGGACGGCAGTGGATGTAGCACTACAACCATTGGCACTCACCTGTACGGTATAGTTGCCAGCTGTTGTAGCCACAATTGTTTGTGTTGTAGCGCCATTTGACCATAAATAACTACTTGCCGGTGAAGCTGTAAGGGTTACTGACCCTCCAAGACAGAATGTCGTATTGCCAATTACTGAAATACCAGCTACTGGCAAGGCCTGTACGTTGATCGTTGTTGGATTCGAGCTCGCTGAACAACCATTGGTTGTGTTGGTTACTGAATAGTTTCCAGCAGCACTAACTGTAATACTTGGTGTTGTTGCACCATTAGACCAAAGATAAGTCGTTGCCGGACTTGCGGTTAAGGTGACGGTGCTGCCTTGACATAAGTTGGTTGCACCCGAAGCACTGATGGTTGCAACTGGCAAGGCATTGACAACAACATTCGTAGCTGCTGAGGTCGCTGTACATCCATTGGCATTAACCGTTACGGTGTAAGCACCGGCGGTTGTAGCAGCAATAGACTGGGTTGTGGCACCATTGGACCAAACATAGGCTGCTCCGGCAGGTGCATTCAGTGTTACGCTAGAACCTGCACAAATGGTGGTGCTACCTGTCGCAGTAATGGTAGCTGTAGGAAGCGCATTGACCACAACTGTCGTGTTGGCTGAAGTTGCTGTACATCCTTGGTTATTGGTAACCACTAGTGAATAAGTACCTGCTGCATTTGCTGTGTAGGTTTGAGCAGTGGCTCCGGCAATTGGGTTTCCATTCAGACGCCAAACATAAGTAAACGTAGAGCCTGTAGGTGCTGCTGGTGCATTGAGTACTACTGAACCACCAGCACAGAAGGTCGTAGAACCCGTATTGGTAATGACGGCGGTTGGGGTCGGTAGAAGGCTTACAACCGTTGGTGTTGATGTTGCCGCGCAACCATTTGTTGCAACGTTGACGGTGTAAGAACCTGCCGTTCCAACTGTGATGCTTTGTGTATTGGCACCATTAGACCATAAATAACTACCTGCACTTGCCGCGGTAAGCGTTACTGAACCTCCTTGGCAGAAACTCGTACTTCCACTTGTTGTTACAGCCGCACTTGGTGTAGCCTGAAGTGTTACTAATGTAGGAGCTGAAGTTGCCGAACAGCCGTTGGCGGTTGAGGTCACTGAATAAGACCCAGCTGCTGAAACGGTTATAGAAGCCGTTGTGGCACCGTTAGACCAAAGGTAAGTTGTAGCAGGTGCTGCAGTCAGGGTTACGCTTCCGCCCGAACAAAGTGCTGTTAAGCCATTTGCACTAATACTAGCTACCGGTGGATTAACGACAGTAACCGTTGTTGTTGAAGAAACGGCTGTACAACCGTTATTGACTGTAGTGACACTATACGGACCACTCTGAGCGACCGTAATGGACTGCGTAGTGGCACCTGTACTCCATTGGTAACTAGAAGCTGTTGAAGCTGTTAATGTAACTGATGCTCCTTGACAAATAGTGGTCGATCCAGAGGTACTCACAGTTGCCGCTGTTGGCGTAATAACCGTCATTGGCTTGCTGCTCACCGCACTACAACCACTTGAATTGGTCAGGGTATAATTGATATTGAGCGCTCCGGCTGCCACCCCAGTTACCAAACCTGTAGAAGGGTTTACTGTGGCAAGTGTAGTATTTGAGCTACTCCAAACACCACCACCCGTCGCATTGCTGAGAAGTGTTGTTCCATTCGAACAAACGGTTGAAGAACCAGAAGTAGTGGCAACTGTCGGCAATGGATTGACTGTAAGGGTCATGATTTGAGATTGGGCCGCACAACCGTTGGCTGCTGTTACGGTTACAAAATAGCTACCGCCCGCAGTGGTTGTGATACTCGAGGTAGTGGCACCTGTATTCCATGAATAACTAGCACCAGAAGATGCATTCAACGTGAGTGACCCACCCTGACAAATAGAGGTGGTGCCATTTGCATCGATAGTAGGTGTTGGTGCAGGAACAACGGTGATTGGGTAGTAAACGGTATTGCTACAACCGTTGATATCGGTATAGAGGTAAGAAATAGTTGTTGTACCCGCACCAAGACCACTCACCAAACCTGAGGTGTTGCCGATGCTCGCTACGTTGAGGTTAAATGACGTGTAAATACCACCCGTCATAACATTGGTAAGTTGCGTCTGTCCGTTAGAACAAAGCGTGGCCGCACCCGTAATTGGCGTTACTGTTGGCAATGGGTTCACTGCAACGGCCTGTACAGCTGAGGTCGAACTACAACCATAGGCATTCGTAACAGTTACACTAAAGGTTCCTGGATTGGCTGTTGAAACTCCTTGGGTAGTGGCACCGTTTGACCAAAGGTAAGTGTAGCCATTACCAGATGGTCCATTGAGGGTAACTTGACCTCCCTGACAGAAGGTCGTTGGTCCACTTGGTGTAATATTGGCCTGTGGAACAGGGTTGTAAGATACAAATACAGGAGAAGAAGTGGCACTACAAGCACCTGTACCTACGTTGACGAAATAGGAGCCAACGGTAGAAACCGATATTGATTGCGTGGTTGCACCATTGTTCCATAAGTAACTCGTAGCAGGTGCTGCGGTAAGTGTAACGCTAGCACCTTGACAAATAGATGTTGGGCCATTTGCAGAGATGCTCGCCACAGGAACAGGCGTAACGGTTACGGCTGTTACTTGGGAAGTTGATGTACAACCGTTTGAACCCGTTAAGAGTACAGAATAAGATCCTACAGTATTCACTGTAATGGTTGGAGCGGTTGAACCGTTGCTCCAGAGATAAGCAGCCGCGGTACCTGTACTGAGTGTAACCGAAGATCCGGAACAAATATTCACAGCAGTTCCTGGGTAAATAGTGGCATTTGGAGCAGGGTTAACATTCACATTGATGGCATTCGAGGTTGCTGTACAACCAAATGCATTGCTCACGACAACGGTATAAGCACCAGAGGTTGTCGCAGAAATAGTTGGTGTCGTAGCACCATTACTCCAGAGGTATGAACTAGCACCAGTGCTGGCTTGAATATCTACCGACCCACCTTGACAGAAGGTTGTGGCGCCAAGCGGAGAAATCGATGCGGTTGGCGACGGATTAACCGAGAAAGTTTGCGTTACAGCGTTGCTACAACCAAAGGCATTAGAATAGGTATAAGTCACAAGTGTTGAACCCGGAGCGACTGGCGTAATTGCACCAGAAGCTTGTCCGACAGCGACAACCGCTGTATTGGCAACACTATAAATACCGCCTGAAACAGCGTGTGTGAAATTACCGCTATTGCCCATACAGATCGTACTTGGACCAGAAATAGCAGAAATGGCAGGCAATGGGTTGACAGTCACGGCAACAACAGAAGAAGTTGACGAACAACCAAATGAATTGCTCACTGTTACGCTAAATGAACCAGAAACGGCAGAGGTAATATTTTGGGCAATTGAACCATTACTCCAAGCATACGTAAAGCCGTTTCCACTAGGGGCACTTAGGGTAACTGAACCGCCATCACAGAAAGTGAGCGGGCCGCTTGCAGTGATGCTTGCAGAAGGTGTAGGGATTACGTTAACTGAAGTAGCAGCTGAAGTAGCCGAACAACCATTGTTGGTTACCGTTACTGAATAAGCACCCGAAGCGGTTGGGCTTATTGTTTGGGTGGCAGCACCTGTTGACCACAAGTACGTATATCCAGTGCCAGCAGTAGCGCTTAAGCTCACACTTGAGCCCTGACAAATTGAAGTAGAACCTGAGCTTGTAATATTTGCGGTTGGTAAAGATGTCACCGCAACTGTAGTTGATGCAGAAGTAGCAGTACAACCGTTAGATCCGGTGAGCGTTACTGCGTAAGTCCCGGCTGTGTTCACTGAAATTGTTGGCGTTGTAGCACCGTTACTCCAGGCGTAAGCAGCTGCGGTTCCTGTACTCAGCGTTACTGATGAACCTGCACAAACATTGACGCTTGTTCCAGGGAAAATACTCGCGTTCGGCGCTGGGTTCACAGTGACTGGTACTGCAATTGAAGTTGTCGAACAACCGTTGGCATTGGTAACCGTCACGGTGTACGAACCTGAGGAAGTAGCAGAAATAGATTGGGTGGTGGCGCCATTGCTCCAGAGATAACTAGCACCGGTATTGGCCGTGAGTGTAACGGAACCGCCCTGACAGAACGTAGTTGCCCCTCCTACTGTAATTTGGGCCACTGGAGGCGTATTAACGGTCACGGATGTAGTTGCCGAACCTGGGTTGGTATTCAAACAACCCGGAACGTTGGCTACATTATAAGTTAATGTGGCTGTTCCCGCAGCTGAAGCTGTCACCAAACCGCTGTTTGGATTGACGTTTACCACTGAAGGGTTACTTGAAGTCCAAAGACCATTGGCGGTGGCGCTCGTAAAGTTGTAGCTGCTGCCCACACACAAGTTAGAAGATCCGGAGATTGGTGCCACACTCGGTGCAGGAATCACGGAAATCACCAACGGTGCAGAAGTTGCCGTACAACCGTTGTTACCGGTTGCCGTTACGGTGTAGCTGCCGCTGGTGGTAACTGTTGTAGTTTGCGTTGTAGCACCATTAGACCACAAATAAGCAAATGCATTAGAGGCCTGAAGGTTCATGCTCTCCCCTATACAGAATTGGGTCGCTGAAGGAGGTAAAATAACTGCAGTTGGGAGTGCTTTAACCTGAACAACTTTTGAAGAAGTACTTACACAACCAAAAGAATTAGTTACACTGTAAATAATTGTAGCATTTGCGGCAGCAACCCCTGTTACAACACCTGTAGCCGCATTGACCGTTGCTATAGACAGGTTGTTCGAAGTCCAAGCACCACCACTTACATTATTGGTTAAGGTCGTTGTAGCACCAACACATACACCGTTTGAACCGCCAGAAATAATACCGGGTGAAGGTAGCGGATTGATTGTTACAAGCGCAATATTTGAGGTTTGGGTACCGCAAACACCAGTTACAACTACTGTATAGTTTCCTGAATTCGAAGTTTGCGGGTTTGCCAATGAGTAAGACGCACTTGTTGCATTCGTAATCGCGGTTGTTCCAACAGACCACGCATAAGTGAGATTGGTACCGACTGCACCCACAGTTAAACTTGTCGGTGTAAATGCACAACCTGTGTAAGACTGCGGCTGAGTGTTAATAGCAGTCACGGTATTGACTACTACAGTTGCTGCCGAAGAAGTCAAGGAAGAACAGCCACCAGCAACCACAACCGTGTATGAACCTGATTGTGAAACCAAAGATGATTGAATAGGATAAAGTGCAGAAGTAGCACCTGAAACTGCAGTTCCGTTTTGCATCCATTGGTAAGTTAAGTTACCAGTACCTGCAGCTGTAACAGAAAGGTTAACAGGTGAACCCGCACAAACCGTAGAACCAACTGGCTGTACGCTAATGGTTGTGAGTGGTGTAACAGTTAACTGCGCATTGGCAGAGGTGACAGATCCACAAGTGGCGGTGACCACCACAGAATAAGCACCTGCATCGCCTAATGCCAAAGAAGGAATGTTGTAAGACGAAGCCGTAGCGCCTGAAATTGGCGCACCATTGTAACGCCATTGGTAAGTAAGTGTTCCTGTACCAATTGCGCCCACACTAAACGTAACTGGCGAACCCTGACAAACCGTCTGCGTTTGAGGCTGGGTATTGATTACGGTAGCTTGATTGATTGAAATTGTAGCAACATTCGAAGTAGCAGTACCACAAGAACTATTAGCCACTAACTGATAACTTAATTGACCAGCAACAGAAGGAACGCTTAAAGTGGCAGATTGTGAACTTGAATTGGAAGCAAATGATATATTGCTAAATGTACCTGTTGGCGACGTACTGGACTGCCATTGGTAAGTAATGGTTCCTGTTCCTACTGCAGTTACACTCAAAGATTGTGAACCACCTAAACAAACGGAAGCGTTTGCCGGTTGTGCGGTAATGGCAGTAGCCGGAGTAACCGTCATGGTAATTGCGTTGGAATTGGCGGTTGCCGGCGAACTCAAGCAAGACGACGGCAAGCTGGAGGTCATGGAAAGCGTAACAACATCGTTGTTCGTTAGACTTGTAGTGGTATAAGTTGCACTTGTACCAACTGTCACACCATTTAACTTCCAAGCGTAAGTTGGAGTAGAACCCATGTTGAGGCCTGAAAGCACAGAGAATGTAACACTTGTACCTACACATATTGTGGTGTTGGTAGATTGCGTAATGCTCACACTTGGAGCAACCGGAGCACCCGTCATGACAATAGGCGTACTTGTTGCAGTTGGCGTAAACAAACAATTTGCATAGTTACTGGTCATGGTAACCCCAATTTGTGCTCCGGAAGCTAGCGTTTTACGGAGGTGATTGAAATAGAGGTTGCGTTGGCTAGCGCCATTGTTCTGATCTCCAATATAGAAATCTACTCCATCAATATTGGCAGCATTATTAATGGTTGTAGTGTAAGTTGCTCCCCCACTTCTCGAGGTCATGGAGAAATTGTACTGAGTAGAACTGGTACGGGTCAGCGTTACTAACATTGGCGTTGTACCGTAGTTGGTATTCGCAGTGCCGTTTGTAGTCGTGATAGTTGATGAACCTGTGTTATTCACATTAAACACAGTTGTTGTGCCTGACTTTAGATCAAATCCTTTGTTTCCGGATCCGGCATCCCAGTTAAAGATCCAATAGAAGCTCAACTCCTCACCTACCATCATTCCATTTACAATTGGTCTGCGGGCATTTAAATAGGCTGAACCTGTTGCATAAATACCAAATGCAGTAGTGCCAATACCAGAAGTACCTGAACCGTCATTGGCTGGGTTTCCAATGAATGCACCCGTGTTGGTTTCGATATTGATTGCCCAAGGGCTAAATCCTGTTCCTAAATTGGAACCATTTGTCCAAGAACTACCGTAGTTGCTCGCCTGATCGTATGCATCAGTGTAAGTAAACGTTGAACTATTCGTCCCAACGCTTGCCGAACCTAGTGCCCAAGCATAAGTTGGCGCTGTACCACCATAAGTTGGCGTAGCTGTAAACACATAAGGACTACCCGCACAAGTCGATGCACTTGTAGTTGAAATCGAAACAAGAGGAGTTACGGATGGGTTGATGACCACATTAACTGGGGTACGTGGTCCCTCACATCCTGTTGATGTATTCTTGCGACTAACATAATAAGTTATGGTGCCAGCACTTGCGGATGAAGGAGTTGGCGAAGTACTTGTCTGACCAGCTGTACCAGTTGGCGCAGAGTAATACCAATATTGTTGAGTGGTAGGAGGGTTATTCAGCAAATTAGCCGCACCAGCATTAATCCAAATTGGATAAGTTGTTACACCTTGACAATAAGTAATTGTCCCTACTGGTGAAATTGTAAACCCTGAACCATTGACTGTTGCCGAATATACAGGTGCAGCAGGTGTATTATTCACAGTAACAGTGAAAGTTGTTGGGTTACTTTCACATCCGTTTGAACCTGAAACCTGAGTTGCATAATATAAGAATGGAGATCCGGTATTTGTTGCCGTACTAGGCGTAGGTGCTGTAGTAGATGCCGAACTAGATAATGAACCTGTATACCAATTGAGGGTGTTTCCAGCTAGTGCGGTTGCACCCAATTGAACTGGAGTTGATCCTTCGCAATAAGAAGGATTCACCGAAGTTGTAGCTAATGGCACATCTGGTGAAGCAACTACGGTAAGAATGATTGCCGCACCTGATGAGGAAATACATCCTGTTGTACTATTTCTTGAAAATGCATAGTAGGTATAAGTATTTGGCGTTGCCGGAGGCGTGAAACTATAAGTACTTGAACCAGAAGCTAGAGGCGTTCCTGTTCCCTGTGCATTGGCATACCAATCAACAACACATCCAGTTGGTGCCGTTGCACTCAAGGTTGTACTTGTGGCATTATTACAAGCGGTTACGTTACCACCAGAGTTTGGCGCAACTGGCAAAGCATTCACCGTAATGGCCAATGTTTGAGAAGAAGGACAATTCGTATTCGTGTTTGTAGCAGAAACAGTATATGTCACCTGCCCCGGCGAACCTGCTTGACTCGCTTGCGTGGCATAATTATAGGTAGAAGCAGGGGCATTGGCTACATAAGGGTAGTTTGCCAAAAGTGTCGCTTGCTGACCTTGACCTAAATACCACTTGATATCATACGTTGCAGGTGGTGAAAAACGCCATGCTTCAGGAGTTGTTAATGTGGTCGTACGAGAGTTCCAACCTGGAGCTAACGCACCTGTTGGGGTTGCAACTGGCACTGGAATAGCGCTTTGCAGACCAACTGATCTCGCGATTGTGGCGGCACTACTCGTAATATGAACCTCTGCAATACCGGAGGTTTCATAGAGTTTCAGTTGCACAGTGGTTAAAGCACCTCCATTGTACTGTGGATAAACTCCAGACAATACAAAACGACGCGTAGGCGCAAACCCTTCAGTCCAGTACTTTAGTACACCATTCCCGCCATTATTCGTGGTGAATCGCATATCTGAGAGCATGAGACCAATAACATTCCCTGGATTCCCTGAATTTGGAAAAGTTGGCGTTGCAAATTGCCATTGTCCTAGCTGACCCGCACTTGTGCCATAACCTGGAATCGTACCAAACATGACAAGTCCGTTCGTACCAACACCTAAAGTAGTAAATGGCGAACCAAAATAATTATAGGTGAAACCAATTGGGATATTTCCCCAACCTCCATCATCGAGATCACCTCCGGACAACGGGACTGTTGCTTGACCAGAAATAGATAGCGTTGTTACGCCACTGGCAGGCTCAGTGGATGGTTGAAATGTGATTGGGCTTACGGAAAAGTTCCCACTCGGTGTGTTCGGAATCAGAGAAGTTGTTCCACCCAAACAAACCTGACTTGGATTCGCAGTAGGTGTAAAATCCAATGAAGGATACACTAAAATATTTTGTTGCGTGCTAAGTGCAGTTGTTGTAAATGTGGAATTTGTACAACCATTCGGCATTAATGAGGCTGTATTCAACTGATACATCGTTGAAATACTTGGGTTGACCGTTAGCAATTGAGAAGTTCCTGCGTTCGTAAATGACGCATTTGCAGTTGTGGCAGAAGTCCATTGAATGCTCGAACCAGTGGATTCCTGTATGACATTCGCAGACAAGGTTATCGTTGCACCGGATTGGCAAATCAAGTTATTGACACTATTACTAGTCACTAAAGGATTAGTCAAAACAACAACTTCTGTTCGTGTACTCGGACAAGTACCGTCATATTGCTGCACATAATATTTATAAGTTGATGAAGCGGCTGTGGTATAATTAGGAATACAAAATGCCACATTAGATACTGTTGGAGTAGATAAAATACTCGCTTGGTATGAATTAAATACCGAATCCACAGTGGATGCACCATCAGGATCAATTTCAGTACCTGCAGAAGCTGCTGTCCACCATGTCAAAGGGTTATTTGTACCTGCGGTTCTAGACGCGGTAAAAGTGGCTTGTGCACCTACGTTAACCGTTTGCGTTCCTGAAACAACAGTAGGAGCAGCTGGCGAATTCAAAATATTCAATACAACACTGTTGTTGGAAGAGAAATTCGCACAGTTGATAGAAGTAATAGTCAAAGCCTGACCATTATTAGCAAAAGTAACCGGAATTGAAAGCGTTGCCGTTCCTGTGGCACTTGACGTAAATGATATCGTTTGAGCTGATCCGCTTCCGATTGTATAGGTTGCCGTTTGCGCTGTCGAATTCAAAAGACCTGATAACGTAATGGTTGCATTTGAATTATTAATTGGATTGTAACAAAATGGTGTAGTTTGAGCAACACCACCTATTGTTGGGGTTAGAGTCAATGTTAAACTAACCGCCTGTGGTCCTAAACAACCATTTGCATTCGTCATATTCAAAGTACCCGAATAAACACCAGCAGCAACGTTGGCAGCAACCGGGATATTAATTGTCCCTCCAGTACTTACGAAACTAAATGGAGTTAGCGTACCATCCACCAAACCAGCAGTATTTGCTGCCGCATTCCAATCTAATTGATAACTAGAGGGACTACTGGTCGTTGCGGTGTAAGCAAGCGTTGTTGTTTGGGATGAAGTTGAAGAACAAACTGCATTGATTACACCTGATGAAGTTATTGAAGGTAAAGGGTTGACTGTAATGGAACCAGAACTTGAACTACCACCGGCATTCGTGATAGTAACGGCTCCTGATGTTTGCGAATTACTCGTAATAGCTGTAATTGTTGTTGAATTTACTACATTGAAGGAACTTACCGAAGTTCCGTTTACCGTAACACCAGTAACACCTGAAAAATTAGTTCCAGAAATGGTTATTGTACCACCAGCACACAAAGATGCAGGAGAAAAAGAATTCATTGATGGTGGGGCAACCGTAACCGAAATATCATCAAGTGATATATACCAAGGCGTTCCATTCATAAATCCTTTTATTCCCATGTAATAAACACCTGAGGACGCAGGTGTAAATGTCCCATTTATATTTTGATAGCCTCCATTAATTATTCCAGTAGGTCCGGTTATGGTTGTCATAGAACCAGCTGATGCACTGGATCCATAGGCTAAAGTAATATTGGCATCTGTTGATGTTGCCATGTCTTGCCGTGCATAAACTTCAAACTTATAACTTGTACCACCTGTTAACTGGACCGGGTAAAATAACCAATCTTCATTACTATATTGTAAGAAAGCATTGAAAAATCCCGTTCTTGGAGTGCGGTTATAGTCAACTGCTGAACTATTCGCTGTCCATACTTCATTACCAGTTACTGATGATTGCGACCAACAACCAACAACTGCTGTATTGTTAGCATATCCTGTTTCAAATCCTTCCGTCCATGGAATGGTGGCTGCAGGACAAGTATAAGTTATACTTACCCGACCAGCAGCTCCTGCACCACCATTCCTTGTTCCAAATGATGTTCTAAGAGCACCGCCGCCGCCGCCGCCTGGGGCGGTTCCAGCCGTTCCGTTTCCTTGTGTACTAGTTCTTCCCGCACCGCCAGCTCCTCCACCTGTCTGGGCAGTTGCTCCAGATGTCGATGTAGCATTATTACCATTAGCAGCAGTTCCAGCAGAAGATCCACCTCCGCCACCGCCTGTTATTGTGGTGGTCCATCCATTCCCTCCACTATATTTTACAGTTCCTACACCGCTTCCTGAAGCTCCACCAATTGCACCTGTTGTACTATTATCAGCTGCACTAGCACCACCTTTGGCCAGAACTGTCGCACCACTAGAATTTCCAGCAGTAGAATTTCCAAAATAAGAATCACCACCAGCGGCAGTTGAAGTTGAACCTGCACCTGCTCTTAATAAATAAGTTACACCTGGAGTTACACTAATTACTGATCTCGAATAAGCCCCTCCTCCTCCGCCGCCGCCAGAACCGTTTGCTGTTAAAGTCCCTCCGCGTCCGCCAGCACCCCAGCACTCTACTGTAATAGAGGTAACTCCGGGAGGACAATACCATGTAAAATTACCTGAAGCAGTACCTGTTGAAAATGTCGTTTGCCCCCAAACATCTCCAACTTTCACCAAGCTGAGCAGAAGGGTTAGGACCAATGTAAATGCGATGGGCAGGCTGTTGCGCTTGCCGGGTTGGGATGAACGGTTCATACGTGTAGAGAAATAAGTATTTGAGGCTACGGCCTGGCAAAGGGTAGTAATTTTATTCATAGTGGTTCTAAAATGCAGTTTTAGTAGTTACAATTTAGCAAATAAACAGTTGATTTTAAGTTTAAATGAACAAATAGCTGTTTATAAAAAACAAGAGTGGGCTTCTATCGAATATTGAAAGGGTTCTGCTGAATATTTTAGTTGTTTTGTCGAATATTTGACAAATTTATGTGTTTGATAAGCATTTGTTTATCAATAGTTTAACTTAGTTGGCAAAAAATAAGCCCCGAGCGGATACTCGGGGCTTTTGCGTTGGCCAAAAGGCCTTAGCTTAGTTTTTGACGATGCGAATCGCTTCGGCTGCTTCAGCTACTTTCAAGAAGTAGATGCCGCGGGCAACTTGGTCGATGTTGATCGTTGTTGAAGTACCAGTAAGTGAACCTGTAGCTACCACTTTACCTTGTGCATCTTGGATGAAATAAGTGCTGTAAAGCGCTTCAGAAGCATTCAAAATAAAGATAGCATCTGTTGGGTTAGGCTGTACAGAGAAACTCACCAATCCGTTTTCATCTAGACCAACTGTAAGGGTCAAGTTGAGGGTAATTGTAGAATCACAACCTGCCGCATTCGTTAAGGTTTGTGTATAGGTTCCTGATTGTGTGTAGGTAATTTCATTCAACACATAACTAGCAATTGCTGTGATATTCAAAGTGCTTGACGTTGGCTGCGCAGCGCTTACTACTACTTGCTCAGACACTGTTGAACATCCGTTCAAGCTTGTTAAAGTACAGCTATATGTACCTGGGGTAGTTACAGCTAATTCTTGCGCTGTGCTGCCACCTGGTGTCCAAGTATAAGCATTACCTGGCTGTGCAGAAAGTGTTAGGGTTTCACCCGGACACAAGCTGTTGTTACCGTCTTGGATAAGATCTGCAGAAGGAGACTCATTTACTGTTACAGTAATTTCAGCTAAATCTGGACAACCGTTGGCTGCATAACCAGTAACTACATAAGTTCCGGCAGTTGTAACCGTTTGGCTCGTAGCTGTTGAGTTATTTGCCCATACATAGCTATTGGCACCACCCGCAGTAAGCGTCACTGAAGATCCTTCACAGAATGTGGTCGGGCCAGAAGCAGTGATTGTGGTGTTCGGAACAGCCAACACCGTAATGTTGATTGGTGCAGAAGTACCTGTACAACCTTGGCTATTGGTAACTGTTACCGAAATTGGACCATTCACTCCTACATTCACACCTTGTGTCGTAGCACCATTAGACCATACGTATGAAGATCCTGATGAAGCAACAAGTGTAGAGAAAGCACCAGCACAAACTGTTGTTGGTGAGGCAGCTGTAATGGTTGGTGTAAAGGCAGGTGTTGCAGTAACAATGATTTCATTTG
>Ga0194129_10005331_pt1 | contig 16464 bp, 1 predicted proteins | sample TA2KigCa35mmetaG_FD_150862 | JGI IMG/M metagenome (GOLD analysis project Ga0194129, IMG submission 150862) | Freshwater microbial communities from Lake Tanganyika, Tanzania - TA2015038 Kigoma Deep Cast 35m | ecosystem: Environmental > Aquatic > Freshwater > Lake | place: Tanzania: Lake... | reverse complement strand
GGGTTTTTAATGATATGAATAGCCATAAGTGCCTTGTAATCAGCACTATTTTGTTTGAACATTGATCTGTTCAAGTTTTACTAATATTTTACCTTATCCATTTAAAAATGACCTACTTGTGCTTAAATTATCCTTGGATGCAAATGAGATGAATTTGCCTGGCACAACTCAAGCTAGAGCAAAGTTGCTTGCGGCTCTTTTGTGCCTTGTCGCGCCTCACTGGGTTCAGGCGGAAGCTCTGCTGCAACTCTTCAACGTCTCCTACACCGAGATCTCCAAAAAAATGCCGGAACTGGCTGAGGCCGGTTACACCGCCCTTTGGCTTCCCCCGCCAACCAAGGGCTCAGGCGGTTTGTCGGTCGGCTACGACATGTGGGATCCGTTCGACTTGGGCCAGAAAGACCAGCGAAATACTGTCCGTACTCGCTACGGGACCGAAGCAGAACTCCTAGAAATGATGACCACGGCTCACCGCTTCGGCATTCGCGTCTATTTCGACAACATCATGAACCACCGGGCCTTCGATATTCCCGGTTTCAACGAAACCACCGCGACCGGCGGCGAGGACCAGGCGGAGACCTATCCCGGTGTCGTGCCCGAAGATTTCCACCTTCGCGTCACCGAGGACGGTTTCTATCGCAAGTGGGACAACACGCGGGATTGGCAGTCTGCCTGGCAAGTGCAGAACCTCGGTCTTTCCGACCTGATCGATTTTGCCCACGAAACGCCGAACGCGAACTTCGGCCGGACCGAGGGGTCCACCCATCCTAAATATTCTTTTGTCCGCGATCTCAATCGCCCCGAGCAATACGACCACGATAAGGACGGCAACCGCGTTTATTTCGGTTGGTTGATCGATCGCGCACGTGCCGCGCTGGGAACTTCGGCCACGGAAGCCGAGCTACGCGCCCATGCTAAAGCTTATATTGAGGCAAACCGTAGTGCTTATGTCGAAGACATCGGCGCCTACTTGATCCGCGCCGCCCGCTGGAAAATCGACCGCACCAAGGCGGACGGCCTGCGTCTCGATGCGGTCAAGCACGTCCCCGATTACTTTTTTGGCCAGATGTCGGGGGCAAATAAGAACGAAAGCGATGCCGGCTATCTCGGCGGCATCCAGCGGCAATTCAACCTCACCCGCGGCTTTAGCGATGCCAACCACCGGGACTCCGTGTTTGACGAAAAGAAAGGCCGCGACGACGCCATGGTCTTTGGCGAGCACCTGGGCCAGCCTCCCGGCTACGGCGGCTACGTCGACGCCGGCATGCGGTTGGTCGATAACGATCTCCGCAGTATCCTGAACAGCAACCTCGGCAACCCTTGGGGCACCTTGGCAGGCCTCGATCGACCGGGCGCTGGAGGTTTTTCCACCAGCGTTGGCGTCACCCACGCCAACAGCCACGACAATAACTACGCCGCCCTGAAGGAAATGCAGCACGCCCACTACATGTTCCGGGAGGGCATCGGCTTGATCTATTCCGACGGTTATTACAAAGCCGGCACGTTGGGTGAATCGGGCGGGGCGTTTCCACGCCATGCCAACACCCAGTTTCTCGGACAGTTCGGCGATCCGCGCATCCCGAACATTCTTAAGATCCACAACGACTTTGCCCGGGGCCTTCAGCAGGGCCGCTGGTCGGACAATGACTACATGGCCTACGAGCGCCGGGACAACCGCGACAAGTTCGGCAACACGCGGAACGGCACGGCCTCCGAGGAGATCACCATGGTGGCGATGTTCAATGACAACACCGCCCAAGGCCAGGCTCGCGCGATCACCACCAGTTTCTGGTCGGGGGCTTATCTTTATCAGTACGCCGAAGGACCCAACGGTTCTTTTATGGGCGGCTTCTACAAATACGCAGGGGAACTCGGCAGCGTGGTGGTTCCCCCGGGCGGCTACTACGTCTTTGGCTGGCGCACACCCGAGCTTTCCACGCTTTGGCCCCAGGCGGCGGTGACCCTATACCAAAACGGGGCTGAAGTCCCCCGGATCACCGTGACCCGCAAGGACGGACCGGACGGCGACAAAAACTTCAACCCCTACAATCTGGCCAACCGCGGTTATCCGGTCGGAGTCACCCCGCCGGACTACACCTACCAGACCACCGTCCCGGTGGTGAAAAGCGGCAACTTCACGATTGTGGCTCGCGCCGACGGCTCAGCCCAAAACATCTGGCTCAAGCTCAACGGTGGCGTGGATCTCAACGGCACCCGCCCAACCGGGAACACCGATCCCGCTTTCCGCGACCATCCGCCGGGAATCTTCAGCGATGTTTGGATGGGTTACGAACAGCCGCTGTTTGTGGAGCGGCAGTTTGCCGAAAAATTCGCGGCCAAGGACACCACGCGCTGCCAGATCGGCTCCCCGGGAGCCGAGACCTATGTCCGCACGATCGGGGGTGGCGGCACGATCAATAATGGCCCGAATTCGGCGAACAACGGCGGCACGGACACCGGCAACCAAGCTTCGTTCGTTTACCACGATCCCACCGCTGCTGTGGGTGGAACAGCTCCTCAGCCGCTGCAATTCGACGAATCCGGAGCCAACATCGTCATCTGGGCCGAAAGCAACTCGGTTGGTAGCGGTTTCAAGGCCTTTGCTTACTACACGATCGACGGCTCCTTCCCCGAGGGGGCCGGCGGCATCGGTCGTGGCACTACCCGGGTGGCGGAAATGAACTACCAACATGGTGCCGGAGGCAAAGATTGGTGGAAGTCCGTCGACATCACCAAGCCAACGGCGGGCACCACCTTCACCTACAAAATCGGGTTTTACAAAACCGGGGCCTCTTCGCAGTGGCCGAGCGGTCCCTCCGAAGTCACCCGCAAAAAGAATATGCTCACCACCTTCCGGGTGGCTGATTTCAACCCGACCAATGCCGTCTTTTTCCCTCATAACGATTACGCTCGCGTACCCACCCTGAATCAACCGTACAGCGATTGGCCTTCCGCCACGCAAACCGGCCTCAGCGAGGGATTCCATGTGATCCTGGCCCGGGCCCACCTCAACCGCAATCCCGATACTTCCGCCCCGCTTTACCAAACCTTCACCCAAGTCTTCTATTACGATGCCCTGCCCCCGGTCGGAGATCTGCTTTTCCCTTCGGAAAACGGGGAGGTGGGCGGATCCAGCTACGAGGTTGTCGTCCGAACGGACCTGACCGTGGAGGAAGTCTGGTTCCACATCGCCGATAACGACGCCGGCAACAACGATTCCCAGACCAAAATCCTCAATGGCAACGGCCCCGGCTTCGAGCCGTTTGTGGATGCCAACCAGAATGGTACCCGCGATCCGGGCGAGGCCTACACGGACATCAACGCCAACGACGCATATGACGCCAGCCTGACTCAATCGTGGGGTCAGGCCACCCAGGTCACCTCCATTAACCTGCCCAATCAAAAAGAATGGCGGTTTCGCTACAACAACATTCCTTCCACTGGCACCGCCGACATCAAGCTACGCATGTTGGAAGCTTCTTCCGTTCGCGATATCGATCTGGATGCTGCCGTCGCTCGGGCCACCGAGATCACCCGTCGCGTGACCACGGCCGGCCCCGACCAACGCGTCAACATTGCCTGGCCGCAGCGGGACGGCGATCGCGTCGACGACAACTACACCCTGAAAGTCTACTTCACCAAGGCGCTGGCCGATGGCCTGAACGATGAGCAACTCAAGAACCGCTTTACCTTCAGCATTGCCAGCACCGAGGACGGAACCAATCGCGACCCGGTCATCCAGAGCCGTGGCAATTTCGTGATCAATCGCGACGTCAACGGCACCTTCCACGAGTTGGCCATCCCGCTGCCCAACATGTATAACGACGTGTCGAACTTCCGACACACGCTCGCGGTCACCTACACGTTCCTCGACAACCGGAAGCTGGAGGCAATCCGTCTGGTCAGGGCCAACCCGAGCACCAAGCCTTTCGTCCGCATCACCCGCCCGAGCGAACTCGGCTCCGATGGACGCCCGACGGAAATCATTCTGAAAGATGTCCCCGGCAACGACGAGCTTCTCTATGTTGTCCGCGTCGAGACCAGCGCCAAAATCAACGGCGTCGATGTCACCGATGTGACCCTCGTCGGCAGCCCGCAGATCACGATCTTCGAGGAGCCTTACACTGATTCCAACGGCAACGGCTACTGGGACGATCAGGAACCCTCCACTGATACCAACAAGAACGGCCAGTGGGATCCGGCCGAAGTTTACACCGACACAAACACAAACGGTTTCTGGGATGTCGGCGAACCACTCACTGACACCAACGGCAACAACATTTGGGACGCGGCCGAGTCCTACACGGACCTCAACAACAACGCTCAATTCGATGCCGGCGAGGCCTTCTTCGACTTGAACAACAACAACGTGCGTGATCCGGCCGAACCGTTTACCGACCAGAACGGCAACAACGTCCGCGACGGCGTCAATGTCAGCGTCAACGGCAACGTCAAAACTTGGGACTACACCTGGCGCATCACCGCGCCGGGCAACTATCTGCTCACCGCCACCGCCACGCTCAACGGCCAATCGACGTCCACCGTCCGCAACGCGCGCGTCCTGCTCCGCCAAATCACCGATGGCGATGACATTCAGGACAATGACGACGACAACGATGGTCTGGTTGACAACGTCGAGACGAACAAGCGTGATTTGCCGGAGACGCAGCCGGAGACCTGGTCCAACGGCGATGTGCATATCTGGCGCGCTTCGGGCACCACGCTGCCCACCAGCCCCGACTCCGACGGCGACCTGCTTCCCGATGCGCTCGAAGTCGGCTGGCGCACGGCCGCGAACCCGCCGACCTTGCCCGGTATCGACACCAATGAGGACGGCATCCCGAACTTCATCGGCGACCTCGATCCGCCGCTCTATGCCGTGGTTGCCCATTCCGGTTTTGTTCCCGGCGTGGGATCTCAAAACCAAGGGGATGACCGCACGCGCCAAGCCGCGGGATCGGTAACCGATCCATCCCGCTCCGATACCGATAATGACGGGATCCTCGATGGTATCGAGGATGCCAACCGCAATGGCTGGACGGATGGAGACGGCAAACCACTTCCGCTCAATGCCGCCAAGGAGGCATTCGCTACGCATCGTCCCAACACCGGCGATTGGCCGAACAACACCATCGACAGTTTCGAGACTTGGACCGAAACGAGCCCGACCAATCCCGACTCGGATGGCGACGGGCTCCAGGACGGCTACGGCGAAGACAAAAACTTCAACGGCCGCATCGACGGTGATGATAACCGCAACCGTCGCTACGATACCGGCGAGCGATGGACCGAAACCGATCCGCTCAATCGTGACACCGACGGCGACGGTCTGCCCGATGGTTGGGAGAACCAATACGGCCTCGATCCGCTCGACAACGGAACGCTCAGCATGCGCACAGGGGGAGCGGGAAATCCGAGAAATGGGGCTTCCGGCGATCCAGACAACGATGGCGTCAACAACGCCACTGAACTGCTCAACGCAACGCACCCGAACCAACCCAATCTCGGAGGGGGCGCCAGTGGCGGGGAAGGCTCGATCGCCATCGGCACCTTCAAGGATTGGACCCATAACGACCTGTTGGTCCTCGACGAATACAACGAGAACCCCTCGAACGGCGGTGCCGATGTCTACCGCAGCGACACCGGCAACAACTCGCGCGACATCGTCGCTTTCTCTTTCCGCGATGGTGGGGACCAATCCGCCGGCGGGGATGGCCGCGTTTACTTCCGCATCGACTTTCTCGACCTTGAACCGAACGCCTGGCAGAGCGAAGTCGATGCCTACATTGTCATCGATACCGGCAACCCGGCAGCCGGCGAACGCTCCATGCCCAACGAGATCGATATCGCCACCGATATGCGCTGGGAGGTCGTCATCGGCGTCTACGCGCAAAACTTCGGCAGTATTTTTGTGGATCGTAGCGTTGCCCAGAATACGACCACCCAATTCCAAAATCCCGTGACTGAAGGCGGGGTTGAAGCCCGTCCTTTTGGCGGCCTCAACGAGGTCTCCTGGTCTTCAACCTACGATGCGGTGGAAATCGCCGTTGAGCGTCGCCACCTCCGCGACGCCGGCTGGCTGGGCAATCCCGGCACGCTCAATTTTCAGGTCTTCACGACCAAGCCGCTTACCGCAAATACCACCGCCGGCACGGGCGATCTGTCTGGACGCAACGACATTCGCGACACGATCTACGATGACTACCTCGCTTCCGACTGGTGGCGCGATCAGGACAACATCCGTCTCAACGGTAAGTTGAGCGACTACTTCAGCCGCACCGGGTCGAACGATCGCAACCGCAACGCCAAGGTCGTGCTGTTGGCCCACGGCAACCAAGCCATCCAGCCGGCCAGCGTGACCCAAGCCCTCATCCACGCCACCAATGGGGCCGGTGCCCTCGGTTACCACCGGCTGATTAAGAGCCACCTGGACCACGATGTGCCGCTCACCCTGCATCTCACGCCCACGCTCGCTTCCTCCTTGCAGTGGGCGAGCAATCCCAACGCCGGAGCTTGGCCCAATAACGATGGACCCAGCCTCAACGAGCGCATCAAGAGCCTCGTTGCCGCCAACCAGATCGACTTGGTCGGTTCGACCTTTGCCGACCATGTGCCCAAATACTTCCCTGCCAGTTACAACCTCGCCAACAAGCAGCTGTCTGATGAATTTCTCACGAGCATCTATGGCTCGGTGTCCTCCAACATCTTCTGGGCCCCTGAAAGGGTACTCGATGACGAGTCGCTCGTCGCCATCCAGCAAATGGGGTATAGCTACGTTTTCGCGGATCAGATGCGCCATTTCGTCAGGTGGTTTGGCCGCAGCGCGGCATTGGGCACTGCCGGCTACCGTATCAATCAGGTCAATGGAGTGAACGTCATTCCGATTCACGATGTGGCTTCGGAATACCTCAATCAGACCTTGGACCAAGGCTCGCCCATGGCCGTTCGCCAGCTCCTCTCCCGACGTTCACGTAGCGGCGTGCAGGACCAGGTGGTCGTTCTCTGGACGGATATCGGCGAATTTTCCAGCGCAACAAAAGTTTCCAGTTACGACGCGAACGTCCGCTGGCTGGGCAGCCGCCCGTGGATTCGTGTGGTGACCGCACAACAAATCACCGACAACCAGGTCAGCTACGTCGGTCAGGATGGCAACACCCACAGCACCTGGGGCACCGAGACGCGCGGCACGGGCCAGAATCTCCGCCAGACAGCCAAGGATTGGGTGGATTGGGCCACCGGTGAGAATTACGACAACTGGTTCGGCCGCCTGAGCAGCACGAATTTCGGCTCCAACACGAACTTTGGCCGGGTCGGCCTGAACGGGCATGCCAATGCGGCTTGGAATGCGGTGACCAACGTCACCTCATCCGAATTGGGCAAGGTGGCCCGCGCGGTGATCGGAGGCGCCATGTTCCAGACCGCGTTCCATCTGCCGAACACAAACCAAGCCACTGACCTGCGGAAATTCAGCACCGGCGATTACATCGCTCCGGCCTCGCTGCAAAACCAGACCATGGCCGACTTCGCCCGTTTTACTCAATCCCAAGCCCGCTTCGCCGCTGTCTATTCGAACGTGCATGCCTGGAGTCAGGGCGGACCGGTCTCTACGCCGGTGGCTCAACCCTTGGACGTGGATTTGGACGGTGCGCAGGAATATCTCCTGTTCAACAACCGTATTTTTGCCTTGTTCGAGGCCCGCGGTGGGCGCATGACCGCAGCCTGGTTGCGGGATCCATCCACCAAGGATGTCTGGCAAGTGGCCGGTAACTTTGCGTCCTATAGTGGGACGGACAGCGAGGACGAAGGCACGACTCATGCCACGGCCTACCGGACCAGTGGCTTTAAGGATTGGTGGGCGGTTACCAACTCCACCGGCGGGACCAGTGGCTTGGTCAATGCGGTTCACACAGTGAACAATGCGGGATCAGGATCCGTGGGTTGGGTCTTTACGGGAGTCACCGGGACGGTCACAAACCAGAAAACTGTGACCCTGGTGGACGGAGGTAGCGCACAAATCCGTGCAAACTATTCATGGAATGGTGCCGACCGTATGTACGTGCGCTTCGGTCTTTCTCCCGATCTGGAGGATTTACTGGTCCGCGGATCCTCGGCTCTTCGGGATGAGGGTCGATTCTCCACGAACAAGGTAACCGTGGCCAATGTGCAAGAGAATGGCCGGACAATCCGGGCCTGGGTGGAAGCTCCCTTGGTGAACTCCAGTGCCGTTGACGTGGCAACCTCTGGCACCACGGTGCAACGCCGCAACCAGGCTCAAACTCACCAAGTCGAGGTTGAGTTAACCAACAACCAAGTGGTTACGCTGGGCTTTGAGGAGTCCTTTGGGGAACTGACCTTCAATCCCTCTCCCTTGGGCCCATGGTCTCTGCCCTACGGTTCCGAGGTCCCCTTAACCGCGAGCACCACCCGCGTGGGGGCCACGCCCAAATTCATGGTGGTTGGCACAGGAGCAGTCATCGCTACCAATAATGTTCTTAAGGTTGAGGCGGGGACGGGCACGGTGATCGTCCGCGCCTATCTGGAAGAGACCGAGACGGCACCGCGTATTGAGGTCGATCGGGAGCTGACCTTGACCAAGGCCTTCGCCACCATCACCTTGGACAACAACAGTCTGAATCAAGTGGAGGGCTCTACGGGTCCGGTCATCCCCATCACCAGTCCCTTGGGGCTCAAAGTGATTTTGACTTACAATACACTTGATTCGAACCCAAATGATCCCGGCAGCTATTCGGTGCTGGCCACGGTGGATGACAATAACTATCAGGGTAGCGTCTCCGGTACTCTCACCATTCGTTCACGATTCCAGGACCTTTTCAGCGACGCCCCTGCCAACAGCGATACCGACGGGGACGGGGTGCCCGCGTTGCTGGAATATGCCTTGGGGGGCTCGGCTGGTGTGAATGACCAGTCCAAACTTCCAGAAGTAACTTCAACTAATGGCAGCCTTACCCTGACCGCGGTGGTCCGAACCAACGACCCCACTCTCATCATCGAACCAATTCGAACCACCAATCTGGCCCTGGGGGGATGGTCCACCAACCAGACGAGTCAAACACCCTCCACCAATAAGAACGGCGTTCCTACAGGGTTCGAGCGAAAGATCTTCAGCACGCCGATGACCAACGATCCCAGAGCCTTCCTTCGCTTACAGGTTAGAACCAACTCTCCCCCTCCATCCCCCTGACCATGAATTCTTTGAACATAGGACAGCCATGCCCTGTCAAAGATCGCATGCACAAGGTGCTAGGATTTAAACTGTTCCATAAATTTCCCTATGGATTTTTGCCGGTTCGCTTGTATGATAAATAATTCCATGAGAGGGCTTTTCACCAAATCCTTGGCCTGCGCCGCCCTCGCTCTTTCTATCTTCCCCCGTTCGGGCCATTCCGAGGTCATCATCCAATATTTCGAAACACCATGGGACGAAATCTATCAGCGTCTGCCTGAGATTGCCGAAATCGGCTACGAGTCCATCTGGACTCCGCCCCCGGGCAAATCACCGATCGGTGGACGTTACCCGCACGCCTACGGTGGCAACGTCGGCTATAACTCCTTTGATCGCTTCGACCTCGGCGATCATCCGCAACGCGGCCACTGGGAGACCCGCTACGGCTCCCGCACCTCCCTGCGCCAGATGGTGGACAACGCCCACCAGATGGACATCAAGATTTATCCCGACATCGTTTTCAACCACACCGGCAACGGACCGGACTACCGCACCTACCCCGGCATGGTTCCCCAGGACTTCCACGTCTGGGTCGATGCCAGCCAGCCGGGCGGCTTCAAACGCGCCCCGCGCATGTTCCAATGGTCACCCGATAACGGTTACGGTGGCACGCTTCACCAGGAGCTGGTCAGCCTGATGGACATCGTCCTGGAGTTCGATGGTCGGTTCCAAGGCTCGAACGCACCGAACTACGCCCCCGACCCCACTCCGTTTGTCCGCCATCCTGGGGAGCGGGAAAAATATCCATATCACCCTACTGGAGATCTTCCGACCGAAAATTCCCGCCAGTTCATCACTCGCTGGATCAACTGGCTCGGCTACGCCATGGACTACGATGGTGTCCGCCTCGACGCCCCCAAACATGTCGGCAAGGAATACTTCGGACTTCCGAGCCAAAATCAAGCCACCAAGGACCAAACCCTCATTTACAACATCCAGAAGAACTTCAATGAACGTCGTGGCTACTCGGACACCGATCCGTTCGATGACATGTACTCCAACTACATCCGTCGCGACGACGCGCTGGTCTACTCAGAGTTCTTTATCGGCTCGATCGGCGAGACCGACTACTGGCGCAGCCCCAACAATCCCAATGAAGGCATCAAGACCCGCTACCTCGACTTCCCGCGCAAGTCGCAGATGATCATGGCGGCATTCAACGGGGGCAACTTGGCCGCCTTGGACAATATTTCGTCCGGCTTCAGCCCTGAGGAGGGGGTGATCTTTGCTCACAGTCACGACGAGGATCCTCCCAGCAAACTCGAATTGGCTTATGCCTACATCCTCACCCGGGTGGGCACTCCGGTCGTCTACTTCACCGGCAACAACTTGGCCGACAACGAGGACAAGGAGGAAAACGGCATTACCTGGATGCGCAAGGGCTACGACGGCGCCCTCGGTGACAACAACATGGGCACGATCCCCAACCTGATTTATATCCACAATCAGTTTGCCCGCGGACGCGAATGGACGCGCTGGGCCGAAGGCGACTTCTTCGTTCACGAGCGCTACGACGACCTCAACGGCAACGCTCAGCCCAACTCCGGTGAAGGCTTGTTGCTGGTGGCCCTCAATGACTCCGGCTTCGACCAGACGCGGAACGGTATCCAGACCTCGTTCGCGCCCGGCACCGTCCTCAAAGACTATACTGGTCGCAATCCGAGCACCGTGACCGTGGCCAGCGACGGAAAGGTGAACATCACTGTGCCGGGATGGTGGGGTCAGGGATTTGTCTGCTACGCGCCATTCAATGCGGAAGGTCCTCTGACCGGTTCCCCGATCTCCTTCACTGCCGGGCCCAACGTCACCACCATGCCTTGGGTCGTTCCGGGCGGACGTGATGCCGCTTCTAAGACCCGCACGATCACCCGCCTGACCGGAAACAGCGCTACCATCAACGTCTTTTATCGCGAGCCGGCCCAAGGCGGAGAGATTGTCGACAACGTGCTCCTCAAATGGGGTCAGGGCCGTAACCTAAACGCCTCGGCTGTCGACATCGCCGGCAAGGATATTGTCAATGGTGGTTACGAGCAGATGACGCGTGTCGCGGCCGGGCACTACCGCTTGGAACTTGATCTCACCGGTGTCCCGGAGGGCTTGCACACGGTCAAAGCGCGCCTTTTCAACGGTCGCGCCGCCAATCGGCCTGCTCTCTATCAAACTTTTACCACCACGGTCTACGTCGACCGCCGCGGCCCCGATCTGGCCTTCGTCAACCTCAATGAGGGCGAGACGATCCAGGGCGCCCGTGTCGTCACGGTGGAAAATGCCGATCGAACCCTCCACAACCTGACCTACTCGATCAACGGCGGACCTTCGCAGCAAGCCGACCAAGTGATCCAAGGCCGCTGGCGCATCGCGCTCGACGGGCTGGCCTCCGGCGCCAACTCGATCACGCTCAATGCGACCGAGGCCGACCGCGGGGCCAGCCGCGGAACAATCAATACCTCGACGCTCACGCGCAACTTCACGGTCGACACGGTAGGCCAATCCATTGCCATCAATCACTCGAGCGGCGCAACGATCTCCGAGCCTTTCTTTAAAACCGTCGTGGCCGTCCCGACCGGTCAAGGAATCACGGCAAGCGACATCAAGCTTTTCTGGAACGGCTACGAGCAGCCTGCCCTCGTGGAGAACCCTGCGGGCAGCGGCAAATTCGAATCCACCTTCACCGGACGCTATCGCGAAGGCAACACAGACAAGATTTTCTACGGCGCGTTTGTCAACGGTCCGAACTTTTTTGAGGCCGTGGTCACCAAGAGCGGGCAGGAAAACCGCGTCGCCCGCCGGGTGGTCTTCAATCTGTACGGCCAGAATATGCACGACTCCGACGGGGACGGCCTGCCGGACGAGATCGAGCTGAACAACTTCCTCAGCGGACGCAACCCGGGTCCAAATCGTGCGTTGCCGGGCGACGGCCCCGGCTTGGACAACATCCCGAACTACGGGGAGACGTGGACGCGCCTCAACCCGATGAACGCCGAGACGTATTACAACGGCCAATGGGACGGCGACCGCGATTCCGATGGCGACGGTGTGAGCAACATCCAGGAATTGCTCCGCGGCTTCCGTATCAGCGGAAATGTCTACGCCTATGACATGTACAACGGCGCGAGCATTCCGCCCGCCACTGTCGGCTCCTTCGCCTCATCGACGCTCAGCATGTCCGGTGGGAACAAGATCGTCACCATTACCTACCGTCCAAACGACGGTCCTCTGGCCAACGCCTCCGCGGTGACGGTCAACTTTACTCCGACCGGCGGCGGATCTGCCCAGAGCTTCACCATGACCGGCGGACCGACCGAGTTCACCTACTCCTACACCGTGCCGGCCGGCGCCACGTCGGTCAGCTACAGCTTCTCCAGCGGCGGAACGCCCGACAACTCGGGCGGGGCCTCCTGGTCGGCCTCGACCAGCGCGGCCTTCGTCATGGACGGCCAGTTCGACAGCCAAAACTTCGTCGTTTCCGACAACGGCATGCGCATCTACGCCGCCATCCGGGGGAATAAGCTCTATACCGCCACCTGGTCACCGAAGGGCGGGGGCAACGACCACGTGATCTACATCACCGACCAGTTCGGCAACCCTGTCAACGCCGGCCCCGCTGTAGGCTCCGACTCCGCCTCCAACTACACCTCCTGGGCCAATGGCAATAACCAAGGAGCCGGGTTTGGGGCATGGACCATTTCCCCCTCTTCCAATAATGACAACGCCGGAGTTTTTTTGGGTAACCCCTCAGACGCAGGAGTTCAAGGCATGAACTCAAAGTCCTTCGGGCTCTACGCAAAGAATGGCGCCTTAGTCCAAGCGAGTCGCCCTTTCTCTGCTCCCTTGGAGGTCGGTGATTCCATCGCATTCCAATGGGGCATCAATTGGAACGGGGGCAAAAAAGGGTTCAATATCTTCGCTGGGGAAGAATTCCTGATGAATGTGGAGAATGCTGGGACCGACGACATCAAAATCGGACCAGACGGAGCCGGGTTGCTTTACGGAACTCAGGTAATGAACTGGTCGATTACTCGATCGGCGAATAATTCCCTCTTCGTCAGGCTTACCCGTCGAGACGGCGGAGTCTTTACCCGAACTGTGCAAGTGGCCTCAGCCGCACCTACGAGGATTGTCTTCTACGCTGAAAATTTACCTTCGGGAACGGGGTCGGACAACCACCAACCCTATTTCAACGACCTTCGCATCTACCGGAATGGAGCTTCGGCCAAGAACGGCCGCGTCTTCGGTAACTTCGACGGATCCACGAACTCCAAACCTTGGCTCTTTTCCACCCCCAACGTCCCCTCGACTTATGGTTTCAAGACCTCCGGCCGGAACTGGCTCGGTAACCAAGGTCAGGCTCTCGAAGGCGAACTGGATCTGGTCGAGGCCTTCGGCTCGGTCCCACGCATCATCTACATCGCCGCGGTGGCTTACTCCGGCGGATTCGGAGGCACCATCCAGTCCCAAGCCCCGCCGCTCTACGGTAATGGCGCCAACGACCTGGAGATTCCCGAGTACCAGCCCCTCAACACGGCTTCCATCCGCGACGAAGATCTGGATGGGCGTTTCGATGTCGGAAATCCGGAGATGATTGTCTCGGTCAATGGCAACGACACCGACGGCAACTACGGCCTCCGCCGTTTTTATCTGGACGAGGTTGCTGGAGACACCGCCAGCCTGACCGTGAAGTTTAAACCCAACACCTCGGTGGCGCCTTCTGTCGTGGAGGTGTTCAGTAATCTAAATCGCCGTGACCACGCTGTCTTGGAGGAAGACCCGGCCACGGTGACCACCAACTCCAACACCTATTTCCGGGCCTACCGCATGGATGCCCCGGCCACTTCCGGCGGCTACTACACCGCCACCCTGCCGGTGAACCTTTGTGGCGCTTATCGGCTGCAGGTCCGCTACAAGGTGCCCGGGGTCAATGACAACAACTTCATTTACTACACGGATAACGGTCTGCGCCGGGACTGCGCCATCGTCGTCTCGCCGAAGAAATCGCTCGAGCTCAACATGTATGAGGTCAATCCCCTCATCGTCGAGGCCAAGGGAACCGAACCTGGAGATCGCAGCACCTTCCTGGATCTGGTCAACGATCCCTCAATCCCGGCGGAAGTCGGCGGCTACCTCGGCCGCCCCGATGCGCTGAACAAGGACCACTACGCCGCCCTCGGCGTGAACATGCTCTGGCTCCAGCCCATTCATCCGATTGGAGAGGAAGGACGGGATATTAATCCCGAAACCCCTGGTCAACCTTTCGATCCCGGCAGTCCTTATGCGGTTCGGGACTACTGGTCCGTGGCTCCCATGCTCGGTCGCAGCAACACCGCCGCGAACGCCCTTGCTGAGTTCCAGACTTTCGTCAGTCGTCTCGATCAATGGGGCGTCGGCGTCATGATGGACGGCACCTTTAACCACAGCGCCCCCGACGTCATCATGGGTCAAGGCGCGGTGGACCTCGGCATCACCGCCAACGCCAGCCAACAAATCCGTAACTTCAATCCCGGCTGGTATGCCAAGGAAGGATTCCCGGGCACGCCGGCGGTCAGCACCAATGAGATCGCCATCGCCCCCGACCGGAACGACTTCGGCAACTGGACCGACGTCCGCGAATTCTATTTCGGCGACTACGACGCCCTCGTGAAGGAAAAAGGCACCCAGAATCCCAACAAGTCGTATCCGGATAACGCCTACAAGCTGGCCTTCCTGCTCGAGCGGGATGAATTTGCCGGCCATTCGGATACAACGCGGCAAGTGTGGAATTACTTCGCCTACTATCCAATCTACTGGCTGGAAAAATCGGGCCACACCGCTTTGACCCCGAAAAACCAATCCCATGTTGGCATCGACGGTCTGCGCTGTGACTTTGCCCAAGGCCTCCCCTCCCAGTTCTGGGAATACACCATCAACAAAACCCGCGCCCGCAAGTGGGACTTCATCTTCATGGCCGAATCCCTGGACGGCGCCCGCACCGTCGGCAACAGCAGCCGCCACGGCGTCGGTTACCGCTCGGCCCGCCATTTCGACGTGCTCAACGAAAACATCGTTTTCTATTGGCGCGACACCTTCTTCGGCTACCCGGCCAACGGGGGAGCGGGAGAAGTCAAAAATCCGAAGACCTTCGACACTTGGAAGGCCTATGACGACCGCCGCAACGCGTTCGACAATGTCACTCTGCTCAACAACCTGACCAGTCACGACGAAGTCTTCCCCCATAACGATGTTTGGGCTATCGCCTACGGCTACGCCCAAGTCGGGGCCCTCGATGGCATTCCCATGCTGATGTACGGGCAGGAAGCCGGAGCTCAAAACAGCAAAGCGGGTTACGCTGCCAGCGAGGCGAGTTTTGGAACCATCAATGCTTCTAACAATTTTGCAAAGTATGAAAACAACTTCGACAAAAACATTCCCAACTTCAAGGTCTACAACCACATGGCGGGCATCTGGACCAACCGGACCAGCGATGAGTGGAAGTTGCAGACTTTCTACGGCCGCGTGAACAAGGCTCGCCTCGCCGCCCCTGCCCTACAAAGCCAAAACGTCTATTTCCTTTCCAAGAAACAAGTGGGGGGAGGTTACGACAACAATCTTTTTGCAGTCGGCAAGGTGCAGAACCTCGGTCAAACCGGGGGCGGCACGGGCAACAGCGTGGTCTTTGCCTTCGCGAACAATAACTACCGCTCCAACGCCACGGTGGCGGCCACCTTCGACCTTAATGCCAAGGCACCTGGAACCGACCTCAACTATTTTGGCATCGACCGCGGCCGGAATTACAACGTCAAGGATCTACTTGCTGATAATGCCTCCACCTATGTCTGGACCACCAACCGCACCGGTGCTGATCTCATCGACAACGGTCTCTACGTTGGTCTGCCCAACACCAATACCGGAACCGGCAGTTACCAAGCCCAATATCTCCAGCTAGTGGACGTCTCTTCGCCCACTCTCAGCTTTGTGCCCCCCCAGTTCATGACATTCGGCACTACCAACACCCTGACTTCCTCCACCACCCCCGCCTCCACCGTCACATACTCTCTCGTCGGCGGAGACACCAACAAAGTCACCCTCAGCGGAAGCCAGCTCATCATCAACTCTGGCACCGGCTCGGTGGTGGTTCGTGCCACCGTGGCCGCTACGGCAGATCGCGGTGGTGCCACTTCCGAAGCTACCATTACTTTCCAAAAGGCGTCCCAGACACTCACTTTAACAGATCCATATTCCTCCAC
>Ga0194129_10005330_pt1 | contig 16465 bp, 15 predicted proteins | sample TA2KigCa35mmetaG_FD_150862 | JGI IMG/M metagenome (GOLD analysis project Ga0194129, IMG submission 150862) | Freshwater microbial communities from Lake Tanganyika, Tanzania - TA2015038 Kigoma Deep Cast 35m | ecosystem: Environmental > Aquatic > Freshwater > Lake | place: Tanzania: Lake... | reverse complement strand
CCGACAACCCCGATTCCCACCGCTTCGAGTGCCGCAGTTGCGGCTTCGTGTACGACCCCGGCGAAGGGGTAAAAAAGCTCGGGATTGAGGCCGGCACACCCTTCAGCGCCTTGGATCCGGTGAGCTTCCGCTGCCCGGTGTGCCGCAGCCCAACCAAGGCTTTTAAAGACATCGGCCCCCGCAACAAGCCCAGTGGCTTTGAAGAGAATCTGGGCTATGGCCTCGGGGTGAATCAGCTCACGCCGGGCCAGAAAAACGTACTGATCTTCGGTGGCTTCGCCCTGGCCATCGCCTTCTTCCTTTCTCTGTATTCGCTGCGCTGAGCCCATGCATCGCCTACACCGCCTGATCTCCTCCCTCAGCGCCCTGGTGCTCGCCCTGGTGCTCACGGGCTGCGTCAGCACCGGCCTGCCCAGCGCCAGCGCCAGCCCCTGGCAACCGGTGGACATTCACACCAAATCCAACCCGCTGGATCTGGCCTTCACCGATGGGCAGCACGGCTTCCTGGTGGGCAGCAACCGCCTGATCCTGGAAACCAACGACGGCGGTGCCTCCTGGCAGGAGCGGGCCCTGGAGTTGCCAGCGGAGGAAAACTTCCGGCTGATCAGCATCGATTTCAAGGGCGATGAGGGCTGGATCGTGGGCCAGCCAGGGCTGCTCTTGCACAGCAGTGACGCCGGCCAGAGCTGGAGCCGCCTGTTCCTCGACACCAAGCTGCCCGGCGAGCCCTACCTGATCACCGCCCTGGGAAGCCGCCAGGCGGAGCTGGCCACGAATGTGGGGGCCGTGTACCGCACCAACGACGCCGGCAACTCCTGGCAAGCGGAAGTGGAAGACGCCGCCGGTGCCGTGCGCGATCTGCGCCGCGGGCCGGAGGGCCAATACGTGAGCGTGAGCAGCCTGGGCAACTTTTTTGCTACCTGGAACCCCGGCGATGGGGTGTGGACGCCCCACCAGCGCGTGAGCAGCCAGCGGCTGCAGGCCATGGGCTTCCAGCCCAACGGCAACCTCTGGATGCTGGCCCGGGGCGCCCAGCTGCGCTTCAACCCCGATGCCACCACGCCCGAGGAATGGAGCAAGCCGGTGGTGCCGATCACCAACGGCTATGGCTATCTGGACATGGCCTGGGATGCCAATGGCGCCATTTGGACCGGTGGGGGTAGCGGCACGCTGCTCACCAGCCCCGATGGCGGCCAAACCTGGCAGCGCGACCCGGTTGGGGCCCAACAGCCCACCAATTTCAGCCGTATTGCCTTCCTGGCTGATGGCAAGGGCTTTGTGCTGGGGGAACGGGGCTCCCTGTTGCGCTGGGTGGGCTGATGGGCTGCCCGGACAACGCTGTGTAACCAAGGCTCACGGCCGATCCCGGCCAACGCCGCCTCAGCCCTAGGATCACTCAGCTGAACGCTCGCTGCTCATGGCCGCCGGCTCAACGGGTGAACGCCCGTTTTTCGAAATCATCACAAGCATCCGTTACTGGGTGATCCATGCCGTGACCCTGCCTGCGATCTTCCTGGCCGGGTTCCTGTTCGTGTCCACCGGCCTGGCCTACGACGCCTTCGGCACGCCACGCCCGGATGCCTATTTCCAGGCCAACGACGCCAAGGCTCCAGTCGTGAGCCAGCGCTACGACGCCAAGGCATCCCTCGACCAGCGCCTGCAATAAGCGATGACGCAAGTTCCTGCCTCCTCAACGCCCCGCAACTACCCGATCTTCACGGTTCGGTGGCTTGCGGTTCACGCCCTCGGCATCCCCACTGTGTTCTTCTTGGGCGCCCTGGGAGCCATGCAGTTCATCCGTCGCTGAGCTCGTCGACCGCCATGCAACGCAATCCCAATCCCAACAACCTTCCGGTTGAGCTCAACCGCACAAGCCTGTACCTCGGCTTGCTGTTTGTGTTCACGATCGGCGTTTTGTTTACCAGCTACTTTTTCAACTGATCGGGAGTCTCTGCGATGAGCAGCAAGAAACGCGAATTACCTGACGGCCGGATCCCTGATCGTCTCCCTGATGGCCGCCCCGCTGTCGCCTGGAGGTCCCGCTGGACTGAAGGCGTGTTGCCCCTCTGGCTGGTGGCGACCGCCGGCGGTATGGCCGTTATCTTTGTGGTGGGTCTGTTCTTCTATGGCTCCTACGTGGGTGTTGGTTCCGCTTGAGGTCTGCCTTCGATGACCTCGAAGCCCCGCCTGCTCAGGTGGGGCTTTTTTTTGAGACGATGCCAAGCTGTGAATAGTGAGTGGCTTCTTCAGCACAGGCTTGGCCCAGAAAGAAGGACCCACTGATCCCCGGGCTGACCGCCGGAACCGTCGGCCCCAGAGGCGTCAATTGTTCTGCTAAGCCCATCCCAAACAACGGATCGAGGGCAATGGGAAGAAGTATTACCTCCACCTGCTCACGGCGAAACAGCTGCGGGAACGGGGCATGGGCCACCGCAGGCGCAGTTGGTGATCGAGGCCTATCCGGTGCTGGTGCTCAGCGATAAATGGTTGGAGGAGCTGTTCTGCCCTCAGTGCAGCAACAGCCGCTGGTGCCACATCACCAGTGGAACACACGGTGCGCTGGGCGCCGCGGGATCTGTGGCAGCAGGTGGCCCATGTGGATCCACTCCAGCCCAACCCCACGGTGAGCGAGTACACGCGGCGCTCAGCACGGCGGCCCAGCCTGAAACGGACCGATGGCCAACGGATCTTCGATGCGGGCTGAATCACAGGCCATAGAAGGCCCGTTTGCAGGCGGCTCGTTCGGGGGGCAGCGATGCCCGGGGGCTGCCGATGGCGCGCCAGAGGCTCATTTGAGGGGCATCGCGAACCAGCTTGCGGCGTTTGCCTGGCCTGGGAGAAGGCGGGGCATCTGGTTGAATCTGGATGGCTCGGCCAGCCAAGGCGATGCGGGCTAACAGGGTGGCGCGGGCAGCGTGCTCCGGATCGGTAGCGATCCAGAGGTGCTGGGGAGCAGGGCTGCCTGAAAGTTCATCTGGGTACCGCTCTGGTCGAAAGGCCAGCTGCCGGCAGGTGACTCACCGCCTGAGCGAGGAGGAACGCCAAGATCTTGCTCACGTGCAACGAGCCTGAATTCGCTGCGCTTCCGTCAGATCAGATCGTGCTGGATCATGCGTACATTCTATCGGTTCTGAGCACAGTTTTTACCGAATGCTGCATGATCACGGGCAGGTTCACAGGGGGGGGGCGTGCAAGAACACCACAGGAACCAAGACCCGTACCACGGCTGAGAGCCGCTGGTCCTAATGAGGTCTGGAGCTGGGATATCACCTACCTGCCCACCACCGTGCGCGGAATCTGGCTCTACCTCTACCTACTGATCGATGACCGGAGTTGCAAAGTGATGGACTGGGATATCGCCGAGAGAAAAGATCCCGCCATCGCAGCAGAACTGGTGGGCAGGGCTTGCTTGAGAGAGCGGATCAGCAAGGGGCGCCGCCAACCGCTGATCCTCAACGCTGTCAACGGCGATGGCATGCGTACGTCGACTCTGGAAAGACGGCTGGAGGAACTGAGCGTGCTCAGTTAGTTCACGCGGCCGCGCGTCAGCAATCACAACCCCCCACTCCGAATCGCTGTTCCCCACAGCGAACGGCCTGATTACCCAAGACGGCCATATGGCAGGAAGAACGGGGCCTGCCAGTGGATGGATTCGTTTGTCTAGTGGCGCAAGCATCGGAACCGCCGCAGCGGCATAAAGTTCGTGAAGCCTCAGCAACGTCACCGCGGACAGCCCGCGGAAATCTGTCGGCATCGCGTTGTCGTTGACGAGCAGGCCCGCCAGCTCAATCCATGGCGCTGATCGCGGGCAATTGGCTGTTGGCGTCGACCAGAAATGGCTTAGATCAGCCCACCGTCTACAAGAAATGAATCAAAACAAGCTACATTGGGGATAACGGCTTGAACAACAACATTAACGCCACGTTTTCGGGCAGTCACTGGTAAAGAAACGCGTAAAGATAAGGCGGTGAAAACTGAATCGTACAAAAGTTTACCTCAATCGAGACATAGAACTGGAAACGCAATGAAAATGAGACTAAGGGAAAGATGAAATAGAAGAAGAAGCAAAAGAGAACTTGTTAATAAGGTCACAGACATAACAAACATCTTCGTTGGATATAAATATATTCATTGGCAAAAGAAGACAATGCTCAAAGTAGAAATTTGTCCGAGGAAAGTCATTATGCTGAAAGCCTAAGTTGGAGAAAGAATGAATCGGGTCGCCACCCCATTGCACAATGGTACCTACTCCATTGAATCGAAGGTAGGCCTGAAGGTTATCTCGCTGAGAGACAAGAATTTCATAGTTTTGGTAAACATCGAAATGCCGACCGTCCGAGGTTGGCGACGGAGGAAGAATGATGTGGGGATTATCGCATAACATATCCGTATACAAAGAAGCAATTGCTCTCCGCCGGCTGAGAATTGTTGAGAAATCTGAAAAGTTATAGGAAAGGAAAGCAGCTTGGAGATTATCAAGCCTTGAGTTGCGACCCCAACACTTTACCTTGCCAGATTTATCACGACCATGGTCGCGCATCTGAAAAAGCTTGTCATAAGCAGATGACGAGTTCGCAAGAATACATCCACCATCACCGAAAGAACCTAATGTTTTGGCAGGATAAAAACTTACACCCGAAGCGTACCCAAAGGTGCCAGCATGTATGTTATCAACTTTGGAGCCAAGAGCTTGAGCTGCATCTTCTACAACATGAAGGCCAAAAGATTTTGCAAGGTCAATGATGGCAGGCATATCACAACATCGACCATTGAGATTTGTAGGCATAATACCTACAGTACGTGGAGATATTGCCAACTCGATACATTTAACATCAATTAAGCCATCATCTGCTATGTCAACAGGGACGGGTGTACCGCCTGCCATAACTACAGCAGAAGCAGTAGCTAACATAGTATGGCTGGAAAGAATAACTTCGTCTCCTGCTTGAAGGTTTAAGCTCTGCCAACAAAGTTCAAGAGCGTCAGTAGCGTTAGCGACGCCAATACAACCAAAGCTGTTAGTATAGTTTGCTATGGCAGTCTCAAAGATTTCAAGGTCAGTCTGCATAATAAAAGCACCTCTAGAGCAGACATCGTCGAAGATACGAAGGTATTCTTCACGGTGAGCCGTATAGTGACGTGGATAATCAAAAAAGGGTACTTTCATAATGAGAAAAGAGACTTCATGATACTTGCAAGCTGACTTGAATTGAGGTAATAGGCATCTTCTAAAGTAGAGGATGTTGGTGCAGCAGAGTGTGGGAGATGATACTTGACGGGAGGAGATTTAAGATGAATCTGAGGACTGTGGCAGGCAACAGAAGAAACTACTTCCGAGGCGATACCGCTAAAGCCCCAAGCCTCATCGACAACGACAAGTCGACCAGTTTTTTGGACGGATTCATAGATTATCTCATAATTGCATGGAGATAGTACCCGTAGATCAATCGTGTCTGCAGAAATCTCCGGACATTTAAGTAGAGCTTCACGTGTCACAACCCGACCACGTCCAATAGTGACTACAGTTAAATCTAACCCAGAGGTTGTAAGTTTTGGACCAAGAGATACGAGGTTGTGGACTGTAGGAATGGTATTTAAATAAGAAGCTTCTTCATATAAGGACCTGTCATCGACGTAAATAACAGGATCATCTGAAAGAACAGAGGAAATCAAAAAATCGAAAGCGTCCTGAGGCGTAGTCGGAAAAACAACACGTAAACCAGGTACAGACGCAAACATATGATAAAGAGATTGGGAGTGTTGTGCTCCCTGTTCACCTCGCCTGTTAATTATTGCACGAATAGTCAATGGAGCCTTACTCTGTGAAGAGAATATTTGAGACCACTTTGCTGCTTGGTTAATTATTGGATCAAAAGCGTAAAGCATAAAATCCATTCTGGGATGGACTACGATGGGGCGCATTCCGGCGATAGATGCACCGATAGCAGCAGCAGTTACAGCAGCCTCAGAAACAGGTGTATCAATAAGTCTGTCCGTTCCATATAAAATCTCTAAGTTTGTCATGGTGTTACCAACATACCAAGGACTCCATAAGCCTTGACCTATGACAAATACATCTGGATGATTAGAAAGAAGATAATCAAATGCAAGTCGAATCGCATCCGAATAAGTGGAATCTTGCATAGATTAATTAGAGTAATAGGTATGCGCTAAAAGTGTTGATATGTCTGGCGTCGGAGAAGAAAGAGCTCTATGCCATGCATCATTAACATCAGATTTTATTTGATTTTCAAGAGACACAAGTGATGACATGGATTCCGGCCAGCATGTTTGAATGAAGGATTTTAGGTGGGAAATACAGTCACGAGATTTCCACTGAGCGAGCTCATACTTGGATCTAGTAACACCAACATCAACGTCACTACGCCAGTCGACATGACCAAGCCAACGATACGTTTGACATTCCAATAATACTGGATGAGGGGAAGATCTCATATGAGAAATCAGACGGCTCGAAACATCCTTTACATTCATATAGTCATTACCGTTAACAGAACGGTATTTAATACCATGTGCATCTGCATAGCGAGTCATCGGAAGGTCGGGCTGGCGTTGTGAAATGTGCAAGTGACTAGAATAGAAATTATTCTCCAAAACGAACAGAACAGGTAATGAAAGCGTTGAAGCAAGATTTAATGATTCATGGAAAATACCTTCTTCGGTAGCACCATCGCCAAAGTAAGCTACTGCGATGTCCGAAGAATTGACGAGCTTATTGCGTAATGCAGCACCTACAGCTAAAGGGATTGTCGCGGCAACGATAGGGACAGAGCCATGAAAACCTGTTTGTGGGGAAGTTAGGTGCATAGAACCACCAGATCCACGCGAGAAACCTGAAGATCTTGCTAGTACCTCGGAGAAAAGACGAAAGGGGTCAGGGTCTAAAGCTAAAAGATGACCATGAGAACGATGGTTGCCAAATACAAAGTCGCTGTTGCGTAATGAAGCAGAAACGCCTACAGCGACAGCCTCTTGGCCAATCCCCAAATGAACAGGTCCATGGACTAAACCGTTTTCTCGGCCGTCGGCAATATATTGCTCACAGCTGCGAATGATATAAAGAAGCCCGTAGGCCTTAGATAGAGATTCGAAGGAGTCAGCCATAATTAGTTTCCAACAAGGGAGGACAGCCTAGACTTGAGTTGATATTCTTTTAGCCTTCGGTAGCGAAGGAAGAGGGGATAAAAACGTTGAAGACTGGCGTGCAGATGTTGAAGCTTTTCTCGATCATAATAGAGCGATACTAGAAGTGCAAACAAGCGAGACGGCGAGTGTTGATATGATAGACCAAGAGTATACTTTTGTATAATTTGATAGGCAAGGCCATCGCCATGCGAAATCAAAACCGGTAGGCGGGCATCTAGGCACTCAAAGTACTTATTGCCAAAAAACTCGCTATACCATTCAACAGGATGATAGGGAAGCAAAGCAAGGTCGTACTGTGATAGTAGTAAGGGAGTTTGGGAAGCCCATCCCTTGAAAGAAAAAACAGATGACTCAAACGATCGATAAAGATCATAGTTCTCACCACCGCCATAGAATGTAATGTGAAAATATGACGTAGAAGACTCGGAGTTAATAGCAGATAATTCTTCCAATAAAGGTTTGATTACATTAGAATTTCCAAGTGTTCCGCAAAACACTAATCTTAAGGGAGCTTCGCAACCCTGTGCAATGGGTTGGGGGCTAGATTTGTATCTTGAAGCTGTGACGTCAGAGGATGGTATAGATATATTCATAACTGGAAATATAACAAGCTTAGGAGAACCAGTCAAACTGAGATATCGAGCATAAAAAGGAGAACCGGTTAAGACTAGGTCAGAGAGGCTAAGTGATATCGTCCTTAGAAACTTATAGTAAGCGAATAAGATATTATGAATGGTAGAAGGATTTCGCCTAGATAGGGAAAACAATACCTCAGGCCACATATCGCGCACATCAAGTACGAATCTGATGTTGAAGATCCAAGAAAACAATGCAGAGAATGCAGATAATTCAGGTGTAGGGAACGCACAAATAATAACTTTAATATGATTACGTTGTGCAAAAAGAAAAAGGAAAAAACTTAGCACAACAAGATGAGACGAAGCAAGTCGAGATAGGTAATGGTTCTTACTGTAGGGCAACTGAAAGACTTTTTTAATGCTAAATCTATAAGAGGGATTACTGTTAGCCGAATATAGTGACTTTTCTAGATGATGATCAAATGATGAAGTAAGAAATATAGAAGGCAGAATTTCTGTTGATATATTGGCGAGATAGAGGGCTCTCGTTAGACGAGAGGATGACGAGAGCAATGGTTCTCCAATCTTCAATACAAGGATAGACTTGGTCATATTTTAGGGTTAAGGATGAGGAAACAATCATATAAGCTCCACTTCAATGAAGAACCAAGTACCGGCTTGACTATATATGGTGCTTGGCAAGATTTGCATATATTAGCGAAATACTCGATTGAATAGGTCCAAGTAGCTGAGTCTGCATTATATATATACAAAGAGCCCTGCATTTCTTCTAGCAAAAGCAGTGGTTCATGAATAACAAGAATATTACCGCAATTAATTGTATCTGATATAAAACAGTAAAGCCTATGTGGATGAATGTATAGGCAGACAGCATCCAAAAGGACTAGAGAGTGAAAGACAGCCAGATCATGAAACTTGTTAAGTAGTAGAAAAGATGGATTTATCAGTTTAGAAGACCTAAATTGATTCCCAAGAACTTTAAGCGGAGATGAAAGAGTATCGATCCCTATATACACTCCTAAAAATCCAGAACTACTTAGAGCCAATGCATTGGCACCAAATCCACAACCATAGTCAACAACAACGGGAGGGTCATAAGAGAGTATAAGATTGGCTAGCTCACGGCGCACGGGGAGTTGTATCTCATCGGGAGACAGAGAAGTTGATGGGTCGGATGAATAACGTAGATAGTAGACGAAGGGGAGAAGAGTATGAAACAATTGATATCGAAACGGAAATAAGAGAAACTTGCGGAGGAAAGTTGGAATAATCATGGTGACGTGACCCCCTTTTCGGTCCAATGCTTATGAAAGTGAATGGCTGTGGTCATGCTGCAGATCCGAGTTGAGCTGCCTCCAGGGGCGTGCGCCACTGGAGGGCCGAATATGCCCTGAACGTGTTGTACTCCCAGCGCAAGCGATCAGCCAGGAGTCGGGCCTCGGGAGCTGTGGTGAACAACTCGGTGTTGAGAAACTCGTTCCGCAACCGTCCGATGAACGATTCCGTAAAGCAGTTCTCCCATGGTGATCCCGGCTGGATGTAGGCGGTGCTGGTGGTGACGGTGACCTCGCACCAGTCGCGTAGAACCTGATCGATGAATTCCGGCCCGTTATCGCTACGGATGAACGCCGGCGCCGTATAGAGGCTGGTAAGTTCTTCCAGCACGGCCACTACGTCCTTGGCCTTGCAGCGCCTGCCGACTCGGATGGCCAGACAGAGGCAGCTGTGCTCGTCGAACACATTCAGGAACTTGAGTCTGCGGCCGTAAGCCGTGGTGTTGAACTGGACATCCATGGCCAACACCTGGTGGGGATACTCTGCCCGCTGTCGCCGCACAGACCCGTCGGCAGGTCTGGCCCGCTTTCGCTTCCTGGGAATGGGGCTCTGCAGTCCATCCTGACGCCAGAGCCGTTGGACCCGCTTGTGAGTGACAGTGGAGCCCTCACGCCGCAGTAGCCGGTATGCCATGCCTCGACCCCAGCGGATGTGATCAGCTGCAATCTCCCGGAGACGTTGACGGAGCTTTGCCTCCTCAATGTCGAAGACCCTGCCGGCATGGCGCTGGGTGATGCGGTGCTGGCCCACAATCAGGCATGTCAGCCACTCAGAAACCCGGTAACGCGCTTGCAGGAGCGAAACGGTCCTGCGCCTGCGTTCCGGGCACAGAAGTTTCCCTCGGCAGGATCTTTGAGGATCGCATTCTCCAGCTCGGGTTCTACCAGAAGCTTTTTCAGCAGGGCGTGCTCCTTCTCCAGCTAGGTCAGCCATTTGGCCTACTCGGCTTGCATCCCGCCGGATTGCTGCCGACAGCGGTTCTAAGTCGGCTGAGTCGCTTCGATGACGATGAAGGAATCGACAAAGGTCTTGCCCTAGGCAATCAGCTGCTCTAGGGTTTTGAGACTTCGGATAATCTACTCGGGCGTGTGTCTGGTACGTTTCATGGTGAAGTAGCAGGAAAGGCTTGGCCGGATGAGGACTCACATTCACCTTGGAGCGACTTCCGGGGTCCATGTCAATGGAGAATAAAGGGAGCTAATTAACTTACGTTGAGAATCAACAGAGAAGGTTCGCTGTGCATAGTCCTGATTTTTCAACCCCCAAGTTGGAAAGTCGATTGTGGTGTTAATTGCTTCGAGCAGTTTGCGGGAAAGGGAGTCAACTCCTATCCTATAAAGGATAGCGTCACACTTAGAAGAGTCAAGCCAATATGCATTGTCACAGACATCTGTCGAAACGACCGGCAGTCCAGCTGCCAAAGCCTCCTGCGTAGAAGAAGCCAAGCCTGCATCAGAAGAAGAGGTATTAACGTAAATCAGTGAATTAGATAGTATAGAAGGAAGAGAATCAGAGTCGTAACGGCCAAGAAAAACAATACGGGAAGAATAATGACTAGGCACTAGAGATTTTAAATCCATGGTAAGTGATCCCGAACCGTATATATGAAGCACGTAAGCTTTGTCTAATTGTGGGAGAATCTCTATGAATGCTTTAACAAGGTAATCAACGCAATAAACAGACTCATGATTGCGCATAGAAATAATGATCTTTTTGGAACTTAGATGGGCTGACTTTTCCCGAAAATTAGATGTTGTTACTCCAAAATTGATAATCCAAATCTTGTCTGGATTAATCTTGTATCGGGTGACAAGGAGTTTCTTAAAGAAGAAAGCGTCAGTAGTAATAGAATCAGATATATGAAATATCAAGTGTTGAAGAAGCCGTGTCAGTAAGGTAGGAAAGTTTAGATCAGAGCCCCAGGGAGTTGCAACGATACGCGACTTTAAGAAAAAGCATGGAAGCGCGAAAAGAGAATAGCGCGCGACAGAGTGAATATGGATAAGATCGTAGTGACGCCTTCTTGATATTAAGAATAAAAATGAGCGAAGGAAGTAGATAATGGTGGATCTACAATCCGAAAGAGGAAAAGAGACTGATCTAGATATGCTAGACCCGTGCGCTACGGTACTATCAAAAGATAATATTTCAACATCGACGCTTTTAGGTGTATAGTTACTGATCCATCGCCTAAAGTGGATACTGGAAATTGGTCCAATGTGCAAGTGCCTTTGATGCATAACCAATAATACGCCTAAACTGATGGTAACACATACGTAGCAGGTATGCATTAACTGGTAGAGCGCCATGGCAATAAACAACTCGTAAATCAGCCTTAAGGTCTGCCAGACGAAAACGCAGATTTGACGTACGGCTATCCTGATGGATACGGAAGGAGCTTAATATCGTGTCGCAAACGGTATGCGAAGAAGATATAGAAGTAAGCTTTATTATAAGATCAAGATCATTACCATGCTGTTGAATCATTCCTCCAGAAGATAAATAAATCTTGCGACTAAAAACTAGTGATGGGAATGAAACATAATTCTTGATATTTTTGATTATAAAAAGATCGATATGCTTAAAGTGGGACGTATAGATTGGGAAAGAATTGGCATTGATATGCTGGTACTGAAAGAAGACCAAGTCGTGATCAACGATAGAATGAAATATAGCATTAAATGTTGATTCAAGGCGATCATCGATTCCAAGCCAGCAAATCTTCTCTGCATCGGCAAAGTGTACAACAACATTTGTATTGATAGCGATACCAAGGCCAGGGTAAGGCTCTTGTATGTAGTTGACATTTGGAAGATCCCTAAGATGAGTGTCTAGAAGGTCTAGTGTTGAATCATTCGATGGTGAATATACGTATAGAAGCTGGCACTCTTCAAGGGAGGCATTATTTGAAAAGCGTTTGAAGGATAGGAGGGATTCAAGAAAATATTTCTCGCCATTTTTTACTGGAACAATGAAAAGTAACTTAGTAGGGACTGGTAGTATTGGATGAGTATACTTATAAGGCAGGCAATTATAGAAATAGGACAATGAGGGCTCATCGAGAAGATCATTTGATATTGTCTTAATATCCGGAATAAGACCTAGATTACGTACAATAGACGAGTGAGTATTAAGTGAGACAAGTAAGGGTTTGAGCAATGAGATCGAGTATCTGCGACTGACAAGACACAACAAGGTGAGAAACAGTATCTGAATATCTAATAAGAATGTTCTATTTTCTAAATAGAGTAGTTGGAGATAAGACTTGATCGGCCAAACTAGTTTCCTGTAAACCTGATTGGAGTCTCCATGATCTTCATAGGCTTCTATTATTTGACCAAGATTTGATAAATAGATAGAGGATAAATCAGTAATGCCCGGCTTTGAAGAAAAAAGCGAGAACTGTGCTGGTGTATAGAACTGAAATTCACTAGGAACATTGGGTCTCGGTCCAATTAAATTAATTTGACCTAGCAGAAGGTTCAAGAATTGTGGGATTTCATCAATTTTGGAAGAACGCAAGAAATTTCCTAGAATCGAGGTTCTTGGATCGGAAGTTGAGCATGTAGATAGATGATTAGAGTTTGGTACGGATTTAAGAGTACGTATCTTGTATAAGGTAAATGGCCTAGCCATATATCCTAAACGAGTAGACATATAAATAAGTGGAGGACCAATATTAACTCTATGAATGAGATATATACTGCAAAGGCAAAACAGAATAAAGAATCCAGCTAAGATCATTAGGTTAGTTCCTAGAATTTAAGGGGCGGGTGTATGAATGGGGAAGCGCAGAGCTCATCCAAGAGGCTTGAATAACCAAGATTTCTTAGTTCAATAGTCTTGAGGCATTCCAGATGAAAACTCTGAGTAAGTGATGTTACGACTTGATCAAAACCCAAAGTTAATGGCTTAGAGAATATTTGTGAAAGGAATGAGGTGTATTGATCATTGAGACCCAAAAGTGAGTCATGCAATTTGTTCCGCAACACAGATAACGTTCCATAGCATGAACAATGGATCATGTTTTGGGAAGCATAATGGAGAATGGAGATAATCTCATAAAAAGGGTAATGGGAGAGGAAAGGAGCGAAAAGGAGTTGTATGCTAGATATTTTCGTGTAGTCAGATAGAGCAAGCATTTGTGCGTAAGAAAAATTAGACAAACCAATGCCAGCAATGAGCCCCTCTGCAACGAGCTGGTTTAGCGCTTCGAGGCAGGGATGAAGATCACGAAGATCAGCTGGGGGATAATGTAGATAGACAAATCTAAGATGACCGGAGTAATTATTGATGATCTCGTCAATCTGACGATAGATCAAGCTGGTGTCATACGAAAGAAAAACAGTATTCTTGTTGGTTGATCTATGTAATCCAATCTTTGTGTCGACAACTACTGGAGCTTCGGTGGGGGTCGAGAGGATAAGCTTGGACAGTAACTTATCTGCTTTGCCTAAACCGTATATAGGTGCTGTATCTAGATACAAGAAGCCATTATGGATTGCTTCTTCAATAAGCTGAATAAGATTGGCATCAGACAAGTAGAGGCGGGAGTCGCCTATCTTGTGCGAGCCTAATATAAATTTTGACGCTTTATCAAAAAGCAAAAGAAAAACGGGAACAAAGGGCGGATTTCATTCCAGAGGCCCGGTTGCCTGATCAGAGGGTGAAGAGGTGCTGATGACAAGTTGTCACTCGCAGGGCAGTGCTATAAAACCTATTATTACATGATAAGTCCGCAGTTTTAAGATGTCTAGGCGATAGGCTGGATTGGTGCGTGGTAGTTGGCTGCGCGTGATTCACTGACGATGGAGTGAACGACGGTCCTTCTGTTCTTCGCAATCCAGCTTACATGGTAAGTTTGCTAGGGTTCCTACTTCCTTCAAGCAAGTCTGTGCCGCCAGTTTTTCCAGGGCTGCGTCAGCACTGTATGCTGCACGGTTTACGGGTGTTGATGCAATTCCCATGACTAACGGACAGATCTGATCAAAGAGCCTAATGCTACGACTGTTGTATGTCTCTGTTGTGTGGTCAACGGGAGTTCAACCGTGAGAAACAAGCCCGTTTCTGACGGCGTTCTGTCGCGCGGCTGGTGATACAGGCCACCGCGCCTGTGGTGGGATTGGCGTCCTGGCCAGTATACGCGGCCGACGATTACCACGCTCTGCTGCAGCCAGAGTAAACCTATAGGGGCAAAGTTCAGGCATCGTGTCCAGTCAGGATCGATGCGCCGCCGTTTACCGAAAAGGCTAACCGGAGAGCCCTGCAGATTGCTGAGGAGGACTGCGATGGCGACCATCAGCAGGAGACGATCGATTCGCTCAGGGCAACGCAGGGCTCTTCACTCCAGCGGGAAGATCCCGACTTTCTAATCGCGGAACAGCTGCTCACAGCAGAAGAGCTGGGAGTAAGACCACACTAGATCCAGGCTGGGATCCAGATCTCTGACCAGATAAACACGGCTTAGCGGCCGTGTGGCCACTAAGCCTCTCCGGCACAAGAACGCTATGGAAGGAATGATGCTTTTTTTCGAAGATGAGCCAGGCCCTTAATGGAATATAAGGCGTAAAAGATCTCAAGGCAAATTGAAAAGTAGAGCAAATAATCAATAGACAGCCAATTGATCAAAACTAAAAGAAAGACTCCCAAATGGATGGGGAGAGTTGGGTGCAGTTTAAGCATGTAAAAAGCGTGAACCCAACGCCTAGGGCCATTGACAACATGGATTTGATTATAATATATCGAAAGAATTGGTGACGCAACGAAGAGAACGGAGAATGCTGTAGCAATCGGTGCGCCGACCCAGCCATATTCAGAAATCAAATAAAGGGTCATAGGAAGGTTTACTATGAGGCTTAAGCTATCGATAAAAAAGATACGCCTCGGGCCACGAGAACAAGAATGTGCAACAATAAGTGTCTCCGTGCAAAGAGCGACATGGGCTATCAATGAAACCGAACAAGAGAAAGCAGCAACAACAGACTCTTTATTAAGTATGTGATTAATGCTTATATAGGAAATTGCGAGAACAAGGGACAGAATAAATGAAAGAGATGCAAGCAATCGAATGATCTGCCTACCTAATGAACCACTATTAAAAGTGGTAAACCCTTTTTTGCTTGCACGAGGAAATAACCAATGAGAAACAAGGCTAGTTATCATGCCAAAGGAAAGACCTATCTTTGTGGAGATCTCAAGTAACGCGGCACTATCAACACCAAGCATGTTTACCACGAAAAGAGAATCAAGTTGAGAAGCCGCTCGACTAACCAGTGTCATGAGAAAGGCAAAGAAAGCATACCTGAAGAAAGAGCTGCGAATGACACTCAAGGAATGAAGAGGTCTAATTGAACGCGTTCGAGAAAAGACACTATATATAGAATTCTTATATTGAAGAAGAAAAAAGCATAAAACAATAAAGACAAAGAATATATCTAATAAAGAAAAGAGGGATACAAGCCAGTGAAAAGTCGGTAAAACAGGAAAGAGCCCAAGTAAAGCTAGGCGACAAAGATAATGAATGGATTGCAAAGATTTCCATAAAGACTGAAGCTTGAGACCTAGCAATATATTATAGACAAAGTTGAGTATCAGATTTGCAATTAGTGATGCTAAGAAATAAAGAAGAAGTGAAAGAGGTTGAAATATACTGCTGAGAGGGAGGGCGTAAAATTGGTAAAAGACAGAGGCTACAATAAGAATATAGATAAATAAAGGGGTGAAGCTGTGTCTAAAGATAGTTGTCAGGACTCTTATTCTACTTTGAGGAAGTGAAAGTCGAGCAGTAGTGCGAGCAAGAAGCTGACTAACACCAAAGTCGAGACTTCTAAATAATTCAATACTAGATATAAAAAGAGTCCACGCTCCAACTGCCTCTAAACCATAATATCGGTTAACCAGTACAACAGAAAGGGTAGCAAATAAGAGAGAAAGAATAAAAGAGGTACTATAGGCAAATAAATACCTAAAAAGCGCCGGTAAGATCACTTACGCAAGAGAAAAATGCACTGCCACGATAAACGTCGAAAAAACGGCAGCTTGCAAAGAACGCTGGCGTCTAAGCTTTGTGTAACCATTAGAACAAAAGGAAAAAGGGAAGAACGTCTAAATAAAAGAGCTAAAAGGGTAGAGATATGAAAGAAGTATCGCTCCGAGCTATTAAAGAGTGATTCCATCTTGGCGATATCCTCAAGACGTAGAATGTGATCTGTTTCCCATGAAGTACGTAACCTGGGTGTCAACCTCCGATAGAGGTTGATAAAAGGGTTGTGAGCTAATGCTTCAAGACAGATGACTACACCACCAGGTTTAAGTAGTCGATGCAATTCATTCGTAGCCGAATACAGATCTAGGTGGTGCAGAAC
>Ga0194129_10005326_pt1 | contig 16474 bp, 10 predicted proteins | sample TA2KigCa35mmetaG_FD_150862 | JGI IMG/M metagenome (GOLD analysis project Ga0194129, IMG submission 150862) | Freshwater microbial communities from Lake Tanganyika, Tanzania - TA2015038 Kigoma Deep Cast 35m | ecosystem: Environmental > Aquatic > Freshwater > Lake | place: Tanzania: Lake... | reverse complement strand
ACCATTTACTTCATCAACACCGGGGCGGCTATCGCCGCCTGAAACTGCAGGGCTGTCACTTTATTAATTCCAAGAAAAGACTGTCCGAACAAGCGGAGCCACTTCTAGGTGCGTGGTGCGGGCAGAGTCGTCCGTGTCGTGCACCTCAAAGCCAACAATCTTGCGGCTGAAGACATCCAGAATCAGGTACATATAAAACCATCGGCCAGCAACGTCGGCGGGCAAATAAGTCATGTCCCAACACCACAGTTGTCGCGGCGCCGTCGCCACATGCGTGGTCGGTGGCTTACTCGGGCGCGGCGCTTTGGCCCGGGGGTAAGGCCTGAGTTGTTACCGCGGCTGCGATCGGTCGCGTTAGATCCTAGGGTCTGTGGGACTGTTGGTAGTCAAACCACGCTCAATCTGTTTGGCGGTTTGAGCCTTTGATCATTGAACACAGCACGGTAGCACTGAAGATTGGCTCTTCTAGATCAGCCGACGTCGCAAAACGATCCTTGTGGCGCATCGCTGATGATGCGACCCTAGAATGCAAACTTCTTCCCGGGTTAGTGTGCACCGTGCAGCCCATTGCAACTGCGTCGCTTGAAGTAGTATGGCCTCCGTACGGGCTTGTATCTAGGTAGGCCGTTGCCAAACGAAAGCGAGCTAGGTGCTGACCAATTTGAGGCACTCTCACACTAAAAATTACTCTGTCCCTAGATCCCGTGGTCTGCTCCAGACATTTCAAAATGTTATTCCGAGATGTGGCATTGTGATTTCGCATCCAGATTGCGGTATTCGGGAGTTTGTTTAATAAATCTGTCCATTCTCTAAAAACACTCGGCGTGATCTTATACTCATGATTAAACGCACAATACACCCTCTCAAACTTCTCCAGCCCCAAACTTTCCTTGGTCGGCGTTAACGACTCGGGCACATCAATCTTATCCCTCGGTAAATAACACCCCGGCAAATACAGTACTTTCTCGGAGTAATACTTCCGACTCTCCTCTGGAATCACCACCCTGTCCGCAATCAAATAATCCACATACGGCAGTCCCAACGTTCCGGGATACCCCAGATACGTCATCTGCACCGGCGCCACGCGTTCCGCCAGCACTTCCAGCCTCGTCCCTGCCGTGTACCCCGACAAGTCAATCAATACATCCACTTCAAACGCACGCAACATCCTCGCAATTTCATGCGAAGGCTTGTCGGCCGCATCCCAATAGTGGTCAAACGCATTGCGATACCGCGTATACAGCGTGCTGCCGTCTCTTGGCCCCACCATTACGCCAATACTTTCAATCTGTCTTTTGTCGAGCTGCTCAATCACCCCAATGAGCAGATACCCCACCGGGTGCTCACGAAAATCAGCTGACAAGAACGCCACGCGTTTACGGCGATGGTGATATTTCTCGCCGCGCCATAATGGATTGGGCGAGGCCGGATATTTATGCGCACCAAAGGTTTCCGCGCATTGACGTATATCTGCCGGGTCATCGGACAGCGCCAGAAAGGCGAGTGGATTGATCACCCGCTTCCCCGCCCGAACGTCGGCAATAATTTCCTGCCGTTCGTCCTCGTAGTTGGTCCAGTCACACGCGTGAAGCTTGGCGTAAAACCTCAAGCCCTTGGCGTAGTCATACTCGGGTTGTTGCTTGAGCAAATCCGTGAATATCTGTGCCGCCTGGCTGTGCTCATTGAACTCGGTAAGCAAATACCCGAGGTTGCCCAGCACCTTCTCATCAGTAGGAAAACGCTCGTAGGCCGCTTGCAAGGTCAGCATCGCGTCGCGCTTTCGGTGCATGGTGTGGAGCAGGGTGGCCTTGTTGTTGTAGGCCTCCTTGCACAAGGGGTCTACCGAAATCGCGCTGTCCAGATCGACTAGTGCGTCATCAAACAGACCCTGCGCCTGCAACGCGGTGGCACGCGCCACCAGAGGGGCGGTCTTGTCGGGGTGAGCCGCTATTGCTCGACCCAGGAAGTTGCGCGCCATCAGCGCGTCGCCCGAGTTCACGCCAATCAAGCCCAGTGAATACAGCGCCACGTAGTTGCTGGCATCGAGTGCCAATGCGCGCTCGAAACACGCTCGCGCTTCATCCAGCCCTCCGGCGTGCTGGGCATTCAGCCCCTCCACACAAAGCTGGCCCACGGGGTCGGGGAGGGGAGCGGGGGCCGCCTGCCCGAGGGCTCGTTGCACCTGACCCCGGTGATCCGCGGCGCCCGCCAGCGCCGGATCAATCGCGAGCGCTCGTTCGGCCGCAGCAAGCGCCTCCGGCAGTCGCCCCATGCGGCTCAGGAGCTGCGAGCGCGCGAAATGCCCCAGTGCAAATTCCGGATACAGCTCGGTTAACCGGTCAGCGCTTTTTAATGCCACCGCGTCGCGTCCCAGCGCAGAATCGACCGCCGCAATGGAATAAAGCGCCGCCTGATCCGCCGGGTTCGCCGCCAGCGCCAGCATGAAGCGCCCACGCGCCTCGTCGAGCTTTCCGGCCTGCTGCAGGCCCAGCCCTTCTAGCGTCAGCTCGCGCGCGCGCTCGGCGCGCTGCAGCACAAGGGGATCGTCGAGCCGCATCAGGCCACCCTTGCTTCGGCGCGTGGCGCGCGAAGATCAAGCAGATCCATCAGCCGATTGCTTGCACCCGCCCAGGTCCAGTCGCCGAGCGCGGCTGCCACCTCTGGCAACAAGCCCTGTCCGCCCGAAAGGGGGCCCGCGTGGGCAAGGCTCAGCATCTTCTCCACCAGGTCATCCAGATCGGGCTCGCGGAAACGGCGTGGCGCCTTGCGGATGCCTTCCATCATCTTGGGGTGGCTTCGCACCGGCACGCCACGCCCCACATGCATAAAGTCATCGGTGGCGCCGCCTTCGGTGGCCAGCACCGGAAGCCCGCAGGCGAAGGCCTCGAGCACAGGAAGATTGAAGCCCTCGGCACGATAGGGGCTCACGTAGGCGTCTGCCGCGCCGTACACCATACGCAGCTCGCCCATCTTCAGATTGCCCGGCAATACAGTTATTGCACAGCGGATATCTTCGGTAATAAGGCCGGGAAATTCGGTGATGACCTGCTGAAGAATCATGTCGGCGGTCTGCTGGTACAGGCCGCGCTGGTCTTTCAGCAGCAGGCGAACTTTTCGTGGGCCTGCTGCACGGTGAACGGCTGCGAATGCCCTAATTAAAATGTCGGGGCCCTTGTTCCAGAACATGCCCCCTAGGTTCAGGAATACAAACTCTTCGGGTTGATAGCCCACCTGCTTGCGCACCGCCATCCGCTCGACAAGCGACAGTGGTCTGAACAGATCGGTTCGGACGCCGTGCGGCACGATGTGGATTCGCTCGGCGTCGAACCCGTACTCAATAAGTCGATCGCGTGACCAGCGCGTGGGCGTTACGATGAACTCGGCATCGTCCCTGCAATAAAGGCTGGGGTCTTCAAAGCCCGGCGTAAAGCTGTTTTCGCCCGGCCCCAGCTCGGTGACCGCAAACGTGGCCGTGCGGCGCTGGCCACGAACCGCAAGCGGTGCAAACGGCGCAGCAAGGGTAAGCACGGCGTCGTAAGAGCTGCCATCGGGCGGCGGCAGTGATTGAATCGCGGCGTCTTCAGCCGCAGGAAACCCGGCCTGAACCTTTCCGTCGTTCCAGCTTTTAAGCGGGGTAGGCAGATCTTCATGGAAGATTTTCAAGCTCGGCTCGCGCATCAGCTCGACAAGCTGCTGCTGGTTGACCAGAGCAAAGGAATGATTGATGCCGCGCCAGCCGCGCACCAAAAGGCGTCGATCGGTTTGATCACCCGCATTGAGTCGAGTCGGTTTGCCAGCGAGCGGCGCGATGTTTACCGCTGAGGGGCTAGCCTGAGGAACCGTCTGTTGCGCGGTCTCGATCCACGCCTTGAGCAGATGCTGTTCAAGTTCCCGGGCAAAACGCACCGAATCAAACAGGGGCGAGCGGGTTCGTCCTTCAATTAGCGTTGCGCGTGCTGCGCGAAGCTCGGAAGGCTCGCCTGCAAGTGCCACGGCCCTTTCTTCAAACTGTTGCAGCGACTCAACTACAAAGTGGGGCAGCCCTGCTGTACGCACCAGGCTTGCGGCCATGCGCGATACAAACGTGCGGCCGGCCATCGTAAGAAGCGGTAGGCCCACCCACAATGCGTCGGCGGCCGTTGCTCCGGCGTTGTAGGGATGGTTGTCCAGGAAAAGATCGGCGAGCGGCATGCGCGCCAGATATTCCGCGTGGCTGGTGCGAGGCGCCAGAATGATTCGCTCGCGCGGCATGCCATGCGAGGAGGCTGCGGCGAGTAGGTTGGCGGTGGCAACCGGGTTGTCATCAAGCAGCCACAAGACGCTGTTGGGTACGCGGTGCAATACCCGCATCCACGTGGCGAACATCTCGGGCGCCAGCTTGTAGCTGTTATTGAACGTTGCAAAGATGAACTTGTCGTCGGGAAGGCTCACCGCTGTACGGGGTGGTGTGTCATTGGCAATGCGCCCGCGGTCGCCCGGCTGGAACACCGTAGGCAGCGCGATGACTTTCTCGCTGTAGAAGCGCTCATCTTCTTCCGGCACGCACCAGCGGTCCGTTACCGCGTAGTCGATCCAGGGAAGGCCGCTGGTACCAATTAGGCCCAGCCACGTAACTTGAACGGCACAAGGACGATTGGCGAAGATGGCTGGCCGCGCGCCTGCAGACAGGCCCTGCAGATCAATCAGGATGTTGATGCCGTCAGCGGCTATTTTTTCAGCCGCCTGCCTGTCGGATAACGACTTGATAATGGTAAGCCGATCAAATGCACTCTTGAGACGTTGCCGCTGCGGTGAGCCGTCTTCAGGGCTCCAGCAGTAGCCGTGCACCTCGAAACGGCTGCGGTCGTGCGATTCAAGCAATCCGCCAAGAAGCAGCCCCACCGGATGCATGCACAGGTCGCCGCTTACATAACCGATACGCAGGCGCTCGCCCGGGGGCACGCGACGCTCGCTCGCTCGCGTGACAAGCGGCACGGTATCGGCAATGAGTTGCCGGTAGGTACGCTCAACAAAAGTGCGAGCGGCAAGCAATTGCAGGCCTGGATCATCAGCCAACCCCAGCATGGCCATCGGGGAGGTGGCTATCAGCTGGGTATTGGCACCGATGTCAGGGATGGCGCTCCATACAGGCCACTTGCACTGACGCTGCCGCAGCCGAATGACGTGCTGCAGCACCTCATACTGTTTGCCGTCGATCTTGAGACTGTCGAGCAGGCATTGCTCGGCTTCGGCAAATTCACGTTCGCGCTCAAGCACCCGGCCCAGATTGTTAAGCGCCATGCGCTCAAGCTCGGTATCGGGGTTGGCAGCTTTGCGGGCCAGGTCGCGCGCATGACGCCAGGCGGTAAGCGCCTCCTGGGCCTTGCCCAGCGCATCAAGCCGCGATCCAAGGTTGACCCAGGCCTGAACAAAGTCAGGCGCAATGCCAATGGCCTCACGGTAGGCGGCTTCGCCAGCGGCGTTGTCTGTCTTGGAGAGCTCGGTACCCAGGTTGAACCAGATCAGGTGGGCGCCAGGAGCGCCCTTGGCGCTGGCGAGCCACTGTTGATAGTGCGCGATGGCCGCATCGCGCTGACCCGCGTTCATCAGTGCCTCGGCCTGCTGAACGACTTGCGCAATGGTGGCGCGAGCCGCCTGAGGGCTCGCTGTGATCGGAGACACCGATCCTGATTTCCGGGAAGCCCGGGAGCTGACCACGCCTCGTGAAGCCTTGACCATCCGTTCCTGCTCCGACGCCCTATCTATTCCATCTGTCCGATCGACCCGGTGTCAAGGCTTTGCTCTCAAAGCGCGTATCACTGTGTCCGGATCGGCCGCGAGCGTTGCTAGCAGGAAACATGCCGCGGGATTGACGGAAAAGCTGGCACGGGGATTGCTGTCGACGGGGTGTCCCGAAACTGGAGCTTTCCATGACAACGACGGCATCTCTGCAGGCACCACGCGAGTTTCTCATTCCGAGAGGCCCGCGCACTGTCGGCTTCCCGACGCCGGACCAGATTCGGGCGTCGATCCAGCAGCTTGTTTCAGAGCACGAGTTTGCACAGGCGCAGCAATTGGCGGAAGAAGGCCTTGAGGTCTATCCCGACAGTGAAGGCGTTCTCGCCATCTCGGCACTGGTCGCCATCGTACGACAGGACTGGCTGTATGCGGTGGTGCTGCTGGAAAAGCTTGTTTTTCTCCAGGGCGACAGAGCGTCTGACCTTACGCGAATGATGCTCGAGCGTGCGCAAAAGTGTCGCGGCAACGCGATGCCAACCAAGCGGCAAACGATTGCCACCGCGGCACATTAAACGACAGCACAGTGAGGTCACTTAAATGACTATTATCAACACCAACGTCAAAGCGCTGTTTGCTCATCAGGCGCTGAAGGTTAACGACCGCTCGATGACTGACAACATGAATCAGTTGTCGACCGGTAAACGAATCAACTCTGCCAAGGACGACGCTGCGGGCCTTGCGATCGGCGTGCGTATGACGGCCGATCTGCGCGGCATCTCGGTGGCAATTCGAAATGCCAATGACGGTATTTCGATGATGCAGACCGCCGAAGGCGCGCTTGGCGAAATCTCCAACATGTTGCAGCGGATGCGTGAGCTGTCGGTTCAGGCCGCCAACGGCACGATGAGCCGAAGCAACCGGGAGGCGCTCCAGGCTGAGATGGATCAGCTGGTGGCTGAGATTGATAACGTGGCTGAGACCACCAACTTCAACGGCATCAAGCTGATCAACGGGCAAAACAACCCCGTGATGTTGCAGACCGGTGTCAAGGAAGGCGAGCAGGTCCAGGTTGGCGTGGTGGACGCACGCTCCAAGAGCCTGGGACTGCAGGGCTTCGCGGTCGAGGGCGAAATGACCAGCGGTCGCGTTGGCTCGATCGCTAGCATTGATGCCACCGACGACGTTTTGATCAATAACAAGCCGGCATTTGCGTCATCGGTAACGGTTCCGGTGAGCAACACCAACGCAGCCAAGGTACTGGCGTCAGCGATCAATACGAACATTGGTCAGCATCAGGTGAAGGTAACCGCCTTCAACACGCTTCGGGGTACGACGCCGACGGCTGAATCGTTTGCGGCGGGTGCGCTCAAGATAAACAGCAAGGATGTTGGCGCGGCTGGTTCAGTTGCTGAGCTGGTTTCGAATATCAACCGCGATGTGGGCGGGATTATTGCAACGTTGTCGCAGGCAGGAACCATCGAGCTATCGAACAATACGGGCGAAGACATCGTGATCGGTGCAACCTCGACTGCTGGTTTTGTGTCGGGCACCTACACAGGCTATATCTCGATGGATAGCCTGACTAACGAAGGTATCAAGCTGTTTGCCCGCAGTGATGCAAACGGTTATCCGGGCGGTGTTGGTACTGTTGCTGACTTGCAGCGTATGGGGCTGAATGAAACCAGCGATGGCGCTGCGTTTACGGGAGTCTCTGTATCTAGCGCTTCTATTGCGGTTTCCGATGACATTCGGATTAACGGGGTACGTATTGGCACATCGGCAGACTCTTCGGCCATCGCAAAGGCTTCCACCATCAACTTGGTAGCGGAGCAGACCGGAGTCAAAGCGACCGCGCTTACGGAGGTTCAGGTTAGCGTCAACTTGAATAACGTCGCCGCTGCATCAATGTCCATCAATGGCGCAGCGATTGACACCACTACAGTTTTGACTCTTGCTGACCTGACATCCAAGATCAACGCGGCGGGTGTTAATGGCATCATTGCTTCGGCAAGCAATTCAGGTGTTCTGATTCTCAAATCAGCAGGTGGAGCCGATATCACGGTCAACGATACCAGCGGCACACCGATGGTCACGGGCGCTTCGTCGCTCAGCGGTGATACCGGCTCGGGTACGCTCGGAACTGGTAACCCTGGCTTGACGGTAAAGGGCCGCATCACGCTTTATTCGGATGTGAGCGCTGCGATTCGCGTCGAAGCTGAGACCCCCGCGGCGCTGGCGAAGATCGGTATTGCAGCCCAGGGGGGTACGGATGTGCTGGTTGGCGGAGCGCTGACGATCGTCACGCAGGAGGCGGCAGGCCGCGCGCTTAGCTCAGTTGATCGGGCGCTTGATCAGATTCTGGTAAACCGTGCCACACTGGGCGCGTTCCAGAACCGGCTGACAGTAGCGGTGGATAACCTGATGACGACGAGCGGGGCACTGAATCAGTCACGCAGTCGGATCATGGACGCCGACTATGCGCAGATCAGTACCGAGTTAGCCCGCAATCAGATCATTCAGCAGGCGGGTACTGCGATTCTGGCGCAGGCCAACACCAGCCAACAGTCGGTGCTGCAGCTGCTGCAGGGGTAAGCGGGTATTCTCGAGACTTCGAACTTTGAGCGGAGACGCGCTTGGCAACGATGGCAGAGGCGCTGGCGCTTCATCGCGAAGGACGGGTCGACGAGGCAGCGGTGCTTTACGACCGTATTCTGGCTGCGCATCCCGATCAGCCTGACGCGCTTCACCTTCGGGGTGTGGTGTCCATGCAGCGGGGTGAGTTGCGTGAGGCGGTGACGATGATCGGCAAAGCGATCGTACTTCGCCCGGATGACGCTGCGTTCTACTCCAACCTTGCGGCAGCGCTCTACCGCTTGCAGATGTTTGACCAGGCGCTTAACTATGCGTCGCGCGCGATGCAGCTTGATTCAAAGTCGTTTCAGTCTCGGATGATTACTGCGCAGTGTTTCTACGCCAAGGAGATGTGGCAAGACTCTGCGGATGCCTACAATGAGGCGCTTGCGCTGGACCCCGATAATCGCAACCTCATCGACGGTCGACTTGGCGCGCTGCAGGCGCTGGCTGCGCATGAACAGGTGGTTGAGTTCATCGAACCGCTGTCGTGCACGATGGATGACCAGCTGCGAATTTCGAAGGCGCAGGCGCTGCGTGAACTGAAGCGTTTTGACGAAGCGCTGTCTGAGCTTGAGTCATGTTCCGCCAAGGCGGGGCACGACTGGCAAGTGAACATGCTGAAGCTGATGCTGGATCGCGGCGATAAGCAGGGAGCCATTCCGCACGGACAGGCCTTGCTCGAGGCAAAAGACATGCTGGCTACCCAGCGACTCTCGGAGTCGAGTGCGGCTGAGTTTCGCAGCGCGTGGCCACGGACGGTGCCTGAATTCAGACCGAACGACGATGAGCACCCCGAGCGCAACGTGGTCTGTTTTAGCCTGTGGGGCGATAACCCCAAGTACACCTATAACGCGGTGCTGAACGCGAAGAAGGTACCGCTTGAGTATCCTGGCTGGAGCGCCAGGTTCTACGTTGACGGAACGGTACCTACAGAAATCGTGCAGGCGTTGGTTGATTACGGCGCGCGCGTCATTCCTGTAGAGGCAGATCCGCGAACGCACTTGAAGCTTTTCTGGCGATTCCTGGCAACTGACGACCCAAGCGTTGAGCGCTTCCTGTGCCGTGATTGTGACGCGGTGGTGAATTACAGAGAGGTCGCCGCGGTTCAGGAGTGGTTATTGTCAGGCCGTCGATTTCACGTGATGCGCGATCATCCCGAGCATGCTGAGCTGATGATGGCTGGCATGTGGGGTGGCGTTGCAGGCGTTCTACCTCAACTTAGCCAACAGGCCGTTGAGTACTACGAAAGCCATGAGCCCAAGTGGCGTTGGGTAGATCAGGATTTCCTTCGCGATCGTGTCTGGCCCATCATCAAGGCGGATTGCCTGGTGCATGACGACTTCTACGCCATGGGCGGCGATTGCAGGCGGTTTCCGGCGGGTTCCGAATTGTCGGAAAGCGAGCATGTCGGAGGGTATCGGCCACGCTTTGCAGCCGAACAGGACTATGCGCCGAAATCGAATTGACTACCTCTTTGACGACGCAAAGCGGGCGGGCGCTTCTGGATCGACCTCCCCAGCGCCTATTGACCCGGTAGGGCGGGTGGCCAGAATCGCGCCCGCGCAACCGCATGCCCGGACCGGCGTCGACTCGCTCTTTGCCGGGGCTGCGGTCAGTCAGCAACCCGACTGCAGACGGTGTCAACATTTCGCCATTTCGTGGGACCCTGCCGTTCCCTACCTGTGCCGCGGCTTTGGCTTCAAGAGCCGGTCGCTCCCTTCCTGGGAGGTGCAGCAGGCTGATGGGCACCCCTGTCGTCTTTTTGCCGCCCGCCAATAAGGGGTTGTCGAAATCTCGGCTCTTGCCAATCGGCCTATTTAAGTCATTGAATTTAATGACTAAATAAGGTTGGCACGTCGATTGCTAAATCGTATCCGGGAAAAATCAATGCAGGATGCGGGTGGTATCGATGGCGGAACAGTCTGCGAGCATTGTCTGGTTCGATCTGGTCGAAAGACTGGGCGAAATTGAGCGGCAGCGCTTGATTGAGTCAGGGCTGCGTCCACTGCCGGTGCGCAACATCACCGAGGCCGTTACCTTAGCGCCTTCGGTGGAAAGCGTGGTGGTTCGGCCGCTGGATGACACGTCGATCATCGCGGAGCTGCGCAAGCGGTTCGCGCAGATGCTGAATCGTCCAGTGCTGGTTGCACGAATCGATCGCGACCGTTTCGAGCTTGCCGTGCAAGCGATGCGGGACGGCGCCGATAACGTGATTGCCGCCGACGACTTTGCGGTATCCACCTGGAAGTCGAAGATGCGCCCTGCTGCGATTGCGACCGCTGATGGCCGCGAAAAGACCTACGTCTTCACCGATCCAAACAGTCAGACGCTTCTAGCTCTGGCGCAGCGCGTGGCGCGCTCAGATATTTCGGTGTTGGTGGCAGGCCCAACAGGGGTTGGTAAAGAGGTGATGGCGCGCGTGCTGCACGAGTCGTCACCCCGTAACAAGGCACCGTTCGTTGCTCTGAACTGCGCGACGCTGCCGGAGTCGCTCATCGAGAGCATTCTGTTTGGGCATGAGAAGGGATCGTTTACCGGCGCGGCACAGAGCAAAGCGGGCCTGTTCGAACAGGCAAATGGCGGCACGCTGTTTCTCGATGAAATTGGCGAAATGCCCTATGCGCTGCAGTCCAAGCTTTTGCGAGTGCTTCAGGAGCGCGAACTGACGCGCCTTGGCAGCAGTCACACAGTCAAGCTCGACTTTCGCCTAGTGGCAGCGACCAACCGTGACCTTCGGGCTGCCATCGCAACGCGCGAGTTTCGCGAAGATCTTTATTTCCGCGTGAGCGCATTCCGACTGACGATTTCGCCGCTCGCCGACAGGCCGGGTGACATCTTGCCGCTCGCAGCACTTTTCCTGGTGAAACATTCGCAGGGCGTACAGCCGCCGATGTTGTCTCGTGACGCAGGCGAGGCGCTGCTGGCCTATCGGTGGCCCGGCAACGTTCGCGAACTCGAGAATGTCATGCAGAGAGCGCTGGTGTTGCGCACGGGCGGAACGATTGAGCTTGAGCATCTGGTTTTCGATGACCTAACTTCGTACAGTGGTGTGGCAGCGTCGCATCGCCACGAAGCGGATATGTCGATGCCCTATTCAGCGGGACATACGGCTGCCAGCGGCTTTGGCTCGTTCGAGCGGCCGTCGTTCAACCCGGTCGCAAGCTATCCGAACGCTTCCGCGGGAGAGGCCAGACATCCGCCTGCCGCGCTGCCGCAGCATGCTGAGGAAGGTCTGCATTCAAGTGTTCGCGCCACCGAATACCAGGCAATCATGAATGCCATTCGGGGATCGGCGAACCGCAATGAGGCTGCAGCCCGTCTCGGAATCAGCCCCAGAACTTTGCGTTACAAGCTTGCCCGCTTGCGCGAGCCCTTGCACGGCGGGATGGCGATTGCAAGTGAAGGAGCCGCGTGATGATTGAGCGTGCACACGCGGCCAACGTCGAGTCGATGTTGAGTCAGATACGGAAGTATCAAACCCAGATCGGTACACAGGCCGATACCGCGTCCGCGATTGCATCAGGCCCGCAACAGCCGCGGGTTGAGAAGACCGGCTTTGGCGATGCGGTAAAAAACGCGATCGCCTCGGTGAACGAGACGCAGCTAAATGCACGCGCCACAGCGGAAGCTTATGAGCGCGGTGCGGAAATTCCGCTGGCAGAAGTTGTGCTGGGAATGCAAAAGGCGTCGCTTGCGTTTGAAGCGACGCTGCAGGTTCGAAACAAGGTCCTCAAGGCGTACGAGGATATCCTGAACATGCCGGTCTGACGCGCGACAATAGAAAGAGTTAAGCCATGGCTACGATGACCGCTCCCGGACCCGCAACTGCCCGTCCCAATGATGCTCCGGCACCTTCGGCAGAAGGGGGCTTACCTGTTCCCCGGCCCGGAGCCAGCGCGCCCGTCCTGACCGGGGTCCCTGCAGGTGGGCCCGGCGGCGCAATATCCTCGGCGTTATCCAAGTTGCCCGGCTTTTTCCCTGCAGGCGCCTTCTCCGGCATGGGCGATCTCTTCAAGCAGCCAGCCGTCAAGAAGTCGATGCCAATCATTCTTGCCGTCCTGGTACTGATGCTTTTCGGGGCCATGTTTCTCTGGATCCAAACCCCGTCGCCTCATTGGCGCGTGCTTCTGCCCGGTGTCAATGAGACCGACCGCCAGGCTGCCCTTGAAGCACTGAAGGCAGGCCGCTTCGAGGCCAAGGTTGATCCCGAAAACGGTAACCTGATTGTTCCGCCGGCGCGTTACCACGAAGCCAGAATGCTGCTGGCTTCGCAGGGACTGCCCAAGGGGGCTGTCGCGGGGGGGCTCGATTCGCTGAAGGGTCAGTCGGCGATGACCACCAGCCAGTTCATGGAGCAGGTGCGATTCAACGCTGCGATCGAGCAGGAGCTTGCTCGCAGCGTCATGACCATTTCAACGATCAAAGCCGCGCGCGTGCATCTTGCGATGCCGCGTCAAAGTCCGTTCATTCGCGAGCGTATTGCGCCGAAAGCTTCGGTGGTCGTAACGCCGCATCAGGGCCGGATGGTGTCGCCCGCGCAGGTCAAGGCAATCGTTCAACTCATCTCGTCAAGCGTTCCCTATCTGCCCGCAGAAAATGTATCGGTGGTCGATGACGATGGAAATCTGCTGAGCGACGCACCCAGCGAAGCGGCGATGGGGCTTACGAACGCCCAGCTTCAGCACAAGCGTCAGGTTGAGCGCGAATACCGCACGCGGATTACCCAGATCCTTGGGCCTATCGTGGGCGAGCACAACGTGAAGGCCCAGGTTGATATTCGGTTGGACTTCACTCAGCAGGAAGTGACATTTGAGGATTTTGACTCGCGCAGGGAAGGCCCCAAGACCCGTTCGGAGGTGCTCGCTGAAGAGCGCACTGCAAGACCGGATGCGCAGGGGATTCCGGGGTCTTTATCGAATCAACCGCCGCCTGATGCCCGCTTCAGCCCGAATGCGTCGGCCACGCCAGAGCCAGTGGCAACCGCGGGGTCACTCAGCAAACGCAGCACGCGCAACTTTGAGCTCGACCGTACCGTGCGGCACATCAAGAATCCCACGGGTACCATTGAACGGATGTCGGTGGCGGTGGTGATTCATGATCCGTCGGCGCAGGATGGGGCGCAGGGCGGTAAACCTGCACGTTTCTCGGCCAATGAAATTGATCGCCTGACCGAGCTCGTCCGCGGCACGATCGGGTTTGACGATAAGCGCGGTGACGTCGTGACGCTGGTTACCGCAAAGTTTGAACAGATGGCTGCCGCAGGTCCCCCGGTTGCCTGGTATGAAAGCGAGACCCTGATCGGCGCGATCAAGAGCAGTGTCGCAGCGCTTGTGTTCGTGATGATTTTGCTGTTTATCGTTCGCCCGGTCATGCGTGCGTTCCTGCCAACGCCGGTTGCCGTGCCTGATCCCAAGCTGGCTGGGATGTTGATTGGTCCGGACGGTAAGCCGGTCCTCGGGCCAGATGGCAAGCCCCTGGATGCTGCGGCGATTGCAGCGATAACGGCCGCTGCGGCTTCGGGGGCAGGTACAGCGGGCGCCGACGGCGATAAAGGCGACAAGAAGGAGGATGGCAAGGATGGCGACAAGTCCGAAGACGACGAGTCGCTCGAAGAGGGCATGATCGAAATCGGTGAGGGCGAGACGCTCGAGCAAATCAAGGCGCGCCTGAAACCCAAGAAATCGGCCATCTCTGTTGATATGCTCGACACCGCGAATACTTATGATGACAAGGTTGCCGTCATCCGGATGCTGGTGTCGGAAGACTCCAAGCGCGTGGCGAGCGTACTGAAAAACATGATCAAGCAGTAAGCAATGAGACTGCTGCGCACTGCAAGGTGATGCGACATGGCTGAGGACAAGGGAAAAGCCGCTGCAAAGGGCGGCAAAGACGACAAGGCCGCCGAGAAAGATCCTAAGGCGAAAGACGCCAAGGGCGCGGCCAAAGGCGGCAAAGACGCCAAGGATCCGAAGGCGGCTGCGGGTAAAGAGGCTGAAAAGCCAGCGGCGGCGCCGGCGCCCGACGAAACCCTCAGCGGAGCACTGGCAGCTAAGGCGCGTGAAGAGGTCGATTCGCTGTCCAACACCGAACGGGCCGCGGTGTTGCTGTTACTGCTTGGTGAGCAGCAGGCTGCGGACATCATCAAGTATTTGGATCCTAAGGAAGTCCAGGCGCTTGGTGCTGCAATGGTTGCGGTGGTCGACCTGTCGCAAGAGGCGGTGAATCTTGTACTGGATGATTTCATCGCCACCATCCGACGCCAGACGACGCTGGGCCTGGGCTCGATCGACTACGTGGAAAACGTGTTGCGCAAGGCGCTGGGTGAAGACAAGGCCGCCTCGGTGTTGGGCCGCATCATGCCGGGATCAGCCAGCCGTGGCCTCGAGATTTTGCGCTGGATGGATGCACGATCGATCGCTGAAATGATTCGGCTTGAGCATCCTCAGGTCATCGCCATCATCCTGTCGGTGCTCGAATACGAGGTTGCAGCAGACGTGCTGAACTTCCTGCCGGGCGAGTCGCGTCCGGAGATCATGCAGCGGATCGGTGCCCTGGAAACGGTTCAGCCCGCTGCGATGAAAGAACTTGAGCAGATCATGAAGACGCAGTTCTCAAACAACTCGTCTGCGAAGAGCTCGAGTTTTGGCGGTGTGAAGACAGCCGCCAAGATCATGAACTTTGTGAAGGTTGACATAGAGTCGAAGCTGATGAGCGGTCTCGTTGAAATGGATCCCGATATCGCACAGCGGATCCAGGACAACATGTTCACCTTCGATAATCTGATCAACGTGGATAACCGCAGCATTCAGACGCTGATGCGTAACATCGAACCCGATCTGCTCATGACGGCGCTGAAGGGTGCAGATGAAGCAGTCAAGCAGAAGTTCTTCGACAATATGTCGGCTCGGGCACGCGTCATGTTCATCGACGACATGGAGGCCAAAGGGCCCCTGCGGATATCCGATGTCGAAGAGGCGCAGAAATCAGCCATGCGTATTGCGCGCAAACTGGCCGATGCGGGTGAGCTGGTGCTTGCGGGTCGCGGTGACGACTTCGTCTGATGCCGCGCCCTCGTAAACCGGTTGATCCGCTCGAGTTCCGCCCAGCGGCGGTTGATCCGAAGCGATCGCTTGAAGAGGCCTGGGAGCCCAGCCTGCTCGTGGGCGAGCGGGCGCAAGAGCTTACCCTCGATTCTGATGAGCTTACCGCTGACGATGGCCCGGGTGCAGAGGGTATCCGTGAAGACAACAGTCCGGGGTCAGCTGCCCTCGCGTCACGGTTCGAGGCCTTGCCCATTGAATGGATCACTGGCGAACCCGCGATAGAGACGCTGCGGTTTGAGTTAAGTGACGGGCTTCGCTATGTCGGCGAACTTGCAGACGATGAAGACGATACCTCTGACGACGAGTCCGAATTTGTCGATGACGATGAGCGCTCGGACCTTGAAGGTGACGGCCTCGCTCGCGGACCGTTGGGGGACGAGGACGCTTACTCCACAGACACTGACGCGATTCGAGACCCGGCAGATCTGGACGAGCAGGGGGCGACGGCGCCTGATATCGCCGATGAGCTGCCTAAGGATGACAGCGCCGCGCTTGAAACGCCAGCGGCGACCGATGACGAGCCCGCGCTGGCGGGAATCAGCGAAGAGGCTTACCTAGGGGCGCTGGACGCTGCACGCCAGGAAGCCCTGAAACAAGGCATTGAGCAGGGACTTGCCCAAGGGCTTCGCGAAGGCATGGAGCGCGGGCTAGAGGAGGGCGTTGCGCGCGGGCGCGAAGAGGCCCGCCAGCAGTTTGAGGCTGAATTTTCCGAGCGCCTGCGTGACCTGGATGAATTGCTTGCATCGGTCAAGCTTGCCGGATCGGATTCACACCGGCTGTTTGCGCCCATGAAGAAACTGGCCCTACACCTTGCCGAGCAGCTGGTTCGTGGTGAGCTGAGTCTGTCGGGCGACGCCATCAACAGACTGGTGGAGCATGCGATGGTTGAGGTCGATCGCAGTTCGGGCAACGATCTGGTGGTTTCACTCAACCCTGAAGATGTCGAGCGCTGGACGCGCTGCGCGCCGGCGGCATTCGATGCCCTGGTCGTGCGTGCTGACCCGTCGCTGTCCATTGGC
>Ga0194129_10005323_pt1 | contig 16480 bp, 13 predicted proteins | sample TA2KigCa35mmetaG_FD_150862 | JGI IMG/M metagenome (GOLD analysis project Ga0194129, IMG submission 150862) | Freshwater microbial communities from Lake Tanganyika, Tanzania - TA2015038 Kigoma Deep Cast 35m | ecosystem: Environmental > Aquatic > Freshwater > Lake | place: Tanzania: Lake... | reverse complement strand
GGAGCGCTTGCCTTCCAAATACATCGACGTTATCCACTTGTTTCAATCTTTACTTACTGACCATCTCAAAATTCAATCGAAAAATTTGAGTGGCAATTTGGTCATCCTTATCGATGGTCTTGACGAGGCACAAGTTGCATATTCACAACTTAAAATTTCAGACTGGTTTTACACTTACAACGATAAAGAAGAACCCGAAGAAGACTGGAGAAGCCCAAGTAACATCCGCTGGATTTTCACATACCGTTGCGATGACGATGGCTCAGAATCGTTCTATCAATTCCCAAAGATGAAAGAACTAGCCTCTATTCCAATACTCCAACCATTAACCGGCCTTTCACCAGCCGCCGTAGACGAAGCCTTTAAGCAGTTTAGCGTGTCAAAGGAATTCAAAGAGGCGGTGATTGAGAAGGCGGTGATTGTTTAAATTTTTAATTAGATGGGCTTAATTGAATGTAGAGATTGTGGACATGGCGTTAGTATTTCTGCCGATTGTTGTCCAAACTGCGGTAATAAGTTTTTTGTTGAGCAGGCGGAATAGTTCAAGCGGCTTGCAACCATAGTGTAGGTAGAATAAGGGTTGGATTGTGCGCAGAACTGCATTCTATGCCTTATATCTAATGCTGCATACTCTCAGCCTATGCTGGCCTTCGTTAAACTACCTTAAATGCGTTCAAAATGAATACCAGAATGGCAAATCTGCCGTTTTGCTGAAACATTTTGATTGCTATGCAGTATTTACACCTTTCAAACATCGAAACGTTTATTCGGCAACCTATGGCCGTGGTTATGTTCACCCTGCCCGATGGAATCGGGTGCTGGGAATGTGAGGTAACCAAAATTAAACTGGACTACGCCGAAACCCTGACCAAAATGTTCAAGGAAAAACTGTCGAATGAAGACAAAGCCGCCTTTTACGATGCCTATTACCCCGAAGATCCCGTTGGCCTGTTCGTTGTTGAACTGAACGTAAAAGACGAAGTAGATATGCTAAAATACCACAACATAACACAACTTCCCTGCGTGGTTCGGTATGAATACGGTGTACCCGTCGAAAAACACGAAAAATTAGCCGATTACCAACAACTGGTGAACCTTATGTTCCGAGATGATTACGATGAATACTAAAAATTGGACTTAAATTGATTTAAATACACCTTAAAATGATGAAAAAAATAACGAACATGGCCGAGTTTGAAGAACTGTTGAAAGAGGAGCGGACTATGCTGTTTTTTATGGGCTTTTTTGATGGAACATCCAAAATGCAACAAGGTTTTATACTGGAAGAGTATTACTATTCCATTTTGCTATACCATCTGCACCAAAAGAAAGTGGACTTTGCCTTAGGAATAGTAGATCTACACGGTGAAGAGGTCCCATTAGAACTATGTGAATCCTATAGTATTAAATATGTCCCCCAGGCCATTTACTTTAAAAATGGAATTCAAATTAACCGAGAAATAGCTTTAATAAAAGGGCATACCGACTTTTTTCAATCGGCTCTAAAAGAAAACGCAGACGATAAAGAGAAAGGTTAATCTTCAATTTTATCAATCCGATCGGCATGCCGGCCAGCCTCGAAGGCAGTAGATAAAAAAGCCTCAACACATAGAATGCCTTGCTGAACATCTAAAAATCGACCTGGAAGAGCCAGAATATTTGCGTTGTTGTGGGCTCGAGAAAGCGCTGCACTTTCGGGCGACCAAACAAGAGCTGAGCGAATTCCTCTTACCTTATTGGCCGTAATGTTCACCCCTTGTCCACTTCCACAAATTAAGATACCAAAATCAAAGCGATGGGCGGCCACAGCCTGGGCAAGAGCCTTAGCCACGTCGGGATAATCGACCCGATCTGGACCAAAAGCCCCATAATCGTGTACGGCATACCCGTTTTCAAGCAAATGGCTCAATAGCCTTGATTTTAAATCGAAACCGGCATGATCGCTGCCAATGGCTAAGGTAGGTTTAGAAGAATTCATAGCTGCGTAGTTAACAAACCTGTTAAAACCTGTTGAAAAGTGTTGATTGTTTTATTTGCTTGGCAAAGATACGTGTATATAGGCTTGGGTTATGAACAATGCAACTTTGTTAAGCAAAATTTATGGCTGATTTTTTAGCATTCTATTGACCAGAAGAACGCTTGATTTTAATGAAAAATAAAATCAACACAGACTTATGAACACATAAAAAAGAATGTTGAAAACAAGGGAAATTCCTTTAAAATAAGGCATTGAAAAGACATAGGGTTGTTTATAATCTGTTGGTGTACTGTTAGCCGAACAAAAAGCAAGGAAGCGTAAAAAAGACTTACCAACAAATGAACAATGCTAATAAAGAACCAAAAGAAATTAAAATTTCCTTTTTGTAATTATAAGGGATGTTGAAAAGTAAAAAGCGGAAAAAAATCAACGGGATAAAACCACCAAACCAACCCGAGGTTCGGTGTTAAAGGGCAGGTTTTCTTCTACCTCGAAGCTGACTTTGTAGGTGTACACACCAACGGGCGAGGGAAGGTCTAGATGGTTTCCATCCCAACCTTTATCTAATTTATCTGAGGTAAAGATCAGGTCGCCCCAGCGGTTAAATATTTCGAGTCTGTAGTAGCTAATTCGAGTACCAAAGGCCCTAAAAAAGTCATTAACTCCATCGCCATTGGGCGTAAAAATGGAGGGAATATACAAGCTGGGATCGCAGCCGTTCCGTACCCAAACGGTGTCTTCAATAATGCAACCATAGGAATTTATGCCCTGTACTGTGTACAGCCCTGTATCAGAAATGGTAATATCTGGGCTGTTTCCACCGGGATGCCAGGTCCAATCAATGCTGGGATTTAAAGAAAAGTTCAGGCTGCCTTCGCAAATGCGTGCCACTTCGGGAAGAACATTCGGCAGAACAGGTACTTCAAGCAATCGGTACCAGGTAATGGAATCGCAACCCATGGCCGTGCTTAGTTGTTCTTTTACTGTGTTGGTTCCAAAGTAGGGAACGCCTTGAATCCAGCGGGCAGAATCGGGGCATAGCCAGAAGCTTAGGGTATCTTCGTAGCTTGGATGCACCGTTAGTTCAGAAACATACACCGAATCGCAACCGTAGGCATTTTGAAGGGAATCAACGTAGGTTCCTGATTGGTTTTGTGGTCCAGAAGCGGTAAAATAACTTTGACCTTGGCAAATGTTCACATCAACGGTTTGGAAATGAACGGGGCGAATTACCAAGGTACTTTGAATGTTGCTGTCGCAGCCGTATTGGTTTTGAAGAACAGAAGTATAGGTTCCCGAAGTGTTAACCGATGTACCGTTGGGTAAAACATAAGAATCGCCTAAACATCGGAAAACGGTTTCATTTAGGTTGTGAACGGGCCATTGAACCAGGGCTGTTTGAACGGTTGAATCGCAGCCATGAATACTGGGTACGGTGGTTCCGTAGGTACCCGGAGCAAACACCTGTTGGCCGTTGGGCAATGTGAACGAACCGCCTTGGCAAAATCCTCGGTTGTCGGTGGTTTGATAGGTTAAATTTTGAACAACCTGGGTAGTAATTAGGCTGTCGCAGCCTTGGCTGCTGTTCAGGGTAACCGGGTAAGAACCTGCTGTGCTGATGTACAATCCGTTGGGCAATTGCAGGGAATCGCCTTGGCAAAGGCCAACCTGAGGGTTTTGGGAATACACCGGCGCCACTGCAAGTTGAGTAAGAACGATGGAATCGCAGCCGGCAATGCTAGAAAGGGTAACGCTGTAGTTTCCGGCCACTTGCACCGAATTGCCATTGGGTAGGGTGTGGGATTGGCCTTGGCAAATTTGAACAGGTACATTGACAAGAAAGGTATCTTCAACCGAAAGGTTGGTGGTGATGATGCTGTCGCAACCAAAAACGCTGCTTAAATTCGACACATACGATCCTGCCGTGGTTACAACCTGACCGTGTGGAAGGGTGTAGGTTTGCCCTTCGCATATGCCAGGGCTTTGGGTTATGGCAAACGTAGGATTAATGTACAGAATGGTGGTAATGACGCTATCGCAGCCGTTGATGGTGCTTAAGTTTGAAATAAAAGCACCCCCTTGGTTTGTGGTTTGTCCGTTGGGTAGGGTATAGGTTTGCCCTTGGCAAATGGAATCGGCTTGCTGTTGGTTGTACACCGGCCACAGCGATACACTTACATCGATGGTGGAATCGCAGCCATGAACGGTATTTAAGGTAACCGAATAGAGCCCTGCTTGGCTTACGTAACTTAAATTGGGAAGTTGAAGGCTGTCTCCGCTGCAAATAAATGGGTTTTGGGCAACTCGGAAGGTATCGTTCAGCACCAAAACCGAGGTAATTAGACTGTCGCAGCCTTTAACTGTTGAAAGCAAGGAAGTATAGCTGCCCGCATTGGTCACGGTTTGCCCGCTGGGAAGGGTGTAGATTTGCCCCCTGCAAATGGCTGGATTTTGGGTTAAATTGTAGGTAGGATTAACGGTAAGTTGTCGGGTTACAACGCTATCGCAGCCAAAAATGGAGCTCAGGTTATCTACATAGGTTCCGGCCGTGGTTTGCCAACCACTTTGGGTGAAAATGGAATCGCCTTGGCAAATAACCGGGGTTTGGGTATGGGCAAAAACGGGGTGAACCTGCACGTTGATGTGGGCGGTATCGCTGGGGCAAAAGGCATCGTACACCAGTACAGAATAGGTACCGGAATGGGTAGAATCTACGTTTGAAATAGTAGGATTTACAATGGAATCGCTAAAGTTTAAGGGGCCTGTCCATTGAATGGTATGGTTTTGAGGAAGGGTAGACTGCAGCTGAAGAATATCGCCGTCGCACAGGGGGTTGTTGTATTGCAGTTGGGGGGTTTGGGGCTGTTGAATAACAGTTAAGTCAAAGGTATCGGGTTCTACGGGGCAGGCTCCAACGCTGCCGTTGATGATGTAAAGACCGTCGTGAATCGGCATACCGGGGTTTATGGTGAGGGAATCTCCGTTGGCGGTAAAATTATTGGGTCCCGTCCAGTTGTAGGTAGTTCCGTTGATGGGGGCCACTTGGAGCAAGAAGGGGCTTCCTTCGCAAATGGTATCGGCGGGTAGGGTTTGAAGGTTAAACTGGAATTTATTGTAGTCGCTAAAGTACCCGTAGCGGCAACCGGATGAGGCGCCGCCGTGCACAATGCCCATGTGAAACAGGTGGGTGGAATTGTTGAGTCGGGAACCCAGTCCTTGGGGTACCGAGTTCGACAGGTTAATTTGGGCATACATCCAAGCCCCGTTGGATCCGGGAACGGGGCTAAAGGCTGCGGCAGTAACCAAGCCGGCGTTCCCGTTCAGGGTAAAGCTGCCCTGCCCCCCCGTTTGAACAATCAGGTTAAGGGCAAAAAACTCGTTGGTAGAACGGGTAAAAGCGATGCTTGCGGACCCGGTGCATTCGATGGTGGGAAGCAAAGCACCGCCAACTTCGCAGCCAAAACCGGTGGTGTGGAGCAGGTAGGTGGGTTGGCTGCTGGTTACGTAGGCAACGGGATTGCTTAGGGTATGCACATAGGTTTGTCCGGCGTTTATATTTGCCACCACCGAACCATTTACCGAAACGCTGGTACCGTTTGCGGTTGCCAGCACATAAAATTTATCGGGCCCATTTAGGTAGCCTTTTACCACAATGTATTCATCGCCTACGCGGTTTACAGGCACAATTTGGTCGCCCATAATATCGCCGCAACCGCCGTAGGGTGCACCCGACATGGTATCGTCGTTGATGGTAATGGCGATGGGTTTGTCGCTAATCACCCTGGTTCCTTCCAAGTGGTCGGCGGTACCAAACCCGGCAGCCCTACCGTTCCAGGTTTGCCCGGCGTTTAGGGTAATGGTGAACGGAATGTTGGCGTTGTGCCCAACAATGTTTTTGGTTGGAGTTATGGTAATTGTGGTGTTGTTTTGGGTAGCAACGATATCAAACCCTGAACGTGCCGTGCTCCAATTGGAAAGGAAATTTTGAAAGGGGAGGAAAAAGCTTGTTCCCAAGGCGTTTTTGCCTTTTAGGGTAAAGATATCGGGGTTGCAGGCGCAGCCCGGATTGATTTCGTAGTAGGCGGTGATTTCGCCGGTAGAACGGATTCTAAAGCCATAATTGAGTACCGTGTTTGGGGGGTTGTTTTCCACCATATTGATCCAAGAGGTAACATCGAGCGAAGTAGCTGCGTTGGGCTGCAGGTTCAATGTCATGGGTGGAAAATTGGGGTTGGCCGGTTGTTCTATTAAAATCGAAGCTTGTTGGCCGTAGGAGGCAAAACGGAAAAGAATGGGTCGGTCGCCATGGCTTTGAATGGCTTCGGGAGCAACAAACCAAAAAAGGGTATCGCGCTGAGCAAAGGAGTGGCTGTTTCCTAGTAAAAACAGGAAAATAACAAAGAGCCCTGGACGGAAAATACTGCTCAGCATGGTGTATGAATACAGATTCTCCATCGAAATTAACACAATTTATGTCAATCTAAAGTTAAATTTCAACCGAAATGGCCTTAAAATCAGCTTTTCACATAGATATAGACAAAACAATGGCTCCAAATGTTTCTAAATTCTTACAAAATGCACGTTTCAAAAAGGCCAAGCGAAAATCCGTTTACCTTTAGGTTCAACAAACTTAAAACAGCGTAGTTATGCGTAGAGTGGTACTGGTATTTTTTGGCTTATTAATGCCTTTTGTTCTTTGTTCGCAGGGAAATTTGCAGTTCAATCAAGTCTTGTTGCTGACGGCTACGGGCACCGTTCCTTCGGGTAAGGTATGGAAAGTAGAATCGGTGTTGTCGAGCAGCACCTTAGCGGCCTACAACGACAGCCCTTCTAGTGTGAATACCGTGAGTTTGAATATTTTGGTAAATGGGATAACGGTTACGGTTGAGCGTTCGAGCGTTGGGATTGCCTCGCAAACAGGAAGTGCGGGAGTCATGCGTGCCTATTGGGGGTATGCATCGGGGGGCCTAACCCGACTGCCCTTTTGGCTGCCGGCCGGAAGCACCTTGGCGCCTTCGACCAACGCCATGGGGGTTTCGGTTATAGAGTTTAATGTATTGCCATAAGGTCAAAAAGGGATAAAACCTTTCCTGGTTTTTTAATTCCGTTGAGTTCGGTTTACCTTTGAAAATAAATAACAGCCGTGGAAACAAAAGAAGAAATAGTAAAAGATTGGTTGCCCAGGTACACAGGTAGGCCCTTGGAGGAATTTGGGGAGTACATATTGTTGGTGAACTTTCAGAATTATGTGCACATGTTTGCCGAGCAATTTGGGGTACCTGTTGTGGGCGAGGGCAAGCCGATGCAATCGGCCAGTGCCGAGAACATCACCATAATAAATTTTGGAATGGGTTCGGCCATGGCGGCCACCATTATGGATTTGTTGTCGGCCATATCGCCCAGGGCGGTTTTGTTTTTGGGCAAATGTGGGGGATTAAAAAAGACCAAAATCGGGGATTTGGTATTGCCGATTGCCGCGATACGTGGAGAGGGAACATCGAACGATTATTTGCCAGCCGAGGTGCCGGCTTTGCCGAGTTTTCGGTTGCAGATGTCGGTTTCGGCCATGATACGGAAATTCGAATTGGATTACTTTACCGGAACGGTGTACACGACCAACCGCAGGGTTTGGGAGCACGACCAGAACTTTAAGAACTACTTGGTTGACATTCGAGCCAGCGCCATTGACATGGAAACGGCCACCATATTTACCACAGGATTTGCCAACAGCATACCCCATGGGGCCTTGTTGTTGGTTTCGGACAATCCCTTGGTACCTGAAGGGGTAAAGACCAGCAAAAACGATGCAGAGGTAACCAAGAACTTTGCGACCAACCACTTGAAAATAGGCATAGAATCCTTGCGTGAATTGCGTGATTCGGGTGAATCGGTGAAGCATTTGCGGTTTGAATAAGGGCTAATTCGGTACGATGTGGCCATGCGGGCCGGATTGAAAAAGGTAGCCCACCAAGGCTGAAGGGCTGCCGCCCGCGAGCTGCGGAGGCGACCTTGGGAGCCACCGCAAAGCCGCTGGGCAGCGCCCTGAAGACGGCGGCCTACCTGTGAAAGCCGGATACCCGCCCAAAAAAATCCGAAAACCAGCAGGGAGGCCGAGCGCAATTTTTGTACCTTTCCCCAAAGTTTTTTTGTGAATCTTGATGTGCTGAGTGCCTGGTTGCTGCGGACGGCCATTTTTATGGTGATGTTTGCTATGGGGCTGGGTTTGACTTGGAAAGAGCTGACTCAGCTGGTGGTGAAGCCGGGGAATTTGCTGATAGGGTTGCTGGCGCAAATGCTGATGTTGCCTTTGCTGGCCTTTGCTTTGGTGTGGTTTTTGCCGATTGATCCGGCCTACAAAGTGGGTGTTGTGCTGGTGGCGGTTTGCCCGGGCGGTTCCACCTCGAATTTGGTGAATTTGTGGATGGGCGGGAATTTGGCGCTCTGCGTAGGATTGACCTCGACGAACGCATTTTTGACTCAGTTTAGCATACCCATATTGCTGCAATCGGCCCTGTGGATTTTCATGTCGGCCACGGCGCAGATTACCCTTCCCTTTTCGGAAATGATGTTGGAAATATTTTTGTTGACCTTGCTGCCGGTGGCTTTGGGTATTTTGGCGAAGCCGAGTTTGGGAGTGCTGGCGGTGCGCCTGCAGAAGGGCATAAAGTTTATAGCTCCGGTCCTGATGGGGCTCAGCATTTTGGGTTTGGCAGCCTTGCGTCAGGATTCCGACAACCTATTGTCGGCAACGGTTTTGCTGTGGTTGCTGCCCTTGATGGTAGGTTTAAATGTATTGGCTATTTTACTAGGATTTCGGTTGAGCAGGCGGTTGGGAGTTCGGGCAAGGGGAGCGATGACGATTAGCGTTGAGGTGGGTTTGCAGAATACGGCCTTGGCGATATTGTTGGCGGAATCGCATTTGGGAGCGCATGCGGCGGTTTTGGCTCCGGCGGTGGTGTATGCGGGCAGCTCGTTTTTTGTAACCCTAGCGATGGCTTGGTGGTTGCGTGGGCGCTGGGCTTCGGGGGGGGATTGGTGAGGAGGGAAGCTTCATTCGGCACCACCAACCTAAATCCGATGTTGTTGCCTCGGATTTCAGGCAGAGCATTGCTACGGCTGGCCGAGCGGCAGTACCCAGCACCGTAAAGTTGCCCCCCTAAAAAAGCCCCATACCACAGCACAACGCTGCATCCATTCTTAATACAAATAATCCCAAGCCGACTTGTACCCACCCTGCGATTCAACCCAGGTCAACCAGGCCGAAAAAAAGGCATCGCTTCCCCAAGTAGCACTGTCGCCAACCACCAGCAGTTTTTTGCGGGCCCGAGTAAAAGCCACATTGAGTCGGCGCGAATCGGCCAAGAAGCCATATTCTTGCTGTGGGTTTGAACGAACCAATGAAACCACCACCATGTCGGCCTCTTGCCCTTGAAAAGCGTCGATCGACGACCAGGGCCGGCTGCCCGGCCATGTTTCTTGGTTGGCTAGGTCAACCTGCCCCCGGTAGGGCGATAAAAAAACCAGGTTGTCCGGGAAATCCTGCTTCTCAAGCCAGCGCCGGATCAATTCCCGCTCGCCCAAATTGTGGTGGCTTTTTCCATACTTCCCCGTAGCCTCATCGTAGCCCGTACCGGCGGTATCTAAAAATTCAACCGGAGCACCAAATTCCGCGTTCAACGGAACCCCTTTTCCCGCAAGCAATTTGTTGCCATAAAAATACGCTGAAGGGAATTCCATGATGCTTGGATGCATGCGGTATTGGGTTTGCAGCATGCACGAAGCTCCAGGAAAACGGCCCAGTCCTTTTTCAAGCAAGGTGGTTTTTAGGCCGGTTTGCGCATGCAAGGTCGGGGGCAATTGAAAGGGGTCTCCGGTCAAACACAGTTTTCTTGCCCGTGTTAGTGCGGTCCAAATGGCGGGTTCCAAGGCTTGGGCCGCTTCATCAACCATCAACATGTCGAACCGCAGTTTGCTGGGAAGGGCAGTTTGGGCGCTAATTAGGGTTGCCACCACCACCCGGGCTTGCTCTAAAATGGAGTCGCGCAGAAAATCTTCCATGGCATCGGCTTCCTCTTGCAGCATCCTGGCTTCTTGCTTGGCAGTGGACCGCTCTTCCCGTTCCCGTTCTCCAAAGCTACGGCGGTATTTGTCGGCCTCTTGCCAGGCGCTTCGGCTTCGCTTTTGGTAATCGACCACCTCAGAATACCGGGGATGCGCCTGAATTCGATGGTCGAGCGACAGGGAACGAACCCCTTCGCTCATGCGTATAGGGTGGCCAATGCGCACCGGGTCCAAGCCCATTTTTTGAAGCTGTGCCGCCAAATTGTCGGCAGCGGCATTCGAGGAGGCCGTGGCTAAAATGGTTTTGTTGTGCCGCACCATTTCCCAAGCCAGCATGGCCAAGGTGGTTGTTTTACCTGTACCCGGAGGACCATGCAGAAAAAAGAAATCCTGTTGGTTCAAGGCGAGCTGAATGGCCTCTTGCTGCCCCGCGTTCAATTCAGGGTGGGCCTTGGCCCGAACGGGCTCCCGCTCATCGTGGCGCATTCCACGAATCCAACTCTGCACCAAATCGGCAAGGGGACTGTTTCGTTCTTTTTTAACCACCTCAAGTCCATTCAGCATGGCTTTGTACGAGGTTTCATCGGGCTGCAAATCCAGCACCCAGTCTTCTTCAAAAATGGCCTCGGGCAGCGCCTTCCCCAGGTAGCAAAATTCCAGTCCGTTGGATTCAACCCTTCCGGCAATGCCTTTGATTTCAAACGCCGATTTTCCATTTCCGGCCGAGAGTTTCAATAGGCAACCTTTGCTAAAAAGGTGGGGATGGTCCAGGTTTTTTTCGCGTTCAATCCAGACCGAAAGCCAAGCGTGGCGGTGGTACATTTCGTGGCGGGCACGGGCTGGGAACCACGAAATTCCCTCCTCAATGCGGTCGCGCAGGCTGCGTTGGTTTAACAATCGGCTAAACGCCTCTTGTTCGGCCTGCCATTCCAACTTCAGGTCTTCTTTTAGGTTGTTAAAATAATCTTCAATGGGCAACGTTTTCATACAAATATGCCGTAAGGTGGTTACCTTGGCACGAAAGTATGACAGCCTATCCATTCCACCTATTGTTTTGGCTTTTTATGCCCCTGGGCTTGCTTGCTCAATCCTTGGAATTTAGCCGGCACCTGGTTGATTTTGGTTCGGTAGAAGAATGGAACAATCCCCCCGCCGAATTTTCGTTTGTAAATGCTTCGGTTGGCGGGCAGTATTTTTTGGCCCCCAAGCACAGCGCTAAGGTGCTGCTGCAGCTGCCCCGAAGCCGCATAGAAAGTGGGGAATCGGGCCTGGTGCGCGTCTTTGTGTACCCCGGGAAAACGGGGCCTTTCGAAGAAACCGTTGAATTTTACACCTCGGGTTCGACCGACCCCATTCGTTTGGTGGTTCGTGGAAAGGTAAAGTCCCTGGCGGCCAATGCCGCCCTGGAATGCCCCAAATTCGGCGAATCGGCTACGGCTCCGCCCAGCGATCGGGCCCTTGTGGGGCAGGTGCTTAGCCGGGCAACGGGCAGGCCCATTGGCAGCGCCCGAGTTGACTTTCCGAAGAATACCGGCATTTTTACCAACGCCAAGGGCCAATTTGGTCTGCGTCTGCCCTTTGGATTGTACACGGTAGCTGTCGAAGCCACCGGATATCGGCCCTATTATGGCTTAAGCCGCATTGCCTTTTCGACCGACACCCTGACCTATTGGCTTGAGCCTATTGTCTCCGATAGCCTTGACCGCCCCGACAGCACCACGGTTCTGCAGCCAGGTTTGCCTCCGGCTCCCGAGCCCAACACCGACCCCGGCGATTTTGATCGGGCCAGCTTTAAGCCCAACAACGTGGTGTTGTTGGTCGATGTGAGCGGAAGCATGCGGCAAGACGACCGGATTGGGCAGGTAAAAGAAGCCATGAAAGGCTTGATTGACTTGTTTCGGGACATTGACGCCATCAGCTTAATGACCTTCAACACCCAATCAAAGGTTTGGTTTGAATTGGTTCCTGGCAATCAAAAAAACCGAATGTTGAGTAGGGTAGATTCCCTTGTTCCCGCGGGCCAAACCAATGGGTTAACGGCATTGAATACGGCCTACGACCTGGCCAACAAGGGTTTTATTTCGGGGGGGCAAAACAGGGTAATCTTGATTACCGACGGGCAATTTGCCCTAAATCAAGAGTTGAAAACGCGGTTAAGTCAAGAGAGCAAGAAGGGCGTCGAACTGCTGTTGATTGGGTTTGGGGGCGAGAAGGATCGGGGGCTTGAATCGCTGCGCCGTTTGTCGGAGGCGGTGAGCGGCCTGTTTTTGCGGTTTGAGCCCGGGGCATCGCAGCGAAAGACCTTGACGGAGTTTATCAAGGCCTCGAGTAGGCGTTAGGGCATGGTTGGGGCGGACGGTTGCATGATCTGGAAAATATAGCCTTGAACGGATGCGCGGAAGAACGAAACCACGAATGAACGAATCGGGGAACGAACGAATGCGCGGATGAACGAATTGGGGAACGAACGAATACGCAGACGAACGAAACCACGAATGAACGAATCGGCAAACGAACGGAGGCGCGGAAGAACGAATGCGCATACGAACGAAACCACGAATGAACGAATCGGCAAACGAACGGAGGCGCGGAAGAACGAATGCGCATACGAACGAAAACACAGGGCTGCACCCTGTGCTAGTGTATTTCGCCCCTTCGGGGCTGGGCGGCTCGATGTAGGATTCGGAGATTTAGCCCCAAAATCGGCATACATTCGTGCATTCGTGGCCACCCATTCCAACGCGGGTTTTAGGTTATGGATTATGGCCCTGGTTGAAGCCGTTTGACCTCCAAAACGCCCAATCCCCGCGAATTCCCCTACCTTTGCCAACACTATGGGAAAAATTGTAGCCATTGTCGGAAGGCCCAACGTAGGGAAATCGACCCTATTTAACCGCCTAACCGAAAGTCGGCAGGCCATTGTCGATGAATTTAGCGGTGTTACCCGCGACAGGCATTACGGAAAAGCCGATTGGCAAGGAAAAACCTTCTCGCTCATCGATACCGGTGGATATGTAAAGGGCAGCGACGATGTGTTCGAAGCCGAAATTAGAAAACAAGTTGACTTGGCCATCGACGAAGCCGATGTGCTGCTTTTTGTTGTAGATACCACCACCGGCGTTACCGATTTGGACGAACAGGTGGCCGACATGCTGCGCCGCAGCAAAAAAGAAGTACTCATCGTCGCCAATAAGGTCGATAATTTTGACCGCCTGGCCGACATCCATGCTTTTTACGCCCTGGGGCTGGGCGAGGTGTACGGCATTTCTTCCATCAGCGGCTCCGGCACCGGTGAACTGCTCGACGAACTTATGCTTAAGCTGGGCGATTTCAACGAGACCGAAGAACTCGACCTGCCCCGCATCGCCATTGTTGGCCGCCCCAACGTGGGCAAAAGCTCCATCACCAACCTATTTTTGGGCGAAGACCGCAACATTGTTACCCCCGTTGCCGGAACCACCCGCGACGCCATCGACGTTCGCTTCAACGCCTACGGCTTCGATTTTTACCTGATCGACACGGCCGGACTGCGTAAAAAAGCCAAGGTCAACGAAGACCTCGAATTCTACTCCTCTTTGCGCTCTGTGCGCAGCATTGAACGCGCCGATGTGTGCCTATTGATGCTGGATGCCTCGCAAGGCATTGAAAGTCAAGATATAAACATTTTTCACCTGATTCAAAAAAACCACAAAGGCGTGGTTATTTTGGTGAACAAGTGGGACTTAATCGAAAAAGACCACAAAAGCGCCGACCGCTTTAAAGAGGCCATTTTAAACAAAATTGCTCCCTTCCGCGACGTGCCCATCATTTTCACATCGGTGCCCGAAAAACAGCGCGTTTTCCAGGCCCTAGAAACGGCTGTAAAAGTGTATGAAAACCGCTGCCGCAAAGTAAAAACAAGGGAGCTAAACGACTACATACTTCCCATCATCGAAGCCTTTCCGCCGCCAGCGTACAAAGGCAAATACATCCGCATCAAATACGCCACCCAGCTGCCCATTGCATATCCGGCCTTCGCCATGTTCTGCAACCTGCCCCAGTACCTGCGCGAGCCATACAAAAGGTTCATAGAGAACAAGTTGCGCGAAAAGTTTGAATTCACCGGCACGCCCATCGAGGTGTTTTTCAGGCAAAAGTAAGGGAGATTTTGGGGGCCTGCCGGGCCTGCGGCCGGCACCGGGCTTTCCGCTGCAATGCCCTGCGGGCATTTCCACTGCAATCCCTGGCCCAATCTAACAAATTAAAGAAAACACTTCGAAAATCCAAATATTAACCAATCTAAGGTTAAATAAATTGGGAAAATCAAGAAATGTAGGCAATTTTAGTTGAACCATCAAAAAGGAATAAAAATTAAACTCTAATTTTACCATGTCCAATAAAAAACAAATACACACTTTTGGGGACACTACCAGGTTGGTGGCCAACCAGGCCTTGGATATTCAGATTTTGAAGGATGTGAATTCAAAAAAATGGTAAAGTCCGAGTATAAGGAGCAATGCATATTGCATGTGGAAAAGAAGTATACAATATCGCATGCCCTGGCCTGCCATCTATTAAATTGCTCCAGGTAGACAAAATACTATAGAAAAAAAATGCCGGCTAGCCAGGAAGTTCTATAGCCTTCAATTCTAAATTGGTTAGGTGCATCAATAAGAGGTAGGATTGTTCCTTAACACGACCTTCTAAATAAGCACGATACGTTTTACCGCCATCCTGAAATACCAAGGGTTCATTTCCCTTTACTCCGCCTCCTATCATCATCAAAGAATCTTTCTCGTGAAGCTCTTTGGCCATATCGTATAGAAAGTCGAAAGTGAGCCCATTGATGTGATGCAACTGATATTTTTTGGCAAACACCAGCTTGTTATACATGTCTTTTTTGGGAAAAAGCTTTCCTGATTTAAGCGGAAGCTCTGTGGCAATGTTAGCCAGTAGTGCTTTAGGAATGCGTTCCTCCTTTATGCTTCCGTCCGGTGCATGTACAATCTCTTTTTTGGTAATGCGTGTTACAGGCTTTAAATCTTGATCAATGTAAACCCGGGTAGAACCCTTGATAAAACGACCTGTCATCTGTAAATCAATTTCAGGATTCTCCTTGAGCATGGCCTGTGCAATAGCTTCAGGGTCTTGGTGTATTTTGAGTAAGCCCTCGTAGGCATTACGGGCAGTTCCTTTCAATACCCTTAGCGTATGCACATCATCTCCTGATGCCGTTACCATTTTAATTAAGGGCTTCTTTGTTTTACTGCTGAAAATAATTTCCGCATCGCGGTTTTTACTGTCGGCTATATGTAGGTATCGTGAAATAGTTATCGGTTTAGGTATTTATTGTTATTGAGATAATGCAACAACCGCATGCCTGCACTGGATTCCTTCACACCGTGTTTCGCATCGATATACTCGATTATTTCTTTCAAATAAGTGTCAAAAAGAATGGTTTCGGATCCCTTAGATTGTATAATTTTCAAGTAAGATGGAGGAGAATAGCGATCCTCATATACAACTATCCTTTTGACAGTGCATGATTTCGACCACCAGTCAATGGACGATTTGCCATCGGGTGCTAATCCTTTATTCAAAAACAACTCAACCCGGTTGAAATGCTCATTGACTTTTGATGCCACTTCTTTGGTATTAATTCCGGCCTTTACCTGAATAAGTAAAAGTTCCTTCTTATTGCGAGCCAAGACATCAATATCCGTCCAACTTTGGGCAAAATATTCTTCTTTCTCATTTTTTCTTTTGCGCTCTCGTTTGCTGGTGAATGGAATCCAGTAGTTAGTTGTTACAATGTATCCCCTCATCTTATAATATTCACCTATAATTTCTTCGATAAAATTTTTCATCTTAATAAGTTTATTTTTTTATAACATTCCAAAATCCATATCTTCTTCTTCCTGCTCGGTTGATTCTGCTTCTACAATGGGAGCTGTCGTTTTATTTTCCAAATAGTTGAAATCGAGCAATCTGCCACTAAGCATAAACACTTCATTTTGTGCCGCAAGCAATAAGGCATCTGACCCCTCGTAATCTGCACGGTAGTTAAAGACAAACCGAAACAACTGACCTCCAACCAATTCCTTCAACATCCCTTTTTTAGCGTCAGCATCCTCCCAGGTGAGTTGATATACAGAGCTTACCTCAAGATTAAACAAGTCATCCATAGATGTGCTGGAAAGTTTAATCTCTCCCTCATAGGACGAAGGAACTAGAACGGCATCTTTGCCATCCATATACACGGTTTTAAGTGTTTTTTTATCTACCTCTGCATTTTGGGTATTCACGGTTTTCATGGCTGTAGCTCCCGATAGGAACAATGTTTGGCCATCATCCAGCAAATTTCCGGTAGTACAAACATTGCCGTTTTTGTCCAGCACCTGATGCTCAACAAAACCATATACCTTATCACGGTCAACTTTAACAGGTGCCACAGCGTAGGTT
>Ga0194129_10005322_pt1 | contig 16480 bp, 17 predicted proteins | sample TA2KigCa35mmetaG_FD_150862 | JGI IMG/M metagenome (GOLD analysis project Ga0194129, IMG submission 150862) | Freshwater microbial communities from Lake Tanganyika, Tanzania - TA2015038 Kigoma Deep Cast 35m | ecosystem: Environmental > Aquatic > Freshwater > Lake | place: Tanzania: Lake... | reverse complement strand
CAGGTGGCGGAAACAAATTGGCGCGGATGGCTTTCGGAATGGAGTTTGCAACCTCTTGACCACCATGGACCACGCAGGCCTCGCGACAGTCCTCGAGATCGGCTGCAAGCGCAGCCTCGCTACGCGCTGCGCAGGTGAGGTGCAAAGAATACGCTTGCTCCGGCAAAAATTTTCGACCTGCTGCGACCAGCTTCGCGCCTTCGACAAGACCTTGGAACCATCCGGCTTCGCTGCGCGCAACTTTGAGCAACATGCCGGCGTCATCGATCAAGCCTTCGGAGCGCAAATTTTTTCGGGTCGATTCGGGATCAAAGACGTACGCCTCCTCGGCTGCGCCCGTGCGCGCGACGGCCGACAAGGCAGCGCCCGCCGCCTGCATGCTATTGAACACGAAAGAGGCATGACCGTTGCACGCCGGCATGCGCATGAGCTTGAACGTCGCCTCGACCTTGATGCCGAAGGCGCCCGACTCATGCGTAAATAGCCCGGTGAGATCGGGGCCGCAGGTGCGGTAAAACGGCTTGTCGACATTTTTGAAGGCGCGCTGGCCCGTGGCGAGCAGGCTGCCATCGGCGAGCACGACCTCGAGACCGAGCACATGATCGGCGCCGGTGCCGTGACGGGCCGTACCCAAAAACAGCGCGCCGTTCGAAAGACCCCCGCCGACCGTCGCTTGCGCGCCAGAGAACGTGCCAAAGAATGGCAGACGCAAACCGAGTGGCGCGAGGGTGTCGTAGATGCGCTTCCAGGTCACGCCCGCCTCGACGGTGATGTACATGTCGTCGGCATTCACTTCGACAATGCGATCGAGTCGCGAGGTATCGAGAATCACCGCCTGCTCGTGCACGGGCAGATAACCCCCGGTGTAGGAGAGACCGCCACCGCGACCGATGACGGCGAGGCCCGCTTGGTTGGCGGCCGCCACCATCTCTGCGCAACGCGACTTGCTGCGCGGCCGCAGCACTGCTGCCGCGGTCACGCCAAGCGAATACACGTCGCTAGACTGTGCGCGTCGCTCTTCGAGATCGAGCACGACCTCGTCGGTCTCGAAGGCGGCAAAGACCGCGGCAGCTACCCCGACCGCGGCGTCGGCCTGATTCGGTTGTGCAGACATCGGAAACCCCCTACCGCTCAGCCAATCATACGCAAACGTACGGATGCGCTCTCGACACCGAGCCTTCACACTTATACCAATATCAGCCCGACCCCGCGGAGCCTCTATGCAAGCCCTCAGAAAAATCCTCGTCGCCATCAAGGATATCGATGCGCGCAGCTTTCCGGCTGTTCGCAAGGCGGCACAGCTCGCCATGGCCGAGGGCGCGACGCTCGAACTTTTCCACGCGATTTCCGACACCGTTCTCGTCGAGGCGCTTGATGCCCGCCGCATCAGCCTCAAGGACTATGAAAACGAGCGTCTCGGCAAGGTATTGAAACGCCTGCAGGCTATCGCCAAGACGCTGCGTAAACACGATATCGAAGTCACCTGTTCGGCCGAGTGGGACTATCCGCCCGCCGAGGCCGTGATCCGTCGTGCACTGCGGACGCAGGCCGATCTGATCGTCGCCGAGCGTCATGCGGGTCGGCATCGCGCCGGTTGGATGCTGGCGTATACCGACTGGGAGCTGCTCCGTCAGGCGCCCTGCCCGGTGCTGCTCGTGAAGCTTGCCAAGCCCTACCATCGGCCGGTGGTGATGACGGCGCTCGATCCATTTCATGAGCACGCCAAGCCCACACGCCTCGATACCGCTCTGCTGCAGGCCAGCGGCTTGATCACCACCCGTCTCAAAGGCAAATTGCGCATCGTGCACTGCATGGCACCCACCACACTCGTCACGGCGGCGTGGACGGCCACCCCCGTGATTATCGACACTGCACGAACCGACGCGCTGCTGCGTCGCGCGCGCAAGGCACTGGCTGCAGAAGTCGCCCGCCAGCCTTTGCCCTCGCATCAATTGTCTGTGGTCGAGGGCTCGGCCCGCGAAGCCATCCCGCTGGCCGCGAAGCAGACCAAGGCCAGCATCGTGGTCATGGGTGCGCTGTCGCGTTCCGGCTTCAAACGCCTGCTGATCGGCAATACCGCCGAGGCGGTACTCGATGCGCTCGAATGTGATGTGCTCGTGATCAAGCCGGGACGGTTTCAGACCAAGGTCCCGCGGCGCCCCCGCGGTGCGCAGCTCATGGCGCTGCCATCAGCCATGACGGGCTGACCCACAGGGCGGCTGCCGCCAGCAACATGACGATCAGCGGCACTGCGAGCGCTGCAGAGTAACTTCGACCACCGGTCGCAAGCGCCACTGCAAGTTTCATCAAAGTATTGCTTGCCAGAGCACCGACAATGGCGAGCGAACCGGTCGACGGATCGAGATCGTTGGCGCGCACCAGCGTGGCTGCACTCGCGATGGCAGAATGCGCATCCGCGAATCCGCCCAGGCTTACGCCCCATACTGCGCCCTGACTGCCAAACTGCGATGCCATCCAAGCCGCAGCCCACAGGAGTGAGGTGACGGTGACGCTGAAAATAATGGCCTGCAAAGGCTGGAAAGGCACGACCCTCGAAAGTTTGCAACACGTGATCGCGCGGCTGTCCCGTGCGCCGCAGCCAAAATCCTGCAGAGCCTGCCGCCACCAGCGCCATCAGTGAGGCCGGCAACAGCCACTTCAAAAAAGGCCGCGATCGATGGCGGCCAGCATCACCAGCAACTGCAGTGGTGTCGCCACCGAGGACAGCAGGGCTGCGCCGATCGCCTGCCTGCGGATTGCCGCATCGTGACGAACGCGTGTGCCCATGGCGGCGATGGTGGCCGTGCTCGATACGAACCCACCAAAGAATCCGGCGAGCGGCAGGCCGCGAGTCGGCCCAAAGCGCCGTAGTGCAACGTAACCGACGGCATTGAGCATCAACACCAGCAGCGTGAGTTCCCAGAGGGTTTGCGGATTGATGACGCCGTAGCGGTCGATACTGCGATCCGGCATCAGGGGCCAAATCACGAGTGCCGCAGCGGCGAGTAGCAGCAGATCTAGCACCTCGCGATCGCTCAAAGCTCTACTCACGATTGCGTGCAGAAAACTGCGCAGCGCGAGCAGCAGGGCGATGACCACGCCGATCGCCGCGGCGAGTTCGGGCAAGCGCGGTGCCATGGCACCGAGCAGATAGGTCGTGAACAACGTGATTTCGCTGGTGAGCCCCGGGTCGGCGCTGCGACTGCGCCAGTAGGCGACAACCACCAGTGCCCCGACAAACACGGCCCCCGCGACGAGTACCGCGACTCCGGGGAACTGCACCGCGATCGCGCCGGCAAGCGCCGCGATGACATGCGTGCGCAAGCCTCCTGCACTGCCGACCGAAGGGTCTCGTTTGCGTCGCTCACGCTCGATGCCGATTAGCATGCCGACAGCGAGCGCGACGATGAACCCGACAAGGAGATCCATGGCCGGCGCTGGCCTGACTCTAGAAGGCGTTGAGCCCGGTCAATGCGCGGCCGAGAGCGAGTTGGTGAACGGTCTCGGTGCCTTCGTAGGTGATCACGCTCTCGAGATTGAGTGCATGACGAATGGGCGCGTACTCGGCGAGGATGCCCGCGCCGCCCAAAAGATCGCGTGCATCACGCGCCACTTCGATTGCGCTGCGACAGTTGTTCCACTTCGCAAGCGACACTTGCACCGGTGTCAAAATGCCTTTGTCCTTGCGTCGCGCAAGATGCAATGCGAGCGACTCGCCAACGGCGATCTTGCGTGCCATCTCTGCGAGTCTGATCTGCACCGCCTGCGTGGCGGCGAGCGGCCGACCGAACAGCACTCGCTCCTTGGTGTGGCGCAGCGCTTCATCAACACAGGCTTGCGCCGCACCCAGCACCCCCCAGGAAATGCCGAAACGAGCCTGGGTCAGGCAGGAGAGCGGCGCCTTGAGGCCCACCACGGAACCCGGCAGCATGCTGGCGTCGGGGACCACTACATCGTTAAAGAAAAGCGCACCGGTCGCCGAAGCGCGCAAAGAAAACTTGCGCTCGATCTCTTGCACCGAGAACCCGGGCATTCCCTTTTCGAGGAGAAAGCCGCGTACGCCCTCATCCGTCAGCGCCCAGACCACTGCCACATCGGCGAGCGGCGCATTGGTGATCCACATTTTCGAGCCGTTGATCACCCAATCGCCGCCGCGACGGCGTGCGGTCGTGTTCATGTTGAGTGGATCTGAGCCGCCATGCGCCTCGGTGAGACCGAAGCAACCGATCGCCTCGCCTTTGGCGAGTGCGGGCAACCAGCGTGCGCGTTGTTCCTCACTGCCATAGGCATGGATCGGATACATCACGAGCGAACTCTGTACCGACACAAAGCTGCGCATTGCCGAATCGCCGCGTTCGAGTTCGCGACAAATCAGCCCGTAGCACACCGCATTGAGGCCGGCGCAGCCGTAACCCTCGATGGAAGAGCCAAGCAGACCGAGGCTTGCCATCGGCGCGATCAACTCGCGCGGGAACGTGTGGTCGGCGAAATGACGGCCGATGATCGGCAGCACCTCGGCGTCGACGAAACGCGCCACCGAGTCGCGTACCAGCCGCTCTTCGTCCTGCAGTTCGTCTTCGATGCCGATCAAGTCCAAAGATTCATGTGCCATGCGGGCCTCTCAGTTCATGCCACGACGTTGCGCTGGCGCAGTTCGTCGATTGCCGATTGCGCCATCCCGAGATCGCGCAGCACCTCATCGGTGTGCTCGCCGGGCTTCGCCAGCTTGCCACCCTGCGAAGGTCGGCGCCCGTCCATTTCGATGGGCAGGATGGGGAGGCGCGTCTCGCGACCATCGGGAAGCGTCGTCGCGCCGAGACCGCCGCTCGCCATGAGGTGCGGATCTTCGAACATGTCCTCCGGCTTGCCGATCGGCGCGAACGGCAGACCCGTGCGTTCGAGGATCGGCACGAGCTCGGCCTTGCTGTACCGCTTGAACAACTCGCGGACGCGCGGCAACAAGGCCTCGCGCTGCAACACGCGTTGCGAGTTGGTCTTGAGGCTCTCATCTGCAGCGAGTTCTGCCAAAGAAAACGCCTCGCAGAATTTTTGCCAAAGACCATCGGAGACGATGCCGACAAAGACGTGCTCGCCATCGCGCGTCTCGAAGACGTCATAAATGGCCCAGGCAGAGATGCGTACCGGCATGGGCTTGGCGGGTTGTCCCGTCACGGCCATCTGCGCCATGTGCTGCCCGACGAGATAGACCGTGGTCTCGAAGAGCGCACTGCTCACCTTTTGCCCGCGACCGCTGAGATGACGCTGTTGCAATGCAGCGAGCACGGCGATCGCCCCGAACATGCCGCCCGTGACATCGATGACGGACGTTCCCGCGCGCAGCGGCCGTCCCGGCGGACCTGTCATATAAGCCAGCCCGCCCATCATCTGCGTGACCTCATCGAGGGCTGCACGCTTTTCATAGGGCCCCGAGAGGAAGCCTTTTTCGGAGCAGTAAATCAGGCGCGGATTGACGGCGGCGAGCGCGTCATAGCCAAGGCCCAATTTATCCATCGTGCCGGTGCGGAAGTTCTCGACCACCACGTCAGCCGACGCACAAAGCCGACGCGCAACCTCCAGCCCCTCGGCCGACTTGAGATCGAGGCAAATGCTGCGCTTGTTGCGGTTGTACATCGGAAAGTAGCCCGCGCCAGAGCCGAGCAGACTGCGCGTCGAGTCACCGCCGACCGGTTCGATACGGACCACTTCGGCGCCGAGTTCGACAAGCACCGCACCCACCGCGGGCCCCATCACCATGTGCGTGAACTCGACGATCTTGATGCCGCGCAGCGGCAGCGTTGAGGGGTCGGGCAAAGCAGACATCACGCAGACTCCCGGGTGAATCCGAGCGGCAGACCCGCATCGGGCGTAAATCCGTAGAGCTCTTCGCCGGGCAATGCGTCGCGCAGAATGCGCCGGACTTCGAGCAGTTTTGGAAGATCGATGCCGGTGCAGAGGCCCATGGCCTCAAGCATGAACACCAGATCCTCGGTCACGATGTTCCCGGACGCACCGGGCGCAAATGGACAGCCACCAAGACCCGCCAGGGAACTGTCGAAGGTGTTGATGCCAACCTCGAGACCCGCGAGCACGTTGGCCAAGCCGAGACCGCGCGTATTGTGCAAATGCAGACCCGAGAGCGCATGCTCGCCCACCGCAGCGCGTACATGACGCACCAAATCTTTGACCTGGGCGGGATTCGCGTAGCCTGTCGTGTCCGAGAGTCCGACTTCATCACAGCCGGCCTGCATCAGGGCCTCGGCGAGTGCCACCACCTTGTCGACGGCGACTACGCCTTCGATCGTGCAACCGAAAGCCGTCGACAAACCGCCCTCGAACTTGGGCCGCTCTGCGGCCGGCAGGCTACGCAGCAACGCCACAATGCCGCGTACCTCTTCGAGCATTTCAGCATGGGTGCGGCGCACATTCTTGAGACTGTGGGTCTCGGATGCCGACAGGGGAATCGTGATCTTGTGGGCGCCCGCGGCGACCGCCGCTTCGGCACCCTTGAGATTCGGTACGAGCACCGCCACCGTCAATCCGGGAATCGTTCGCGCATGACGAACGACCTCGGCTGTATCGGCGAGCTGCGGCAACAACTTGGCGGGCACGAAGCTGCCGACTTCGATCTCGGTGACGCCGGCTGCCGCCTCGGCATCGATCCACGCCTTTTTGGCGGCGAGCGGCATGATCGACTTGATACTCTGCAAGCCATCGCGCGGCCCCACTTCGCTGATCAGGATTTTTTCGCCGGTCATTGGGTGATCGTCTCTAGGTAGATCCATGGGCGCAGCAACTTGTCGCGCGCCTGAAAATTCGCGATCTCTGCGCGACTTTTGAGCGTGAGATCGATGGCGTCGAGCCCCTCGAGCAGCATGTCGCGCGCCTCGGCTTCGATCTTGAACGGATAGCGCTGCACTTCAGCTGCGCGCACCTCGCAGCGCTCGAGGTCGACGGTGATGTGATTGGTTTGCGGGTCTGCTTGAACAAAGCTTTCGAGCATCGCAATGTACGTCGCAGCCAGCACCACGGGTACGATACCGTTGCGCACGCAGTTGCCAAAGAATATCGGTGCGAACGAAGGCGCAATAACTGCCCGTATGCCGTATTCGTGCAGTGCCCAGACAGCATGCTCGCGACTCGAGCCGCAACCAAAGTTTTCGCCACCGAGCAGTATGCGGGTGCCCGCATAGGCGGGCTGATTGAGCACGAACTCGGGATTCGGGTCACGACCCCCGATTGCGGTATACCGCCAGCCGGCGAACAAGCCGGCAGCGAGACCGGTCTTCGAGACCGACTTCATCTCGCGCGAGGGAATGATGATGTCGGTGTCGATGTTGGCGCGAATCATCGGCGCTGCGATCGCGGTCAGCACACGCACCGGCTCCATCAGTTCTGCCCTCCGATCACGCCAGCCAATTCATTGGCGCTCGCTAGACGCCCGAGAACTGCGCTTGCCGCCACGGTCTCGGGACTCGCGAGGTGCGAACGCGTCTCGGGACCTTGGCGACTCTCGAAATTGCGATTGGTTGACGAAACGACCCGCTCCCGTGCACCGAAGCTCTCGCCACCCGCGAAGAAACACATTGAACAACCCGATTCGCGCCACTCAAAGCCCGCCTCGCGAAAGATCTGATCGAGACCTTCGGCTTCGGCCGCACGCTTCACCGACATCGAACCCGGCACGCAAATGGCGCGCACGCCTGTGGCCACTCGCCGGCCTTTCAATATGGCCGCGGCGCGGCGCAAATCAGAGAGACGACTGTTCGTGCACGAGCCGATGAACGCCGACGAAATCGCCAATGAACGCAGCGGCGTTCCGGGCTCAAGCCCCATGTAGGCGAGCGCTCGCGGGTGCAAGTTCGGTACTCGCCCATCGATCGGAACCGCATGCTCGGGGCTCGTGCCCCAAGTCACCATCGGTGCGAGCGCGCTCACATCGATCACGATCTCGCGATCAAAGATTGCGTCATCATCAGAGACCAGCGCTCGCCAGCTGGCTTCGGCCTCTGGCCACGTGGCGTCGGTCGGTGCAAAGCGGCGACCACGCAAATAATCGAAGGTCTTTTGATCAGGGGCAATGAAACCCGTGACCGCCGAGAACTCGGTCACCATGTTGCAGAGCGTGAGCCGCGCTTCGATATCGAGTGCGCGCACCGCCGATCCTGCAAACTCGACGGCGTATCCATTGCCGCCGACCGAACCGTGCGCGGCAATCAAGGCCAGCGCCATATCTTTGGCCGTCGTGCCTTCAGGCAAGCGGCCCTCGAAGCGCACTCGCATCGTGCGTGGCTTGCTTACCCGCAGGGTGCCGGTGGCGAGCGCATGCTCGGCCTCGGTCGAACCAATGCCCCAAGCAAAAGCTCCGAGCGCACCCTGCGTGCAGGTATGGCTGTCGGGGCAGACGACGGTCGCACCAGGCAGCACGATGCCGAGTTCGGGCGAGATAACGTGCACGATCCCTTGCAGCGGATCGCGCACATCGAACAGTTGGATTCCCGCTCGGCGCGCCGCCTCGCGGGTCTCGGTGATGAAAGCTTTGCCGCCCGGCATGCGTGTCTCGTCGCCCCGGCCGGGGAAGGTGTCGACGATGTGATCCATCGTGCAAAACACCCGCGCCGGATCGGCGAGTACTCTGCCTGACTCGGCGAGGCTCTTGAGGGCCACCGACCCTGTTCGCTCGTGCAGGAAGATTCGGTCAATGGCAATCAGCCCCACCCCTTCGCCCAATTCGCGAACGAGATGCGCAGACCAGAGTTTTTCGAACAGCGTTGTTGCGGGCATCAGGCGGTCTTTCCAGCCGCCAATTATGCCCGCGACGGCCTCAAGCTGGGGTGCCCGCCGTGGTCGGCGGCAACGATAGTTCGACGACCGTGCCGCCGCCCTCCGCGACTCGCTCGATCCGCAAACTGCCCCCGATATCCCGCGCCCGCCGCCGCATGCTCGAGAGACCGCGACCCTCGGTCAGGGGGTCTGGCAGACCGATACCTTCGTCCTCGACGCGCAGCTTGTAGCCCGCTGTCGCCGACTAACACGCGCTGATGACCACCCGCGAGGCCTGCGAATGTTTGATCGCGTTGTTCAGGGCCTCCTGCACGATGCGCAAGACCTGCAGCAAGGTGGTCGCCGGCATGGCGGGTGCCGCATCGAGATCGATCTGCCAGTCGAGTGATACCTCACGGTCCGCCACACGGCGCTCGGTCCGAAAACGACAATCGACCAGCGCGGTTGCGAGGCTATTGCCCTGATCGCGCAAAGTATCGACCATCAGGTGCAAATCTGCCGTGCATTCGCGCAGCAACTCCGCGACCTCGGGCTGGAGCATCTGCCCGCGCTCCACCTTGAGCCGCGCCGTGGCGAGTTGCGAACCCAAGCCATCGTGCATGTCGGCGAGCATGCGCTCGCGCTCCTCGTGTCGCGAGCGCTCCTCCGCCGCTTGCAGCAGTTGCTGCTGCGCCGCGTCGGCCCGCAACACGTTCACGTCGAGCACCAAGGTGATGAAAAGCGCATTGTTGAGCAGCGCAACCACCAAAGAAAACAACACGCTTCCCAGAGTTTGCGGTACGGAATTCGGCAGCAGGGGATCGCCTTGGTTGATCAAAAACACGATTGCACCGAGAAAAATCATGGCGATTTGTACGCCGATCAGACCTGCAAAGAATTTCGCATTGTTGAGCCGCAACGCTCTGCCAAATGAATAGGCGCGCAGCACGAATAACACCATCAGCGCGATCACCAGCCCCAGTGTGAAAAACGATACCCAGCGGCGCTCCGGCATGACCAGCGGTGCAACAACTAGAGCCGTCCCGACCGCAGCCACCAAACGCCAGTAAGAGCCGACGGTCGAGTCACGGTTGGCGAGCAAGCCGACGGCCATGAGTTTTAGCAAGCCGGCCGTAACCGCGAGCGCCGGCAAAATCCATTGACCCGCGAGCGAATCGTAAAATGCCGCGCTCGTCCAGGGCGACGCGAGGCAGATGTAGAGGCCACCCAATACCCCGCTCAGGCCCCAGCAATACACGGCTCTGTCGCGCGCGTTCCAGAGGATGCCGACCGTCACCAACGCGAGCACGATGCTCCAAATACCGACCAGGAGACTCGATTCAACAATGGGGAATGGCACTCAGAACTCCGGGTGACGCAAGCCGCGACGTCTCCCGTGACGTTCTGCGGGTTATCCGAGATCTGCGAAACCCTTTTACTGGGCGCACCAGCGTGTGCCGCCGCACCCGATTGCTGTGATCAGGGCATGGGCCCTCAAGACGCCGAGGCTGAAGTCGAAGAAATTGTCGTGACCGGCCGGCGCATCATCACGCGAACGGTGACGCGAACCCCGGTCGGCGCCACCCTCACCGAAATGACGGTGAGCTATCGAATCGGCTACGGCGATCTCGATCTGCGCTCAGGCGCTGGGCGCAGTGAACTCGAACGCCGCGTCAGCGATGCCGCAGTCGCCGCATGCAAAGAAATTGGGCGCGTCTACCCCTTCGCCGAGCCCAACGATGCCGAATGCACGCGCATCAGTCGAGACCGCGCAATGCAACAAGTCAAAAAATTGCAGCGGGGAGATTGACAGTACGCCGAACGCAGGGGGCGCAGGAAATGGTCGGGACGCCGAGATTTGAACTCGGGACCCCTTGCACCCCATGCAAGTGCGCTACCAGGCTGCGCCACGTCCCGACCGAGGTGTGAATGATACCTTGCTCTGGCGAGCGCCGCAGGAGTCAGCGGCGCAACAGCCGCAAAATGTCCTCGAGCTCCAGCCGCAGTTGCCGCACGATCTGCTGGCTCTGGCTGACGTCGCTGCGGGCCTCTTCGCCCTGCAGCTTGTTGCGTGCGCCGCCAATGGTGAAGCCCTGCTCGTAAAGCAGCGCTCGAATTTGGCGGATGACGATGACGTCTTGCCGCTGGTAGTAGCGGCGATTGCCGCGGCGCTTGACGGGCTTGAGCTGCGGGAACTCCTGCTCCCAATAGCGCAGCACATGCGGCTTGACGCCGCAGAGCTCTGCAACCTCGCCGATGGCGAAGTAGCGCTTTCCCGGGATCGCCGGGAGTTCGTCGTTATTCTTGGCTTCCAACATAGGCTTCTACGCGGGCCTTGAGTTTCTGACCTGGACGGAACGTGACCACACGCCGCGCCGTGATGGGGATCTCTTCGCCGGTTTTGGGGTTGCGACCCGGGCGTTGGTTTTTGTCGCGCAGGTCGAAGTTGCCAAAGCCGGAGAGCTTGACCTGCGCACCGGAAGACAGCGCTGCGCGCACTTCTTCGAAAAACAGATCGACCAACTCGCGCGCTTCGCGCTTGTTGAGGCCGAGCTGATCGAACAGCGCCTCCGCCATTTCTGCCTTGGTCAACGCCATTGATCCCGCCCCAACCGCTATTGCTTCTTTTATTCCCGGAACTGCGCGCCGAGCCCCTCACCCAGCGACGCCCTGACTGCCGCGATGACGCGATCAGTCTCTTCGTCGGTGAGGGTGCGGTCTTTCTCCTGCAAAATCAAGCCTAAAGCGATGCTTTTTCTTCCCGATTCGATTCCCGGACCACGGTAAACATCGAACAACACGAGTTGCCTCAAAAGACTTGACGCCGCGTTGATCGCTCGTTCCCGAATCGCATCGAAGCTCACGGTCTCATCGACAATGAATGCGAGATCGCGGCGCACCTGCGGAAAGCGCGACACCTCGACGAAGGGTGCGTAACACACGGCAAGCGCAGGTGCGATGTAGAGTTCGAAGAGAGTCGGTGCTGCGACGAACCCAAGTTCACGCACGAGCCGCGGATGCAGCTCACCGATCCAACCGACCGCGTGCCCGGAACGCGATATCTGCGCGCTGCGTCCAGGGTGTAACGCAGAGTGTGTTGCCGGCGTGAAGCTGAACGCGCTCGAATCGCCCGACAGCGACAACAGGGCTTCGACATCGGCGCGCAGATCATGGAATTCGCCGGCTTCACGGCCACCGCCCCATTGTTCGGGCCAGCGGGTACCCATGGAGATGGCAGCGATGCGATCGACCTCGGCCTGACCGACCGGAAACACCACGCCATGTTCGAAGAGTCGCACACGGGTTTGCTGCCGGCGCTGGTTTTCGAGGGCGGCCTTGATTAGACCCGGCCAGAGCGACAAACGCATCACCGCCAGATCGCTGGCGATCGGATTGGCGAGACGGTGCGAGGCCATGCCCGGAAACAAGCTCTCTTGCAATGCCGGGTCAACGAAAGCGAAGTGCACAGCCTCGTAATAACCGCGCGCGGCGAACACATCGAGCATCCGTTGTTCTTCCAGCCGATGCGAGGGCTGCGGCAGAATTCTTTGAGAGGCACGCGCCGGGATGGTCGGAATCCGCTCGTATCCGATGAGTCTTGCAACTTCTTCGATGAGATCGCGCTCGATCGCGATATCGAAGCGATGCGCGGGCGGCAGCACCTCGATGGTCTCGCCGCTCGCGCCAGTGTCGATCACACTCATCCCGAGCCGCGTGAGCAACCCTGTGATCTCGGTGACCGAGAGATTCACGCCCAACAGCCGCTCGACCTGTGCCACGCGCAACGTCACCCTCTGTCGGGTAGGCAGCGCGGTCGCGACCTCAGTGCTGATCGTGGGGCCCGCCTTGCCGCCCGCGATTTGCAATAACAGCGCGCTCGCGCGCTCGATGGCCTGCGCGCCCACTTCCGGATCGACGCCGCGCTCGAAACGCTGGCTGGCATCGGTCGTGAGCCCGTAGCGCCGGCCACGCCCTGCGATGGCCGCAGGCGAAAACCAAGCCACTTCGAACAGCACGCGACGCGTCGAGGCAGAAACCGAGCTGCGCTCGCCACCCATCACGCCTGCCATCGCAACGGGCCCGCGCGCATCGGCAATCACCAGAACGTCGGGCGCGAGTTCGACACGGCGCCCATCGAGCAGATCACAGCTTTCGCGCTCCTGAGCGAAACGAACCCGCAAATTGCCCTCGAGTTTGTCGAGGTCATAGGCGTGCATGGGCTGTCCGAGCTCGAGCACGATGTAGTTGGTGATGTCGACCACGGGGCTGATGCTGCGCAGACCCGCGCGGCGTAGCCGCTCGCGCAACCAGACCGGCGAAGCCCGTGTGTTATCGACATCGACGATCACCCGACCGTGAAAACGCGGACAGGCCGCGGGTGCCGCGAGCTCGGCGCGAGCGCGCGCCGCGAGGGCGGCATCGCCGAGCGTATCGGCTACAGCGGTGCAATCGACATGATTGAAGGCCGCACCGGTCAGCGCCGCCACCTCACGTGCAATGCCGCGTATCGACATGGCATCGCCCCGATTGGGGGTGATGGCAAGCTCGAGCACTTCGTCATCGAGCTTGAGATAGTCGCGCACCGCAAAACCCACGGGCGCATCGGCCGAAAATTCGACGATGCCGTCCGAGGTTTCGGCGATACCTAATTCTTTGGCCGAGCAGAGCATGCCTGCCGACTCGACGCCGCGCAGCTTCGCAGCCTTGATATTGAGGCCGCCGGGCAACACCGCACCCACCTGCGCCAGCGCCGTACGCAAGCCCGCCCGGGCGTTGGCGGCGCCGCAGACGATCTGCAGCGGCGCAGCGCGCGCTGCCGCATCGCTGCCGAGCGCCACTTTGCAAACCTGCAGCTTGTCAGCCTGGGGATGGCGAGTCGCTTCGAGAATCTCGGCGATGATGACGCCCTCGAAGGGCGGCGCGGCGGGCGAGATGGATTCGAGTTCGAAGCCCGCCATCGTCAGGCGATGGCCTAGCTCGCGCGCGGCAAGATCGCTCTTGACCCACTCGGTGAGCCACTCCAAAGAAATCTTCATGCCGCACCGAACTGCGACAGGAACCGCAGGTCACTGTCAAAGAAAAGACGCAGATCGTTGACGCCATAGCGCAGCATGGCAAGACGCTCGATCCCCATGCCGAACGCGTAGCCCGTCCAACGCTCACCATCGACCCCGGCTGCCTTGAAAACATTGGGGTGCACCATGCCGCAGCCGGCAATTTCGAGCCAACCCGTGTGCTTGCACACGCGGCAACCCGCGCCGTCACAGAACACGCAAGACATATCGACTTCGGCCGACGGTTCGGTGAACGGAAAATACGAGGGCCGCAAGCGCATGCGCAGTTCTTTCTCGAAAAAGGCCTGCAAAAAACCCTGCAGCGTGGCTTTCAGGTGCGCAAAGCTCACGTTCTCGTCAACCACCAAGCCCTCGACCTGATGAAACATCGGCGAGTGCGTCATGTCGTAATCGCAACGATAAACACGACCCGGCATGATCATGGCAAGGGGCAGTCGCCCCTTGCGCAGTTCGCGGATCTGCACCGGTGAGGTGTGCGTGCGCAGCAACCGACCGTCCGGAAAATAGAACGTGTCGTGCATGGCGCGCGCCGGATGGTCGGCGGGAATATTGAGTGCTTCGAAGTTGTGGAAGTCGTCTTCGATCTCGGGACCTGAAGCCACCTCGAAGCCCGAGTTGCGGAAAATGCTCTCGATGCGCAACCGTGCCCGGGTCACGGGGTGCACGGCACCGCGCGACTCGCCACGCCCCGGCAGGCTGACATCGATACGCCCCGCAGCGAGCTCCGCCTCGATGGCGGCCGCGGCAAGCTTTTCGGTTGCGGCATCGATCGCGGTCTGCAGCGCTTGCTTGGCCTCGTTGATGCGCGCCCCAGCAGCAGGGCGCTCGGCGGCAGCCAAGGCCCCGAGTGCCTTGAGCTGTTCGGTAAACAAACCCTTTTTGCCCAGCCAACGCACGCGCACGTCGTCAAGGGCGGCGAGCGTTGTGCTCGCCGCCACTTCGTCGAGTGCTTGGCGGACCAAGGCCGCGAGATCGCCCACGACCACTCCTTAGGCGATGCCGAGCGCCGCCTTGACCTTGGTGGCAATCGCCGCAAACGCCGCTGCGTCGTGCACAGCGATATCGGCGAGCATCTTGCGGTCGATTTCGATGTTGGCGATCTTGAGGCCGTTCATCATGCGGCTGTACGACAGACCAAACTGCCGCGCGGCTGCGTTGATGCGCTGGATCCAGAGCGCGCGGTAATCGCGCTTCTTGAGACGGCGGCCCTTGTAGGCGTACTGACCGGCCTTGATCACGGCCTGTTTGGCGGCGCGATAGACCTTGCGACGGGCGTTGTAATAGCCCTTCGCTTTACCCAAAACTTTCTTGTGGCGACGACCCGCAGTCACGCCACGTTTGACTCTTGCCATGTTTATTTACCTCGGTGGATGACTTAGGCGTGCGGCAGCAACTGGTCGAGACGACCGACATCGCTCTCATGCACGAGACTCGAGCCGCCCGAGCGCAGCTGGCGCTTGGTTTTGCGCGGCTTGTGGCCGAGGTTATGGCGGCGGCCGGCGGAATAGGACTTGTAGCCCTTCGCCGTTTTGCGAAAACGCTTCGCTGCCGCCCGGTTGGTCTTCAACTTGGGCATTGCAATCACTCCTTTTTTGCCTTCGCTCACAAGGCCCGCGAGGGCCCGCTTGCGTGCGGATGAACCGGCGGCACCGCCCCACCATGGGGAGGTTGCGCGCTCAGCGCATCACTTCTTCTTTGGCGCAAACACCATGACCATCTGCCGACCTTCCATCAGCGGGTTCTGTTCGACGTTCGCCTGAGCGGCGAGGTCTTGAACCAACCGATCGAGGAGTCGACGGCCGATCTCCTGATGCGCCATTTCTCGGCCACGGAACCTCAGGGTTACCTTGGCCTTGTCGCCCTCGGTCAGGAAGCGCAGCAGATTACGCAATTTGACTTGGTAATCGGCTTCTTCCGTACCGGGACGAAACTTCACTTCCTTGACTTGCTGCTGCTTCTGCTTCTTCTGCGCCGAGTGGGTTTTCTTCTTCTGTTCGAAGAGGAACTTCCCGAAATCCATGATGCGGACCACCGGGGGTTCCGCCATCGGCGACACTTCGACCAGATCGAGACCGCTGCTTTGTGCGAGTTGCAGGGCTTCGAATCGGGTCAAGATTCCGGCCTGCGCGCCGTCTGCTGCGATCACACGCACCTGCGGCGCCGTGATTTCCTCGTTGCGCCGAATGCGCTTCGTTGCTGTCGAGATACGTCAATCCTCCAACAATCGGCGCCCGCGGCTATCTAGTTCGACGCGCAACCGCTCGACGAAAGCCTGCGGCGACATCTGACCCAGATCCTTGCCGCTGCGGGTACGCACGGACAGAAGCTGCGCTGCTACTTCCTTGTCGCCTGCCACCAATAGGTATGGCACGCGTTGCAGCGTGTGTTCGCGAATCTTAAAGCCGATCTTTTCGTTGCGCAAGTCGGTTTCGACTCGAAGCCCCTGATTTTTAAGGAAATCGGCGACCTCACGTAGGTAGGAATCTTGACGCTCGGTAATATTCATGAGCACCACTTGTGTGGGCGCGAGCCAGCTCGGCAGTCGCCCTGCGTGATGTTCGATGAGAATCCCCAAAAAGCGCTCGAGCGAGCCGAAGATTGCCCGGTGCAACATCACGGGCGTCTGCTTCTGACTGTGCTCATCG
>Ga0194129_10005321_pt1 | contig 16480 bp, 21 predicted proteins | sample TA2KigCa35mmetaG_FD_150862 | JGI IMG/M metagenome (GOLD analysis project Ga0194129, IMG submission 150862) | Freshwater microbial communities from Lake Tanganyika, Tanzania - TA2015038 Kigoma Deep Cast 35m | ecosystem: Environmental > Aquatic > Freshwater > Lake | place: Tanzania: Lake... | reverse complement strand
GCTCCTCGATGCGCTCGTCCCCCAGCCCCGAGCGCGCCGCGCCCAAGAACTCCACGAGGAACGCGTCATTGTGCAGGCGCGCTAGGCGCTCGGCCTCCTGCAACAGCTCAAGTTGTGTCATGGCTTCAGCGCCTCCAGGTCACGCTCCAACGCGAGCACGCGCATCTTGTACAGGTGCTCCATGCGCCCCGCCAGCTCTGCGACGAGGTCCACCTCGCCCCCTCTCCGCGCACTGCGCGCCTTGTGGAGCGCGTCCCCGCAGCACTCGGGGCCGTGCGCCTTCTGCACGCGCCGGCGGGGGTGGTCGCCGTCCAAGAGGTCATCGTCCTGCGTGTACTTGGGGTTGCCCCCGCGCCCCGTGGCGATCTTGAGGAACGCGTTGACGCGCGCGTACGCCCAGCTCTGCCTGTTCTGCGAGGGGCGGTGCGACACGGAGAACGCCCCCGCGCCCCTGCGCCACACCGACATGAGCGCCCCTAAGCTCACGCGCTGCCACGGCTCCGTGGCGCCCTCGTTGTGCTCGCGCGCCTTCTCGCGCAGCGCGTCTCGGATCTCCTTGGTGACCTTGATACCCTCGCCGCTGGTGCGCGAGCGCGCCGAGCCCTCGGGGTTGCGCTCGCTCCCCCTCACGCGCTCGTGCGGCTTGGCAGGCGTGTCACTGCGCTCTTGTGCCTTCTTGAGCCCGTCCCCTAGCGCGCCGCGCGCCACTTCCACGGCGGCGTTCATAATCTTGATGCTCAAGCTCTCAATGGTCTCGCGCCCCAGCTCTGCGGGGGTCGCCACGAGTTCTAGTTTCATGCGTCCCCCTTGTCGCGTGCGTTCATCTGCGTCACGAGCTTGCGCGCCCACGCGTCTCCCGCGTCACCTCCCCACAGGAGCCACGAGATGTAGGCGGCGCTGGTCTTGTCCTCGTGGTGCCCCTGCTCCTTGTACACGCGGTGGCGCGCGAAGAACGACGCCATGCGCCGGACCGTGCGCGGGCTCATGGTGTTCCCGTTGGCGAGGTTCACCGCGCGCTGCACCCCGCTCCCTATCCCCTGCTGCTTGGCCTGCTTGGTGCTCAAGCCCCCGCGCCCGTGCTCGCGCCTCAGCTCCAAGCCGCGCCGCGCCGCGTCACGCACACCCTGGGGGGGCGTGAGGTCGAGGTCGCCGTACTTGCCCTTGAGCAGCCGCTCCACGATGTGCGTGAACATGCTCACAGCTCCACGCTTACGCGCACCTGGCGCGCCTTGGTGAGCGCGGGGGGCTCCTCGCTCGTGAACTCGTCCCCCTCCTCCTCGGATGCGCCCCCCTCGAAGTCATCGCCCTCGGTGTCGGGCTCCTCGGTGTCGGGCTCCTCGGTGTCGGGCTCCTCTGCGCCCATGTCCTCGCCTCCGGCGCCCATGTCCTCACCGCCCCCCTCAGCCATGCTCATGGCGGTCACATAGGTCTGGTTCAAGATGATGTCGCCCCCCTTCTCAAGAGGCTCGAGGCCGTTGCTCGCGCGGATCTCGTTGATGGTCATGTATGTGCTCACGCGGTCCTTGTCCGCCTGTAGCTTGGACGCCTCCGTCTCCGCGTCCAAGCCCACGAACTCAAAGGACAAGTCGGGCGCGATAGGGTGAATGATCCAACGGTTCACCCACCCTTGCACCTGGCGCAGGAGGGGGCGCAGCCCGCGGTCCTTGCTCGCGAGGATCCGCTGCTCGGGTCCCCCCTGCGACAGGCTGCTCGTGACGCCCTCGCTCCCGAACACGAACCCAAGCTCCGCGGGGTCAATCTGATAGATGGCGCAGGCGATCTTGGTCAAGTAGCCCATCCAAGTGCTGTATCCCATCTCCTCGGCGCTTGAGCCCATGCTCACCGAGGACACCTCCTCGTTGGCGTCGGGGTCTAGCTGCAGAATGGGCGTGCGCTTGGCTTGGTGCGCGCCGCTCAGCATCGCGTAGAAGTCACGGCGGAACGCGCGGAACAGCTGCGGACTCATCTTGGACTTCACCGCGAGGATGCTGTTCACGTGGATCCCGTTCACGAAGTTGGACGCGTTGTAGGTCTCCGCGTTCACCAAGTAGGTCACCGTGCGTACAAGCTCCTCAAGCTCGGGGTAGCCGTAGCCGTGCGCGTACAGCCAGGTGCGCGGGCGCCTCACCCCGAACCCCAAGGACTCCGCGTCCCACTCAGCCACCTTCTTGTTGTTGATCACCTGCACGAACGCGCCCTCGCTCCAGTCGCGCCGCCCCTCCTTGCGCTCCTCGGCGCTCGTGGCCGCCCGGCGGATCGTTGACGCGTCCACGGGCACGAACCCCGTGACCTTGCCGCCGCGTGTCCTCAGCACCTCGAACGCGCATTGATCGTAGGTCAACGAGTCGCGCAGGATCATGCGCACGAACGCCTCAAAGTCGAAGGCGCCCGAGTACTTGTAGCCGTCCCCGCAGGTCTCAAGCCACGCGGTCAGCTCCGTCACCTTACGCTTGATCGCGTCCGTCACCTCGGCGGCCTTGTCACGCGGGCGCAGCACGAACCCCGCGTCGTACTTGTTGGACTGCGGCGTGCAAAACTCCGCCACCTGGTTGATGCGCGTCTGGATGATCGCGGACACCACGGGCACGCGCGCCATCTGCGCGAGGACCCCGTAGTCGAGCCCGAGCGTCCCCTCGTGGCTCGTGTCGCGGAACGAGTCCCCGTACGCCGCCGTGCTGTCCCACGGGTTGAGGTCGTGCGCCGAGGGCAGGCGCGAGTGCTCGCCCACCTGCCCCTTGAGCGCCTTGGAGATCACATCCTCCGCCTCCGTGGCGAGCTGCGCCATCATCTCGTAGTAGTCGGGCGTCATGGGTCTAGCCTCCAGGGGGGTCACTTGGCTCGCTCTGCTGCGCGGCGGTCTAGTTCTAGGCGGGCAAAGGACTCGGAGCCCGCGTACTCGTTGTGCCCGTCAAAGTACCTCTGCGCCTCCTCCTCGTCCCTCTCGGAGAACTCAAGGTGGGCTAGTTCCGCCTCAGCGCGGGCCTGCGCCTCGTCCGTGCGCGCGTTGTCAACACGCCTCCGCGCCGCCTCGAGCTGCGCCTCCTGCTTCATGTACGCGCGCATCATGGGCTTGAACTCCGCGGCCTTCTTCTTGGCGTACGCCGCGACCTCCTTGAGGTCCTTGTCCGAGAGCGTGCTCATGTGCTCGGGGCGCCCATTCGCAGCGTACACCTGCTCGTGCAGTGTGACCAGCTCCGTGGGGGTGCGCGGGGCGGGCTTGGCGGCGCGCTTCTTGGGCTCCTCGCTCTTGGGCGCCGGCGCGGGTGCAGGTAGCGCAGCCTCTAGGCGATCCAAGCGCGCCTGCTCACGCGCCACCTGCTTAGTGGACGCGCCCCCCGCCTTTAGGTCCTCGACCACCTTGGACTGCTTGTCGCGCTCCGCGCGGAGGGCGGCGCGCGCCCCGTGCTTCTCGTCCAACTTCTGCGCGAGCTGCGCGCGGGTCACGGTGAACACCTTGTCCTTGTCGGGGCCGTCGTCCAGGCGATAGGTCACATTCTCGCGGCTCGTGCTCACGATGTGCGCGTGGACCTCCTTGCCGGCGCCCGTCTCCATCTGGAACGCGGCGCCCACCACCATGTGCTCGGGGTCGAGCACATGCTTGCCGCCCGCCATGTGCGTGACCTTGTAAATGTAGCGGTAGCGCGTCTTGCCGCCGCTCGCGTAAGGGATGCGCTTGATGTACTTGTGCCCGGCTGCCTTGGCTAGGAAGTCCACAAGCCACTGAGAGTAGGTGAACATGCTCAAGCTCCAAAGTCCTCGGGGAGGAAGCGATAGGCGTGCATGATGTACGCCTCGTTCGCGGCTGCCTGCGCGCGGAACGGGCGGCGCCTACGCACCACGCCCTCGCCCCACTCGCCGCTGCCAAGGTTGCCGTGCCCGTTGCCCTCAACGGTGCGGATGTGCCCCTGCTCCACGCTCTCGCAGATCGTGATGTGCGCGCCCCAACGCTTGCTCGTGCCCTTGCCCACCACCACCACATCCCCTGGTTGAATGGCATCGAGCGCCACCTTGCGAGGCGTGCCCTCGCACCACGCGAGGAGGCGGTAGGTGCTCGCCAAGTGCTGCTTGCGGATCGCGGGCTTGAGCGCGCGGTAGCAGTACGCCATGAACGCGCCGCACCACTCAAACCCCCCTAGCTCCAGCTTCCCCGTGTTCATATACGGACCCGCGAGCGGCCACCCAAGTCCCTCGCGCACATAGACGAATATGCGATGCGCGCTGTGGGGCTTGTCCTGGTGCGGGTCAAGCACCACGAACCCGCCCCCCTGCTTCTTGAGCAGCGTGCCCGCGTCGTCCACATACGCGCCCCGAGGGGGCTCCGTCACGCACATACTGTGCTCCACGAGCCCCTTGGTGATAGCCGCGAACGCTTGCTCTTGTGACATGACCTGCTCCTTTAACGCTCCACGATACCACGGCGGTCACTTTTCTGCGAGAACACGCACAGCTACACTGTTTCTACGCAGGTACTCCACGCCCCGCGGGTCATACTCCACGCACCCTGGCACCACCACGAGCGACACCCCCGCGTGGTGAATGAGCCGCGCACATGCAAGGCAGGGTGGCGTGGTCACCACGAGCGCGCACCCAGCCACGCTCACGCCCTTGTGCAGCGCGTTCGCGAGGGCGTTCTGCTCCGCGTGGTGGCACCCTATCTCCGTGCGCGTGCCGCTCTCCACGCCCTGCGTGACCCTGTCGCACGCGTCCCCGCCGCACAGCTCCCCGCACGCACCCCGGGGAGGCCCGTTGAAGCCCGCCGACACGGGGTTATTGCGCGTGTCCACCACGAACGCCCCCACGCGCCCTCGCACACACGGGCTCATGCCGCTCAAGAGCCGCGCCTGCGCGATCCACTGCCCCTGCCACTGTTCTTTCATGCTGCCTCCTCGCTCACGGAACACGCGGCGGATGTGTCCGTTGCGCGCAGGGCGCTCCGTTAAGTTTATGTTGACAAGCGCGCTTTAGCTTGTCACAGTTCACCTAGACCGAGGCGCCCTTGACCTCGGCAGACACGGAGACCGCTCATGCACACGCTCATTCACGCGTACTACGAGATCGAAGGCACGCGGCGCTACGCAGCCACCGCGATTGACATCAACACCAGCCTGTTCGCGGACACGCGCCGCGTGACCAGCACCGACCCCTCCCCGCTCTGCAACGAGTACCTGCTCAGCCCCATGTCAGATGGGCGCATCCTCGTGGCCCACGAGAGCTTCCGCGACATGTACACCGTGGACGAGGACGGCACCACCACGCGGCTCGTGGGCGGCGAGCAGTACCAGGCGGCGCGTGACGCGCTCGCGAACGCGCGCCAGCTGATGCGTTACCATGAGGGGCGTGTGGTCCCCTTCACCCACCTCACCGTGGAGGCCAAGGACCGCTCGGACCTGCGCGCGGCCACCGCGGCCATGCGCTATCGTCTCACCATGGCCTATCTCTCGCTCTGGTACGGGGACACGATCCTCACCGACGTGTGGGAGCACGTCCCGCCCCACAAGCTCTAGCGGCTAGTCCTCCGCGGGCGCTGGCGCAACAGGCAGAGCGCGCTCCCGTGACGGTCCATGAGGGTCCCCCGTGGGCGTGGGACGCGCCATCATACCACACGCGACCCACACCCCAAGCGCCCCCAACAGCAAGAGCGCCTGCGCCCCCCTCGCGCACAGGTGGCAGAACGCAGCCGTGCAGGCTAAAAGTAGCATGTACCCTCACACAAGGAGCCAAGCATGCCCCGCACGCCCGTGGACCACGACCTGTACGACATCCTCAACCCCGAGCCCGAGTGGGGCGAGCACTCGCGCTGGGATGACGAGTTCACTCCTCCCCCCGAGGACGAGGAGTTCGAGGAGTTCGAGGAGGGCGAGGGGCACTAGCCCCTAGCGCCGCGAACCGCCGCCCCACGGTGCTCGCGCTCACCCCCTCCTCTCGCGCAACCTCAGAGAAGCGCGCCCCCTCGTCCACGACACGCACGAACGCACGCTCCAGGCGCTGAGAGCGCGCCACCTCGCGCAGCGCGTCCACGAGGAGCGCGCCCTCCCACTCCCCCACGGGGTCCACCTCGCCCTCCACAGGCACATCCCCCATCTCCGCCTCCGTCAACACGCGGCGGCGCCAGGTGCGCGCGTCCCTCTGCGCGTTCAGCCCTAGCCGCCTCACGATCTGGCACAGCCACGCGCCCACGCTCCCCCCACGGAACATGTGCGAGCACGCGAGGGCGCGCTCCGTGGCCGCGCCCACGATGTCGTCCGCCTGCACGCCCCCGCCCGCGTACCCACGCGCCACCCTGCACAGCTCCGCCAAGCTCTCGGGGCGCGACAGCCACTCACGCACGGGGCACACGCACACCTCAGCGCGCCGCACGCTCGCGCTCCTCGCTCTCACGGGACAAGATCTCACGGGACAAGTACCAGCGCGCCTTGCGCAGATCCTCAAGCGCCCTCTCCGGGTCCTTGTGACCCGCCCGCGCGCAGTATTTCACCACGTTCCCAAGGCAGAACCCCAAGCCCCACGCGGAGATGGCGTCGATCACCTCGATCCCGCTCGCTGCGTGGTAGTGCGAGGGGTGGTCAACCTGCTCCACGGACACCTGCGCCACAGGCTCCGGCGCGGGGCTCACAGCGCACCTCCGCGACACTTGAGCAGGCTCGCCACGCCCTGCTTGCTCCAGCTCACCTGCCCCCGCCCGTTCTCGAACCCAAGCTCCACGAGCGCCGCCGCCACCTGCTCAAAGCTCATGCCCTCCTTGCGACACGCCGCCGCGTAGCTCACCGCGCCCTCCAGCGCCGCGTTGTAGGTGCCGCGAGGGCGCCCGATCTTCCTCGGCGCAGGGGGCGCAGACGCCGCGCTCGCCACACCGCGCAGCCGCAGCGCCATGCTCTCGAGGAGCGCGTCGCCGTTCACGCGCGCCGCCTCGCTCAGCACCTCCGCAGCGCGCTCTAGCGTGCCTCGGTCACGCACAGTGAGCGCGTAGGCGCGGGGCGCGGGGGCGGGCGCCGGCGCAGGCGCGGGTGCCGGCGCGGGTGCAGGCGCGGGTGCTGCGGCCTGCGCGCGCTTCAAGTCAGCGATGCTCATGGCGTACTGCTGCAAGTCCACCTGCGCGCTCTCGCGCGCCGCCAAGCCGCTCAGCCCCGCGGGGCGCGTCATCGCCTCCAGCTCGGGCTCGTTGTACCAGTCCCTCATGTGCTCTCCTCTCAAGTGACGGGGGGCTCCCTGTTTATCATTTATGTTGACGAGCGACAAGCAATAATGCACCCTTGCCGTCCCTTCAACCACGGAGACACCATGCCCCAAGACATCGGCGCGTCCTTGAACGCGCTCAAGCTCCTCGTGCCCCCCTGCGCGCAGGAGATCGTGTTCCTGCAGACCGCCGCCCACACCATGTGGATCACGCCCATCGGCGCCGAGTGCGCCACCGAGCGCGCCCTCGATGTCATCGCCGCCCAGTACCACACCACGCGCGACCAAGCGTACATGTGGGCGAGCGGCTACCCCACCCCCCACATGCTCCACGTCCGGCACGGGCCGCTCGCCCTGCGCCGCTGGATAGTCTACTCCAAGCAGCCCCTCGGACCCGTGCCCACCCCCACGGGGCACGCAGACAGCCTCTCCGCCGTCCGCCTGCTCGACGCCCTCTCCGCCGCGCGTGACATCGGAGACACCGCACACGCGCTCACGGAGAGCCCCGCCCCCCAGCTCCTGCGCGAGTGGCTCGAAGCCGCGAACATGGTGCGCTGAATGACACTCGACATTTGGATCCTCGCGACCCCACGCACCATCACCACGCTCATGGATCTGTGGGAGCGCGGCGCGCTCCGCCCATGCGACACCCTAGGCGCCTGCGCGCTCGTCGCTCTCCAGCGCGGCGTTGAGATGGCCGAGTTCGCGTGGGACACCCCACGCGCGCTCGTTGGCCTCGAACCCGTGATCTCGGACGCATCGGGCGCAAAGCCCACCTACGCGACCCCCCTCTCCGAGTACCTGCGCGGCGTACACTCCGCGCGCGAGGCGCCCGAGGCGCCCGAGGCGCCCGAGGACGGCGTTGACCTGTTCCTCGCGCTCCCCGCCCCCCTCGCGCTCCGCGTGGACAACGCCCGCGTCACATCCGCCCTCGCGCACCTCGTGCCCCGTGTCCCCCCTCGCGCTTGGTACGCGGGGGCGCTCGTCGCCGCCGGCGCGCGCTCCCTCGCACGCGAGCACGCAGGACTGCCCCCCGTGGTCACCGACCTGTTCTGTCCCGAGGAGGAGGACGCGTGAGCGACTACGACTACGACAACGACGCGCGCCATCAAGAGGCGCTCGACCGGATCACCGCGCGCCTCCTCAAGGACCGCGTGGCGCGCCGGCGCAGCGCCTCGCACGCGCACAACACACGGAAGGGCATGGGGCACGCCCCCGAGGGCGCCGCGAACCCCCCCACGCCCATGGACGCGCTCGCGGACTCCTACCTGCGCACCGCGGCGCTCGCCCGCGTGTTCCGTGACGAGGACGCGGGCGAGAGCGAGAGCGAGGACTACGAGCCGCTAGTCGAGCACACGCTGACAGGTACGAGGCGCGTGCACACCGACGCGATCAAGGGCGCCGCGCTCGCCCTCCACGCACAGGGCGTCAGCTACGCGGAGATCGCGCGCCGCGTCCACGCCGACCCAGGCCGCGTGCGCAAGTGGTGCACGCAGGCGCCCGAGGAGCCCGCGCCGCCGGCACCCGAGGAGCCTGCACCCGTGGAGCCCGAGCCGCCTGCACCCCCTGCACCCGAGGAGCCCGCGCAAGTCCCCGAGCAAGCCCCCGCGCAAGCCCCCGCGCAAGTCGCCGCGCCCCCTCGTCGCAGGTACGAGGAGGCGAGCCCCGAGACGCGCGCACACGCAGTCGCCCTCCACGCACAGGGCATCCGCTACGCCGAGATCGCGCGCATCCTCGGCACAGATCAAGCGAATGTCCGCAACTGGTGCCTGCGCGCCTCCTCCCCCCCTCGCCCCCCCAAGACCCGCAAACACGAGGACAACGGACCCGTGCCACGCAACACACCCCACCCCCCCGAGACCCGCGCACAAGCCATCGAGCTGCGCAAGCAGGGTCTCTCCCTCGCGGCCATCGCCAAGGCCACAGGCGTCGCCACAGGCACCCTGCACGACTGGTGCAAGACCGCCGGGCTCCCGCGCTTTGTGGTGGGCATCACGCCGCCCCCCGCGCCGCAGGTGCCCGAGCCCGAGACGCCCGCGCAGGTGCCCGAGCCCGCGCCGCAGGTGCCCGCGCCCGCGCCCCAACAGCTCCAAGAGATCGTGGCGCGCCTCCAAGCCCTCGAGGCCGAGCGCGCACAGCTCCTCACACGGCTCCTCGCGCTCCGCGCGCACCTCGCCGCACAGCTCGCCCAAGTGGACGCAGCCCTCGTGCTCTGAGCCTGCACGCCGCAGGGCGCCCGCGTGTTGAGCACGCACAAGGAGCCCGCACCATGCAGCAAGACCTCCCACGCGCCCAAGTGCCCGGCGGCGGCGCCGTCACCCTCGTCTCCACATGGGGCGGGGACCTCGACGCCGTCCACACCGCGCGCTGCTCGTTCGCGCGCTACGCGCTGAGCACCGACTCCACGCCCACGCACCTCAACGAGCGCGACTCCAAGCTGCTCGCGTACCTGTGGCGCGAGGGGCACACGTCCCCCTTTCGCCACTCGGGGCTCAAGTTCCTCGTCACCTGCCCCCTGTTTGTCCTCCGCCAATGGCAAAAGCACCAAGTGGGGTGCGCCTGGAACGAAGCGAGCGGGCGATACATCCCCCTCGGGCACGCCGCGCACGACCCCACTGGAGGGTGGCGCCAAGCCCCCGAGGGCTCCGTGAAGCAAGGGAGCGGCGCAACCCTCGCCCCGCCCACACAGGCCGCCGCGCAGAAGGTGTACGAGGACGCGCTCACACACGCCCAACACGCCTACCACGCGCTCGTCTCCCTCGGCGTCGCCCGCGAACAAGCGCGCATGGTCCTCCCGCTCTCCACACTCACGCAGTCCGTGTGGACCTGCTCCCTCCAGGCACTCGTCCACTTCCTCCAGCTCCGCCTCGACACGCACGCCCAAGCCGAGACCCGCGACTACGCCCACGCAGTCCTCCACCTCACCTGGCACCACGCCCCACAGTTCCGCGCCTCCCTGCGCGCGACACTCGACCCCAAGCACCTCGCTGACCTCGCAGACTAGGACCCCATGTGGATCATCCCCGAGAACTTACACACGTTAGCCTCTGTGCAGGATACGGCGGCTTGGATCTCGGACTTAGACGAGCTATCGGCGCTGTGCGAACAGTCGCTTTTAGCGAGATCGAGCACTACGCCTGCGCGAACTTGGTCACGAAGATTGAGGCTGGACTGCTTGACCGCGCGCCTATCTGGACGGACCTTAAAACCTTCCCGTGGCGCGCGTTTCGTGGACGAGTGGACATCCTCTCTGGGGGCTTCCCTTGCCAGCCATTTAGCACCGCCGGACAACGCGCAGGAGACAGCGACCCCCGGCACCTATGGCCCCACATCACCCGCGGCGTCAGAGAGCTGGGACGACCTGCCCTTGTTTTCTTTGAAAATGTGGACGGAATCATCAGCTCCAAGCTCGCAGGCACCGAGTGGTCAGACCCCACAGGGACACCTGTCTTGCTCCATGTCCTCCGCGAGCTGGAACGCATGGGTTACCGAGCAACGGCAGGAGTATTCAGCGCGGGCGAAATCGGCGCCCCGCACCAACGAAGGCGCGTGTTCGTACTTGGCGTACGAGATGACCTCGACCTCGCCGCGCGCCGTCTTGTTTCAGAGCTGCTGGAGCGCACAGGGCGTGATATGGGCGACCTCGCAGCGTGGCCCGCTGGACGAGGAGCCGCGCAACACGCCTGGGAGCCCCCACGAGTCACAGGGCGCGGCGCGATGGGCGACACCCTCGCAGCGCGACGGACTCCGAATAGGCGAGACAACAGGGGCGTGGAGGGCGAGAGCAGAGCGGAAGAAAACAGAGGGGGTCAACCTGCACCGCCCCCTCAGCATGGAGGTGATCCTAGACGCGGAGACGCAGACCCCGCCCCCCACGGGGCAGCTGAATCCGCGCTGGGTGGAGACGCTGATGGGGCTCCCCGTGGGCTGGACTATGGCGACTTGTGCAGCGCCGTGGACCGTCGTACGGATGAGTTGCGCCTACTTGGAAACGGAGTCGTCCCAGCCACAGCAGAGCGAGCCTTCCGCGTCCTCTGGGGGCGCGTGGCCCACCCCACAAGCCCGCGACCACAAGGGCTCTAGCGGGCGCAGCAACGCGGGCGAGGAGCTAGACCTGCCCGCCGCAGTGCAACGCGCAACGCACCCGCGTGTTCCCCCCTCAGACCCCGCAGACTAGGACCCCACATGCCCGTCTCCCTCCCCGCCAAGTCCCTCGCCGCCGCCGCCGCCGCCGCCGCCAAGTACACCGCCTCCACCAGCCTCGCGCCCACGCTCGCCTGCGCCCTCCTCGAGGTCACGCCGGGGCGCGTGCGCGTGAGCGCGAGCGACACCGTGTACGCGCTCCGCACGTCCGTGCCCTGTGAGTCCACGGAGGCGTGGACCACCTGCGTGGACGCCAAGCGCCTCGCCGCCGCCCTCAAGGTCCTCTCGGGCGAGGTCTCCCTCTCCCTCTCGGGGCGCGAACTCGTGCTGCGCGCAGGCAAGTCCCGCGTCACGCTCACCGCGCTCGACCCCGCCGAGTACCCCGAGCTGCCCAGCTGCGAGGGCGCCGCGCAGGACGTGGACGCGCCCACGCTCTCACGCGCCCTCGCCGCCGTCACCCCCGCCGCGAGTGACGACGCCACCCGCGTCAACCTCGTCACCGTCCACCTCGAGCGCGAGGACGGCAAGCTCCTCTGCGTGGCCACGGACGGGCACCGGCTCCACCTGGCGCGCACCTCGCTGGAGTGGCCCCACCCCCCCGTGCTCCTGGGCGTGGACGGCGCGCGCCACTTCCTCGCGGCCCTCAAGGGCGCCGCCTCGGCGCAGCTCGCCCTCTCGGGCTCCTCGTGCCTGCTACAAGTGGGCGACACCGAGGTCCACGCGCGCCTAAGCGCGGAGAAGTTCCCGCCGTGGCGCGCAGTCGTCCCGCAGGGCGAGATCGTGAGCACCTTGACCCTCTCCCCCGCACCCCTCGTGGACGCGCTCAAGCGCGCGCGCCTCGGCGCAGGGGACGACACACACCCCGCCGCCGTGTTCTCCGCGGAGCGCGAGGGCGGCACCGAGCTGACCGTGCGCGCCAGCGCCGAAAGCGCGAGCACCGAGGACGCCGTCCCCGCACACGTGGACGGGCTCCTCCCCCCCACGGGGCTCGCCCTCTCGTACCTGGCGGACGCCCTGGAGGCTGTGGGCGCGCTCTCCGTGCGCCTCGTGTCGCGCGGAGAGCGCGCACCCGTAGTCCTCGAGCCCGAGGGGCACGACCCGCAGGTGCGCGTCACCTGCGTCGTCATGCCGCGCAGGATCTAGGACTAGGGCACGAGCGCCCCCGCCACTGCGCGCCACCCCGACAAGATCACCTCCGACGCGCGGAGGTACTCTTGCACATGCTCGCGCCGCCACTCCCACTCCCCCTCACAGGCTGCGAGGGCGGCGGTCTCACCCTCCACGCGCCGCACGTACTCCGCGGCCTTGGCGTCCGCCCACCAACGCGCCCACTCCACGCGCCACCCGCGCAGCTCGCGCAGCTGCGCCGCGCGCCCAAAGTGCACATGGTCGCGCAGTGCGCGCGCCACGTCACTCGCCTCGTGCTCCCACGGGAGCCCGGGGTGCTCGGACGCGCGCGGCAAGCGCACCACGGTGCGCGAGTCGCCCACGTACACCCCGCCCTCGTACACGGGCGTGGGCGCGCGCTGCTCCTCGTTCGCCCGAGACAGCAACGTGGCGGCGTGGGCGCGCGCGCCCTCCGCCCACAGCAGCAGGAACAAGTCCAAAAGCGCCACGTGAGACTGCGTGCGCGACGGGTCCATGAGGCCCTCGCACACGTCCTCGGGCAACTCACGCGCCTTGCGCGCACGGACGTGCCAGCTCTCGGCGCCCTCAAGGTGCCCCTCGTGGTACACCGGCGCGGTGACGCGCATCTCTGCGCCGCTCCTCAAGGTCGTCCACACATGGCGCGCAACGCGCGCGCTCTCAGAGTCTCGCTCAGCCAGCTCCACGAGCTTGGCTCGCTGGTCGCGGCACAACAGCATATAGCCTCCACGGTCAAAAGGGTCGCCCCCATAACACGCACCGCGGGCGCTTGCGGTCATGTGAAACAGATAAAATAAATCTAAGGCGCGCTAAGTGCGCAGAAACACAAGGCGACAAAATAAAAGTGACAAGTGAGCTAAATAATACTTGACGCTAGGGGCGCCGCCCGTTAAGGTCTAGGTCACCGGGGCACACGACACACGCCCCACCCACACAGAGCGCGCCCCCCCTTGGCGCCACGGAGACCGAGACCATGACCCGCGACACCCGCACCCTCACCACCAAGCACTTCCCCATCGAGGCGCGCCTCGTGCGCACCCTGCTCAACAAGCACGCGGCGGACCTCCTCCCCTCGTTCACCTTGGAGCAGCCGAGCGAGCGCCACAAGCTCACCGTGACTGGCCCCGCGTGGGCGTTCTCCCTGTTCGCCCACGCCCTGCGCACCCAGGCCGAGTGCAACAAGACCGTGTGGCCTGGCGCCGCCAAGTGCGACGCGGAGCTGGCGGACAAGCTCGACGCTGCGGTGCCCGTCAAGCCCGCGAAGCTCGCCCCCGTCACCACCGCCCCCGCCCCCGTCACCACGGAGCCCGCCGCCCCCGCCCCCGTCACCGAGGCGCCCGCCGCCCCCGCCCCCCTCGCCCCCGTGGAGCTGGGCACCTCGCCCGCCGGCGTGGAGTGGGTCGTGTACCCCAAGTCCACCGAGACCGCCGACCAGTTCCACGCCCGCGTGCAGGTGGGCCGCGAGCGCCTCGCCGCGCTCCACGCGAAGCAGGCGCCCGCGTCCCTCGCCCCCGTCACCGTGGGGCGGTGGAACGAGCTGACCCTGTACCCCCGCGCAGGCGAGTCCGCAGCCGTGTTTCACGCCCGCGTGGAGCAGGAGCACGCCCGCCTGCTGGGCGCCACGCCCGCCAAGGAGCCCACCCTGCACCGTGACGCGCTCGCGCACCTGCAGGGGCTCGACGAGGTCACCTACGACTACCTCGTGGACGCCTACGCGGAGGCGGTGGACCGCGAGCTGAGCCGCACGCCCGCGCACGAGTGGACCGAGGAGCGCGCGGAGGAGTGCCTCGACTGCTCAGCCCTCGAGGACCAAGACTGGTGCCCCCCGCGCACCTGTGACACCTGGCAGGATGTGTACGAGCTGATCCGCGAGGCGTACGAGCGCGCCGCCGAGTAGCCCCGCCCCCGCGCACCACGCGCACCACGCCCGCGCCCCTAGCGCGCCCCTTGAGCCTCGCCCCGCGTCACCGCGTGGCGGGGCTCTCGCGTTCTAGCGCCTCGCGCTCTAGTCGCACGAAGATCAGCGACCACATGTGCGCGCGCTCCACAGCCTCCGCGCACGCCTCCTCGCCCCCACGCACCGCCGCGAGCACGGGACCGAGCGCGAAGCGCACGCGATAGGCGCGCTCAAGGCCCGCGAGCCGGTGCAGGTGCGTGGCGCAGTCCACTAACTGCGCAGGGGGCGCGCCCCTCAGCGCCAAGCCCCGCGCCGCCTCGCCCCACTCCTGCCCGCACTGCGCCCGCGCGCTCAAGGTGCGCGCCACCTGCGCGAGCTGGTAGACGGGCGAGGCGGCGCGGGGGGACGCGCACACGCGCCAGGTCAGCGAGCCGCGCTCGGGGCAGTGGCGCGCGGCCTCCATGCCGCCGACCAGGCGCCTCACTCCTCGGGCTCCTCGGGCTCCGTGGGCTCCACATCCAGCACGAGCGGCGGCGCAGGGAGCGCGTGACCTCGTGCCCCCGCGGTCTGCGCCCGCGCCAGCCACTCACCCATCTGCGCGAGGGCGCCGTCATCCAGACCCAAGCGCGCCGCGGTCTCCGAGATGCTCGCATCTAGGGACAGTGTGACCTGCGTGGTGGTGGTCGTGGTCTGCGTGCGCACGCGCTGCGTGGGGGCGTGGTACTCGCGCCCCCCGCGCCGCTCCAGCATCCACGCCGCCGTGCTCGCGCCCTTGCCCCCTAGCTCCGCGAGCCCTTGCCACCGCTCACGGCAGAGCGCCTGCGCGCGTGTGGCCGAGTAGCCCACCGCCCACCTCCACGTGCCCTCCTGCCCGTGCCTGTAGTCCTTTTGACAGTCGTGCAGGTAGCCGCGCGACAGCCCCGCGAGCACCGCCGCGTCCACCAGCGTGGCGCCGCGCACGAGCCGTTCACACGCCGCGAGCACCCGCGCGAGGTCCCCCGCGCGCGGCTCCTGTATCCCGGCGAACTGACCCACGTCCACGGGGGCGGCGTCGATCCGCGCCTCGAGGGCCGCGCGCGCCTCCTCCCGCGCCTCACGCGCCGCCCGGCGCGGGCTCCTGCGCTCGCTCCCGTCCCCCAGGTCGTCGTCGTGCATCGTGCCTCCTCGGCGGCAGTCTAGCGCGCACCGCGCCGCGCTGTCACGCGCCCGCGTGTTCCGTGGCGCGCGCCCCCACAACACGCGGGAGCCCGGCGCCGCGCACGCGGGGCGAGGGGCGCGGGGAGCGGCTCGCTGGATTAAAAAAACTTTTGAAAGCTAAGGTTCGAGAACCGCGCATTACTGCACCTTAGCCTCTCTGATTTTTTAATAAAGAGCCACGCGCCCTAAGTGCTTGAAAACTCTATTTTCTTTGTTTGCTAAGTCCCCGCGCCGCCGCCCCGCCGCCCCACGTCCCCGCTCAGCGTTTTCATGGGCGCCGCGCCACCTCGCCGCCGCGTGGACCCCCGCGCAGGTGGCGCGGTAGTACCTGGCGCCCGCGCACCGGCGCCGCGCACAGCCCGGGCGCGTGTGCAGGGTGCGCGTAGTTCGTGGGGCGCCAGCTGCGCGGGGCGCGCTGCGTGGAAAATACCCCACTTGAGCTAAGTACGCATAATACAAGGGAAAGCCGCGCAAAGTGGAGTAAAGTGAAGTATTCTGCGCCCCGTGCCAATGTGGGGAGTGTTGTGTTGTGTTCGTGTTCGTGTTGTGTTGTGTTCGTGTTCGTGTTCGTGTTCGTGTTCGTGGCGCTCTAGGACTTCTAAAATACTCCACTTTACTCCACTTGTTCCCGATTTGCTGTGTATAATCAAGCACTTGGCACAAGTGGAGTAAAAGTGGAGTAAAGTGGGGTGAAGTGGAGTAAAGTGGGGTGAAGTGGAGTAAGGTGGAGATGCCCGAGCCCGCTCACACGCCCCGCACGCCACCCAGCGCACGAGCCCCCCGCCCCGAGTAGCGCGTCCACGAGCCACAAGCGCCCCCACGGCCCCCTAGTGTCTCGCCTGCGCGCTACCGCTCACGGGGGACGCGCCACGGGCTACACGCGCCACGGGCTACACGCCCGCCGGTGACCGCGCCACAGCTCAC
>Ga0194129_10005315_pt1 | contig 16492 bp, 16 predicted proteins | sample TA2KigCa35mmetaG_FD_150862 | JGI IMG/M metagenome (GOLD analysis project Ga0194129, IMG submission 150862) | Freshwater microbial communities from Lake Tanganyika, Tanzania - TA2015038 Kigoma Deep Cast 35m | ecosystem: Environmental > Aquatic > Freshwater > Lake | place: Tanzania: Lake... | reverse complement strand
GGCAATACAAGACCCTGGGATATAATAAACCCTCAAGCAGAAAAGGTTGACAAAGAGGTTGCAGAAAAAAGGCTAGACATTTGTTTAGCGTGTCCTGAGTTTTTTAAAGCAACACATCAATGCAAAAAGTGTGGGTGTATAATGAGTCTTAAGGTAAAACTTAAAGATGCCGAGTGCCCGATAGGAAAATGGGGCAAGGTTAATGAATAGTAAAATATTTGTCTGTACTTCAGCTTATAATGATACTGATTTGTTGTTATCATTAGAAACCGCTTTTTCAAATGCCAATAGCCCAGACAATGTATATTTTGGAATTGCTATGCAGTATCCAGATTTACCAAAACCAGATCTATCTAACTATAAAAATGTAAAAACAATAGATATTCTTGAGCCTTACCCCATTGGAACAAGTCCCAGCAGGGCGGTAGCAGCTAGACTTTTAGGGGATGAAAGTTACTTTTTGTCTATTGATGCACACACTATATTTAAAAAAGACTGGGATAAAAATTTATTAGAATATTTTCATGAACTTAAACAGCATTACAATAAGCCAATAATCAGCACGTATAGCCCATATTGGTATAGAGACAAAAATGGTTTTATATTTAATCAAAATCAAAACGAGTCCTTTGAAGAAGAAATGCCGCAATTTACATTAAAGTTTAAAACGGAAGATGAAATATTTCCAGATAATTATGTCATGCCAACCCCATCTTGGGATAAAAAAGTTGAATCTAAATATGAAGAACATTATCTAATTGGGGCACATCTATTGTTTACAGAGTCATCGTATTTACAAGAAGTACCATTTGATCCGCACATAAGTTATCACGAAGAAAACACAACTGCTATGAGGGCCTGGACTAGAGGATATAGAATTTTTGCAATAGATAAAGACATTTTGTGGACAAGAGAAATGTTTCATGGGGTATCTGATAAAGAGTCTTGGAGAAAAAAAGTAGAAAGAAAAAATAACGAAGGGTTAAGTTATTTAGACAAGATATCTTTAGGAGCACTTAGGTGTAAAAATATTCTTTTGGGCAAAGAATTGGGATTATATGGATCGCCATCTATAGACTTACTAAAGGATTATGAAAAAGCTGCAGGAATAGACCATATTGCCATATACAAAAAAATATATGATCGTGTAGAATCAAATATAAACAAAATGACACCAGCAAAAGCCATGTATGACCTCGATAAGGAAAGATATGCCAAAGCTTAGTTTTGTAACTTTATCTGATAACGATAATTATCCTGTTCCAGCAATAAAAATGTTGCCAGAATGGTATAGGTCTACAAAGAAATATTTTGAGGATGGCGAGAGCACATATAAAAATTGTATGCCATTTTTTGAGGGCATGTATTCTGGATACGTAATGCTTACCCCATGTGATATAGAATTTTATATTGAAAATGAAATACCAAAAGTTAGGATAGAAGAAGAATACAATTTTTTTGTAAAATCTCGACCACCAATGTCAGACTTTCAGACCCCTTTTGGATACTATAGTCATCACTTTGCTTGGAAACCACAATGGGGTGTAGAGTCTCCTTCTGGATATAATATTTTGTACACTACACCATTTAATGGATATGATGTTCCATTTTTAAATACTATGGGAATTATAAATAATGACAAAACATCTCATCCAGGAAGCATTCCTTTCTTCTTAAGAAAAAATTTTATTGGAATAATAAAAGCTGGAACCCCATTTCTTCAAGTTATCCCAATTAAAAGAGAAAATTGGAACTCTGACAATAAAGTTTTAGATCAAGAAAACATAGAACATTTTAAGCCAGGAACTCCAAGAATACAAGACCATTATAGGAATGTTTTATGGGAGAGGACTAAATATGAATAAGATTAAGTTTTATGCATGGGATGATACAGCAGCAAAATTGACTTTTCCCCCCGTTCCTGCAATTAAAAATATTCCAGAGTATTGGAGAAAGAGTGAAAGATTTATCGGTTCAAAAGAACTAAAAATACTTGATAAAGGTATGCCAAATTTAGGATTAAAACACTGCATGCCTTTTTTGGACGCTACAACTTCAGGATATCATTATATACTTCATTGCGATATAGAGGTTAAATGTATCAATGGCTTTCCTAGTATTTCTTATGATTCTATTTTAACTCCAGCTTATCCAAGATCAAAAGATAATATTCCAACACCTATAGGTTGTTATGACCAAGGATTTTTTTGGCAAATGTGGTGGGGGACAAGTCTTCCAGATGGATGGTCTGCATTAGTAACTAGCCCTTTAAATAGACCAGATCTCCCATTTGTTGTAAATAGTGGAATAGTGGACTACGATAAATATGTTGCCCCTGGAAATATTTCTTTTCATATTAAAAAAGACTTTGAAGGAGTCATTAAGGCTGAAACTCCAATCTTTCAGATAATACCTGTTTATAGAGAAGCATGGGAGATGGAGATAGATCAGTCTTTGAGGGAAGTGGGGCATGGTAATTTTAATAAGAAAGTAGAGCAGGTTTATGGATATTACAAAAAACACTTAAGACAAGACAAGCCGTACTCTTAGTAAATATTGGGGTATAATTGGGTTAGGAGCGTATAGCAAATGGCAACAACTTTTCCAGTTAGTTTGGATGAATTGATTAATCCTCAAGCATCCGACTCAGTTGAATCACCGTCGCATTCAGAACAACATGCCGACGCTAATGACGCTATTGAAGCACTTCAAGAAAAAGTTGGTGTAGATAATTCTACTGATGTAAACTCACTTGATTATAAAATCAGACAAGTTGACCCAGATAATTTTGACCCAGCAGGATCTGCTGCTGCAGCACAAACAGCGGCAAATCTTTATACAGACACCGCAGTTACTTCTTTGGGTAACTCTATAGGTGATCCAGTAACAGGATATGTTCGTGTTTCAGAAGTTGGACAAGTAGATGGCGTAGCATCGCTTGGCCCAGATGGGAAAGTTCCATCTACCGAATTAGATATAGATCCAACAATTCAGGCAGTAGCTTCTGCTATGATAACAGGCGGAACACATACAAATCTTTCAGTAAGTTATGATAGCGTAAATAAAGTTTTAAACTTTACCGCTCAAGGCGGCAGCGGCGGAGGAGCAAACGTAAGTATTTCTGCAAATCCCCCAGCATCACCAAATTCTGGAGATTTATGGTTAGATTCAGACACTGCAGTTCTTTATGCTTATGATGGAGCATTTTGGGTAGAAATTTCTGGTTCTGGTGGAGGCGGCAGCGGTTCAGGAGGATTTATTCTTTCAGATACAGCACCTACTTCCCCAACGGAAGGAGACGCTTGGTTTGATACATTAGACGGAAAGCTATATGTTTATTATGATTCATACTGGATTGAAGCAATTGCAACAGGCGCTACAGGTCCAACAGGACCAATGTTCTTGGATTATCAAGGAAACTGGAATTCTAGTGTAGGATATGTTAATAATGAAGGCGTAACTTATATTGGAAGTCTATGGAGATTAAATGCTGCTAATAGCCCAGCAGGTACTCCTCCTTCCACCCCAAATTGGCAACTTGTTGTTCAAAAGGGAGAGAAAGGTAATACTGGAGAACTAGCGGTTGGAACAGTTACAACTACAACTTATGGAAATCCAGCCACAGTAACAAATGTAGGAACAGCAACAGATGCAATATTTAATTTTACCTTACCTTCTGGTCCAAGATCAACAATTGCTATAGGCGATGTTGCTAGTGTAGATTTTGGAACTCCACCAACAGTTACAAACGTTGGTACAACAAGTGACGCTATATTTGATTTTGAATTAACTACTGGACGAGCATCTACTATTGCCGTAGGAACGGTAACAACAGCAGATCATGCAGAACAGGCAACCGTAACAAATGTAGGTACAACATCAGATGCTATATTTAATTTTTCAATACCCCAAGGGGTTCCTGGAGAATTTAATGTATCTGCAACAGCCCCAGCCAATCCAGTAGAAGGAAACGTTTGGTATAACTCTACAAATGGCAGGGCATATGTTTATTACGATAATTATTGGGTAGAATACGCAACAGGTCCAGTAGGAGCAACGGGCCCTATGTTTTTGGACTATCAAGGACTTTGGAATTCTTTAGAGGACGAATATGTTAGATATGATGGCGTAACCTATAACGGAAGCTTATGGATTTTAAATTCAGCAACAAGTAACGCTGGAGAAATTCCATCTACGCCAAACTGGACATTAGTTGTTCAAAAAGGAGATAAGGGAGATGCCGCCGCAACAGTTAATGTTGGCACCACTATAACTCTTGCTCCTGGCAATCCTGCTTCTGTAACCAATTCTGGAAATACATCAGACGCAGTATTTAATTTCTCAATACCTTCTGGACCCGCCGCTACCATAACGGTAGGAACTGTAGAAGATGTAATTTATGGAAATCCACCTACCGTAACTAACTCTGGGGATACTTCAGAAGCAGTTTTTGATTTTGAGATTCCTGCAGGACGTGCAGCAACAGTTTCAGTAGGAACAGTAACCACTGTAGTGGATGGAAATGATGCGGAAGTTATAAACAGCGGAAATACTAGCGATGCCGTATTTGATTTTATAATTCCAGCAGGTCCAAGATCTACCATTACAATTGGAGATGTTACGGATGTTGATTTTGGAAATCCGCCAACAGTAACAAATGTTGGAACTACTAGCGATGCAATATTTGATTTTGAATTAACTACTGGAAGAGCTTCAACTATTGCTGTAGGAACAGTAACAACTGGATCTTATTCTTCACAAGCATCGGTAACAAACGTCGGAACTACTAGCGACGCTACATTTAATTTTTCAATACCACAAGGTATTCCTGGAGATTTTCAGCCTGGAGAAACTCCTCCAGCAAATCCATTAGCGGGACATGTTTGGTATAACACAAATACTGGAAGAGCGTATGTTTATCATGATTCTTTCTGGGTAGAATTCTCACCAGGTTTTGTTGGCCCTGCAGGTTCTGATGGACAATCTTGGATTCCAGTAGAGGTATCTTCCAACATCACGCTGTCTCCATCAAATAGATATTTTGTAAATACATCAGCTGCTAGAACATTAACTCTTCCAGCGTCCCCTACGCTAAACGATGAAATTCAGATATTAGATGCTTCTGGAAACGCTTCGACGTATAATATAACAGTGGCCCGTAATGGTAAATTGATTAACGGAAATGCAGGAAATTTGATTATTGATAACAATGGTGGCTGGTATACACTACTTTATACTGGCAACACCTATGGATGGAAGGTTGGATAATGCCAGATATTAGAACTTCTTCATTAGGCGAAATTCCTAAAGGTAATACTGCCAATAGATCTATTGTATTCCCATCTCCACAAACTGGAGACGTTTATTATAATGGTGAAGTAGAAGCATTAGAAATTTATAATGGTACAACTTGGAAAGTATCAAAAACTGAAGGATTTCCACCTGATGCACCAACAATTTCTAGCGTAACAGACTCATCGGCATCTCTTGCTTATTCTTTAACGGCTGGAACTCTAGATGTTGTTTTTGTTCCAGCAGCAACTGGTGGCACACCAATTCAATACAATGCATACACCACAACAGGTGGACATAACGGTTTTGCAACAATAGGAACTACTGTAACAATCACAGGATTAACACCAGGTACTGCTTACAACGTGTATGGTAATGCTCAAAATGGTAGTGGAACTTCAACTAATACAGCCAATGCTGGACCAGTAACTCCGACAACACTTCCACAAGTTCCAGCTATTGGTACTGCAACAGCATCAGCTTCTACCAATGAAATAACAGTAACTTGGACTAATGGAAATAATGGTGGTAAAAATCTTTCATCTATTACAATTACACCATTTCTTAATGGAACAACTGCTGAAACTGCTCGTACAGCAGCAACTACAAGTTCTACATCATATACATTTACAGACGGTCAATTAACTTCTGGTGCTTCTTATACATTTAAGGTAAAAGCAACTAACGCTAATGGAACTTCTGCCGACTCTACTGCTACAAATAGTGCAACTATGCCTAATTACGTAATTATTGATTATCTTGTTGTTGCAGGAGGCGCAGGGGGCGGTTCTGGTGGCGGAGGCGGAGGTGGAGCGGGCGGATTACGTTCAACTGTTACCGCAACTGGCGGAAGCGGTTCTTTAGAATCTGCTTTAGCAATTATGAAAGGAACAAATTACACAGTAACAGTTGGCCCTGGTGGCGCTGGTGGCGCTGGTGGTGGTTACAACAAAGGCGTAAATGGTGGTGATAGCGTTTTTTCTACTATTACATCAACTGGCGGGGGCGGTGGAGGTTCTTATGGTGGAAACAATCCTGGGCAAAATGGTGGCTCAGGTGGTGGCGGTGTAGGTGGTGGTTCTGCAAACACGGCTGGTGGAACAGGAACACCAAACCAAGGTTTTCGTGGTGGTAATGCTACTATCAACCAAAAATATGCTGGCTCAGGTGGTGGCGGGGCTGCAGAGCAAGGTGCTGATGGCAGTAACCAACCAACCAATGGCGGTGCTGGCGTTGCTGTAAGCATTACAGGTTCTTCTGTTACCTACGCAGGTGGTGGCGGGTCTGGTTCTCAAGGCGGATACAACGTAGCTCCGACTACTGGAGTAGGCTCTGGTGGCTCAGGTGGTGGTGGTAATGGTTCTTCCAATGGTACTGGTTCTGCAGGCACGATTAATTTGGGCGGCGGCGGCGGTGGTGGCGGTTATGGTGGTGGAGGAAGTACTGGAGAACCAGGCGGCGCTGGTGGTTCAGGCGTTGTCATTTTACGCTGGTTAACATCTCAAGGAAGTATTACAGTTGGTGCAGGATTAACTGCTGACTCAACTGGAACAGATGGTTCTTATTCATACAAACGATTTACTGTTGGCAGTGGAAATGTGAGTTGGTCATAATGGCACATTATGCGTTAATAAATAAAGACAACATAGTAGTTAATGTAATTACTGGCATTGAAGAAAACATAATTCAAACTGACTTAGATGGTACGCAGGTTGGTGGTTCAGCTGAGGCGTGGGAACAATTTTATGCCTCTCTTCCTTGGTTTGAAGGATTGACTTGTAAACGTACTTCTTATAATGGAAATATTCGTGCAAATTACGCAGGTATTGGATTTAAATACGACCAAGACTTTGATGTGTTTATTGCACCTAAACCATACCCATCCTGGAAACTAGACTATACAACATATTCATGGAAAGCTCCAATTGATAAGCCAGAAGATGTTGAAGGATTTATTTGGAAATGGTCAGAATATAATTTAGAGTGGATTCAGGTTGCAATAAATGGTCAAGATTAAAGATATTATAGGGGGGGGAGGGGTATATTTATTAATAATATGATGGTATACTATAGGGTATGACACCACCAATTGATTTCCCTTCTGGCCCAGTCGTGGGCCAGCAATATACCGCAGAAGAGCGTACTTGGTCCTGGTCTGGAACTACATGGGATTCTGTCGCAGGCGCTGGCGGCGGAGGAGCAGTCCAAGATATAGGTGTCTTCTATGGTTTGAAAACTAGCGAAAATCTTGGTAGACTTTATGTACAGGTAGTAGATGATGGCTCCAAAGTTATACTTCCACAAAGCAGTATAAATTCGAACGGCATTCGTGTTCGTAAAAATGACGAATATAAAGAGTGGGTATTCACGTCAATTCCTTTAGAATTTTCGTGGGATGAAGAAAACCCAACACACTTATTAGTAGAGGTAGGATAAGCATATGGCAACACAACTGATTGATTTAGGTAACATTCGTTTCATCTGGAAAGGCAATTGGGTTCAAGCAAACACATATGAACTCAATGACGTAGTTCGTTATAATAATATTGTTTGGGTTTATATTAATCAAATCCCAACGGCCAATACTTTAGTTACAAACACAACATATTGGTCACGTATGGTTGAAGGATCTGAAATTCCTCCTACTGAAGGAAATGCTGGTAAAGTTCTTAAGACTGACGGCACACTATCATTTTGGTCTGACTCATTTGATACATTCTTAATCGGAGAAGACATTACAGATTTTATTGATGCGGCGGACCTAACAGATGTTGCACTTGGTATTCAAGGATCCTCTACATCCTTTGTACAAACAGCATTAGTTAATACAGGTACAGGCACAGGTTCATCCGCCGACTTTATCGCATATGCAGCAAACGGAACAAACGAATCTGGCTGGATCGATATGGGTATTACAAACCAAACATTTGATGATCCAACATTTTCCCTAACAGGTCCTGGCGATGGATACATCTTCATGTCTGGTGCAATTCTAGGAACATCTGTTGTTTCTCAATATAGCGTTGCAGGTTCTAACTTAAACATTATTACAGCAACTCCACATCAAATGATTGCAGGAGTTATATTTGACCTTATTCTTCCAGTAGCACCGACTCTTGAAGGTCGATATACTACAGTATCTGCTCCAACTAGTACGCAGATTGTAGTCACTGTTCCTGCAGGATATACAGGTGGAAATGTTGCTCTTACAAGCGTTATTAACTCTCAAATTAATAAGTTTACTGGAGACGGAAATTTAGTCCTTGCTACTGACTCAACAGGTCTTAAAAATGACATTGTTATTGCTTCGGGCGGATTGACAAGCGGTAACGAACAAATGATCTTTACTCCAGATGAGGGTATTGAGATTTATGATGAAATTTTCTTTGGCACAGGAGCAAAAGCATTTAATGCAAATGCCGATCTTACAAATGCCGCAGCCGTATTTGAGCTAAATGGTAATCCATATGCTCAAATAGCAATTCACAACAATTCATCCAACTCTTCTACAGATTATATTGCATATGCAAATAATGGTGTAGATGCTGCTGGTTGGATTGACATGGGTATTACAGGTTCCGCATTTAACCAAGAAACATTTGGTATTACTGGTCCAAATGACGGATACATCTTTATGGAAGCTCCAGCTGGTACAACTGGTGCAGGTAATCTAGTGCTTGCAACTGGCTCAAATGGAACTCAAAATAAGATTATATTCGCCGCAGGTGGATACGAATCTGGTAATGAGCAAATGTCAATTACCCCTGATTTAAACGTACATATTGAAATTGCAACTGCTTCTACATCTCCTACAACTGGAGCGCTAACCGTAGTCGGTGGTGTTGGTATTCAAGGTGATGTTAATATTCAAGGAGATATCGTATTCGGTGGTTCAGGAACAACTCTTGAGACTACAACGCTTACAGTTAATGATCCAATTATTCGTATCGGTACAGCAAATGCTTCAGATGCAATAGATCTTGGAATTGTTGGTCAATATACGTCTGGCGGAGTTAAGTATACAGGTGTAGTTCGTGATGCTTCAGATGGAATAGTAAAATTCTTTAAAGATTCTACAGTTGCCCCAGCTAATGGTGTTGTAAACTTTGGAGCAGCAGGACTTGTTTATTCAGATATTAAGACTGCTGGAATTGAGGCAACTACTCTTAATGCATCTGGTTTAATTACAGCTGGCGGCCTAACAGCATCAGGAGCAGTTTCATTAAGCGGTACAGTAGATATTCAAGAATTACGTGAACAAATTGTAGACGTAACCCTTGCTTCTAACGTAGGAACACTTGATTGGTCGGCAGGAAATATTTATTATATTGCTACCGCCCCAACAGCTAATATGACATTTAATCTTACAAACGCTCCAACTGATTCAGCAAAAGCATTGACAATTAACGTGCTTGTAACACAAGGATCAACTGGATATATTCCAACAACATTCCAGATTGCAGGTACAAACCAATCAATTAGATGGACTGGTGGCGCTGCTCCAATTGGAACAAACGGTGCTAATAAACTGGACATATTTACATTTACGCTTCTTAGAACTTCGGGAGGATCTTGGATAGTTCTAGGTTCATATAACTTAAACTTTTAAAGGAGAATTTAATGCCATTTATAAGTAGCGTCAGAGGAAGTTTTGGAGTCCAAAGCAAGTCAAGACGCAGTATTAATCAAGCAATGTTAGATACCATTACTGGCGGCTCAATAACGACTGCTGGGGGATATAGAATACACACCTATACAAGTACTGGTGCAACTACGTTTAATAATACAACTGGAGGAGCAATTCCAGTTGAAATATTAATGATTGCAGGCGGCGGTGGAGGAGGATCTATTGGCGGCGGTGGGGGTGCTGGTGGATATATATATGGTTCAACGTTAGCAACATCAGGAACTAATAATTTAAACGTAGGTTCTGGTGGTAACTCTTCACCCTCTGGTCATGGATCAACTATTGTTGGAACTCAAGGCGGAAATACAACTGGATTTGGCTTAACCGCAATTGGTGGAGGATTTGGTTGCGGATGGGATAGCTGGAGTGGAAATTCTGGCGCTGGAGGTTCATCTGGCGGAGGAACTGGTCCTACATACTCATCTCCCGCACAACAACCAAATCAACCCGCTGTTGCTGGAATAACTCAAGTAGGTCATAGAGGATCAGATGGCGGAGCCGTTAGTGAAGAAGTCGGACTAACTGGCTCGCCTACCCATCAAGGTGGTGGCGGTGGTGGAGCTGGAGACCGTGGTATTGGTCGTGGTGGAGGATTAGGCTTATATTCTTCAATTACTGGATCTTCTGTAGGTCGTGGCGGAGGTGGCGGTGGTGGAGTTCACACTTCTGCTGCAAATAATCAATGGAGTCCATCATATTCTACAGTTGGCATACCTTTTGGTGGTGGAATCGGTGCTGGACAAAACAATACTACCCCAACTGCTGGTGCTTCAAATACTGGATCTGGCGGCGGTGGAGCTCATCACGGTTCAGATCAGCCAACAGGTGCTGGAGGATCTGGAATTATTGTAATTCGCTATTTAAACAATGCGGCAATAGTGTAATGCCATTTTGGAGAACAACTGAAAATATATTAAAAACTCCATGGCTCGGAGATTATTTTGATGAAAATTGGATGAATTACGATACCGTACAAACCCCCCCAAAAACAAATTGGGATTATAAAAGAGAAATGCAAATAGAAGATGTTAATTTATGGGAAGAAATTGCATTTAATCCGTCAGGAATTGGTGTTTATGCCGCATGGGACCCATATGCAGAATTTTATATGATTACAAATAAAAGAGAATCTATAGAAACCTTTTATGGTCCAGAAGCGGCTAAAAAAGTTTATTATAGGGCAAAAGAACTTGGACAGCCACTAAACGTAAATAAAATTTGGGTAGACGATGAAACTCTATGGCTACATACACCAAATACAGACTTTAACAAAAAAATAATTATTTAATACTCACATCTATTGAAAAGAATAGCAATAAATGCTATACTATTTTTAAGTAGAAAGAAATAAAATGGCAAGTAAATTTGAGTGGGTAGATGCCGTAAAAGGCATCTCAAAAGGATCATATTGGAATAAAGCAAACACTGTAGAATTTTGTGCATTTGCAACAAAGCTATGCATTATTTTTCCAGGACTTTTATTTGGAAAACAATGGTGGTGGTTATATATATTTGCTTTAGTCTCTAGTCTAGCATTAATTTGGTCATCCACAATAAAAACACTTCCAACAATTATTTTGTTTAATATAGGCTGGTCTATATTAGCAACAGTAGCAATATTAAAGTATTGGTTTTAAAAATATTATGCATTAAGCATAATATGTAAGAATAGGAGTAAAAATGCCTCAACATATAAATGGAATATTTCATGGAATGCTACAACCAACAAAAACTGTTGGCGGATGCATAGACATATTTGAAAACGTATGGCCAAATCCAAAAGAAACAATTGAATTGATAGAAAAAGAATGTAATGATCCAGCATCTGGAATTAGATGGAAAAGAGCTGGAATAATTAATGGATCAGTAAATCAAACACATAGAACTAATTATTTAACAGAGATAACAGAAAATGCAAGCATATATGATAATGCAGCTTGTCAAGCAGTACATAATCAAATGTATAGTCTTCTTACATCAACAACAATTCCTTACGCTCAAAAACATGACATAGATCAATTACAGCATGAAGGATATTCAATGCTTAGATATAGTGGTGGTCAAGAGTATAAAGCTCATTTTGATGGAGATACTGTTAGCGGTAGGTCGGTCTCTGCTATCTGCTATTTAAATAATGATTTTGGAGGTGGAGACGTCGAGTTTGTTAACTTTGGAGTTAAAGTTAAACCAGAACCTGGAATGCTTCTTTTATTTCCTTCTAACTACGCTTATAGACATATAGCTCATCCCGTAACTTCTGGAACCAAATACGCTTTAGTAACCTGGATTCACGATAGACCCCTATAATGAAAATTGATAAAATTGCAATTGTTGGCGGAGGCTCTGCGGGATGGATGACAGCTGCTACTCTAGTTAGAGCATTCCCAGATAAAGAAATTGTACTTATAGAGTCTCCAGATGTTCTTACCGTCGGTGTTGGCGAGTCAACTCTTGGCAATATTAGACAATGGTCAAGATGGGTGGGGATAGATGATCAACAAGAGTTATTTTTTAAAGAAACAGATGCTTCTTTAAAATTAAGTATTAAGTTTACCGATTTTTATAAAAAAGACTCTGGAGCATTTCACTACCCATTTGGAACACCAATTAGGTATGATCAGGGCAGGAACCCGTTTTTTGACTGGGAGATAAAAAAGTATTTCTATCCAGATACACCAGTAGAAGATTTTTCTAGATCAATATTTTCTGGATCGGTACTTTTTGAAAATAATAAATTTTCAACAAATGATGACGGACAACTGGATAACTTTGACCCAGAAGTAGATGTTGCTTATCACTTTAATGCGGCAAAATTTGGAGCATGGTTAAAAAATAATTATTGCATTCCAAATGGAGTAAAACATATATCTGCAAGCATTATAAATATCCCAACAAATTCAGACGGAATTGAAAAACTAGTACTAGATAATGGTCAAACAGTTGTTGCTGATTTATATGTAGATTGTACTGGATTCAAAAGTCTTCTTTTAGGCCAAGCACTTCAAGAGCCTTTTATTTCATATGCCGATATGCTTCCTAATAATAGTGCCTGGGCTACACAAATTCAGTACAAAGATAAAGAAAAAGAATTACAAGGATTTACTAACTGTACGGCAATAGAAAATGGTTGGTGCTGGAATATTCCTTTATGGTCAAGACTTGGAACAGGATATGTATTTTCAGATAAGCATGTATCAGCAGAAGAAGCCAAACAAGAATTTAAGAATTATCTTATGTCAGATAAGATGGTTGTTCCAAGAACTCAAGATGAGATCGACGAACTTGAGTTTAAACTAATTAAAATGCGAGTCGGAATTCATGAAAGAACATGGGTAAAAAATACTGTAGCAATTGGTCTTTCTGCTGGATTTATAGAGCCTTTAGAAAGCAATGGTTTATTCAGCGTACATGAGTTTTTATTTAAGTTGTTAGACATATTATATTTAGATGACATTAATCAATTTAACAAAGATATGTACAATGAATCTGTTTATGATCAATTTAATGATTTTGCTAAGTTTGTAACACTACATTATGCTTTGTCTAAAAGGGACGATACCCCCTACTGGAAAGAAATAGCAAATAAAAACTTTAGAGATCCAGTAAACAAAGATCCTGAATCAAAAAATTCTTTAAGGATAGCCACTTTTTATAATATGATTTGGCGATATATGGAGAATTGGGGACACCCATTTGGAATGGGCGGAGTAACGTTTATTGCAGTTGGCCTGAGAGTAAATATGATGAATGAAAGAAGAATACAGCTCATCGAGTTTGCAGAAAAAAGATCATTAAAAAATGAAATAGATAAGGTAAATACTGTATGGGAGTTTAATAAAGCAAAGTGGCAAAAAGCTGCAGATGAATCCCCTACCCTATACGAATACCTTAGAGACACATATTATAAGTAAATTAGGGTATAATTAATCTATGCCTTCAGCTATAGGATTTCCTTCTAATCCCACCGTCAATCAGCAATATGTGGTGGGGACTAAAACATTTAAGTGGGACGGTACAGTTTGGGCAATATTATCTACTGGAACCCCAGGTGGAGGTTTAACTGAAGCACAGGTTATATCCATAACTACCCCCTATATCATCGGCTTATCATAAATAAAGTGCTATAATTAAGTTCTATGGCAACATTTTCTAATCTCAAGAGCAAAGAAATTGGCACTAGCGTTGTAACACTAGGCACTTTCACTGCCGCCACAATTATTACAGGGTGCAATATCGCCAACAGGCTTGGCTCATCTGCGTCTGTATCTTTATATGTAGAAAATTCTACAAATATATATTACATATTTAAAGATAAAGTTGTTAATGGCGGAGAGGCGACCGAAGCCATAACTGGAAACAAAATTGTATTAGTAAACGGAGACAGCTTAAAGGCGGTGGGATCAGTAGGTTCCGCCTTTGATATTATAGTCTCTAAATTGGATGGTATCTAATGGCTAGTTTATCAAACCCATATGAGGTTATAGATCTGGATTTTGCAGATAAGACGTTTTACGGATTTAAGATTGACAAGGATACAGGTCAATTAACTGTAGAAATTGTAAATACCTCCAAAGAGGGAGTAGTAGAACTTCCCGCAAATGACGTCCTTAAAGATAACCAATACAGGACTTGGGTTTGGACAAAGAATACGATACAATTTGATTGGGACAACACCCGAAAAACACACCTTTTGATGGAGATACTATAATGACACAGATTGTTGATTTAGGCAAGTTAAGATTTTACTGGGCAGATTCATGGAACTCCGCCACAGAATACGAATTAAATGACGTAGTAAAATATGGCGGTAATGTATACGTTTATACAAACGCCCTAGCGTCAACAGGTAATCTTCCAACCAATACAACTTATTGGAAGGTAATGGTCGAAGGTGTTAACTTCCTTGGAATTTATTCAAATGCAACAGCATATAAGCCTGGAGATTCAGTAACTCACGGAGGAAATGCATATATTTGCGAAGCGGCCTCAACAGGAAATACTCCACCAAATGCAACATATTGGTCAAAGCTTGCAAGCGGTATTCAGTATGAAGGTGTTCATAGCACTTCAACAAATTATCAAAAAGACGATATTGTAAGTTACGGCGGAAGCGTATATATTGCCCTACAAGATCATGTAGACTATCTTCCAACAAATACTACATATTGGGCAAAACTTGTAGATGGAACATACCCTGATCAAGCAGGTAACGCAAACAAAATTTTAAAAACTGATGGTACATCAGTTTCATGGACAGATGCAATTTCAATTGCAAGTGGAACAGTATCTGCTGATTTGACAGTAGGAGACCAGGCATTTGTTGGTCCAGGCGCTGCAACATTTGCAGGTGCAGGAGATGCTAACTTAACAAATCCAGCACTTGTAGTCCGATTTGATAATAATCAAACACAGGATTCATTTGCACAAATTGCATTCCAAAATGACGATCCAACATCTTCAACAGACATTATTGCTTATATGGATAATGGAACCGATGATCAAGGCTGGGTCGGAATAGGTATTGCAGGATCACAATTCAATGATGCTACTTATGGAATTACCGCTCCTGGAGACGGATATATTTTCTCAAATACAAAGCCAGGAAATGGACGTAATGGAAATCTTGTCATTGCTACAGGTGATGCAGGAGATCAAAATAAAATTGTTTTAGCTGCGGGAGGTTTTGCTTCAGGAAACACTCAAATGGTTATTGATCCAGCAGGCACTGGAAATGTTCATATTGAAACTCCAACTGACTCTGTTTCTCCAACAACTGGAGCTCTTACAGTAGTAGGTGGAGTCGGTATTCAGGGTGATGTAAACGTACTTGGAGATATGTCAATCGTTGGTAACTTTACATTTGGCGGTGGTTCAACAAGCGCTGAAAACCTATCTGTTACTAACCCATTAGTATTCGTAGGAAATGCAAACAACGCAGACACACAGGATCTCGGTCTTGTAGGCGAATATTCAACACCAGTAACAATTTCAACAGCAACAATTACAACTAGAGCTTTAACCGATAACGTAGCAACAATTACTACAGCTGATGCTCACAATTTCCTAGTTGGAGATAGAGTAACGATTGCTGGAATAGCAGCTCCAAACACTGCTCTAAATGGAACATATGCAATTGCAACAGTTCCATCTGCAACCACATTTACATATGCAAAAACAAATGCAAATATTGCATCTGCAGCAGAATCAGGAACAGCAGATGCTGTAACACGTCGTAAATTTGCTGGTGTCGTAAGAGATGCATCAGATACAACACTTAAATTTTTCCAAGATGCAACAACTAAGCCTACTTCAACAGTTAATTTCTCAGAAGCAGGATTAACATATGCTGATATTCGTGTAGACGATATTACAGCAGATCAAATTACTGCAACTGGAGATCTAGCAATTGCAACAGATAAGCTAACAGTAAATGCATCAACTGGTGCAGTTGGAATGTCTGGTCTATTTACAGCAAGCGGTGGAATTACATCAACTGGTACATTAACACAATCT
>Ga0194129_10005313_pt1 | contig 16494 bp, 14 predicted proteins | sample TA2KigCa35mmetaG_FD_150862 | JGI IMG/M metagenome (GOLD analysis project Ga0194129, IMG submission 150862) | Freshwater microbial communities from Lake Tanganyika, Tanzania - TA2015038 Kigoma Deep Cast 35m | ecosystem: Environmental > Aquatic > Freshwater > Lake | place: Tanzania: Lake... | reverse complement strand
TCAGGATCCGGCGGCACTGGCGCAACAGGGGCGGCACCCACGCACGGAAGTAGAGGCTCTGCAGGGAGTGCTCCGGATGGCTGATGGGGCGCAGGTCATGCACCATCACCACTTGCGGAATGGTTTGGGGGCCGAGATACCCCTCCGGAGCCGGCGTAAAGATCAGCGAGGCCCGGTGGCGGCGAGCCAAGTGCCGCAAACGCCATTGGCTCCAAGCAAGGCGACGCAACCGTTGCAGGGCCGTGCCCTGTTCACCGCCAGCGACCAGTACATGAGGGAGTTGCTGAAGGGCCGGCAGAACCGCGTTGGCGTAGACGCCAATCCCCGTGGGTTGCCGCAACACCGGGCGGTAGTTGAGCAGCAGGGTCATCAGGCCAAACCGATCAGGCGACGGCGGCCGTACTTGACCCAGTTCAGGACCCAGCAAGCGGCAGCAACCACGAGGCCAAGGTGGCGGCGCTGGGCCCGGAAGGTTTCGGCATACACCTGGGCGATGCGGGTGTGACTCACCCCCGCCTGCACCACCTTCAAGATCGACTCGCTGCTGTGCACCGTGCGCAGATCTGGGGGCAAACGCAGGAACCAGTCGTAATCCCCGCTGATGCGGTAGCTGGGGTCGTAGGGGCCCACCTGGTCAAACAGCTCCCGCCGCACCAACAGACCCGGGTGGGCAGTATTCATCGATTGGCGCATGCGTCGCCAAGTCCACCCAGCACCCCAGTGGCGCAGGAAACGACCATCGGCGGCGTAATAGGCATTGCGGGCCGTGATCAGATCAGCGCCTGTGACGGTCAGAGCCGCCAGCCGCTCCAGGCTGCCGGGATCAACAAAGGTGTCGTCTGCTCCGATGAAGCTCAGGTAGCGCCCCTGGGCCAACCGTAAGCCCCGGTTCCAGGCGTCGTAGATCCCGAGGTCGGGCTCGCTGCTCCAGATCAGCCGCTGGGGAGCCACCAGGCGGTTTTGGAAGTGCTTCACCAACAGGTCAGTGCCATCGGTGGAGGCGTTGTCCAGCACCAGCAGTTCCCAGTCACACCAACTCTGTTGACACAAGCTGAGGAGGAAGAGCTCCAGCTGCGCAGCACAGTTCCAGGTGGCCACCAGGATCGACAGCGTGGGCCGTGCACCCTGCCTGGAGATGCTCATGGACGGAGCAACGCCACCAGTCTCTCGAGATCTTCCAAAGGCAAACGCGATGCAGTGAGGGTTGCGTCGCGCAAGGGCTTGAGCTGCACCTGGCCTGCCGCGAGCTCCTCCTCCCCCAGCACCGCCGCCCAGGGGGCACCGGAACGGTCTGCCCGTTTGAACTGGTTACCAAACGCCGAGGCGCCCGCATCCAGCTCCACATGCAGCCCCTTCAGACGCAGGCTGCGAGCCAACACCAATGCCGCTACTTCCGCAGCGTCTCCACGGTTGACCACATAGAGATCAGGAATGAATTCAGAGGCCGAGGCTGCAGATGCCTGAGCCAGCAGGAACACAAGCCGTTCCATCCCAAGGGCCCATCCAATCGCAGGAGTAGGTGGGCCTCCCAGCTGCTCGACCAAGCCGTCGTAGCGGCCGCCGCCACACACGGTAGCCTGGGCACCGAGCTGCGAAGAGGTGATCTCAAAAGCGGTGTGAGTATAATAGTCGAGGCCCCGCACTAAGCGAGGATTGAGGCGGAAGGGAATCTGCAGGGCTCTCAGACCAAGCTGAACACGCTCAAAGCGATCACGGCTGGCAGGACCGAGGGCGGCCGAAAGAGTGGGTGCATGAGCAAGCAGAGCCTGGGTCTCGGGGTTCTTGGAATCCAGGATACGCAGTGGATTGCGCTCTAAGCGGTCCTGGGAATCTGGGTCGAGCTGGGCACGATGGCATTGAAAAAACTCCACCAACTGATGGCGATAACGCGCCCGGTCTTCCACACTGCCAAGGGTATTGAGCTCGAGGGTTAAACCTTCAAGGCCCAAATCCATCAACAAATCCCAAGCGATAGCGATGGCCTCCACATCGGAGCGGGCTTCCATAAAGCCCAGAAACTCCAGCCCGATCTGATGGAATTGACGTTGGCGACCAGCCTGGGGGCGTTCGTAGCGAAACATGGGACCGGCGTACCAGAGGCGTTGCGGGCCTTGACTGAGCAAACCGTGCTGGATGGCGGCTCGAACCACCGAAGCTGTCCCTTCAGGCCTAAGCGTGCAGCTGCGGTCGCTGCGGTCGAGAAAGGTGTACATCTCCTTACCAACCACGTCGGTAGCTTCGCCGATACTGCGGACAAAAAGCGAGGTAGGCTCAAGGAGAGGTGTTCTGATCTCCTGTAGATGTGACAGATTAAAATGGTGAGTGGCGAGAGCTTCGATAAACCGGTAAAGGCGAAGCTCGGGAGGCAGAAGGTCAGGCATGCCCCGCAAAGATTGGCAAGACTGAGTCATGTTAATGATGTTTAGCAGTTAGAAACAAATACGATGAGATCGTCAGAAAAGAAGTGAATTCAGGACAGACAGAATTAGAGGCAAAGTAAGGAATTCGCTGGAAGAAGATGCGTAGAATACAATAGCAAAAGGAAGGTAGAATGGTGACATCAAGTAGAGGAGGTAACATTGAGGTAAGAGAGCCAAGGTTGACAAGATCCTTCTGGCAGCCACTGGCCAGAAGACCATCCCAACCAATATCTCGGTGCAAAATATTTAGATTCTGGAAAATTTGATTTCGCAAGAAAAGCAGCCCAGAAGGAAAACGAGCTAGGGGAGATGATGCCACCGCCACCGCATGTGAGCATAGCTACAAAGTCATCAAGAGGAGTTGAAGAAAGGAAGATAAGATTGTGAAAATATGGAATAAAGTTGTGAACTATATCAGGATCGTCACTAAGTAAAACAAAATACGCGTGGGGGTCATAGCTTAGAATAAGAGACATTGCTGAGTGATACCAGCTGATTGGCAAAACAGCTGGGGACTCAGGGGTAGGCCAATGGAGATAGTCTCCACGTCTAACATGAATGAAATATCGATTATGGATATTGGCATTAGTGAGTGAGGTGATTCGGCGTTGAATCAAATCAATGAGTACCTTGAAGCGTGATGTGTAAGTCAGGGAATGATGAAGACCAACACTGCAAAGGGGGGAGGAAGATGCAAAAGTAAGATCGTCAAAGAAAAGAATAGAAGAAAGAAAACCTTTGTGAATATTAAACGAGGGAACTGGTGGGACTGCTTGGGGAGGGAGATAGGAGATTAGGGGGAAATAGCGAAGGAAGAAACGCAAGCAGAAACGAAGTCTTACAAGGACCGAAATCAAGGGTGATGAGACACAAGCGGGCAACAAATTAGAAAGAAACAACACATTTGGACCCGAGAAATAGGGGGAAATAGTGGCCATCCCAATGATGATGCAAAGACCATCAGGGGCCAAATGGGAAGCATGGAAGAGTTGATACAATTGGTTACCCAACCTCCCATCCTCAATAATAATTACAAGTCTAAATTCTAAGGGACTAACCATATTTACGTGAACTAGCGGCATGAATTGAGTGGATTAGTTCAGTCCAGTAGGGCATCCATAAGGGACTAAATCTAGTTAGCCTTGAGAGACAATTAGTATAGACAGAAATTAAGTCATTTCTTGTAAATACTCGGAGTTCATCCCAGTGCTCAAGAACAAGGCCAGGGAAAGATGGAAATCGTTTATAGAAAGTTGGGTCTACAACAATTGGAATACAATTCAAATAGAGGGATTCCCATGTTCGATGACAATCAATTCCATTTCCAGCAGGAGAGGCCACAAACATTGTATTAAGCAATGAACGGCGGTAAGACCACGGATCAGGGGATTTAAGAAATAAAGAATCTGGGTGTTGACGTAGGATTTTAAGAGCATATTCTCGTACGTGGGGGTTTGTAGAAGTTGAAAAGGAGTAAAGAATATTGGGCTGACGGTTGGATGACAAGCTGCGACGCAAACGATTGAAATCGGAGATGTTGCCATGATTCATACGCCAACGATCCTCAAGTCCAATTGGAATTGAAATGCATTTGGAGCTAAAACAAATGTTATTTTGTGCAAACCAGGCCAAGATTAAAGGTTGTGAATCGAGCAACTTGGATGAAAGAGAGAAAGGCTGATCATTACCTGAGGTCAAAAGTATGATAGGATAATTCAGAGTGTAGATCCGTTCAAAGAATTTATAACGAAGCTCATAAGGAACAAAAAGAGTAGATTTTGCTGGAATGGCAGAAAGCGATTGGCCATAGAATTCGAAGTCACAGAGAAGCTGAAATGATCTCTGACTTAGGTAAGGGTCACTCGTTTGGCAAAAAGGTAGTGGTCGGCGCAAAGCAGAAAAAAGCTTTACAAATAAAAATCGACTTATTGTAGTAATGTTAGCCATAGATTCTAAATTGGGCAATACGTATTTGAGCGGATAAAAAGGTAGCCACTGAAGAGATCAGCCTAGAGTGGACACTCAAATTAGAAAATGATTGACGAATATACATTATGGAAAAGAGATTCTGCCAACGTGGGTGACATGACCCCTTTGTCGATCTAAGCCTCATGAGAGGAGGTGGCATTGTTCATGCGGCAACTCCCAGTTGAGCTGCCTCCAGGGGCGCGCGCCCCTGGAGGGCCGAATGTGGCCTGTACGTGTTCTACTCCCAAAGCCAGCGATCAGCTAGGAGTTGAGCCTCGGGGGCTGTGGTAAACAGCTAGGTGTTGAGAGGAGCATATCGGAACCGTCCGTTGAACAATTCCGCAAAGTCGTTCTCCCATGGCGATCCCGGCGCGATGTAGGTGATGCTGGTAGTGTCGCCGGCCTGGCTCCGGTCCCGTAGAACCTGAGCAATGAATTCCGCCACGTTGTCAGACCAGATTCACCTCTGCGCCGGTTGGGGCTGGTCAGCTCTTACAGAACCGCCACCTCGTCCATGGCCCTGCAGCATCTTCCCACCCGGATGGTCAGGCAGGCACGACTGTGCTCGTCGATCACGTTGAAGAACTTGAGTATGCGGACTTCGGCGGTGGCATCGAACTGGAAATCAATAGCCCACACCTAGTGGGGATGCTCGTACCGGTGACGCCTCACCGTGCAGACGGCGGACCGTGACCGCTATGCTAACGGAGAGTGTGCCGCTGTAAGCCTTCCTCCCTCCAGAGCCGTTGAACCCGATTGTGTTTGACGATCAAGCCCTCTCTCAGCAACAGGCGGTAAACCATCCGCTGGCCTCTGCGGATGTGATCAGGCACGTTTTCCATGAGGGAATAGCGAAGCTTCGCATACTCGATCGAGAGGGCATTGCAGCCATGGAGCTGAGTGCTGCAGTGCTGCCCCGCAACCCGGCAGAAAAAGCGATCAGAATCCAGGTAACGCTCCTGCAGAACCGTAACGAACCTGCGATGACGTTCAGGGCTCAGAGGTGTCCCTAGGCAAGATCCTTCAGCATCACCTTCGCCAGCTCGGCCTCCACCAGAAGATTCATGAGCCGAGCGTGCTCCTTTTGCAGTTGAGTAAGTGACCTGGATTCCTGGGCCTGCATGCCGCCATACTGCTGCCGCCAGAGGTGGTAGGTCGGCTGGGTCACTTCAATGAAACAGCAGATTTCGACGAGGAACATGCCCTGGGCGATGAGCTCCTCGGCGGTTTTGAGCTTACGGATGATCTGCTTGGCTGTATGCCTGGTACGTTTAATGGTCAAAACCCGTCCAAGTCTGGCATGATGGGCTCTCATCAACCCTGGATCGATCACCGGGGTCCACGTCATAGGGCTTAGACAGAAGGCGTTTTGACCATAGAGCGGGAAAGCTGGAAAGTACTGAAGTTAGAATTGATACCTAAAAGCTAGTCATGCTCTATGAGGAATAAAAAAGAAGAGGGAGTGGCGATTCTAGTCGCTTGCTTATTTAAGAAAGGTCAACCAGAGAGTGATAGAGAGAGCTTATGCGAACAACTTGTGATGTTTGCGTCGTCTGTGCAGCGTTATGCTTGCAATTCGACGTTATACATTTATACCAACAACAAAGAATTAGTAGAGAGGCGCCTTAAGCATCTATCTACCAAGAGTGGTGCACTAAGATTAGTTTTATTAAACGTGCTGCCAGAGAATTCTGCTGTAAACTTGATGGTTGGCTGCAGCAACCAATATACGTTTGCTAAAATTGATGCATTGAGGGCTTTATCACTGAGGCGGGAAATAGAAAGTAGGATATTGGTATCAGACATTGATGCAATAGTTGGGCCTTCATTTAACTCCCTTCGTGAATATAACAAACCTACTGCTATAGACTATTTTAATGAACATGACCATGCACAAACAGATTTTGCTGAAGCCTTAGATCTTATAGCCAGCGACGAAACATATAATAAGAAATATTGGATTTCAAAGAAAGTAAGAATAAACTCTGGATACATGTACATGGACAAAGATTTTTTCAAATATGTTGTCAATAATTCTTGGGAACTGTGTCTTAATATGCATAAGGGCAAAGAGCAAATAGAAGAAAAGGCCAATCACTTTGGGGATGAGCTTATATTTTCTGTAATGTACCAGATGTATGACACAAATATAATGGTACATGCGAGCAAGATGTGCGATGCAGCAATATTTTGGACATGCCACATAAGACACAGAAAATGCTTGGTATTACCTCCAGTTAATAAAATCAAACATATTCACTTGCCCGCTCTTAAATGGCAACATAAAATCAGAAGACTTGTACTAAGAATATTGGGTGCAGAGTCTATAAATGATTATTGTTCATGGAAAGCGATATATATGCTTTTGAATCTTGTGGCTATATATCAGCAGTTATCATCGGAGGCAAGAAGAATTACAGTAACATGTTTAAATTTGAAAAAAAGGGGCATATATCATGAGACATAGGAAAGAACTATCGGTTTTTGGCTTAGTGAAACGTCTATTTTGTATATTAGATAAGAGAATGAAGTGGTTGCTCGCTGCAACCCTAGCAATTGGTTTAAGTGCGAGTATAGTAGAAGTTGCGTCAATAGGCATAACCCTAAGTTTCTTGCAGCAAGTAAAAGAGATATCGATATTATTTACAAATGAGACTGGGATTAACCCTGTTATAAGAAAAAGCGTGAAGAACATAATAATCTCAGGCTTTAGCCTGATATTGGTTATTAATTTCTCGGCTTCAATTAGGCTATTTTCACTGTGGTTTAATGATAAGGTATCTGCAATAATAGCAAACTACACAATAGGTCAAATATACGGTACGTTCCTTAGTTTAGATTTTAAACATATAAAGCGTATAAAAAGTGCGACTTTTATAACTACACTAAATACGTACCATGTAGAACTAGTTTATACGATTACTAATCTAATTCAATTATGCAGCGCAAGTATAATGGCAATTGGGATATTGACAACAATAACAGTAATTACTCCCGTATTAACATTTCTCTCTATAATAGTTATTGGTGGTGCTTATTTAATTATAGCTTTAACAATACGCAAGGAAGCAACGAAGAACAGTAGAGATATAACAAGATTAGTTGAAGAACAATTAATAAGGATACAGGAGACTTGGGGCGATATAAGAAACATTATTTTGAGCAATCAACAACAAGATTATAGTACCAGTTTTATTGAAGTTGACAAGTATATAAGGGGGTTAAAGCTTATGAATAGTGTTTTTGGTTTTATGCCTAGGTTTATCATGGAGGCTTTAGGAATAACAACAATTGCGATATTTAGCATGGGCTGCATCTACTTTAGGGAAGGTCAAGGTGATGTCCTGGCAGTGGTAGGAGCATTCGCGCTAGGTACGATTCGCCTTCTGCCATACGTACAAAATATATACAGTAGGATATTGGATCTTAAATTAAACAAGCCAGGAACATTCAAGGCCCTTGAATATGTGCCAGCAGTGCCTCTATCAGTAAGATATAGAAAAGAAGCCGATAAAGATGCCGATAATAAGAGATTTGAATTTAGGAATGTAATATTAGAAGATGTATCATGGAGTTATGATCGCCGTTCAGATGCTATATTTAAGGATGTATGTCTAAAAATAGAAAATGGAGAAGCATTGGGAATAGTGGGTAAGAGTGGGTCGGGCAAAACAACACTGGTTGATATAATAATAACTCTCTTCAAACCACAGTTTGGATCAGTTTACGTGAATGATTGCAACATATGGGAGAATGAAGAGTTAAGAGTAGAGTACATGCGCGGCGTTCACTACGTAAACCAGTCGATTTACTTCAGAGATACTACAGTAGAGTGCTTCATCACAAACGCTACATCTAGCCAGAGCGAATGGGACCATGCTCGGTTGATAGAATGTATAGAAATGGCAGGTATTAGTCATCTTTTAAGGGAGAATAAAATCACACTTGACAGCAAGTTAGGTGAAAACGCGTCACGATTAAGCGGGGGTGAAAGACAAAGATTGGCAGTTGCAAGAGCACTATATGTAAGGCCTTCAATTCTGATACTTGATGAGCCAACAAGTGCACTGGATAAAGAATCAGAGACGATAGTTGTGAATGCATTAAAGACAATGAAAGGGTCGTCTACTATGATATTAATATCGCACAACCACGAGCCTCGCAAGATCTGTGATAGAATAATTACAATGGATCGATTAAAAATGAATGATATGTAGCCTGTTAAGAATACTGTTAAATAAATTACTGGAGCTTTTCATTCATGCATGAGAATAATTTAACAGCAGAGGATGTAGGAATTGTAGTGATAGCATGGAGAAGGTGGAATTTGTTGTCGCTTTTGCTAAATAGAATAAAGAGTTACGCAAACTTGCCAGTATTTATCTATATAGACGGTCCAAAGAAAGAGGACAAGTCAATAAGCCAAGTAGCGGCAACAATTGCTGAGTGTAGAGTCTTTCAAGAATCTTATGATTTTGGATGTACTATTAACGAAAGCTTGGTAAATATTGGGTGTTATTCAAATGTAACTCGAGCGCTGAATGAGGTAGCATTAACAAAGAAGTATATGATAGTCCTGGAAGAGGATTGTTTACCTAGTAGGACATTTTTTAACTTCTGTTTAAATAGACTTGATGAGTATGTGAGTGATGAAAGAATATTGCAGATTTCTGGGACAAGATTTTTAAATAAGACTAATACAACTGAATTGACGGTGAGCAGATTTGCACATACATGGGGATGGGCAACATGGGCGGATCGGTGGCAGCTCTATGAACAAACATTAGTCGTGATGAATCAACCAGGCTTTGTAGAGGACTGCAATTTTGATGGACTAACACGGGCGAGCATGAATACATTAAAAGGTAAGCTGAGAACATTAGTGGATGGAGATCTGCATACTTGGGACTATCAATGGCTACTGACTGGATTACTTCATAAAAAATATACTATATTACCTCCGTGTAATACAGTTAAGAATATAGGCAGTGGAGATTCAGCATTACATACTAAAATACTACCCAGATACCTTCAACCAGAGGCCGAAGACTTCGCAACGGATTCTAGTATTATTGAAGATTGGTCATTTGAGTACGACAAGACATATACGCGTGTAATCTTCGATAGTGATTGGAAGGCAAGATTACGAAGGAGATTTAGATAATATGAATAAAGACGTTACAATAGCGGTCTGCATTCCATACTACAAGAAGTACCAAGACTATTCTGCCTTCGAGAAATCTTTGCTGTCAAATAATATAGAGAAGTTGTGTAATTACGCAATAATGTTTTTAACGCCGTATTGGCTGATTTATGACGCAGTGAAAGTTGTAGATATGCATAAAGCAGGAAAAGTAGAAATTGACCTGAATATTATACCAGTATCGGATCGGAGGTTGCGATCAGTAGCAAGTTACGATCGGTTTATGAAGAGTGTAGAGTTTTATAATCTATTTAATGCATATGATTATGTATGCATATGCCAGTTAGATGCGTGGGTGTTTAATGATCAATTAGCAGAATTTGCTGCTAGTGGTTACCCAATAATTGGAGCACCCTGGATAAGCTATCAAGGAGACGGGGAAATGATATTTTTAGGAGTGGGTAACGGAGGCTACTCACTAAGAAATAGAAGAATAATCTCAATGTTTTTATCAAGGAGATTCATGCACGTAGACACTGAAATACTGCGTCTCTGGATAAATCACATTGTACTACCAGATATAAGAAATGGCGTAAGTAACAGAGTGGTTAAACTATTTAAAATCATGGTTTTTGGATTGGTTTCAAAATGTAGGCTCCTCCATTATGCAATTGTCGCCGGCATATTACTCCAGGAAGATTTATATGTTTCGTTGTTAGTTTACTCGTCAATGCATCGCGAGAAAATGCCAGGTCTGTATGAGACTACGCGATTCTCAGTTGAAAGATATCCGAAACAGTTAATTACTGAACTATTGAAAGGTATTCCATCGGGTTGTCATGCACCATTATTGTATGATAAAGATTACTGGGGTCGATTCATGCCAGTGAATGGGGATGGTTAGTAAAGGTATTAAGAGGGCATTTCCCTCTCTCAGGATATTGGCGACAGGTTACACCGAGATAAGATCACTGCCAAAAAATATTAGAGAAGAAGATATATACCTGTTCATAAATGAGCTAGTATATCAGTACGGAAATATAACAGCAGTGGAATGGTCAAATTGCACCTTATATGGCAGTGAGATCGTTCCGGCATATCTAGTTTTCCCAATCCTCTTCAGTTTTAAGCATGTTTCATTATCAAGGATTGCAGTAAAGCTCTTTTTGAAAAGACTTTATTCATACCTGCAAGCTTTTATACTGCTAAGATATCAGCCAAATAGATCTAAGATTGATTCCGTAGTTTATATTCATGATACATATAGTGCTGGCTTCTTTCATTGGTGCTGTGACTGCCTGCCAAAGTTGGTAGCTGGCAAATCGTTGTTCCAAGAAGGCGATACCTTACTCATGATTCCAAATAGCTATAAATCGCTACCGTATGTTGAATACACCCTAAATACGCTTGATATAAACTACAGATTTGGGAATGCGAATGAGATAGTCCAGGCGCGAAAGCTATATGCAATAAATCCTATCGCACATTCGGGTAATTACAAGAGTGAGATAATGCGTTTCATTCGAGATAAGCTTTCTCGGTCAGATATAAACACAGTTTCAGAAAGGAAAATTTATGTGTCAAGAAAGTATTCTCATAGACGAAAATTAAAAAATGAAGAGATTTTAGTTGATTATCTTTTGGCCATGGATTTCACTATTATATATCCGGAAGAAACCTGTTTTTGTGAGCAGGTGAAGCTATTCAGCAATTGTTCTTTATTAATTAGTTTGCACGGTGGAGGGTTGACTAACATGATATTTATGCGGGAACATAGCAGTGTTATTGAGATCAGACTTGAAAATGATACTCATAATAATTGTTATTTCGCACTTGCTTGTTCACTAGGTGTCAATTACTATTATGTTGAAGCAAAAAGTACCAACGATTCGAGAATTGTTCAGAATACGAACCTTGAATTGAGATTTTCCGAGATAGAAAGAGTTCTGTCAATGGTTGCCCGAGTATGAATAACATAGCAAATGAATTTGATGATAGAATCTCATTCGTAGTCATAACGCTACTCGCTGATAGATATTTTTGGGGTACAATCAATTCTATTCAGTCTGAGATTTCTCCAATTGATGAAATAGTGATTGTTGCACCGAAGACCACCTGCATACAGGTTAAGCCAGAACTTGATGAATATGACTTTTCTGCTTCCTTTGTAATAGATAGGCAAGAAGGTATTTATCCGGCACAGAACTTGGGAGTGCAACAGGCTAAGCATCCATGGATATGTATAGTAAATTCAGGCGATTACATTTTGCCATCCTGTAGAGAAAGATTCATGAGATCTATTCAAGGATATCCATCAGCACAGGTTCATTGTTTTGCTCAACAGGTCATTGACGCTAATGGTAATGTGGTCTATACATCATATCCAAGACAACATCATTTCTTGAGCCATCAATCAATTGTATACAGACGATCGCTTCATTATAAGTATGGACTATATGACACCTCTTTTTTATATTGCGCCGATCAGTTGTTTTTTGCCAAATTATATGCGTACGCAATATTCAGTTGTTCTGATAGTGTAACTTCAGCATACCAACTTGGTGGATTCTCGGATACATTTAGTTTAAGGCTTGCATATGAATCATATACAGTACGAAGATTATTGAACCAAGGCAAGCTCAGGGCAATTACAAGGTCTTACCTATCCCCGCTGATACGATGTATTGCTGATAAGTTAATGCCAGGAGCATCAACAGCTCTGAGGCTCATGGTCTATAGAATCAGAAAATGATAAATCATAAGCGTATTGAGATACTTGTCTCATCTTACGAAAAGAATTTACAGATGGCAATATACAATGCTGGTCGATATTCATGCTTACTTGAGCAGAATGATATAAGATCACATATATATATTTCTTGTCCACACAAGAGTAACAGTGCTTATCCACCATTTCTAGTGGCGTATGCATCCATAATCGAGTCTAAGTCTATATTTACCATACTATATCTACGAGATTCTGGAACAGTGGCGAGTCTTCTTGCTTCGATTAGATATATCCCAGTTGATAGATTTCTACTAGTAATAGATGACTGCTTGCCCCATAGTATCAATACGCTGGGCTTAAAAAATGCAATTTCAAAGATTGTTGAGGAGAAGTATGACTACATCAGATTGAATAGAAGAGGAGTTTGTATTTCTTCAAGAACGCATAATCCGAAATGGTTGCCGTACTATCTATCCATTACCACTGCATTTGTTGCAAAAGATCTTATGATTTGGCTATTAGAACGGAGCCTGACACTGTGGGAGAGTGAGCGGTGCTACTTAGATATTCCAGTGCGATTTAAGGTTTTGCCAGCTTCATTGGCGCATCTTTTTAATCCGCCAGTCACAGAAGTTCACTGTCTCCGGGGGTGTAGAATTTTGACCCTAAAAAATAAGTATTCAACTCTTTGCAGATCTCTCGGCTATGAGCTCATGCCACTTCCGAGAAGATTATATGATCACTGCTACAATATATTTGCACCTTTTATCCTGACTCTTATTGCATTTATGGCAAAAGTGTTTGAAAAGCTCGATTTCATAGATAGATAGAATGGTAGATACTCCATATTTTTCGATTATAGTTCCATTGTTTAATTGTGCTTCAAGTATTCAGGACTTAATTTTGAGTATACAAGCACAGACATTTACCGATTATGAATGTATTCTTGTTGACGATCAGTCGACAGATGATACATATACGAAGGCCAAGGTTCTTGCTGAAGATTTCAGATTTAGAGTCTTAAAAACATCGCATAAAAAGACTCGAAGAGACCCTGCTGTACCAAGAAACGCTGGCCTTTGTGAGAGCAGAGGCAAGTATATATGTTTTTTGGATGCAGATGATAGATGGCTTAGTAAACACCTTCAGTTTCTCTACAATGCAAGCTTTAATGAAGGCAAGATATCATATTTATTTTCATCTTACTTCCGCACAAATGGTCAAACAACCGTCCATCGTAAACTTATCTTCCCATTTATTCCTGTTCATTGGCATTTGGCGGTCTATAACCCGATCCCACTATCATCATCTTGTATTAAGTTATCTGCTTTGAAATATTATTTTCCGTCACACCCACACGAAGATTACTTATTCTGGAGGTTAAATTTAGCCAATACTAAGTTGAGTTCCATCCATTACATTGAGAAACCTTCAATGATATACAGCATAAACCCTATGTCTGTCAGTGGCAACAAACTTTTATCTTGCTTGTGGATTATTCAGTGTTATAGTTTCATGGGTCATAAAAAAATCAACAGGATATTGTTATTTGTTGGCTTTTGCTTCATTCAGTTTATATATATGTTTCTGGATAAAATCAAAAGGCCTGAAAAGCCTGGAATTTCTATTGCTATATAACAGGTTTGATGTTGATGGAGTGTTTTAGCTTCGACATTTGCTACAGTACCAAATGTCATTAGTAGATGTCATGACTATTTTCAAGTGGCCGATGACAAGATTATTGCGGACATTCCGAAGTTCTTTTAAATCTACAAGTTCAATAGAGTCGTTTGTTCGTCCTTATCTGTGCAACCGTATCTCTAATGGCAGCTCCCTTGACATAGGCTGTGGGGCACACCCACGCAATCCGTTTAATTGCGCATCGTACTCTGGCATTGACATCAGGAATGATATTGCTTCTCCAATTCTTCATGTCGCAGATTTAAGCAGGAGCAGGATACCATTCGCCAGAGATCGATTTGATGTTATATCTGCCTTTGATTTTCTAGAACATATACCAAGGGTCTCTTATCACGAGGGCATTCAACGTTATTCTTTCATAGAGCTAATTAATGAAGTATATAGAGTCTTGAAGCCTCATGGATATTTTATATATTCTATACCAGTTTTCCCTTCCCCCGAAGCGTTTCAAGACCCTACTCATCTGAATATCATGAGTGAGAATACAATGGAATATTACTTCTGTGAACCGCGATTATTGGCTGGGAGACTGGGTTATGGTTTCAGCGGAAGGTTTAAATTTATTACACAGCGGTGGTTAACATCATTTTCAATCATTGGATTATTACAGTCTACTTGATAAGTCTAGGTCTAATTTTGTTATATGCCAAGCGTGCTTAGGCCAGAGGGCTGTCATGAGGGTATGCATAATTCATAGAAAGATAAGTGCTATTGCAATATTTATTATCATTCGTATGCATCCACTGAATGGCCTATAGAAGACTAAAGGGATCTTTCCGAGGCTGAAGATCATTGAAAAGACTTCAGCATGAGGTGGGGAAATTGGCTAGATGAAGAACAAGCTTCGCCAAGGAATTCTGGACAACTGTAAGATACCGTTTTCAAAAATAAATCTACCTAGAACTGGCTATTAGCAAGTATAATCTTTGACCAAGCACGTGGGTCAATTGCTTAGATCCGCCCTATATCAGCAGAAGTATCACTTGAATCCAGGTTTAAACTAATAAGCTCTTCATGCACTCGCGTACATAACCATGCTTAGAGGACGAGCGCTGCTGACGGAGCTGTCAATACACTGTCAACAATGCTCATCCTAGAACAATGACGGCTTTTGCACCTCACATTGACTGTGAGTGAACTAGCACTTTTTTACTCTAAATGATACATGTGCACCACCGAAAGACAATTAGCAGTTCATCAGCGGGCCCTGCCCGCATGGACTTGCTGACGGTAAAGTGCATAACTATATATCTTGCCCTGGCACACGGAACCCTTTTGGGTGAGCTTCCAGCCTTTTCGATATGGTATATAGTAATCAATACGCTCGACGTGGAGGAATTCGCTCAAGGTGTTGCTCAAAATGGCGAAGCCGCAGCTTTGCCATTTCAATATGAACGAGTCGGTTGTAATAGTGCTGGAATATTCAGTGTTCGTCAAGTCCTCTCAGTAAAATCATTCGGAGTGCGGGGCAGAGAACGCAGTATCACGACAGCCCGTCGTAGCTATCCTGAGCGGAATTGTTTCCCAAGACATATTCTTATGAATCACGTTCTCCTTCCCGGCTTAGACAAGAGTTGATTGAACAGACAATATTCGATGTACTACTAGGAGGCCTCCCACCTCAGTCTGACCGCCATCAAGCTGCATCCTAGTGATCAATCGACTAAGCGTCTTCCAGAGCAGTGCCGTCATTGACAAAGCTAATGCACTAAGTGTGTAGTCCCACCAGGTTGTTCAGCTGACAAGGGGGTGTGAGGTCGTCATGGTCCGGGTGTCACCTCCAACCCACTGACCTCACAGCCCATGCATACCCACCCCCATGCCCGACTGACAGCTGTCAGTCGGGCACGGCTTGTGCGTCGACACATTCAAGACACTGAGCCCTGGCTGATCTGGCGGCTCAGGCCGGGATCAGCCTGCGAACCGCCTACAAGTGGCTGGCTCGGTACCGCTCCGGTGGTGTTGCTGCCTTGGTGGATCGACGCAGCGGGCGCCGCACCCAGCGGCGGACGCTCGATCCACAGCAAATGCAGCACGCGATTGAGCTGCGTCATCAGCGCTGCACCCTCAGGCGCATCGCCAGGCTGCTGGCGGCACCGCTCTCCACCGTGGGGCGAACCCTCAAGGCCATGGGCCTGGGATGTCTCAAAGATCTGCAGCCGCCTGTGCCAGTACGCCGATACCAGTGGGACCAACCTGGCGACATGATCCATGTCGACATCAAACAGTTGGCTCGGTTTGACCGCGTCGGCCACCGGATCACGGGAGATCGGCGCCTGGGGCGTTCGAGCGGTGCGGGCTACGAAAAAGCGCATGTGGCCATCGACGATGCGACACGGCTTGCCTATGCCAAGGTTTTGCCCGATGAGAAGCAGGCCACCACTGTCGGGTTTCTGATCAGAGCCGCGGCCTGGTTTGGCAGCCAAGGGATCACGTGCCGCAGGGTGCTCTCGGATAACGGCAGTGCGTACCGCTCCAAGCCGTGGCGGCTGGCCTGTGAGGCATTGGGGCTGACACCCAAACGCACCAGGCCC
>Ga0194129_10005310_pt1 | contig 16504 bp, 9 predicted proteins | sample TA2KigCa35mmetaG_FD_150862 | JGI IMG/M metagenome (GOLD analysis project Ga0194129, IMG submission 150862) | Freshwater microbial communities from Lake Tanganyika, Tanzania - TA2015038 Kigoma Deep Cast 35m | ecosystem: Environmental > Aquatic > Freshwater > Lake | place: Tanzania: Lake... | reverse complement strand
GTTACCGAACTTGTCCAGCACTAGGCCGTTGGCAATCACGTTGCGGAACGCCACACGGTCAAACAGCAACACGGCAATGGCGTGCAGGGTAAAGAACCAGCCACGGGTCTGATCCACGCCTTCGGCAATAAAATCGGCTATTTCGTTGCGCTCAAACAGGTCTTTGTTTTCAAATGGCCAGTGCCATTGTGCCATAGGCATAGCGCCACTGTCAAACCAAACATCAATCAGGTCGGTTTCGCGCTTCATGGGCTTTCCGCTTTCGCTCACTAGCGTGATGTAATCCACGTAAGGGCGGTGCAAATCCAGTTTTTCGCGGTCTATGGATTGTTGCAGACCCAGCATCTGATTGGCTTTGCTGATTTCTGTGTGCAGTTCGTCAATGCTGCCAATGCACTTCATTTCGCTGCCGTCTCCTGATGTCCAGATAGGCAATGGCGTGCCCCAGTAGCGGCTGCGGCTGAGGTTCCAGTCTACCAGGTTTTCCAGCCAGTTGCCAAAGCGGCCTTCACCCGTGCTTTTGGGCTTCCAGTTGATGGTTTTGTTCAGCTCTACCAGGCGGTCTTTCAGCGCGGTGGTTTTGATGAACCAGCTTTCCAGCGGGTAGTACAGAATGGGTTTATCGGTGCGCCAGCAGTGGGGATAGCTGTGCTCGTATTTTTCTACTCTGAAGGCTTTGTTTTCCTGTTTCAGCTTGATGGCGATGCGCTCATCCACACTCAGGTATTTATCGCGGCCCTGTTTGAGGCGTTCGGCTTCTTTTTCTTCCTCTGTGAGGAAAGATTCTTTCACGAATTCGCCGGCAAAATCGGTGATTTCTTCCGTAAAACGGCCTTTTCTGTCAACGGGCGTGAGGTTTCCGATGCCATTTTCGCGGGCGGTTTTAAAGTCATCGGCGCCGAAGCTGGGGGCAATGTGCACAATGCCCGTACCGTCTTCTGTGCTCACAAAATCGGCACAAACCACCTTGAATGCGTCACCCGATTCGGGCTGCATGTATGGCAACAACTGCTCGTAGCGTTTGCCTGCCAGATCTTTGCCCATGCAGGTGGAAATGAGTTTCCAGGGCAGTACTTTATCACCGGGTTTCCAGCCTGCAAAATCAGCGTTTTCACCTTCTGGCTGAAAGTATTTGCCCGCAAGGGCTTTGGCCAGGGTAACAAACTGATGTTGGCCGGTATACGGATTCAGCGTTTCCAGCTGCACGTATTTAATTTTGGCACTAACGGCCAGCGCGGTATTTCCGGGCAGGGTCCAGGGTGTTGTGGTCCAGGTCAGGAAGTAATGATTTTCGGTGCCCTGCTCTTTGAATTGCGCCACAATTGTGGTGTCTTTCACTATTTTATAGGTGCCGGGCTGGTTGAGTTCGTGGCTGGAAAGGCCCGTGCCCGCAGCGGGAGAGAACGGCTGAATGGTGTATCCTTTGTACAGCAAACGTTTATCGTGCAGCATTTTGATTAAATGCCACAGGGTTTCAATGTAGTTGTTTTCGTAGCTGATGTAAGGATCCTGCAAATCCACCCAGTAGCCGATTTTGCGGGTCAGGTCGTCCCAAACATCCTTAAACTTCATTACATCCTTGCGGCACTCGGCATTGTATTCTTCCACGCTGATCTTTACGCCAATATCTTCCTTGCGGATGCCCAGGCGTTTCTCCACCTGAAGTTCTATGGGAAGTCCGTGGGTATCCCAACCGGCCTTGCGTTCCACACGGTAGCCCTGCAGGGTTTTGTAGCGGCAGAAAATGTCTTTGATGGCACGGGCCATCACGTGGTGAATACCGGGCATGCCGTTGGCGCTGGGCGGACCTTCAAAAAAGGTGAATGCTTTGTCGGCCGGCCGGTTTTGGATGCTTTTTTCAAAAATGCCGTTTTCTTCCCAGAATTCAAGAATTTCGACCTCTATGGCAGGCCAGTTCATCTGTTTGAGCGCAGGATACATAGTTCTGAGGCGGCAGTTTGAGTAAACTGCAAAAATACGATTTTCCGTTGGATGCGGCTACCTTAACGCATCAATAATGCCAGCGCCCCGGCTAAAGTACCTTCTGCAATCAATTTTTTTGCGGTTTCTTCCCGGTTTTCGGTGCCGTATTTTTCTTGAACATTAGCTACCATAACCGCATCTGGAAAAACAGGCAGGGCGGCCAGCATGCCAATATCGTTGGCACTTAAAATCTGGCTGTTTTTGATGTGTTCTGGCAGGGCATCATAGCCGATGGTGGCCTGCATGGGCTGTGTCAGCTTAAACAGGGCATCCGGCGTGGTGCGGCAATACCAGCTTCCTCCCATTCTGCCCACCAAATCCATTTTGGTCTGGTCAATTTTACCGTCTGCACCAATCATTTCGGTATTGATATGAATTTTCAGCACCTCTGCCATCACCAGGTTTCCGGCACCGCCGCCAGTCCCAAATTCCTTGATTTCCAGCACACGGCATTCCATTTGCACTGGACTTTCCTTTACCCGCAAGGGTTTGATGAGATCGGAAGCCACAGGCGTAAACCCGGCCTTTTCAAACTCGCTGATGCCCCTGTCCCACGGTGCTGCAGCCACATTCATCTGCTGAACCATACTGTACGTGACCACATTCACCACCACTTCGGGCACTTCTTTCACATTAAGGTAAGTGTGTTTGGGTGTGCCATCACGGCCGCTGTTATTAGGTGCAAACACCAGCACAGGCGGATTGGCGCTAACCACATTAAAAAAGCTGAATGGCGCGAGGTTGGGCCTTCCGTCGGCATCGATGGTGCTGGCAAAACATATTGGTCTTGGCCCTACGCTTCCCAGCAGGTACTGATGCAGTTGGGGAAGGGCGGTTTCTTTGGGGTTGATGGTCAGAAAGTTCATGGCGGCGGTTATTTATGTGTGTGCCCCATTTTATTTTTCTTGGTAGCAAGATAGCCAGCATTGTGAGGATTGGGTTCCACTTCCAGCGGTACATTTTCAATAATTTCCAGTCCGTAGCCAATCAGCCCGGTGCGCTTGCGGGGATTGTTGCTCATGAGTTTCATTTTGCTCACACCAAGGTCGCGCAGAATCTGCGCTCCCACGCCATAATCACGCTCATCCATTTTGAAACCAAGCTGCAGGTTGGCTTCTACAGTGTCAAGGCCCTGCTCCTGAAGTTTGTAAGCCTTTAGCTTGTTGAGCAGCCCAATGCCACGTCCTTCCTGGTTCATATACACAATCACACCTTTGCCTTCGTCTTCAATTTTTTCCATGGCTTTTTGCAGTTGTTCGCCGCAATCGCAGCGGCATGAACCGAATATATCGCCGGTGAGGCAACTGCTGTGCACTCGGGTGAGAATGGCTTCACCGGGTTCCCAGCTGCCTTTTATTAATGCCAGATGTTCCTGCTCGGTATTGCTTTGCTTGTAAGCCACCAGTTCAAAATCGCCGAATCGGGTGGGCATATTCACACTGATTTCCCGGCGGATTAAGGTTTCGTGTTGAAGGCGGTAGCGAATCAGGTCTTCAATGCTGATGATTTTAAGGTCCCACTTTTTGGCAACTTCAATCAAATCGGGTAAACGGGCCATGCTGCCGTCTTTGTTCAATATTTCCACGATGCAGCCCGCAGGCTCAAATCCGGCAAGGCGTGATAGGTCAATAGCGGCTTCGGTGTGACCGGCGCGTCTGAGCACGCCTTCTGCTTTGGCTTTCAATGGAAAAATATGTCCGGGTCTGCCGAGGTCTTCGGCTTTGGTATTTGGGTCTATCAGCGCCTGAATGGTTTTGGCACGATCATGGGCGCTGATGCCCGTTGTGCAGCCATGTCCCAGCAAATCCACCGAAATGGTAAAGGCAGTTTCGTGGGTAGCGGTATTGGAACTCACCATCATGCCCAGGTTCAGCGATTCGCAGCGTTCTTCGGTCAGGGGTACGCAGATGAGGCCGCGGCCTTCTTTGGCCATGAAGTTCACCAGTTCAGGGGTCATGTTGCGGGCTGCGGTGAGAAAATCGCCTTCGTTTTCGCGGTTTTCATCGTCCACCACAATCACCACCCGACCGCGGCGAATGTCTTCAATGGCTTCCTCTATGCTGTTCAGGGTGAATCCGGACATTGGTTATGGTTTATGTCAGATTTGACAACTTTTTAAAATTGTCAAATCTTTACATACGCGCTGCAAAGTTCGTAAAAATGTGTCAGTTTCGGGTTACCACAACAGCAATTCTTCCAAAGCAGCTTCCACTTTGGTGGCACTGGGCAGCATTTCCGCTTCCAGTCCCATATTCAGGGGTACGGCCGGCAGATCGGCAGAACCCAGGGTTTGCACGGGGGCATCCAGTTGTGCAAAGCAATTCTGGGCGATGCGGCCCGCTAGGGCCTCGGCAAAGGAATTGCGCAGGGTTTCTTCGGTTAGTACCAGTACTTTTCCGTGTTTTTTTACGGTGTCAAACACCAGATTTTCATCGTAAGGCGCCAGTGTGCGCAGGTCGATAATCTCCACCTTTCCAGGGAAGACTTTAGCGGCCGACATAGCCCAATAAACCCCCATTCCGTAGGTGATAACCGTGCAGGTTTCACCGCGGTTCAGGGCTTCACTGCTGCAATCCAGTACCACACGCCCTTTCCCGAAAGGAATTACATAATCCTCATCGGGTTCGGGCGTTTTGGCCGATTCCGTGCCGGGCAACTTGCTCCAGTAAATGCCTTTGTGTTCAAACATCACCACAGGGTTGGGATCGTACCAGGCCGATTTCATGAGGCCTTTCATATCGGCGGCGTTGCTGGGGTAGGCGATTTTTATGCCTTTAATGGGTAGGATGCTGCTTTCCACCGTACCGCTGTGGTAGGGACCGCCACCACCATAGGCGCCTGTGGGCACACGGATTACCGATGCCACGGGATATTTGCCATTGCTGAGGTAGCAGGATTTGCTGAGTTCTTCCACCAACTGGTTCACACCCGGCCAAATGTAATCGGCAAATTGTATTTCCACAATCGGTTTGCAGCCGACAGCACTCATGCCTGCAGTGCTTCCCACAATATAGGCCTCCTGAATGGGCGTATTAAAAACCCGGTGGTCCCCGTATTTCTGGGTCAGGGTGGCCGCTTCGCGGAATACTCCACCCAGGCGCTTGCCCACGTCTTGTCCGTAAAGCAATGCTTCCGGGTTGTTTTTTAAAATTTCATCTACCGCATACAATGCAGCGTCCACCATGATGATGGGCTCTTTGCCGGCAGGTTCGCGAACACCTTTTTCTTCTGTGATGGGCGTTGGCGCAAACTCGTGCAGATAGAGCATATCCAGCGTGGGATCAGGCGCGGCTTTCGCACGCTCAAAATCTTTCAGCGCAAGCTTTTCAGCTTCGTCTGCAATAGATTGAAGATTCTCTTCTTTTTCACCCAGATTCAGCAGCAGACTTTTCAATTGGGGTAAAGGATCCAGCCTTTCGTGCTCTTCCATATCATCGCGGTACCATTCGCTACGTACACCGCTGGTGTGGTGGCCTAGCAGCGGGACTTTTACGTGGACCAGCATGGGATTGCGGCTTTGACGCACTGATTGAATGGCGTTCTCCATTTCGGTGTAGCATTGCACTAAATCACTGCCGTTGATGCGCAGTCGGCGCATGCCTTTGAAGCCGAGGGCATACTCAAACGCATCCATGGCACGCATTTCATCACCGCTGGCGCTGATACCCCAGTCGTTGTCCTGCACCAAGTAAAGAATTGGCAATTTATGCAAAACCGCCATCTGGAAAGCTTCGGCCACTTCACCTTCGGTAACGCTCCCATCGCCGAGCGAGCAAAGCACGATGGGCTTTTCGGCACCTTTCAGCAGGCCCTGTTTTTCAAGATATTTTATACCATGCGCCGCTCCGGTGGCGGGAATAACCTGCATGCCGGTAGCACTGCTCTGATGGGGAATTTTGGGTTTATCGGGTTGTTTGAGGCAAGGATGCGAATAATAACTTCTGCCACCGCTGAATGGATCGTCGGCCTTGGCCAGCAACTGTAGCATCAGCTCATAAGGTTCCATGCCCATGCCCAGCAATAAGCTTTCATCGCGGTAGTAAGGATACGCAAAATCAATGGACTTAAGGTGCCAGGCCGTGGCCAACTGTATGGCTTCGTGTCCTTTGGACGTGCTGTGTACGTATTTCGTTATCGGCCGGTTATCGTCGAATATGCGTGCCATGGCCCTTGCGGTGCACATGGTTTTCCAGGCGAGAAGGAGGATGTCTTTGCTGACCATGAAAGGGTCGCAAAGATATGCGCTAACTTTCTCAATCGGGGCTTGTGAGGTTGTAAAGTTGCATTTTCTGAAATTGTCCTATATTGCACTTTTATTCCCTCCTGCATGAGAATACTTTTACTTAGCTTTTTTAGCCTTTGCATATCGTTTTCATCTTGGTCTCAAATCCTTTCCGGTAGGGTGATTGACAAAGAAACCCGCCTGGGCGTTTCCTATGCCAACCTTACCTGGCGCGGCGGAGCAGCAACGACAGACAGTGCAGGTGCTTTTCGCATAGAACTGAAAGGCGCAAAATCTGTACAGATTACAGCCATGGATTTTCAGGAAATGACCTACAGCGTTAACAGTGCGGCTGTTACCGAAGTTTCCATTGAAATGGAATCGGTAGCCAAAGGCGTGGGAGAGGTTACCATCAGCCACAGCCGGCAGAAAGAGAAACTGCGTGAAAGCCCGGTTACCGTGGAAAGCCTGAATGCCAAAGCCATCAAGGAAACGCCTGCTAGTGACTTTTATGAAGGATTGGGGCACCTGCGTGGCGTGGATGTGACGGCAGCGAGTCTGGGTTTTCGTATCGTAAATACACGAGGATTCAACAGCACCAGCCCGGTGCGCAGTTTGCAGCTCATTGATGGTGTTGACAACCAGGCTCCGGGTTTGAACTTCTCACTGGGTAATTTTCTGGGCGCCAATGAACTGGATGTTGCCAATACAGAAATCGTAGTGGGTGCCAGCAGCGCATATTACGGTCCCAATGCCTTTAACGGCGTAATTAACATGACCACCAAAGATCCATGGAAAAACCAGGGACTCACAGCCCAGGTAAAAGTGGGTGAAAGGCAGCTTGGACATATAATGCTGCGCTACGCCAAAGCCTATAAAAACAAAAAGGGACGTGATGTTTTTGCCTTCAAAACCGGATTGAGTTACATGCGAGCCTATGACTGGGTAGCAAACAATTACGATCCCACGCTCGACAGCAAAGCAGGGCGTAGTAATTTGGGCGGGTATGATGCCGTAAACCGCTATGGCGATGAGGTTTTCGGAACGGCTGCCAACGATCAGGTTTCTATGGAAAGCCGCCGCAGAACACCCGGTCTGGGAGCACATTACCGCGATGGTTATAATGAAAATGATCTGGTAAACTATAATACCCGAAACCTTAAAACCAACTTGGTGTTGGCTTACAAGGTAAACAGCCGCAACGAAATTCAGTACGGATTTAATTTTGGTAGCGGAACCACAGTGTATCAAGGTGATAACCGCTACAGCCTAAATGATATTCTGTTTTTTCAAAATCGACTGGAATGGCAGGGCAAAAAGGGGCATCTGCGTTTTTACGCGACGAATGAAGATGCGGGAAGAACATACGATGCTGTTTTAACTGCATTTTTGATGCAGGGCAACGCCAAACCTGGCGGATACTGGTTTTCGGATTATCAGAATTACTGGCTGAACAATATTACCAACAAGGTTAAAAACCTGCCGGGATATAGCCAGCTGGGCACTTTCATTCCGGGATTGCCCAACTACAATCCCAACTGGGCTTCCGATCAGGATGCGTTGTTGCAAAAATATTCCGACAGCCTGTTCAGATGGCATGCTCAAACCCGTGCTCAGGCCAATCGTGCACAGAACTATCAGGGATTGACTTATCCGGATCCCTACACAGACCGCTGTATACCCGGCACCCCTGAGTTTGAGGCCAAAAAGAAAGAAATTACAGAAGCATACAGCTACAACAGAGAGGGCGGACCCGTGGGTTCGCGGTTTTTTGATAAGTCTGCTCTGTATCACCTTACCGGCGAACGCAGGTTCACCATACAAAAATGGAAATTTACCACCGGCTTTAGTGCCAGGATGTATGCCCCCAATTCCAATGGGACCATCTTTCTAGATACAGGTAATACCCGTATTACCAATGTTGAAGCCGGAGCATATGCAGGTTTCGAACGCAGGCTGTGGAGCAATCGTTGGAAAATCAATGCAACGGCCAGGGTTGATAAAAACCAGAATTTCCCGTTCCTGTTTTCACCGGCGGCGTCTATCATTTACAGCAAGGACAAACGCAATACCTGGCGTGGAAGTTTCAGCAGCGCTATACGGAACCCCACCTTGCAGGACCAATATCTGTATTACAACGTGGGACGTGCTATTTTGCTCGGCAACAAGAGTGGCGTTAAAAATGTTTGCGATGTAAATAATTTTTTGGATTACCTGAACACACTAAACAGGGATACTCTTAAAGCTTTCGACATTGACCCCATCAGGCCTGAAAGCGTGAAAACCGGTGAAATCGGATACAAGGGCGCGCTGATGAACGGAAAACTCATGGTTGACGCGGGGTATTACCTCAGTTACTACACCAATTTCATCGGTTACCGTGTGGTGGTGGATGTTGCGTTCGATACTTTCTCTCCCTTCCCCAAAGCGCGGGCATACCGCGTAGCTTCCAACAGCCGCGATGTGGTAAGTACCCAGGGTTTTTCAGCAGGCGCCAATTATTTCTTTGCCAAGTGCTTTATGGTGGGTGGCAACTGGAGTTGGAACCTCCTGGACAGGCGCGGCAGCACCGATGCTCTTATTCCTGCGTTCAATACGCCAAGGCATAAGTTCAATGTGATGTTTGGCGCAGCCGATATGAAAAAAGAATTTAATTTTCTGGGTAAGTCCATGTCGGTTAAAAACATGGGCTTCAACATTAACTTCAAGTTTGTGGAAGGATACCGCTTCGAAGGATCACCCCAGTTTACAGGCGATGTGCCTTCATACTGGATGTTGGATGCTCAGTTTAATAAGGCTATTCCCAAATGGAAGTCTACTCTTAAAATTGGTGCCTCAAACCTCACCAATAACATGGTCTATCAGGTTTATGGTGGACCCCACATTGGCAGGATGGCCTATATTAGCTTAACTCTAGAGCTCTAAATTTTCGTTTATTTCCAAAAAATCCCTATATTCGCAACTAAACCAAATCTTTTAAATACATGAAAAAACTATTACTTTCCGCTTCCACCTTGCTTTTGGCTGCTGCTTCATTTGCGCAGATTAAGTATGTGGATCCTATCTATGCAGAAAACTCCGTTCAGATAACCAAGAACGTGAACTATGCAACCCACATTTCTATTCTTCCGATGCTATCCGGTGGCAATCCTGCCCCTGAAAACCTGACTATGGACGTGTACAATTCTTCAGGTAACATGGACGCGAAGAAACCACTTGTGATTTTCCTGCACACAGGAAACTTTTTGCCCCGCTATGTAAACAATGGTACTACCGGTGCCCGTGATGACAGTGCTACTGTGGCGTTCTGCAAAAAACTCGCCCAGCGCGGTTATGTAGTTGCCTCCATGAGCTACCGTTTGGGATGGAACCCTACCAGCCCCAATGAAAACGTTCGTCGCGAAACCATTATCAACGCCGCTTACCGCGGTGTTCAGGATTTGGCCGCTTGCGTTCGTTACTTCAAAAAGAATGCAAAAACCACCAATACATATGCCATTGATTCTACCAAAATCGCTGTAGGCGGTCAGGGAACCGGTGGCTATGTAACCCTTGCTTACGCTACCCTGGATCGTCAGGCTGAAATTCGCCTGGAGAAGTTCTACAACCTCGATGCCAAGCGCTGGATGGTACAGGACAGCACCCTGATGGGTGACCGTCTGGGCTTCAGAATCCCCGGAACTACCGGTGCGCTGGTTATTGAGAACCACAAAGGTTACACTTCTGATGTTGCCATCGCCTTTAACATCGGTGGTGCACTGGGAGACAGCAGCTGGCTGGAAAAAGGCAGCCTGCCCATCATCAGTGTTCATGGTATTCAAGATCCTTTTGCACCTTACAAACTTGGAGTGGTAAGTGTTCCCGGTACCAACCCTCCGCTTAACGTAGTCGACGTTTCAGGTAGCTACGATGTTATGATGCGCACAAACAAATATGGCAATAATGCTTCATACAAAGGCAAAGTAATGGATGTTTACACAATACAGGCCAACAAACTCAACAATGGTCTTGATGGTTTATTCCCTATTGCCGGTGCAGCAAATGGTTCAGGCCCTTATGAGTGGTGGGATACTGCTGCTATCAAAGCCTTGGGTATTCCCAATGCAGCTACCGTAATTGCCAATGGCAATGCAACCAATCCGCTCCATAAAATTTTTGGTAAATCACGCGCTGTCAAGTATGTGGACAGCATCATGGGTTATGTGTCTCCCCGCCTTGCGGTGAGCATGGGTCTGGTTTCTGCTGTAGGTCTGCGTGAAAATAATCTGGGCAGCAACGTGACTGTAGCTCCCAATCCTGCTAAAAATCAGCTAGTAATCCATAACAATTGGACAAACCGCAACCTGGTAAGCGCTGAACTAGTTGACCTAAACGGCCGCAGCGTTCAGAGGATGAACCTGAGCCCCGTGCATAACCAAGTTAGCCTCAATGCCTCTGCCGGTATCTACATGCTTCGCCTTCAGTTCAATGATGGTGTGGGTGTGCAGAAACTTATCATTGAGTAATCTATAACCGATAAACGCTTAAAAGCCGCTGGAAACAGCGGCTTTTTTATTTCGTAAATAACCCTCCGTTTGTCTGATATCAATGAACAAACTACCTGCGTCCTTTGTTAATCAGTAACTTTGTACCGCGTGGGGAGATATTTGTTGTTGTTGCTGTTTTCCGGTTTTTCTGCCCTGCTGCAGGCCCAGCAAAAGTTTACCCTAAGCGGCTATGTCAGCGACAGTGCTTCCTCAGAAAGTATCAGTGGTGCGGTGGTGTCTCTGCAGTCTGCTGGTGTCAGAAGCGACGGAGTATCTGTGGCTACCAATTCATATGGATTTTTCAGCATAACCCTCAATAAGGGTAATTATCAGGTGATTACCAAAGCACCCGGCTACGTGGCTTCCGAAATGGCAGTCAATCTTGATACCCATTTTTCGCGCAATATCAGCCTGCTGAAACAGAGTGTAGGCTTGGGTGAGGTGAGAATCAGTGCTAACCGCAATGACAATGTGCGTAAAATTGACATCAGTGCGCAAAACATAAATAGCCAGACTATCAAGAAAATTCCCGCATTCCTGGGTGAGGCCGATGTAATCAAAGCTGTTCAGCTTTTGCCCGGTGTGTCTACCGTAGGTGAAGGCGCAACAGGCTTCAATGTAAGGGGCGGCGGTATTGACCAAAACCTCGTATTGATGGACGAAGCTCCCATTTTTAATTCAGCCCACCTGTTTGGTTTTTTCAGCATATTCAATCCCGATGGCGTAAAAGATGTGCAGCTGGTAAAAGGCGGTATTCCGGCTCAATATGGCGGAAGGCTAAGCAGCACATTGGATGTGCGCATGAAAGAAGGCAATAAAAAGCAGTTTCAGGCCAATGGCGGTGTGGGAACTATTTTCAGCCGCCTTACGTTGGAAGGACCGGTTGTGAAAAACAAAGCCAGTTTCATGGTGGCAGGGCGCCGCAGCTATATCGATGCACTCGCCAAGCCCTTTTTGAACAGCAATCTGTCAGGTAGCCAGTTTTATTTTTATGACCTGGCGACTAAAATCAATTACAGCCGCGGCCGCGATCATTACTACGTGAGCGGGTATTTTGGAGATGACGCCTTCAGCGCCCCCAATGCTTTTGGTGTGAAATGGGGTAATAGCACGGTCACTGCCCGCTGGAATCACGTGTTCAATAAAAAACTATTCTCCAATTTCACCTACTACTATAGCCGATATCGCTATGATATTGAATTCAAAAACCGGGATCTGTCCTTCAACTGGAAAAGCTTTATAGTAAACAATAGTGCCAAGGTGGATTTTAATTATTACCTCACGCCCAAGCACCAACTCACGTTTGGTTCGCACACTACCTATTACATATTCAAACCGGGTTCTGCGGTAGCCACTAGCAAGAAAGGTGAATTTAACTTTAGTCTGCCTGATAAATACGCACTGGAAAATGCGGTTTATGTTGGGAATGAATTCAATCCTTCCGGTAAATTCAGCTATCGTCTGGGTTTGCGGATGAGCAGCTGGTATTATCTTGGTAAAGGCAAAGCGTATTATTTTGACTATGCCGCCACACCCAATGGTAGAAAGATATTGAACAATACCCGCGATTACGGTGCCGGCGAAACCATTGCTGCCTACATCAATCCCGAACCGCGTTTTGGGTTTAAATACCAGCTGAACAATGCTTCCAGCGTTAAAGGCGGCTACAACCGTATGGTGCAAAACCTGCACCTCATCAGCAATACCTCTGCCAGCGTGCCCTTTGATGTGTGGCAGCCCACGACCAATAATATCAAGCCCGAAAAAGCCGATCAGTACACCATTGGGTATTTCCATAATTTTGGCTCTTCGGGAAATGATTTTGAAGCCTCGTTTGAAACCTACTACAAAAGCCTGCAAAACCAGGTAGATTATGTAGATGGTGCCGATCTGCTGCTGAATGAACTACTAGAGGGCGAGTTGTTGAATGGTAAAGGCAGAGCGTATGGAGCTGAATTTTACATACGTAAATCATCCGGAAACCTCTCAGGATGGATTTCTTACACCCTCAGCCGCAGCGAAAGGCTGGTAGAGGGCATCAACAACTATGGCTGGTTCCCCATGCGTTTCGATCGGTTGCACAACCTGTACGTGGTGATGCAGTACAAACTCACCGATAAATGGGAAGCTTCTGCCAATTTTGTATACAGTTCGGGCACACCAACCACCTTTTACTCAAACCAATACAATGTGCAGGGCTATATCGTTCCCGATATTAGTTCCAATGCCCGAAACAATGTGCGCAACCCCGATTACCATCGCTTGGACGTGAGTGCCACTTATATAAAACGCAAGTCCAAAAAATGGGAAAAGAGCTGGGTGTTCAGTGTTTACAATGCCTACAACCGGCGAAATCCTTTCTCCATATACTTCGCCACCAATTATCAGGCCCAGGATATTAACCAGGCCATACGCTACAGTGTAATCGGCAGTTTTGTACCCGCTGTCTCTTATAATTTTAAATGGAATTGACGATGAGAAAGTTTTGCAAATGGATATTTCCCGTGTTGGCTGTTTTGGTGTTTTCTGCCTGCGAAGACCCGATAGATGTGGATGTTAAAGCCGGCGAGCCCAAGCTGGTTATTGATGCGTTTGTAAACAACCTTAATGAGGCCCAGCGCATACGGCTCACCCGCAGCATTCCATACTTTACCAAACCCGGCACAGAACCTCCTATAAGCGGCGCTACGGTGGTGCTGATTGATACCACGGACTTTACCAATCCCAAAAGGTTTTTGTTTGCCGACAGCGGCAACGGCAACTATATCTGGAAGCCCAACCCTGCTGCTGGAGATACCTTTACCGTAGGCCGCACTTATGCCCTGGTGGTGATTGAAGACGGCGATACCCTCATCGGATTTTCAAAGATGAATCCTACCGCCAAAATAGACAGTCTGTTTGTGGTGGTTGAAACCGGCGACAACGCCGGATTTGTGCCCGGTAAATACGTGGAAATGGCCGCCAATGACCTTCCCGGCACTGGCAATACCTACTGGATTAAAACCTGGTATAACGATACCTTCCGCAACCGTATTCTTGATATGAATCTGGCCTACGATCAGGCGGGAAGCCCCAATTCATCGCAGGATGGCGGAATTTTCATCTGGCCAATCCGCTATGGTGCCATCAACGATTTTTCCAAGCCCTACAGAACGGGAGATAAGGTGCGGGTAGAAATTCACAGCCTCACACCCGAAACATTCTATTGGCTTACGCTTATCCGTAATGAAAACCAGAACGGGGGCTTGTTTGCCACACCGCCCAGCAATATTGGAACCAACATATTCTCGCTTAATCCTGCCAAAAAACGGGGACTCGCCGGATTCTTCTGCATGAGCGCCACAAACCGCGCAGTGATTACCATTAAGTAGTTTGGAATAGCCGTTTTTTGCCTATATTTGGGTTTGTACGCTGATGAGTAGTACCCGAAAATTCCTGCCCAAATGGGTCAAAGAAGGGATGATTTCCTCCTCACACCCAACGCAAATAGAGCAATGGCTCGATGCCAGGACAGTAGATGATTTGCCGGTATTTGAACTCTCCTTTCCGCGTGATGTAATTGATGAGCGGATTTGTTAGGCCGCTTTATCAACCCAAAAACCCTAATTTTGCGGTGAAATCATGTTTGACCACGACCTGAACGAACAGCAGCTGGTGCGCCGGCAAAAAATGATACAGCTCCGTGAGCTGGGTATAGACCCTTTTCCGCCCGAAGCCTTCGAAGTAACCCACTACGCCGCCGATATCAAGGCAAAATACCCCGAAAACCCCGAGAGCTTTAAACACGTTCGCCTGGCAGGCAGAATGATGAGCCAGCGCATTATGGGAAAGGCCGCATTCGCCAACCTTCAGGACAGCACGGGCCGTATTCAGATCTATGTGAACCGCGATGAGATTTGTCCCGGTGAAGACAAAACCCTGTACAACGAAGTATTTAAAAAACTCCTCGACATCGGCGATATCATAGGTGTGGAAGGACATGTGTTTACAACCCAAACGGGTGAAACAAGCGTGCACCTAACCTCGATGCAGCTGCTTTCCAAATGCCTGAACCCATTGCCCCTGCCCAAGCAGGATGCAGACGGCAATGTATATGATGCCTTCACCGACCCCGAGGCCCGCTACCGCATGCGCTACGTAGATCTGGTGGTGAATCCCGGTGTGAAAGATATTTTCATCAAGCGCAGCAAGGTGTTAAAAAGCCTGCGCGAAACTTTCAACAGCAAAGGCTATCTGGAGGTGGAAACCCCCATTCTGCAGCCCATGCACGGGGGTGCTGCCGCACGTCCTTTTGTTACCCACCACAACGCACTTGATGTGCAACTATACCTGCGCATAGCCAACGAATTGTACCTAAAACGCCTCATTGTGGGCGGCTTTGACGGCGTTTATGAATTTGCCAAAAACTTCCGCAACGAAGGCATTGACCGTACCCATAACCCGGAATTTACCGGCCTCGAAATCTATGTGGCCTACAAGGATTATTTCTGGATGATGGAATTTGTGGAGGAGATGCTGCAGAAGTGCGCCATGGACGTGAACGGCACCACCGAATGCAAGGTAGGCGACAACGATATCAGTTTTAAAGCGCCTTTCCGCCGCCTGAGCATGTTTGACGCCATACGCGAATACGGAAAGCTGGATGTGGAGGGCAAAAGCGAAGCTGAATTGCGCGAAATGGCCAAAAAATGTGGGGTTGAAGTTACACCCCAGATGGGCAGCGCCAAGCTCATTGATGAGATATTTGGTGCCACCACGGAGAAGTACCTGGTGCAGCCCACCTACATAACGGACTATCCGGTGGAGATGAGTCCGCTCACCAAAAAACACCGCAGTAAACCTGGATTGGTAGAGCGTTTTGAGCTGTATGTAAACGGCAAGGAAATCGCCAATGCGTATACTGAACTGAACGACCCCATTGACCAGAAAGAGCGTTTTGAAGAACAGCTGAAACTGGCCGAGCGCGGTGATGACGAAGCCATGAGTATGGATTTGGATTTCATCCGCTCACTTGAATATGCCATGCCGCCCACCAGCGGATTGGGTGTGGGTATAGACCGCCTGACCATGATGCTCACCAACCAGCAAAGCATTCAGGAAGTACTGTTTTTCCCCCAGATGCGCCCCGAAAAGTTTCAGGATTAACCATGTTTGAAATAGGGATAGACGAACTGAAGGTAATGAACTGTCTGTTCCACCCCGAGAGCATGGAAACCGTGGTTACGGAAACCAAATTTCATCCCAAAGTAGCGCTGGATATAGTGCGCACCCTGGTGCACTACCGCTTTGTAAAAGCCCAGGATGTAACAGGTAAAACATTAACCATGTTTTCGCCGGATAAGCTGGCTTTGGTGCGGTTTGTACTCACGGCCAAGGGCTTGAAGGAGATATCGCCAAAGGCCGGTGTCTAGATGGGTTACCCTAAACGGATAGTGATTATTTTAATCCTCTTTTTTCACCTTGCAACTAGAAATCCCCAACGCATCAACCTATCCGTAGATCCTATATTCATTCTCATACGATTAAATTATTGATAAATAACCTGAATATACGAAAAATAACCCACATTTCTAAATCCTTGCTTTGCCCAAAATTCTGCATCTTTGCACTTCCTTTTAACCTATGAAAAAAACCATATTCTCTTTACTGCTGACCATTTTCAGCATTCTGGGTCTCCGTGCCGATGAAGGCATGTGGCCCCTGACCATGGTGGCAAAACTGCAGGATCCCATGCAGGCAAAAGGCCTGAAACTGACCGCAGAAGACATTTACA
>Ga0194129_10005309_pt1 | contig 16504 bp, 14 predicted proteins | sample TA2KigCa35mmetaG_FD_150862 | JGI IMG/M metagenome (GOLD analysis project Ga0194129, IMG submission 150862) | Freshwater microbial communities from Lake Tanganyika, Tanzania - TA2015038 Kigoma Deep Cast 35m | ecosystem: Environmental > Aquatic > Freshwater > Lake | place: Tanzania: Lake... | reverse complement strand
GAGGAAGGCCAGCTCGCCCTCGCGCTTCGTCGCGCTGTAGACGCTCGCCGGGCCCGTGGGGTCGTCTTCGCGCAGCGGCCGCTCGGGCGAAGGCGCGCGGCCGTCGAAGACGTAGTCGGTGGACACGTGCAGCGCGCGCGCGCCGATGCGGGCCGCGGCCACACCGACGACGGCGGGCAGCACGGCGTTGGCGCGGTGGGCGGCGTCGCGCTCGGTCTCGGCGAGGTCGACGGCCGTCCAGGCCGCGCAGTTGACGATCAGGGCCGGCCGGTGCAGCGCGACGAACGCGTCGACGACGTCGCGGTCGGCAGCGTCGACGTCGCGGCCGGTGGCAAGGACGTGCATGCCGGCGGCGGCAGCGCGGGTGGCCAGCAGCGAGCCGAGCATGCCGCGGCCCCCCGGGATCCACAGGGTCGGGAGCACGGCCTTGTTGTTGTTCGTCGTCATCGTCGTCAGCGCCTTCGCAGGAGCGCGAACAGCTGCACGCCAAACGGCGACGACGGCAGGTTCGCGAAGTTGGCCAGCCACAGCGCGTCCGAGATCCCGCGCTCCACGGCGCCGTAGGCCCGCCCGCCGCCGAAGCGCCGCAGCGCCGCCTCGGGGCGCAGGTTCGTCGCCCACTTCGTCAGCGCGTAGGCGGGAAAGCCCCACGCGCTCAGCTCGAGGACGTCCAATCCGGCGCCCTCGGCCAGCAGGGCCAGCTCGTTGCGGGTCGGATGGCGCGTATGGCCGAAGTAGCGCTCGGTGGCGTGCACCTTGCCAGTGGGCGTCGTGATCACGACGTGTCCGCCGCGCACCACGGCAGCGGCGATGCTCGCCAGCGCCCGGGCCGGCTCGGGGAGGTGCTCGAGCACCTCAGTGCACAGCACGACATCGAAGCCCGACGGCAGGGCGTCGCTGGAGACGTCGGCCACCGCGAACTCCATGTGCGACAGCGCGGCGCGGTTCTGCTCCACGACGACGCTCGACAGGTCGACGCCGGCGAGCTTCCGTCCCGAGAAGCGCGCATCGACGAGCCGCAGCAGGCTGGCGTCGCCGCAGCCGACGTCGAGCAGCGTCGCGAAGCGAAGCCGGTCGAGGAAGGCAATGATGTGACGTCGTCGGTGGCGAGCGCCGGGGTTGTAGCGGATGAAGTCCGAGAGCCGCGGCCAGAGCGCGTCGTAGGTCGTGCGGTTCTGCTCGGTGGAGTCCACGGGGCGTAGCATAGGCGCGGATCGCGTCGGGTTTCGCGGCCGCGCCGGGCGCCCGAAAAAACACGGCGCGGAACAAGGAGCAGGGCCCCAGGGGCGCGGAAAAAGGAGCAGGGCCCGAAGGACGCGGAAAAAAGGAGCCGGGCCCCAGGGGCGCGAAAAAAGAAGCAGGGCCCGAGGGGCCCTGTGGTTGGGGAACTAGGATTCGAACCTAGATACTTGGAATCAGAATCCAAGGTCCTGCCGTTAGACGATTCCCCAGCAGAGACGCCGTTTTCGTAGCGGGCTGACGGTGGACCTGTCAAGACATCGCGACGCCCGGCTCGGCGAAACCCGTGCCCCGTCAAACGCCGAGCCCATCCCCGACGGCCACGCGCTCCCGGGAGCGAAGGTCGGTGGGCTTGCGCAACCGCGGCCGGGTTGGTGCATCTTCGCAGGCGACGCGCGCAGTGGCGGGTGTCAGGGAGCAGGCATGATTTCCAAAGACCTCGACATCGCGATGCGCGTCGCCCTGAACGACGCCCTGCGCCGACACCACGAATACGCGACCATCGAGCACCTGACCTTCGCGCTGCTCCACGACGACGAGACGGTCAACGTGCTGCGCCACTGCGGCGCCGACGTCAAGAAGCTGAAAGATTTGTTCGACCGCTTCCTCGACGAGAGCGTCGCGAAGGTCGACGAGGACGACGTCGAGGTGACGCCCAGCCGCGGCTTCCAGCGCGTGGTGCAGCGGGCGATCATGCACGTCGCCGGCGCCGGCAAGGAGCAGGTCAAGGGCTACAACGTCCTCGTCGCCATCTACGCCGAGGACGACTGTCACGCGGCGTTCCTGCTGCGGCAGGCTGGCGTCGACCGCCTCGACGTCGTCAGCTACATCAGCCACGGCGTCAGCAAGCTGACCGGCTCCGATGACAAGGCCCCCGGTCGCAAAGAGGGCGCGGGCGCCGGCCCGGTCGGCGGCCCCGGCGGTGACGAAGAAGAAGACGGCGGCGTCAGCGGCGACCCGCTTGCCTCGTTCTGCACCGACCTGTGCGCCGAGGCGAAGGCCGGTCGGCTCGACCCTCTCGTGGGTCGCGAGAAGGAGCTGACCCGCACCGTCCACGTGCTGTGTCGCCGACGGAAGAACAACCCGCTGTTCGTCGGCGACAGCGGCGTCGGCAAGACGGCGCTGGCCGAAGGGCTCGCGCGGCGCATCGTCGCTGGCGAGGTCCCCGACGTCTTAAAGGACGCCGAGGTCTTCTCGCTCGATATGGGCGCCCTGCTCGCCGGCACGCGCTATCGCGGCGACTTCGAGAACCGCCTGAAGGCGGTGCTGAAGGCGCTCGAGAAGAAGCCCAATTCGATCCTGTTCATCGACGAAATCCACACCATCGTCGGCGCCGGCGCCACGTCGGGCGGCTCGATGGACGCGTCCAACCTGCTGAAGCCCGGCCTGCAGAGCGGCAAGATCCGCTGCATGGGCAGCACGACGTTCAAGGAATTCCGCCAATACTTCGAGAAGGACCGCGCGCTGGCCCGCCGCTTCCAGAAGGTCGACGTCGACGAGCCCTCCGAGGCTGAGTGCGTCCAGATCCTGCTGGGCTTGAAGAAGCAGTACGAGGACTTCCACGGCGTCCGCTACGAGGACGCCGCGCTGGAGGCGGCGGTGCGGCTGTCGGCGAAGCACCTTCACGACCGCAAGCTGCCCGACAAGGCGTTCGACCTCATCGACGAGGCCGCCGCGGGCAAGAAGCTCGTGCCGAAGAAGGCCGGCGACGGCACGCCCGTCGTCTCGGAGGGCGACATCGAGGCCACCGTCGCCCGCATGGCGCAGATCCCGCCCAAGCAGGTCAGCGTCGACGACAAGCAGGCGCTCAAGGACCTCGACGGCGATCTGAAGCGCGTCGTCTTTGGCCAGGACAAGGCCATCGAGCAGGTGGCGACCGCCATCAAGATGTCGCGCGCCGGGCTGCGCGAGCCCGAGAAACCCATCGGCTGCTTCCTGTTCACGGGTCCCACGGGCGTGGGCAAGACCGAGGTCGCCAAGCAGCTGGCGAAGACGATGGGCATTTCGTTCCTGCGCATCGACATGTCCGAGTACATGGAGCGTCACGCCGTCAGCCGCCTGATCGGCGCGCCGCCGGGCTACGTCGGCTTCGATCAGGGCGGCATCCTCACCGACGCCATCAACAAGACGCCGCACACCGTGCTGCTGCTGGACGAGATCGAGAAGGCGCACCCCGAGGTCTTCAATATCCTTTTGCAGATCATGGACCACGGCAAGCTGACCGACAACAACGGCAGGCCCGCCGACTTTCGCCACGTCATCCTGATCATGACAAGCAACGTCGGCGCCCGTGACCTGGCGCGTGCTCGTATCGGCTTCGGCGACAACGTCAACCTCGGTGGTGACGACGTCGCCTACAAGAACCTGTTCACTCCTGAGTTCCGGAACCGGCTGGACGCGCGCATCGCCTTCGACCCGTTGCGGCCCGAGGCGATGGAGAAGATCGTCGACAAGTTCATCAAGGAATTGTCAGCGCAGCTGGCAGACCGCAAGATCACGTTGTCCATCACCGACAAGGCCCGCCAATGGCTGGGTGAGAAGGGCTATGACAAAGTGCTCGGCGCCCGGCCGCTCCAGCGCGTGATCCGCGACGAGGTCAAGAAGCCGCTCACCGAGGAGATCCTCTTCGGAGCGCTGTCGCAGGGCGGGCACGCGGTCATCGAGCTCGACGCCACGGCGCCGGCCCGCTCGGCCAGCGACGGCGACGATGACGCGCGGCCGGCGAAGACCGGCCGCCTCGTGTTCCGCTACGAGGCCACGGTCGCCGTCGACGCCGCGAGGGACGCCCTCAGGGCCGCGCCCGGCAGCGGCGCGTCGGCCTGACCACAGCCCGCCATTGCGGCGGCGTCGCCTCGGCGCGTCGCCCCGCCCTGCTGAAGAACGCGAGGCACTTTCCGGCACCCTGCTCGTCGACGACGTCCGACCGGGCCGGGCGTCGCGACGTCGGTGCTGGTAGGTTGGCCGGTCAGGTGCGGCCGTTGGCGTCGACGAGGGTGTAGGTGAAGCCCTGGCTGCCGATGGCCCGCAGGAAGCGCCGATACTCGGCAGGCGGAAGCGTCTGGCACCCGATCGAGCGCGGCGAGTCGGCGGTACCGGGGTGGAACAGGATCTCGGTCATGTTGTCGCGGCGCGCGATCTCGCCGGCTTGAAAACGCCCGTCGGCGTTGCGGTCGCGGATGCCGGGGATGTTGCCGGAGCCGCTCTTCGTCAGCACGTGCCACGACGCCATGCCGTTGTCCTTTGAGCGCACGCCGTTGGGCTTCACGTCGAAGTTGCCGCTGCGGATCATGCCCACCGCCGACACGAGCCCTGACGTCACCTGCCCGGCGTGGGTGCTGCCCTTCAACTCGGTGGCTGTGCCGTTCCTGTTCAGGACGACGAAGGTGTCGTCGTAGAAGCGGCCGTTCCGGGTCTCGTGGGCGCGACCGTCACGGTCGATGCCCCGCACGCCGAGGACCACCGGCTTGCTCGACGTCAGCGGGTCCTCGCCGCCGTTCTGCAGCACGATGTTGCGGTAGTGGTTGAACTTCTCCTGCGGCGACGCGCCGGCGGGGGCCAGCGTCACCGGCGTGTTGCCGCTGCGGGCGGCGTCCGTCGACACCGGCGCCTCGCGGTTGCGGCGCGCGGCGTCAGCCTCGGCGCGCCGTTGGAAGTCGGCGCCGGTCATGCCCGGCACGCGGTCTTCAGGGCGAGCGGTGATCCCGGTGTCGCGACCGGTACGGTGGTCGACGCCCGCCGTCGGGGTGCGCAGCTCACGCAGGGTGTCGGGCCCGATCAAGCCGTCGGCGTCGATGCCGCGCGACCGCTGGAACGCCACCACCGCCGCCTTCGTCTTCGGGCCGAAGTCGCCGTCGATGCCGAGGTCGTGGCCGTGCGCCTTCAGCAGCGCCTGCGCCTCGCGCACCGGGGCGCCTTCGTTGCCGCGCTGGACGACGCCCTGCTGCTGCACGGCGCGCTCGAGCTTCGTCGAGCTCGGCAGCGAGGTGGGACGAGTGCTCGGTGAGTCTGTGATCGAATTGGGCATGGGACCGTTGTCGGTCCGGCGCCACCACCTGTACTCGGTCGATCGCCCGATCGACGGCGGCGCCCGTCGTCTCGCGCCACCCGCCGCAGCCGATCGTCCGTCTGTCGCTCAGCGCGCCGCCGCGAAGGCGGCGGCGACGGCGACCATCACCAGCAGGACCGCGCCGAAGACGGCGTGGGCGCGGTCGCGGCCCCGCAGACCGACGATGAGAAAAGCGTTGCGCACCAGCGGTACGCCGAGCAGGACCCCGAGGCCCGGCCACTGCAGGGCGGGCCAGCGCAGCGCGAGCAGCAGGACTGCCAAGGCCATGAGCACGGTCAGCGCCGCTGCGGTGGTCGCCCGGGCCACGACGACGCTCGACGATGACCTGCCGGCTGCGGCGACAGGAGCGGCGGGCAGAGTCGTCATGCGAACCCCTTCAGCGCCGTCAACACCGCGACGGCCAACGCCAGCACCATGAACGTCGTCTCGAGGGTGCGCGCCGACACGCGCTGCTGGAGCCGCGCACCCCACAAACCGCCCGGCAGCACACCGACGACGGCGATGGCGACGACGTCGACAGGCAGGCCCCCCTGCGTCAAGTGCACCACCGCGCCCGCCGCCGCGCTGCTCATCAGGCACAACGACGACGTCGTCGCCGCCTCCTTTACCGGCATCCGCCCAAGGAGCACGAGCCCAGGGATGAGGAGGACGCCGCCGCCGACGCCGAAGAGACCGCTCGCCGCCCCCGACAGCGCCGCGAGCGCGTTCACGATCCCGTGGCGCTCGACCGGCAGCCCGGGTGGGCGCTCGACCCCGGCGAACCGGCCGCGCACCCACACCAGCGCCGCGACGATCAGGATGAACACCGCGAACCCCACCAGCAGCGGGCCTTCGGCGACGCGGACGCCCATGGCGCTGGCGACGAGGGCGCCCACGACGAGGAACGGCTCGAGTCGCAGCGACACGTCGAGGCGCGCGTCGCCGCGGCGGCCGGCGACGTACGACGACGCGGCGCTGGTGGCGATCACGCACAACAGCGACACGCCGACGGCCTCGCGCGCCCCGACGCCCGCGGCCATCACCAGCCACGGCACGAGGAAGACGCCGCCGCCTACGCCGAGCAGCCCGCCGAGCACGCCCATCGCAAGGCTGCCGACGCTGACGATGACGAAGTGCGCGGCGCCCACGAGGCCCACGTTAGCCGCGAGCACCGCCGCGGGCATCTGGCTGCGTCGCCGGCAGTGAGCCGACGAGTCCGCCGGTGCTCAGGCGGTGCTCAGGCGGTGCTCCGCCGGTGCTCAGTACGGACGTGCGCCGACGAAGTTCCCCGGCGGGTCGTAGTTGCAGACGAAGAGCCGGCCCGCGCCGAAGCCGGCGATGTCGTCGCAGGCGGCGACGGCACAACCGAGGCCGGCCGAGTCCCGCCACACCACCTGCGTGTAGTGCCCGCACTGCGCCCCCGGCATGCAGCGGTTGTTCGCGTAGTCATAGTCCGCGACCTCGGACGCCCACGCCTGGACGACGTCATCGGGGGTCGTCGAGGCCGAAGAGAACAGCGCGAGGTTCTCGCCGAGCGCCCCCTGCGAGTGCTCGAAGACGCAGCGCGCCGCCCACGCCGCCGCCACCGCGGCGACCTCCGCGCGCCAGACCACCGGCGGCAGCGGCGTCGCCGGCGTCGGGTCGACGGCGGCGCGCACAGCGTTGTGAGCGTCGACGAACGCGCGCGCGAACGGCGAGAGCGGCCCGGACTCTTCGTCTGCATCGCCGGTTGTCCACGGGGCGGACGAGACCCCACCGCAGGCCGCAAGGACCGGCAGCGCCGCGATGACGAGCGCGCGCGCCCGGCGCGCGAGAAGCTTCGGTGGCATCGTGCGCAGCGTAGCAGTCCACGCCACAGCAGGTCGGGCCGGGCGGCGCGCCGCTGTGGCATGCGGAAACCGGCAGGCTGGCGGCGCGCGTCGACGGGCACTCACACGCTGTGGTGAAAACTCGGTCGGCGTTTCACCACAGCCTGACGTCCCTCTGGCAGGTCTGCTCCAGATCCGCCCTCGGCGAGCGAAGCTCGACGGGGCCCCCACCTAGGACGTAGAAGACGCTGCCCTCGGCGAAAACGACCTTCGGCCATTTTTACCGCAGTCTGCTGTCGCCCGTCGTGGAGGTTCGTTCATGTCGACTGGGTATGAGCTGGTCTACTTCTCCGTCCACGGCCGCGCCGAACCGATCCGCCTGCTGTTCGCCCTCGCGGGACAGCCCTTCGTCAACCGCACGGTGACCCGTGACGAGTGGATGAAGCAGAAGCCGCAGATGCCGCTGGGACAGGTCCCCGTGCTCATCGAGCGCGACGAGCGCGGCGAGCGCGTCATCCCCCAGAGCATGGCGATCTTCCGCCACCTCGCTCGCCGCTTCGGCCTGTACGGCAGCACCGACGACGAGCGGCTCTCAGTCGACGTCGCGCTCGAGTCCGCCGTCGACGCCGGCGCGGGCGTGGGCCCGCTGATCTTCGGCCCCGGTCGGGGCGATGCCGCCGCCTTCGCAAAGCACTTCGCTGAGGTGTGGCCGACCCACGCGCGCCGGCTCGACACCCTGCTGGCTGGCAATCAGGCCGCCAGCGGCTTTTTCGTCGGCGCCGGTGTCAGCTGCGCCGACGTCGCCGTTTTCCAGGTCCTGCACGCGCACCTCGCGCTGTCGCCGGCGGCGCTGGACGGCATCGGCGCCCTTCGCGCGTTCTACGACCGCATGGCCGCGCTGCCGCAGTGGCAGCCCTACCTGGTCGCGCGCGGCCCGCACGAAGGCGCCGGCGCTCGCCCGGCGGGCTGATCGCCACGCGGCCCTCGGGGCCAGCCGGCGGAACATTGCCAAGGCGACTGCCCGCCGGGCGCGACCCTTCAACGTGGCATCGACTTGAGCAGCAGCTCGAGCTGACGCTTCTGACGCGCATCGGCCTCGCGGGCGGTGGCGCTCTCGAGCAGCGCGCGGGCCTTCGGCCCGCCGAAGTCGGCGGCGGCGCGTGCTCCAGCGACACGGACCGCCGGATCACCGTCGGTGAGCGCGCGCTCGACGAGCGCCGCGGCGCGCGGATCGCGCACCGCCGCGAGCACCCGCAGGCTGCGCAGCCGGCCCGGTGCCGTGACGTTCGTGGCGTCGGCAGCGAGGGCAGCGACGTCGAGGTGCTCGACGTGCTTGCGCAGCGCCTCGAGGGCGGCGGCGCGGACGTCGGGGGTGCCGCCGCTGTCGATCACCAGTGTCTGCAGCGGCTCGACGGCGCGGGCATCGACGCGTCGTGATAGCAGGCGCGCGCAGCCCGCCTGCACGCCCGAATCCCCCGAGCGCAGGCCCTCCAACAGCAGCGGCACGAGCCGGTCGTGGGGCAGCGCCTCGAGCCCGCTCTCGGCGGCGACCACCACCGGCTCGCTCTCATCGGCGAGCGCGGCGACGACGAACGCGGCCACCCCCGCCGACGCCTCGGACGCGCGCATCACCGTCGCGTACGCGTCCACCGCCGCCCGCCGCGCGCGCTCGTCAGGGGCGTGCAGCAGCTCGCGAAACGAGAACAGCAACGCGGGCGTATAGAAACGCGCGAGCGCCTCGTCGGCAGCGGCGCGGACGTACTCGTCGCTGTCGGCGAGGGACTCCACGAGGGCCGGCAGCGCGGTGGGGTTCTGGATGCGCCCGAGCGCTGCACAGGCCGCGGCACGCACGGCGTACGAGCCGTCGCCGCGCAGCGCCTCGGTCAGCGGTGCCACCGCACGTGGGTCGCCGGAGCGGCCAAGGGCCACCGCTGCCGTCGCCCGGACGCGGAAGCTCTCGCCGGCGCGCAGCGCGTCGAGCAGCTGCCTGAGGGACGTGTCGTCGGCGACCGCGGCCTTGTCGTCAGCGCGCAGAGGCGGCGAGCCGGTCGCCGCGACGGTCATGGCGACGAAGACGAGCAGGCGACGGGTCGTGCGGACCAGAAGCATGATTCAAATTTAGCACGCCGACGTCGACGGGCTCAAACTGTCACAGCGGAGCGGGACGACGGCGCGGCGGTCGATGCGGCGGTCGACGCGGCCGCTGGGGTCACGCCTCGGTCGTGGCGGCGCGCGTGCGCGGCAGCGGCCGCACGACGAGCCGCACCGCTGTGCCCTTGCCCGGCGAACTGTCGATCTGGACCTCGCCGTTGGCCTTGCGTGCCCGCTCTCGCATGTTGATCAGCCCGTAGTGGTTCCGTGGCGTCTTCGTCACGTCGAAGCCGCGGCCGTCGTCGACGATGTCCATCCCGATGCGCACGGGCTCGAAGCGGACGTCGACGCGGACCTTCGACGGCGCGGCGTGTTTGGCGATGTTCGTCAGGCACTCTTGGAGGATTCGAAAAAGCGTCAGCTCCTGCTCTTCGGCGCACTCGAACGGCGCCCCGCTGACGACGAGCTCGATGGGCAGCTTGTGGCGCGCCGTATAGGTCATGCACATGTTCTCGAGCTGCGGCACGAGCTGGAAGTCGTCGCGCCACATGCTCACCGCGCGCCGCACCTCGTCGATGGCCTCTTCGGCGCCGGTCTTCAGCTCTTTCACTTCGCTGTGAAGATCGAGATCCTTTTTGGTCAATGTCATCAGGTACTCGGCCTGTATGATCACACCCGACAGGCTCGCTCCGAGACCGTCGTGGATGTCGCGGGCGAGCCGATTGCGCTCCTCCACCAGGGCCAGACGGCCGAGGGACCGCTCGAGCTCGAGGATTTCACGGGTCTGTTTTTCTTCGCGGCTGGTCAGATAGACCATCACGTAGACAGCGACGCCGTTCAGCGCCGCCAGCCACGCGAGCTGCAGCACCTGCTCGCTCAGGGGCGGCAGCGCGCCGGTGGCCAGGCGCAGGGGCCCGACCAGGATCGACGCCGGCAGCAGCAGCAGCGGCGGCACGATGGCCACCGGGTTCGGGAAAAGCAGCGCGAAAAAAATCGTGAACAGCAGCTGCGCGGGCATGGCCGGCGAGCTGACGCCGCCACTGCGGGCGACCAGCAGGAACAGGATGCTCAGGTCGAGCAGCAACGTCACGAACATCACGCGCCGCCCCTGCACGGGGTGGGCGGCGAAGCTCTGACAAACCAGCGCCGACATCGTCGCCAGCGCGAGCACGACCCACGGGCCGGCGCCGTGCAACGCGAACGCCCCCTGCCAAGACGGCAACAACACCGAGCCCAGACCGAGGGCGAGCAGCGCGCAGCGCGCGTAGAACACCGCCGTGGCGCGCGTGACGAAGCGCTCCTTCAGGCGCTGGGCCTCGCGTGCCCCGATGCGCAGCACGGCCTTGTCGCCGCCCGGCGGCCGCGCTGTCGCGGCCGCAGGCGGAGACGAAGGCGTCGTCGACGACGACTGGGGCGGCGTGCTCATGGCCGGTGCTCCCTCGGGCGCGCGGTGTCAGGTGGACGGGGGACGGGGGTCGGACGCGGAGGATGGACGCAGGAGATGGACGCTGAGCGCGACATTGAGCGCGACGCCGAGCGCGACACCGAGCGCGACGCAGAACGGAACACCGAGCGGAACATCGAGCGGGACATCGAGAGAGCGCGGTGTGACCGGCCGGCGACGACGTCAGCCCTGGTTATGGAAGACCACCGTCAGGACGCCGAGCTCGATCGTGTCGCCTTCGCGCAGCGTCGCGGTCAGCTGCGGCTGACCGTTGACCGTCAAGAGCCGACGATCGCCGGCGACGGTGCAGACGACGACGCGCGCGGTGCGCACGAACACGACGTACGCCTGGTTGGCGAACGAGCGACCGTCGCTGGTGTCGCCGTCGGCGCCGTCTTCGCCCAGCGCGGTCACGTCGCCCTCGAGCACGAGCTCGCGCTCCTGCAGGTCGGGATGGGTGATCGTGAGGATCGGCTGGGCCGGCGGCGGCGGGCGGGCCGTCGGCGCTGGTGGACGACCCGAGGACGGCGGCGGCCGCACGGGCTGCGGCGGGAGCCGCGGCGGCGACGGCAGTTCGGCGGCGCTGGCGTCGCCGAACTCAAAGCCGTCGGCGGGACCGTATCGAGGCTCGAGCGGCGGCGAGGCCGCGGCCTGCCCGAGCGAGATGTTGCCCTGCCCGACGCCGCCCTTCAGGTCGCCGTCGACGTAGGCGGCCTTGGCGAGCTCGGACTTGTCGATGAGCATGGTCTTGCCCGAGCGGGGTGGCCCACCGCCATCGCCGCCGTGGGTCTCGGGCGACTCGAGGAAGCCGACCTCGATGGTGAACTCGCTCATCTGCACCTTGTCGCCGATGCGAAACGGCGTGGGCCCGTTGATGCGCTTGTTGTTGATGCGGCTGCCGTTCTGGCTGCCCAGATCCTCGGCGACGAAGTGGTCGCCCTCGGCGGCGATGCGCATGTGACGGCGCGAGATGCTCTTGTGGCCGATGGCGATGTCACACGACGGAGCGCGGCCGATGATGATCTCTTCGCCAACCATCGCGAAGCGGTGGCGCCCCTCCGGGCCGGTCAGCGTCAGCACCGGCGTGTCTCTGCGCGCCTGCTCGACGCCATCGATGCGCACCTCGTAACGGCCGACGACGATGCGGTCGCCGCCGTTGAGCGCCTGCGGCTCGGCGATGCGCTCGCCGTTGACGAAGGTGCCGTTCTGGCTCTCAAGGTCGCGCACCCAGATGGCGGCGCCGCGCTTCTCGATCTGCGCGTGGCGTCGCGACAGCGCACGATTGTCGAGGTGCAGGTCGCAGGTGGGGTCGCGGCCGATGGTCATCGTCGGCCCCTTCAGCGGCAGCCGCAGGATCTCCTTGCCGTTGAGCTCGACGACGACTTCGGCCACGCACCGCCTCCGCTTCCACCGTCGCCGGGCGACGACGCGTCGGTATGGGAGTAGCACAGGCGGTGGCCTACGCGCGCGTTTGCGGACGGTGGCCCCTTTTGGCCCGCCGCGGGGCGTGCTCCCGTGAGCGGATGGGTGATCCACGGCGTCACGCCCGCCAGCTCGTGCTGCCCGAGGTCGGCCTCGCCGGCCAGCGACGCCTCGCCGCCGCCCGCGTCGTCATCGTCGGCTGCGGCGGTCTGGGGGCGCCGGTGGTCGCCCAGCTCGCCGCCGCAGGCGTGGGCGCGTTGGTGCTCCTCGACGACGACGTCGTCGAGCCATCGAACCTCAACCGCCAGACGCTGTTTCGCGCCACCGAGGTCGGTGAGCGCAAGGCCACGCTGGCCGCGGCCTTCGCCCGCGCGCTGGCTCCCGACGTCGAGGCCGTCGCCGTGGTCGAGCGCCTGACCGCCGCGCGCGCCCGCGCCATCGTGCGCGACGCCGACGTCGTCGTCGACTGCAGCGACGGGCTACCCACCAAGTACCTGCTGAACGATGCCTGCGTTCGTGAGGACCGCGTGCTCATCCACGGCGCGGCCACCGCGTGGAGCGGCCAGATCGTCGTTGTCCCCGGCGCCACGGGGCCGTGCCTGCGGTGCCTGTTCCCGTCCTTGCCGCCGGCGGACACCGTGCCGACCTGCCGCACCGCCGGGATCATCGCGCCGACGACCGGCGTCGTCGGCAGCCTGCAGGCCGCCGCGGCCCTGCGGCTGCTGCTCGGCGTGCGCCCGCGCGACGACGAGGCCGGGCGCTTCGTCGCCGTCGACGTCCGGCAGGGCGGCACGCGCACGCTGCGCTTCGACCGCGACCCGTCGTGCCCCGCCTGTGGCGACACGCCGACGCTGCCGGCGGTGCGCGACGACGACTACGCGCTGCCCCGCTGCGCGGACGCGCGCGACGCCATCGGCGACGCCGCAGCCGCCGAGGGCGGGCGATGACGCGACCACCGCGTCACGACGGCGGCCACGGGCCCCTGCTGCCATTCGTCGAGGTCGAGCAAGGCCCGCTCGAGCGCCGGCGCATCTACGCCCTGCGTCAGGACCGCGTGCGCAGCCAGCGCACCGGCACCGAGCTGCGCGTCGACCGACTGTTCGTCCCCGACTGGGTCAACGTCGTCGCCTTCGACGAGGATGACCACCTTCTGCTCGTGCGGCAGTGGCGCTTCGGCACCAATGAATTCACCGTTGAGATCCCCGCGGGCGGGCTCGAGCCCGGCGAGAATCCGGTCGAGGGCGGCCTGCGCGAGCTGGTGGAGGAGACCGGCCACACTCCCGTCGACCGCGGCTCTGTCGTGGTGCTCGGCGCGACGCGCCCCAACGCTGCGTTCATGAACAACCGCTGCACGACGGTGTTCGTGCCGCGCGCGCGCAGGACGGCGCCGCTGTCGCTGGACCCGGCCGAAGAGGTCGAGGTGCTGCGCGTCCCGCGGATGGCCATCGACGACCTGCTGCGGCGTGGTGCGGCACGGTGTGCAAGCCCGCACGGGCAGCCTGGCGGGGCGCCAGACCCCAGGACGATGGGCACGCCCGACACCGACGGACTCCTCGATAATTCGCTGGTCGTCGTCGCCTTGCACCTGTGGCGCCTGCACGAAGGACGCTGAAGCGTCTTGGCCGGCTGCCGGGGACGGGCAGCCCGGACGGGATCGCGTTGCAACCTTCGCACCCATCGTGCAATCGACCTCCTATGAGAGACTTGGGTTTTGTCGTTGGCGCGATCGTCGCTCTCGCTACCGCCTGCTCCGCACCACCGCCGCCCGCGCCGCCGCCCGAGCCCATCCTCAAGCCGGCGCAGAAGGCTGAGTTCAAGCCGCTGGCCGACAACTACGGGGCGCCGTCGGAGGCGCTGGTGACCCTCGGTCGCCAGCTGTTCCACGAGCAGCGCCTGAGCGCGAGCCAGGACATCTCGTGCAACTCGTGCCACACGCTCTCGAACTTCGGAGTCGACGGACAGCCGACGTCGACGGGGTTCAAGGGCCAGAAGGGCGGCCGCAACTCGCCCACGGTCATGAACGCCGCCGGCCACTTCAAGCAGTTCTGGGACGGCCGCATGGAGCAGGTCGAGGACCAGGCCAAGGGCCCGGTGCTGAACCCAGGCGAGATGGCGATGAAGGACGACAACGCCGTCGTCGCGCTGTTGAAGTCGATCCCCGGCTACGAGCCGCTGTTCAAGGCGGCCTTCCCCGACGACAAGGACCCGGTGACCTGGGACAACTACGCCAAGGCCGTCGGCGGGTTCGAGCGGAAGCTCACGACGCCGGGCCGCTTCGACACCTGGGCGAAGGGTGACGACAAGGCCCTGACCGACGACGAGCAGAAGGGCGCGAAACTGTTCATGGAGACGGGCTGCATGGCCTGTCACAACGGCCCGCTGTTCGGCGGCACCGGCTTCCAGAAGGTCGGCGCGGTGAAGCCCTGGCCGAACCAGAACGACCACGGCCGCAAGGACGTCACGAAGGCCGACGACGACGACATGCTGTTCAAGGTACCGAGCCTGCGCAACGTCGAGAAGACGGCGCCGTACTTCCACGACGGCCAGACCGCGACTCTCGAGGCGGCGGTGAAGATGATGGCGCGTCACCAGCTCGGCAAGGAGCTCTCCGACGCCGACACCGCGAGCATCATCAGCTTCCTGAAGACGCTCACCGGCGAGCTGCCGAAGGACCTGATCGCCGAGCCCAGCGAGCTGCCGGCCGGCCCGAAGACGCCGAAGCCGGTCAAGGGCTGAGGTCGACGTCGACCAAGAGACGACGAAGGCGCGCCGTGAGGCGCGCCTTGTCGTTTCGTCGGCGGGCGGCGGAGACGCGTCGTCGTCAGCCGACGTCGACCAGCGTCTGTTGCAGGCTGCGTCGGGCCACGAAGCCGAGCTCGGCGGCCGCGCGGGCGCCATCGACGAGGCACGAGTACTTCAGGTGCACGAGCTCGCTGTCGTCAAGGCGCGTCAGGCGCAGCGCGCGCGCGCGCACAAGCGCCGGCCCGAGCAGGAACCCAGGCAGCGGCACGACCTGCGCGCGCCGCGCGGCGAGGATGCGCGACAGCGGCGCCTGCGTGGGACCCACGACGTTGAACACGCCGCGCTTGTCGGGGGCCAACGCCAGCGCGACGGCGTCGACGACGTCGTCCTCGTGCACCAGCTGCATCATCGGGTCGAAGCCGAGCAGCGTGGCGACGCGACGCTGGCGCAGGAAGCGCGACGCGAGGTTCTGCAGGTGCGGCCCGACGACATGGACGAGCCGCAGGATCACGGTCTCGGTGGCCGGCGCCTTCCAGAAGAAGCTCTGCACCATCATGTCGACGGCGATGGCGTCGGCGACGGCGCGGGATCGCTGGCCGCCGAGCAGCGGCGCGTCCTCGGACAGGAACGACGCCGACGTGGGCGACGGCCCATAGAGCGACGCCGCCGACAGCACGACGAGCTTCTTCGCGCCGATGTCCTCGACCAGCTGCAGCAGCGTGGCGGTGGACTCGAGGGTGGCGGCGGTACGGGCCGGGCGCTCGTCGTGCCACGGGCCGAGGAGCACGACGAGGTCGGGGCGGCGCTTCTTGATCAGGGTCTGCGCGGCCTTGCGGCGCAGGTCGACCTCGGCGTGCTCGACGTCCTTGGGGCGATCGGGGAACGGCCGGGTGTCGACGGCGAGGACGTCGTAGCTGCGGTGCAGGCGACGGCACAGCACGCGGCCCAGGCTCGACGCCGCCGCGGTCACGAGGACGCGCGGGCGGACGAGCCGCGCCGTCGAGCGGCGGTCCTTGGCGGGGGGCTTGCGGGTCGCCATCGTGGTGCCTGTCCTGGCGGTCCTTCCTGTCGTGGGTGTCTGCGGGTCGGGTCGGGGCGAGGCTCAGAAGAAGATCGAGGTGCGCCGCTTTAGGCCGTGCTCGATCATGCGCTGGATGGTGTTCTTCACCTTCTTCACGTGACCGGCGACGACCTCGTCATCGTCGTCGGCGGCGCCCTTGAATTCCATCGGCTCGGCGAACCAGATGCGGTAGCGCGTGGGCAGCGGCAGCGGCAGCACCTGCGGGAAGATGACCGGCGCCGCCGGCAGGCCGAGCAGGCGGGCCAGCGGGCGGATGTCGGCGACGGCGGGCGCCTGCTCTTCGGCGCCGATCACGGCGAAGGGCACGATGGGCGCGCGCGTCTGCAGCGCCAGACGCATGAAGCCGTGGCCGAAGTCGCCGAGCTGGTAGCGATGCGCGAACAGCTTGTTGATGCCCTTGGCACCCTCGGGAAACACCATGACCGCTTCTTCGGCGTTGAGCAGGCGCGCGCACGACGTGGGGTCGCCCACGATCTGCCCCGCACGCACGAACAGCTCGGACACGAACGGCAGGTCGGCGCTCCAACGCTCGACCATGCCCCGCACCAGGCGCGGGCGCGGCGCGTCGGCGAGCACCGTCGTGCCTACCATCGCGGCATCGAACGGCAGCTGGCCCGAGTGGTTGCCGATCA
>Ga0194129_10005302_pt1 | contig 16512 bp, 20 predicted proteins | sample TA2KigCa35mmetaG_FD_150862 | JGI IMG/M metagenome (GOLD analysis project Ga0194129, IMG submission 150862) | Freshwater microbial communities from Lake Tanganyika, Tanzania - TA2015038 Kigoma Deep Cast 35m | ecosystem: Environmental > Aquatic > Freshwater > Lake | place: Tanzania: Lake... | reverse complement strand
TAGGTCAACTTGCAACCGCAGAAAATTTAAATACAACTTTGACCGGTCAAGTTGGTAATTTGAGAACTTCCTTAGATTTTTCAAAAGCAGCATTAGTAAGTGCCGATTCTGCAATAGCATATAAATCCAAACAATTTGAATTACAACAACAAGTAAGTGACTTACTAAAAAAAGACCTTAAAGTGGCTAAAAGAAAAGCATTTTGGAACAAATTCAAAGGTGCAGCTGTCGGCGTAGGTATAGGTTTAGGAGTTGGATTATTAGCAAAATAAAAATATATGAGTGTACAAGGGCAACCAAAAAAAACACTTAAAGAAATAATCGCTGATGAATATCGTAAATGTGCATTAGACCCCATTTACTTTATGAAAAAATATTGTATTATTCAGCACCCGGTGAGAGGAAAAATACCCTTTCACCTTTATCTTTTTCAGGAAGATTGTTTGAAAGATTTTAAAGATAATCGTTTTAATGTTATACTAAAAAGTAGGCAATTAGGTTTATCAACATTATCAGCAGGTTTTATTTTATGGAAAATGTTATTTAATCAGGACTTTAATGCATTGGTAATTGCAACTAAAGTTACGGTAGCAAAAAATCTGGTTGAAAAAGTAAGAGTAATGCATGACTTATTACCGATTTGGTTAAGGGATGGTGGTAACTCATCTGTTGAAGATAACAAACTATCACTTAAATTAAAAAATGGTTCTCAAGTAAAAGCAATTGCAAGTTCACCAGATGCTGGACGTTCTGAAGCACTATCTCTTTTGGTTGTAGATGAGGCAGCGTTTATTAGAGATATAGATGATATTTGGTTATCGGCACAATCTACACTTTCTACGGGTGGTTCTGCTATTGTATTATCAACACCGAATGGTGTCGGAAACTGGTTTCATAAAATGTGGGTAGAGGCTGAAAATGGCACTAATGGTTTTAATACTATAAAATTACATTGGACACAACACCCTGAAAGAAATCAGGCTTGGAGAGATGAGCAAACTCGTATTTTAGGACATAAAGGTGCAGCACAAGAGTGTGATTGTGACTTTATTGGTTCCGGTGATAATGTAATCGACCCACAATTATTGTTATGGTACAAAGAGACATATATAATGGACCCGGTCGAAAAAACAGCATTCGATGGAAACCTTTGGAGGTGGGAACATCCTAACTATAATAGGCAATATATGGTTGTTGCCGACGTAGCAAGAGGGGATGGTTCGGATTATTCAACTGCACAAGTGATTGATATAGAAGATTGTTCACAAGTAGCAGAATATAGAGGTAAAATTGACACAAAAGATTTTGGTAATTTTTTAGTTTCATTATCAACTGAATATAATAATGCATTATTAGTTGTAGAAAACTCAAATGTTGGTTGGGCTACAATTCAACAATGTATAGATAGGCAATATGGAAATCTATTCTATATGAGTCAGGATTTAAAATATATAGATGTTGAAAAACAAATAAATAATCGGTATTATAGAGATGAGAAAAAAATGGTTGCAGGATTTTCAACAACCGTAAAGACAAGACCACTTATCATTTCTGCATTAGATAGTTACATGAATGAAAAAGAAATCCTAATTCGTTCTCAAAGATTAATCGATGAATTATTTACTTTTGTTTGGAATAGTGGGAGAGCAGAGGCTATGAAGGGGTATAACGATGACCTTACTATGGCATTAGCAATAGGATTGTGGGTCAGAAATACAGCGTTAAGACTAAAACAAGAGGGGATTGATTTGGCTAAATCTATGTTAGATTCTTCACAAGTAAAAAGATATGAGGGAATTATTACAACTACCCATATTAAACAAAACCCATATGAAATGGACTTAAAAAGGGGTGAAAAGGAGAATTTACATTGGTTATTAGGATAATCTTATATTTATAAGTTGATATGATACGACTAAAAAAAATAGTTAAAGAAGATTTAGATAAGTGGTTTAAAGAAAAGTGGGTAAACATTGGCAAAAAAGTCGATGGAAAACACCCACCTTGTGGAACCTCTGGCAAAAAAAGTGGATATGCAAAATGCGTACCCGCTTCTAAAGCCGCAGGAATGAGTAAAAAAGAAAAAGAATCTGCAACTCGTAGAAAAAGAGCTGCACAAAATAAAGCAGGTAGAGGTGGTAGTAGCGGTGGAGGAGGTAAAAAACCAATATACGTTTCAACTAAAAACGAAGGTTGGAGCGACAAATATAAAAAGAGTATTGATTGTAATAATCCAAAAGGTTTTAGTCAAAAAGCACATTGTCAAGGAAAGAAAAAAAATGAAACCATGAAAATAGAAGAAAAAATTAATCTGTTCTTAGAAAAAAATTGCCCTACTGATCCAGGTAAATGGGCAGCATCAAAAGCAGCAGCTAAAAGTAAATTTAGTGTATATCCATCAGCATATGCAAATGGTTGGGCAGCAAAAAACTACAAAGGAAAAGGTGGTGGCTGGAGAACGTGCAAAGAGGGTTTAGAATATAATGCTTTGCATGAGTGTTGGGACGGCTACAAAGCAGTAGGCGGAAAAATTAAAAATGGTAAGATGGTGCCGAATTGTGTACCGGTCAAAGAAAATATAAAAAACGAAGAAATTGTAGAATATGATGTAGTAAGTGAAGAAGATATTGTATCTTTTTCTAAATTTATCAAAGAATATGTAAAAGGATTAAACGAAGATGGTTGTCCATGTGTATTTGAAGCCGAATATCAGGGTAGAAAAGTAAAGTTAGGAAAACCAATGGCAGGTGATGTTAAAAAATTTAAAGTATACGTCAGAAATCCTGAGGGTAATGTTGTAAAAGTAAATTTTGGTCAGAAAGGGGTTAAGATTAAAAAAAGTAATCCTGAAAGAAGGTCAAACTTTAGAGCTAGACATAATTGTGATAGTCCTGGTCCAAGACATAAAGCAAGATATTGGAGCTGCCGTAAGTGGTAATTTGGTAAATCCAAAAAATTTTCGTATATTCTAAAAAAATTTTATTTAGATGGCAGACAAATCAATATTTAGTAGGTTACAAAAACTTTTTTCAACAAATACTATAATTCGTAAAACACCCGACGGGGTAAAGGTTATTGATACAGATGAGTATCAATCAATGACTACTAACCTTGTTGACCGTTTTATGAAGTTAAAGGTATCAAATTATTCAGGTGGTGTAGAATCGGGTTTAGCATATCAGCAAGTAAGAATCGACCTTTTTAGAGATTATGACTCTATGGATATGGACCCAATTATTTCTGCAGCACTTAATACATACTCCGATGAATGTACGGCAAGAAATGAATTTGGTAATGTACTTAAAATACATCACGAAGATGATAGTATAAAACAAATACTTGAAAATCTTTTTTACGATATTCTTAATATAGAACATAATCTTTGGATGTGGACTCGTAACTTGGTAAAGTATGGTGATTTTTATCTACAATTAGAAATGGCAGAAAATTTAGGTATTATAAATGTTTTACCTATGTCTACCTATGAGATGAGTAGAATAGAAGGTTTTGACCCAACTAACCCACAAAGAATTAAATTTGTGTACGCACCATACCAAAATCCATATAACGCAGTAGGTCAGACTGCTAAAAAGGAATATGAGAATTATGAAGTAGCTCACTTTCGTTTGAATGGAGATGCTAATTTCCTTCCATATGGTAAATCAATGATTGAGGGAGCAAGAAGAGTTTGGAAACAATTATCTCTTATGGAAGATGCTATGTTAATTCATAGAGTTATGAGAGCACCTGAAAAAAGAGTATTTAAAATTGATGTTGGTAATATACCACCAAACGAAGTAGATAACTACATGCAAAAAATTATTAACAATTCTAAAAAAGTTCCATTTATTGATGAAAGAACAGGTGAATATAATTTAAAATATAACATACAAAATTTAATTGAAGATTACTATATGCCAGTCCGTGGTTCCGATAGTGGTACATCTATTGATTCTTTGAAAGGTTTGGAATATAATATGACAGAAGATTTAAATTATCTTAGAGGTAAAATGATGGCTGCACTTCAGATACCAAAAGCATTTTTGGGATATGAAGAAGAAACAAATGGTAAAGCTACTTTAGCTGGTATGGATGTACGCTTCGCAAAGACCATTGAAAGAATACAAAGAATAATGGTTTCTGAATTAACAAAAATTGCAATTATACATTTATACGCACAAGGTATTAAAGATGAAAAATTAACTTCATTTAGTTTAGAATTAACAATACCTTCTAAAATATATGAGCAAGAAAGAGTTGAACTTTATAATTCAAAAGTACAATTAATTTCAAGCATGCAACAAACAAAAATGTTTTCTAAACCGTGGATGTATGAAGCAATTATGGGTATGGCAAAAGATGAGCAAGATGAAATGACATTACAGGTATTAGAAGATGTAAAACAACAATTCCGTTTAACACAAATTGAAACTCAGGGTGTTGACCCGGCTAAAGAGACAGGTACGGATGCACCTACAAATGTAGAAGAGGAAATAGCAAAAATAAAAGCTGAATTAGAACAGGAGAGTGTAGGTAGACCCAAAGACCCGGTAAGATACGGAAAGGATGACCATCCTGAGGGTAGAGACCCATTAGGAATCAAAACTTTAAAACAAAAAGAGGGTTCGGTACAATACAAACAGAGAAAAAATTCATATTTTGAAGTATTTAAAGATATGAATGGTGGAAAAAAGAAGATTTTGACAGAGAATTTGGATAAAGAGTAATAAACCAATAGAAAAATATATTTATATCAGAATAATTGTATAAATTAATGAAAAAAATTAAACATTCAAAATTTAAAAACACAGGTTTTATATTTGAATTGCTAGTAAGACAAATTACTGCAGAAATAATATCATCTAATAAATCAATAGCAGAGACTATTTTAAAAGAAAATTTTAATGGTAAGAAAGAATTGTCCAAAGAATTAAAATTATATCAATATTTGATTAATGAAAAGTATAATTCTGAAACAAAAGCTGAACAATTTATTAATACTATTTTAGAGGCAAGAAAAAGATTAGATGAAAAAAAATTGACAAAAGAAAAATATAATCTTATAAAAGAAATAAAAGGTAAATACAACATAGATGAATTTGTAAAATCTTCTGTTTCAAATTATAAAGTATTAGCATCAATCTATAAATTATTTGAAGTAGTAATATCCAAAGAACAATATGAACCAACGGATATAGTATCTGCAAAATTTACTGTCGCAGAAAATATTGTAAATACATCTATAGCAAATAAAGAACAAAAAATTAAAGATGCTATTTTAGAAGAATACAAAAAGCAAGATGAAGATTTAAGAGCAGTATCCTACAAATTATTAGTAGAATCATTTAATAAAAAATATAAAAACCTATCAGTAGAACAAAAAGATTTATTAAGGGAATATATTAATAACATAAATAATACTGGTAAATTAAATGAATATGTTTCAAAAGAAATATCTAAATTAGTTGAAAATTTAAAAGAATCAGGAACAAAAATTTCTGATAAAGTTACAAAAATTAAATTAGCAGAAACAATTGTTAATATAAAAAAAATAAAATCTGTTAAAAAAATTAAAGAGGAACATTTATCAGCAATGATGATGACTTATGAATTATTAAATGAATTAAAAGATAAAATTATAAAAAATGACTAATTATAGAATTTTTAATGCGAAAGAATTTTTAGCGGCAGGAGCTGGTACATCGGGTTCTTTAAATAAAGCATGGGGTGTAATGAGAGCTACATCGACATGTTCAGGTTCGGTAACATTGGAGGGTATTGTTGATAATAATTATAGTGGTAGTGTACAACAAACTACAAATTACTCAACATTAAAATTGGAATATTTACCTATTGGAACACCAATACCATGCTACGTTAAAACAATTACAGTAACATCAGGTATAGCATATTTATTAGCATAAAATAAAAAGGAGAATAACAAATGCCATCAGTAAGTAAAGCACAACAAAAATTTATGGGTATGGTTCATGCTACCCAAAAGGGTGATATGGATGCACCGTCAGCTGAAGTGCAAAAAGCAGCAGATTCTATGAAAAAATCAGATGCTAAAGATTTTGCATCAACAAAACATAAAGGATTGCCCGATAAATTAGAGGAGAGCCAAATTAATAAATTAAAAGAAATCTTGCGTAAAATCATTAGAGAAAGAATGTTAGGTGAAATGAACACTACCGCAAATATAGACGGGTATCAAACCCCATACGCATTTACTAAAAAAAGTGACGAGAAGAAAAAAAGTAAAAAGCAAGCAGATTTGACTGGGTATTCAGTTGTTAATGAGGAAAGTGATTCTGTACCTTACGTTAAATTATCAGGTATAGCACCACAAATTAAAGTTGCTGGAAAAGCATCAGATAAAAAAACTGCAAAAGTATCTGGTATGGAAGTAGCAACTGATAAGCCATTTAAAGAAACAGAAAAAAAAGTTAAACCAAATAAAGATATTTCACAATCTGTGGGAATGGAGTTAGTAAAGGAAAATCGTTGGTTAGAATTAAAAAGAGATGAATCAACTGCACAGGCAAAAATAGGAAGAGGTATTTCAAATATCAATAAGCAATTAAAAGAAATGGAAAGATTTCTTAATTGGTATGGTAAAATTAAAAACGAAAGTGGTGTAGATAACAAAGTATATTGGAAAAGAACTAATCATCATATTTATACTATAAAAGAGAGGTTAATCAAATTAGACCAAAAAATCAGACAAATTTCAGAATAAAATGAATATCAAACAACTCAAAGAGCTTATAAAGCAAGTATATAAAGAAGAAAGTGATTATCAACAAATGTTTAAACATATGTTAGATAAAACAGGTAAATCATTAGCAGATATGAATGATAATGAAAAAAAAGCATTTTTCAATGCTGTTGATAAAGCTTCAAAAGCAAAATCTGAAGGTAGATTAAAAGGTTTACCAGAGGAATTAACCGATAAGCAAAAGCAGATTGACGTGGATAAAGATGGAGAAATAGAAGGTTCGGATTTGGCAGCATTAAGAAAAAAATAAGATGAATAAGGGATTATTAATAGAAACCCATTTATTTGAAGCTAAATTAATAAAAGAAGAAAACGGAACGTATTTAGTTCAGGGGATTCTTCAAAGAGCAGGTGCGCCTAATCAAAACAAAAGAAGATACCCAAAAGAAATTTTAGAAAGAGAATGTGAAAAATACAAACAATTAATTAAGGAAAGAAGAGCATTGGGTGAATTAGACCATCCTGACTCACCTGTAATTAATCTAAAAAATGTTTCACATAATGTAAGAGAAATTTGGTGGGATGGAGATGATGTGATGGGAAAAGTTGAAATACTTTCCACACCATCAGGAAATATATTAAAAGAATTAATGAAAAATAACATTCGTTTAGGTATATCTTCGAGAGGATTAGGTTCTGTAAAAGAATTAAAAGATGGAACTGTTATGGTGCAAGAAGATTTTGAGTTAGTAGGTTGGGATTTTGTTTCAAATCCTTCTACTCATGGGGCTTTTATGGCACCTGTAAACGAATCAGTACAATGGAAACAAATTGCAGAAGAATGTGGTAGATGGTGTAAGGCACAAGATTTAATGAGAGAAATAATAATTGAACTTAATTAATATGGAAAAATTAAAAAATTTATTACCGGTCAAAAATATTCAAAAAGAAGATTTGGAAGATATGGAAGTTTTAATTCCATCACAAATAAAAAGATTTATGGAGAGAGTTACCAAAGCTTTGAAATCTCTTAATTTGTCAAGACCAAAAGAACAATATATTATTGCAAAATTAGTTGATGCATTAGGAATGAGCCCTTCAGATTTACAACAAGCAGTACAAAAATTAAAAAGGAATAAAATTGTAAAAAGATAATTATGATACGTTTAAAACATATATTAAAAGAGACTGAGGAGTTTCACCAATTACCTTCTGAATTAAAGAAACATTTTTTGGAAATCATTTCCACTTATGGTCAACATAGAGAGGGTATGAGTAGAAAATCTGATATTAGACAAGTCGCAGAAACACTTGGTGCAATAGCAGATGCTGCACAAGAATATACTTTGAGAGAGGGTGGTGATTGGTTTGATAGGGTAACTATTAAAAGAAATATGAAGGAATTAAAATATTTACAAGAAAAATTTGAAAAAGAAGCAGTTGAAGCAAAATCTCAAGAACAAAGATTAGAAGCCCTTTACGAAGATATGGGTCATGTATTAGGTAGATATTTTGAAATTGCAGATATTACAGAAGAACAAATGGCAGAAAGACTAGGAATCAAATGAGACTATCAGATTTTATAAAGGAAGAATATAAAACCAAAAAAAAAGTTGATAATAAAAAAAATATCAACGAAGGTATTTTTGGTATAGTGTTAGCACCTTTAGCAATTTATTATATTTCAAAGTGGTTAGCAAATATTTTTGAAAATATTGCTGATTATATGGATGGTAATAACAGTAAGTTAATAGATGCACAAAAAAAGATAGTGAATAAAATTGATAGCGATGCTCTTGCTAATAAAATTAATGCAGCATACGCAAGAGGTGCAAGTCCAGCAACACTTGCACAAATCTATGTTTCACATTCTACGATACAAGCTGAAATAAAAAAATTTAAAAACGATAAAAAAGTTCAAGAAGCTGGTGGAATAGAAGCATTAGAAGCAGAGTTAAAAAAAACAATGACAAATGCTTACGGTGATGCTGACTTGCAAAAAAAATCTGTGAAAGATTTAGAAAAACAATTAAAATAAAAAAATAGGTTTATGTCTTTAAAAATAGAAGCTCTTAGAGCAAAATACAAAGCACAACGATTAGAGGCTTTAGCAACGATACAAATTTATATGGAAAACGCAGCTGGTATTGGTGAACATCCACAAATCATAGAGGAAATGGATAAATTAGTAAAATCATTAGCAGAAGCAAACGATTGTTTGGAAGCCCTCAATGAAATAGAAAAGTTATAGTAAAAATTATGTTAATTACTAATGTTAAAGGTGGTAATATTGAATTCGCACTTAAAGATTACAAAAAGAAAATTCAATCTACAAAGCAAATAGAGCAATTGAGAGAAAGACAGACCTATACAAAACCATCAGTTAAAAATCGTTTAAAGATGGAGGAAGCTAAAAGAAAAAATAAATTTTTATATTAATTCTTTAGTTTTCTAAAAAAAATTGATATATATTATCAAATATCCCATTCTATATGGGATTTATTATTGAAACACAGTTGGTTAATGAATACCCTTCTCTATAAGGAGTGACCGAACAACCGACAATTACATATTGGAGTTTCCTTACCGAATAACTTCACAACAAATTTAAGGAGAAAAACAATGGCAAATTCAAAATTATTGAAAGAAGCAATTGCCGATGCTAAAGCTGTAAAAGAAACTGCATTAGCTAACGCAAAACTCGCACTTGAAGAAGCATTTACTCCCAGACTCCAATCTATCTTATCTCAAAAGTTAAGAGCAGAAGCAGAAGATGAGGAAAAAGATGCAGAAAAAGTTGACGAGGAATTAGATTCTTCAAACATTGGTTCTTCAACTTCTAATCCTAAATTAGACGCACATACTGAATTCGAAGGTGGTTCTACAAAAACTGCTTCAGGTGAGCCAGGAGCTCAAATGGCAGATTATAAAAAAGTAGCAGACATTAACGAAGAAGAAGGTATGGATGACGAAAAAGAAAAGCAAGACGAAATTGCTCAACTTAAAGCTAGATTAGCAGAATTAGAAATGGGAGACGATAATAAAGAAGAAAAAGATGAAATGTATCACGATGAAGAAAAGCCTAAAGAAGAAATGATGGGTGATGACGAAATGGGTGATGATGAAGAGTACGATGTTACCGGTGAGGAAGAAGAAGAAACCGAAGAAGATGACATGGACTTAGAAGCAATTATCAGAGAGTTAGAAGCTCAACTTTCCGAAGAGGACGATTCAAATGATGAAAAAGAAGAAGGTATGTACGAAGAAGAGGAATCAGATGAGAAAAAAGAAAAAGCTGACGAAAGCTATTCAGATGGTTCTGACGCTGGTACAGACAAAGGTGAAGACCCTAAAGTAGTCACCAACGAAGAGGAAGATAAGAAAGATGACGAAGAGAAAAACGAAGTTATCGACTTAGAAGAAATCTTACGTGAAATGGAAGCGGATATGAAAAAAGATGATGACAAAGAAAAAGTTGATGAGGAAGAAGATAAAGAAGAGAAAGAGAAAGAGCTTAAAGAAGCTTACAAAACTATCAAATCTTTACAAAAAACTATCAATGAAGTTAATTTGTTAAACGCTAAATTATTATTCGCTAACAAATTATTCAGAGCTCATAACATGACTAACGAACAGAAAGTTAAAGTTATTGAAACTTTGGATAGAACAAAATCAGTTAGAGAAGTTAAATTGGTTTACTCTACATTAGCAGAGAATTTCAAATATTCTTCATCTAACAAAGTTGCTAAAAAATCAATTTCAGAAGGAATTGCTAGTAAAGTAGTAAAATCTACAAAGCCAGCAGCAGCAAAGCAAGTAATTGCAGAATCTGCAGATTTTTCTGAAAGATTTAAAAAATTAGCAGGAATTATTAAATAATTAACAAAATAAATTAATTAAAATGGACTTAAAACAAATTATGTCAGGCAAAAACCCACAATCAGTAGTGCTTGAGCAAACTAGAGGTTTGAAAGCAAAGTGGGAGAAGACTGGATTACTCGAAGGAGCAGGTTCAGAAACTTCTAAGCATGGTATGGCAGTAATGCTTGAAAACCAGGCTAAACAATTACTTGATGAAGCAACCAGAACTGGTACTTCAGCAGGTTCTGAAGAGTGGGCTGGTGTAGCTCTTCCATTGGTTAGACGTATCTTTGGTGGTATTGCATCAAAAGAATTCGTTTCTGTACAACCAATGAACTTACCTTCAGGTTTGATTTTCTATATGGATTTCAAATATGGTACAAACCCAGCAGGTAACCCAGATTTCACAGGTTCTTCATTATTCGGAACTGGTGGAACTTTTGGTAAAGATTCTTTATCTCCAGCAGGTAACAAATTGGGTTCTACTCAAACAGCTGAAGGTGGTCTTTACGGAGCAGGTAGATTTGGATATTCTATTAACAACACAACATCAAATATTATCGCTACATTTGCATCAGCATCTTTAGCAGATATTGATTTTGATTTAAGTAATTCAACAGTTTCTGCATCTTTTGCAGCTAACACATTGAAAAAAGTTGTTGTAGCATTACCATCTGATGCAGATTTTCAAGGTATCAGAGCATTCGAACCAACTGCACAAACTGGTTCTGTAACTTTCTTCCCTCAGTATACTACTAAGAATGGTTCAAATGCTGAATTTGTTGCAACTGCAACAGGTTTAACAAACTTAGCTACACTTGGTGTATCTTTGGCATATCACAAACAACCTACTTCAATTTCAAGAGGTGATTTCGAAGATAGAGGTGATAACTTAGCAATTCCAGAAATTGAATTGGAATTGAAATCTGAGCCAATCGTTGCAAAAACTCGTAAGTTGAAAGCAATTTGGACTCCAGAATTAGCACAGGACCTGAATGCGTACCATTCAGTAGATGCTGAAGCTGAATTAACTCAGATGTTATCTGAATATATCTCTTTAGAGATTGATTTAGAAATTCTTGAGATGTTACAGCAAAATGCATTCACAACTGAGCATTGGTCTGCAAGAATTGGATATGAGTATAATGGTTCTAGTTTCTCAATTGATTCAAATTCAGCAGCTGCATCTGCATACCAAAAATCAACTTGGTTCCAAACTTTAGGTATCAAATTACAAAAGGTATCTAATAAGATTCACCAATTGACTATGAGAGGTGGTGCAAACTTTATAGTTGTATCTCCAAACGTAGCTACAATATTAGAATCAATGAATGGTTTTAATTCAAATCCAGGTAAAGATGCGCTTCAGTTCGCTGCAGGTGTATCAAATATTGGTACTATTTCAAACAGATATGATGTTTACAAAAACCCATATATGATTGATAACGTAATTTTAATGGGCTTCAAAGGTTCTAACTTCTTCGAGACTGGAGCAGTATACGCACCTTATGTACCATTGATTATGACTCCATTAGTTTATGACCCAACTAACTTTACTCCACGTAGAGGTGTAATGACTAGATACGCTAAGAAAATCGTAAGACCAGAGTTTTACGGTAAAGTTATCGTTGACGGATTAGAGCAACTCTAATTTTGAGTGTTTAGGTAAGTTTTAGACTTAAAATAAAAGAGGGGTGAGAAATCACTCCTCTTTTTTTATTTCTATATTTATAGTAGTATAACTCTATAAATTTATAATAATGTCTGTAAACACATTTTGGTCAGGTTCAACTCTAAACAATTTTTTATCAGCATCTGCTTCTTTAGAAGCAACGCCTTTCGGTATTTATGATAGTGATACTGAATTTAAGGCAGATGCACCTAAAACTGCAGTATGGGTTGCAAAAAGATTGGGATATCCAATCGTAAATATTGAATTGGATAATCAACAAATTTGGGCATGTTTTGAAGAATCTGTTTCGGAATACTCATCTCAAGTAAATCAATTTAATTTAAGAAATAACCTTGATATTTTAAAAGGGCAACCTAAACAATCAGCAGGCGGTAGGGATAATTATTCCCAAACACTTGTTGAGGGGTCATTTTTACCTACAACAATTCGCATGTCTCAACAATATGGAACTTTAGCAGGTGTTGGTGGTAATACATCAATTAATAAAGGTTATGTAAATTTATCATCTTCAGTACAAATATATGATTTATTGACGGAGGGATATAACACAATTACAAGCGGTTCGATATCGGCTTCATTAAATACAACATCATCGACTATAGATGTGGTAAAGGTATATCACGAAGCAGTGCCAGCAATTACTCGTTTCTTTGACCCTTATTCAGTAGGTGCACAGGGTACATTAAATTTAATTTCAGAATTGGGATTCGGTAACTATTCTCCAGCAGCACAATTTTTATTGATGCCGTTGTATGAGGATGTATTAAGAATGCAACAAATTGAATTTAATGACCATATTCGCAAATCGGCACATACATTTAATATTGTAAATAATAAATTGGAAATATTCCCTGTACCGACAATAGATTCACCAAGCCGTATATACTTTGAGTATATAAAAAGAGATGAATTTGAACACAATTCACAAATTGTAAAAACTACAGCAATTTCTGATTATTCGGATGTTCCGTATGATTTTATTCAATATTCAAATATAAATGATGTAGGTAGACAATGGATTAGAAAATACACATTAGCATTAGCGAAAGAATTATTAGGAGCAATAAGAGAAAAATATTCATCAGTCCCAATTCCAGATGGTGATGTACAATTAGATGGTGCAGCATTAAGAAGTGAAGCACAAACGGAAAAAGATGCATTGATAGAACAATTAAGAGAAAACCTTGAGGAATTGAGTAGAATAAAAATGATGGAAAATAAAAAAAATGAGGCAGACCATCAGCAAGATATGTTAAAAAAAGTTCCATTAAAATTATATATAGGATAATATGCCAAAGTTTTTAGTAGGTAATGATATTAATTTTATTAGAAATGTTGCCAGAGAATTAGTTGATACTGTGGTGGAAAATGTTTGTGTATTGTATAAAATAAATTTAGATGATACAAAGGTAAATATTTATGGTGAAGCACTGAATAAGACATGGCATCCAGGTGTAGAATTATATGTGTTGATTAATAAAGAAGGACAATCGGCCACATATGAGGGATTTGGTGCAGATACAAATCAAAATATTGAATTTAGATTTGATAGAGAACTTTGTAGAGAAAGAAATGCATATCCTGAAATAGGTGATATAATTTATTTTGATGATTCGTATTATGAAATTGATAATACAACAGAAGTACAATATTTGGGTGGATTGCCAGGAACAGAAACAGAAAAAAGAAATATGAGTATAATATGTTCAACTTTTATGGTTTCTAAATCTAATCTTAATATAGAAGAAAGAATAAATTAATTATAATGTCAACAAATCCTTTAAAACAAGATTTAAATAGAGGTAGGGAGATAAAATCGGAACAAACCGATATCAAAAAAAGTATAACCCTTTTTGATATTGATTATGCAATGATGTCTTATTTAGAAGATACGGTTTTACCTACTTTAAAAGATTCAAAAGGGGCATCTATAAAAATACCAGTAATTTACGGTAACTCTGAAAGATGGAATGGAGCAAGAAGACAAGGAATATTTAGAGATAGTAAAGGTAAAATACAATTACCAATTCTAATGATTCGTAGAACATCAATTACAAAAGATGATTCAATGCAAATGCCAAATAGGCATATTTCCTATCCCGCAATAACAAAATACTCAAAAGATAATCGTTATGACCGATTTACAGCGTTAGGTAGTGGGGTCAAACCAAAGCAAGAAATATTTAGAATAGCAATGCCTGATTATGTAGAGGTTAATTATGATTGTATGTGTTGGACTTCATTTACAGAACAATTAAATGAAGTTATTGAACAATTAAATTTTGCATCTTCATATTGGGGTGATAAAGAAAAATTTAAATTTAAAACTTCAGTAAGTGAATATACCATAGTTAATGAGGTAGGAGAAGGTACGAATAGAATTAACAGAGTAGAATTTTCACTAAATGTTAAAGCTTACTTATTACCAGAAAAATTCGATGGTGAATTAACAACTAAAAAATCATTATCTACTAAAAGAGTTGTAGTAGCAACAGAAACAGATATTACAAGTGGTACTGGCAGATTGGAGGGATTTTTAACTACACCTTCACCATATTATGACAATAAAGATTTGATTGATTTTCTTTCATTGAATGGTAGTAAAGTTCAAAACCCGGTAGCAAATAATACTATAACATTTAGTAATATAAAATTGATAAATACACCAACATCACTCACCTCAGTTGTTACAAGTGGTATTACAGTCGGTTCATTGGCTTATGATGTAAAAGTATTTATTAATGGTACAAGATATTTTTTTACAACACATTTTACTGTCTCAATAACTAGCAATTCACTTACTTTAAATTTTAACGCAGGTAATTTAGGATTTGCGGTTGATAGTGGTGATGAAATTTCAATAACAGGAAAATTTATTAACCTATAATGAAAAGAACTCTATTAGATATTACTCAAAAAATAAGCCGAAAAGTAAATAGGACTGTATTGACACCAAAAGATTTAAATAATGCTACACATTTTATATGGGAAGCAAGTGGTTGGAAATTTGTTGATATTTTAAGAGAAATTGAACTAAGAGAGACACAAGATAGACTTAAAATAATTATTAATACACAATTTATTTCTGCAGAGGATTATGTAGTTGAACAATCTAGTAATTCTTTACTTGTAAAATTTATAAAAAGTAGATTTTCTTATAATTTAGATAGTGATGATTTCATAGAAGTTTACGGAGATATAGAACAATATAATTAAAAATGTTAAAACAATTTAATTCTACTGCGAGAAAACTAAATAGGATTATTCCAAAAATAAATCCTAATAATTTAAATGATAATTTATATATTACAGGTAGTTTATTAAATATAGAGTTACCAACCAGTCAATCATTTCAATCAAATACAAAATCAAATCCAAATCCTACAAAATTAATAAACAATAAAAATACTATTTCATCATTTAACAATGAAATTTTAAAATTTGGTGCTAGAACTATAAGAAAAAGTATTGATAGCTTAAGTAGTACAGGATTTGGCACATTAACTATTTATAGTTCATCATTGGATTATGGTACAGAGGGTGCTTCTCCTGAAAATTTTGAAATATTAGTATATGGATTACATTTACCTGGTAACTATACAATTAAAGAGCAAAACGGAAATGTTATAATAACTTTATTAGATAATAATATAGATTACGATTCTGTAACAATAAATGATATTTATGTTATAGGTAAATTTAAATAAAAAAAAATGGGAATACAAATTACAAACGGATTTACTATCGAAAAAAATAGTAGTGTATACACAAATACTGCTGAAATATATTATGACCCAGGTAATACATCATCGTATCCTGGAACGGGAACAGTATTAACAAATATTGGAACAGATGGTAACGTCTCAGGGACTAGTGGTACATTGAGTGGTGTTGCATATGAAAGTGCAACGGCTCAAGGTGTCTTCAATTTCGATGGTGGTTCTGATAAAATTTCATTTAATAGTTATAATTTTGGAGATACAATTACAACAACAGCTTATGTATATCCAAGAACCGAATTCAGCATAAATTGTTTGATGTCCAATTGCGCTGCCAACACTGCAACAAACGGATTCAAAATGGCTTGGAATAATTGGAATACAACAAATCTGGCAATGACTTTTGAAGCGGGTAATGGTAGTTCGGGTGGAGCTCAATCAACGGCAATAAATACAATTACTGAAAATCAATGGCAACATATTGCATATGTTTTTGATAAAACAAATAGAACTATTAA
>Ga0194129_10005299_pt1 | contig 16514 bp, 15 predicted proteins | sample TA2KigCa35mmetaG_FD_150862 | JGI IMG/M metagenome (GOLD analysis project Ga0194129, IMG submission 150862) | Freshwater microbial communities from Lake Tanganyika, Tanzania - TA2015038 Kigoma Deep Cast 35m | ecosystem: Environmental > Aquatic > Freshwater > Lake | place: Tanzania: Lake... | reverse complement strand
CGGCGACCACCTTCAATCTGTTCGCGCAGGATTTCACTGATCGCTCGTGGCTGGGCGGCATGTTCGCCGACGGCGAGCATCCGGCTGCGTGGTATCAGTCGGCGAATCCCATTTTCGTTGTCATCTTCGCGCCGGTTTTCGCCTGGATGTGGGTCGCGCTCGGCCAGCGTAATCTCGATCCCTCATCACCTGCCAAGTTCGGTCTCGCGCTGGTGCTGGTCGGCATCGGCTTTCTGGTGATGATGTGGGCCGCGCAACTTGTCGTAGCCTCGGGCGGCAAAGTCGCCCCCTCTTGGTTGCTGCTCACCTATCTGCTGCACACCTCTGGTGAGCTCTGCCTCTCGCCGGTGGGTCTCTCGAACGTCACCAAGCTGTCACCGAAGCGCTATGTCGGTCAGATGATGGGCACTTGGTTTTTGGCTGCGGCGGTCGGCAATGCGCTGGCCGGTCTCATCGGCGGTCATGTCGGCTCGGGTGAAGCGACGGCGATGCCGGCGCAGTTCCTACAGATGTGCTTCATCGCCGGTGGTGCGGGTCTCGTCCTCATCCTCGGTTCGCCCTGGCTCAAGAAACTCGCCGGGAATCAGCAATGAATGCACCGCTACCGCCGCAGCTGACGCTGCGCGCCATCCTGCTCGCCATCGTGTTGGCGATGATTCTCGCTGCTGCGAACACTTACCTCGGTTTGTTCGCAGGCATGACGATCGCCTCGGCGATCCCTGCGGCGGTGGTCTCGATGGCGGTGCTGCGTCTGTTCGGTGGTGGCGGCATTCTCGAAAACAACATCGTACAAACCGGTGCTTCAGCCGGTTCCTCGATTGCCTCGGGCGTGATCTTCACCATTCCGGCGCTGGTGATCCTCGGCTTCTGGCAAGACTTCGAGTATTCCTGGGTGCTGACGATCGCCGGACTCGGCGGCATTTTGGGTGTGCTGTTCTCGGTGCCGTTGCGGCGCGTGCTGATCGTCGATCAAAAACTCGCCTTCCCGGAGGGGCAAGCCGCCGCCGAAGTTTTGAAGGCTGGCGAAAATCCGTCGCAAGGCATTCGCATTCTCGGTTTGTCGGCGCTGGGTGGTGCATTTGCCAAACTGGCGGCAGGCAGTGGTCTCAAGCTGATTCCCGACACCGCAGCCAGCGCCGGTTTCTTTGGTAGCTATCTGGGATTTGTCGGTACCAATCTGTCGCCGGCACTGCTGGCCGTCGGCTACATCGTTGGCGTCAATGTCGGCATCGTTGCACTCGCCGGGGCGATGATCTCCTGGAACATCGCCATTCCCATCTACGTTGCCAACGCGCTGCCCTCGAATGCAGAGCTCGCGCAGCTTGCTGCCGGTTCGCCAGCCGAAGATCTGGCTGGGCTCATCTGGTCCAAGCAGATTCGCTACCTCGGTGTCGGCGCCATGCTGGTCGGTGGCTTCTGGGTGCTGATTTCTTTGAGAAAGTCGCTGGTATCGGGTATCAGCAGTGGACTGGCTGCAGCCCGCGCAAGCGCAGCGGGTCAGGTGATCGCGCACACCGAACAAGATCTGCCGATTAAATCGGTGCTGATCGGCATTGTGCTTTTCATGCTGCCGCTGTGGGCACTCTATGAAACGATCGTTGGCTCGCTCGCCGTGAGCATGCCGATGACGGTCATCATGGTCGTCACCGGGTTTCTGTTTTGTTCAGTGTCGGCGTACATGGCGGGTCTCGTGGGCTCGTCCAACAATCCGGTGTCGAGCATCACCATCGCCACGATCCTGTTTTCGTCGGTCGTTCTGCTTGTTTTGATGGGGCCGGACAGCAGCCTCGGGCCGGTGGCCGCGATCATGATCGGTGCCGTGGTGTGCTGCGCCGCCTGCATCGCCGGCGACAACCTGCAAGATCTCAAGTGCGGTCATATCGTTGGCGCCACGCCTTGGCGACAACAGGTCATGCTCGCCATCGGTGCCGCGAGCAGCGCGCTCGTCATGGCGCCCGTGCTCAATCTGCTGGAACAAGCCTATGGCATCGGTGTGCCCACCGAGACCCATCCGAATCCCTTGCTCGCGCCGCAGGCCACGCTCATGGCTTCGGTGGCCAAAGGACTTTTTGGGGGTCAGCTGCCTTGGGACATGATCGCCATCGGCGCCGTGATCGGCGTTGCGATAATCATCGTCGACGAAATCTTGAAGGCGCGTGGTTCGAGTTTTCGCATACCCGTGCTTGCCGTAGCCGTGGGCATCTATCTGCCGATCGAACTCATGACGCCGATCTTTCTCGGCGGCATGCTCGCCTTCCTCGCCGAGCGACACCTGCGTCGCGCAGGCTGTACAGAGACCGATCTCGAACGTCGTGGGCGCAAGGGTCTGTTGTTCGCCGCAGGCATGATCACGGGCGAAGCGCTGATGGGTATTGCCATCGCCGTCCCCATCGTCACCTCAGGTAGCGCCGATGTGCTCGCGCTGCCGGCAGGCCTGCACTTCGGTGAATGGCTGGGTCTCGGCGTACTCGCGCTACTCGGCTTTTTGATGTACCGCACCGCCACCCGCGCCGAGGCCGCAGCGCGCGCCGGCTAAGCCCGGCACACCGCCAAAATCCGTGAGCGGCCAGGTCGACGCCTCGCGACGCACGAAGCTCGTCGTTTCGTTCGCGATCATCTATCTCATCTGGGGCTCGAGCTACCTGATGACAAAGATCGGCGTCAGCCGATTGCCGCCTTTTGCTTTTGGTGCGGCGCGTTTCATCACGGGTGGCCTGTTGCTGTTCGTGGTGGCACGCCTAGTCGCGCGCAGGGCGGGCCAGCCTTGGCTGCCCGCACTGACGAGCACCGACTGGAGAACCTTCGCCATCGTCGGTTGCCTTGCGGTTTTTCTGTCCAACGGCTCGGCGTTGTGGAGTCTGCAGCACCTGCCCTCGAATCTCGCAGCGTTGCTCAATGTCTCTTCGTCGTTCTGGATTCCGCTGCTCGGCATGTTCGGCGCTCGCGCTCAAAAAATTTCCTCGCGCGTCGCGATCGGGCTGGTTGCGGGATTTGCCGGCACCAGCCTCATCATCCTGCCAGGCGGCGGCGATACCGCCGTCGCCTCGATTTGGCCGGCGATGGTGATGGTGTTCGGCTGCCTCTGCTGGTCTGCGGGCACCATACACATCCGCAACACCAATCCTGCGCTCGATCTGATGACCTTCACGGCACTGCAGATGTTCTGCGGTGGGCTGATGCTGCTGGTACCTGCATTGCTGCAGGGCGACGTGGCGCGCTGGAGCTGGGATACGCAAGGCTTGCTCGCGCTGGCCTACATGACGATTGCGAGTTCGGGTGTGGCGTATACCGCTTTTGCCTGGCTGTCGGTGAATGTGACGCCGACGCAGCTGGCCACCTATGGTTTCGTGAATCCGGCGGTTGCGCTGTTGCTCGGCTGGTGGGTGCTTGATGAGCGACTCGGCAGCCTGCAAATTTTGGGCACGGCGGTGATTCTTTTTGGAACGGTGCTCGTGAACTGGCCGCGCACGCCGCTCAACAACGAGAAACGAGAGGCTCCGCCCGCAGCTTGAGCAGATCGACTGGCGGCACATTGCGACGCTCGCGCATCGGGAATTCTATGATCGCCACCAGGTTTTCGTTGTTGTCGCCACGGATGTTGGTCAGACCCTCGTAGCGCATCAACACTCGATCCGTCTTGCGGTAAGACACCTCGATGTAAGGCAAAAACCAGCCGAGCACGCCCGAGAGATTGAGGCGGATGACGCTGGCCGTCGCGCCGTCGATCTTGATCTCGTGGTGCTTTTTTACTTTGAAGCTGAGGTAGTAGAGGCGGCTCGGGATCAGGAACGGAAAGCGAACGCTCTTGCCCGCTTCGAGTTCGGCCCAGTGCTTGCGCACGAATTCATCAAAGCCCGCATCGGAGACGATGACGGTATTGGCAGGTACCTTGGCTTCACGGCGCGGAGCACGAGCGTTTTCTTGCTGAAACACCAGCGGGCCCTGCGCGCTGCGACGCAAGCCCTCGACATAGCCGCGACGCGCATCGGTAAAACTGAATTCCGGTTCTTCGCGCACGCTGCCATAGCTGAGTTCTTTGCGTGCGAACGCCGGACCATCGATGCTGCAGCGATACATGACGATGCGTGTTTCGCCCACCGCGCCTGAGTTGCGTACATGGTGCGACTCCACGTAAAGCAGGCGACCGTCATCGCGCGAACGCGCATACCCTGCAAACTGCAGATCAGCCGCCGCTGCCGTCGACGCCAATAACGACGATACCCCTGAAGTCGATATCAACAAGGCTGATATCCATCGTGTTGATACCCGGGGTGCAGACAGTCTGCGCCACTCGCGTCCTTGCATGGTTCGTCTCCTCCTGCGCCCACGGCGCCAACAGGCTATATTCGACCCGGTTTCAATTCAGGGGGTTCCCATGTCAGCAGAATACGCACCGGTTCATATTGTCATGCTCGTCGCTTTGATCGAGTACTTCGGCTTTGTTCTGGCAGTGGGTCGGGCTCGCTACCGCTTCGGCGTCAAGGCGCCAGCCACCAGCGGCAACATCGATTTCGAGCGCTACTATCGGGCGCAGATGAATACGCTCGAGCAGCTGATCATCTTCGTTCCCTCGCTGTGGGCGTTCGCCTTGTTCGTCAGCGTGACCTGGGCCACCGTGCTCGGCGCCATATTCATTGTTGGTCGCTTGCTCTATTTCACAGGCTACGTCAAAGCCGCCGAGAAGCGCAGCGCGGGCTTCGGGCTCGCCACTTTGCCAATGCTGGTGCTGCTGATCGGCGGTCTGGTCGGCGCAATCCTCAGCCTCTGACACTGTCCATATCGATCGTGGTGCTGCGTCAGCGTTTGTTGCGCAGCGCCACGATCACGACCGGTATCAACGAACCAAAGATGATCATCAAGGTGACAATACCGAAGTTCTCACGGACCAGCGGAATATTGCCGAACAGGTAACCGCCACCCAAAAAAATGGCGACCCAGATGATGGCGCCCAGCACGTTGTATCCCTGAAAACGCGGATACTCCATGCGCGCCACGCCTGCCACGAAGGGCGCAAAGGTGCGCAAGATCGGCAAGAAGCGCGACAACATCACGGTCTTGCCACCGTGCTTCACGAAATACGCTTCGGTCTGGCGCAGATACTCCACCCTGAGCAGTCGATAGCGACCGCTGAATGCCGGCGGGCCGATGGCCTTGCCGATGGCGTAGTTGCAGCTGTTGCCGAGGATGGCCGCCACAATCAACAACAGCGCGACCGTCGGCGCATGCAGCGTGCCACTGGTGTCGATCGCTGCGAGCGTACCTACCGCAAAGAGCAGCGAATCGCCGGGCAACCACGGCGTGACCACGAGCCCGGTCTCGGCAAAAACGATCGCGAACAAGATTGCGTAGATCCAAAGTCCATACTGGCGCATCAACTCGACAAGATGACTGTCGAGATTGAGTATGAAGTCCAAAAAATACTGCAGCAGTTCGATCATGCGCGGGGTTTCCTGTTTTCTGCCGTTCTCGTGCCTTTGGGTGCACGGCGCTGCAGTTCGCGCATGGCGGCACGTACTTCGTCGTCGACACTGGGATCAGTCGGTGCGGAATCGGGGCCGGCCAGCGCCACATCGGGAGCAATGCCTCGCTCATTGATATAGGCGCCGGAGGGTGTGGCGTAGCGCGAGGTGGTCAGTTTGATGGCGTACCCATCGGCAAGCGGGATCACGCTTTGCACTGAGCCCTTGCCATAGGTACGACGACCGACAAGCAGCGCACGGCCGTTATCTTTGAGCGCACCGGCGACGATTTCAGCGGCCGAGGCCGAAGCGCCGTTGACCAACACGGCAATGTCGATACCCTGCGCGAGCTGTCCGGGCTTTGCATCCATGCGAAACTTTGCAGCGGCGGTCCGACCACGGGCACTGACGATGTTGCCTTGATCGAGCATGGCGTCGGCGACGGCAACGGCCGCCTCGAGCACACCACCCGGGTTGTTGCGCAGATCGATGACAATGCCGCGCAGCGCCGGCTGATCGCGACGCAGCTGCGCGATCGTGCGCTCGAAATCTGCGGGCGTGGTATCGCTGAATGCGGCAATGCGCAGATAGGCATAGCCCGCATCGAGTGGCTCGCCACTGACGCTATGCACTTCGACGCGCGCGCGCTCGAGCACCACATCGACAAGTTCATCGCCGGCGGCGCGACGCACCGTGAGTTTGACCAAAGATCCGGCCGGTCCACGCATTTGTTCGATGGCGGCGGCAACATTCGCACCGACCGGCTCACCGTCGATGCGCAAAATCAAATCGCCGGCACGGATACCGGCGCGTGCCGCTGGAGACTCTTCGAGTGGCCGCTGAACTTTGATGAAACCGTTGTCGGCCGAGACCTCGATGCCGATGCCCGGGTAGTTGCCGGCGGCGCCGCGTCGCAATTCCTCGTACGCACGCGGATCCAGATATTCGGAGTGCGCATCGAGCCCGGCGAGCAGTCCGCGCAAGGCGCTTTCGATCAATTTGCCGTCGGGGATTTCATCAACATATTCACGACGGATCTGGGCCAGCGTCTCGGCGAGTCGGCGCGCATCGGCGGTGGGCAGTTGCTGCAGAAGCGGCGCCGTCGACTCTGCGCTGCGTGTCGGCGTTGCGACGGCGAGCTGCTCGGCCGGCGGAAAGATCACGAAACGCGCCAGCAACACGCCGGCCAAAAGACCAGCGATTCCAACCATCGGGAACAAGGCGCGAGGGGGTTTCACGGCGGCGAATTCTACAGGCACGGCGTTACGGACGTCCGCGGCTCAGGCGCCACAGCGCAGGCTGTAAATCAGGGTTGTCGATCTTTGAACCAAGGCGCAGGGTCGAGCGGCCGCGCCGACCGACGGATTTCAAAATAAAGCTCGGGTTGTGCGCGACCGCCCGTATCACCGACGCCGGCGATGGTGTCGCCGGCAACGACCTGATCGCCAACGGCCCGGAACAGCTGCTCGTTGTGACCATAGAGACTGAGATAGCCGCCGCCGTGGTCGACGATCAGCAGCAAACCAAGACCCGCCAGCCAATCGGCATAGACCACGCGGCCGCGATGGATCGCCCGCACTGGTGTGCCTCGCGGCGCCGAAATCAGCATCCCTTCCCACTTCACGGTACCCGCACGCTGCTGCCCGAAGCGGGCAACCAGCCGACCGCTCGTGGGCCAGGCGAGCTTGCCGCGCATGTTGGCGAACGGACTGCGATTGTCGGTCGGAAACTTCGGTGCAGCACGGCGCAGTTCGCGCAGCAATTTCTCGAGCGCAGCCTGTTCGCGTTGCAGGCGCTGCAGGCTGGCGCTGCGGGCTTTGGATTCTGCCGTGAGGCTCGCGAGGACCTCGCCGCGTTCGCTTCGGGCTTTTTCGAGGCGCGACACTTCGCCACGCTGGGCTTGTTCAAGGCGCGCAATGCGCTCTTGCTCGGTCTCGAGACCGGCGTCCAGCGTCTCGATCTCGCGCACCCGGGTTTCGATGGCGGTCAGCTGCTCGGCACGGGCGCGGCCGAAATACCCGTAATAGGCGAACATGCGTCCGGCGCGCGCAGGGTCCTGCTGGTTCAGAAACAGCTTTAGCGGTTCTTCACGACCAATCAGGTAGGCAGCGCGCAGTTGCGCGGCCAACTCGGCACGTTCGCGGGCAAGTTCGCCCTCTTGGGTGGTTTTTTGGGCGGCGAGGTCTGCCCTGCGCTGTTCGCGCTCGGTACGCTCGCCGCGCAAGCGGTCAAGTTCGCCACGGGCACGATTCGCGGCGGTTTCGGCGGCCCGCAACGAGCGGGTCAGGCGGTCGCGCTCGGCGGCATCTTTTGCGACCTGACCGCGAATTCGCTCGATTTCACTGCGCAATTGGCGCAGTTCCGCCTCGGCGCGAGCAGCATCCTGCGCACTGGCTACGCCGAGCAGCGCCGACCCTGCCAACACCAGCAAAATACGGGTCATACGGCCGAGCATCGGCGCAGATTGTATAATCCCGCCCGTGGAAAAGTTGCCAGAGTACATCGCCAATCACCCATGGCTCGTGCTGATGACTGCGGTCGCAGCCGTGCTGGTACTCGTGTTCGAGATCCGGGCCCGCCGCGACGCCTTCGCCGGCGTCTCGCCGCAGGACCTCATCCGCATGCAGAACCAGGGTGCCCTCATCATCGATCTGCGCAAGGCTGAGGACTTCGCGGCAGGTCATATCGGCGGCGCACGCCGCATGGATTCCGCCGACATGCTCACCGCCGGCGACGCCCTCAAAAAGTACAAAGAAAAGAACGTCATCGTCTATTGCGACTCCGGTTCGACCGGTGCCGCCGCAGCGCGCGTACTGGCTACGCAAGGCTTCAAGCAGGCCTTCAATCTCAAGGGTGGCCTAGGAGGCTGGCGTGGCGAGAACCTGCCGCTCGCTCGCGGCCAGGCCATGACCAAAGGCAAATCATGAGCAAAGTCGTGATGTATGCGACGGGGTGGTGTCCGTACTGTGCGCGGGCGCGCCAACTGCTCGAACGCAAGAACGCGAATCTCGAAATCATCGATGTCGATGGCAACCCCGCGCTGCGGCAAGAGATGATGGCGCGCAGTGGCCGTCATACCGTGCCACAGATTTTCATTGGCGATGTGCATGTCGGCGGCTGCGACGATCTGCACGCGCTCGACGCGAAGGGCGGTCTCGATACGCTGCTCGCCGCCTGACCCGGCGCACTGCGCCGGCCTGATCGTCCACGAACACCCGTACCACAGAGGCCAGACCCCATGTCCGATCCAGATCCGCGCGCCGATGGCGTTGCCCAACCCGGCGAAGATGCGAACGCCCCAGAATTTTCTCTGCAGTCCGTTTATTTGAAAGACTGCTCCTTCGAAGCGCCCAAAGGTCCGCGCATCCAGGGTGAGTGGAATCCGCAAATCGGCCTCGACCTGAATACGGCCTCCGAAGCGGTGTCGCCGGAAATGCGCGAGATCGTGCTGACGGTGAGCATCACGGCAAAGATCGGCGAGAACACCGCCTTTCTGGTTGAGGTGCAGCAGGCAGGTCTGTTCGGTGTCCGCAACCTCAACGAAGAAGAGTATCGGCGGGCGGTGGCCGCGGTCGCTCCGGCGGTGCTTTTCCCCTACGCGCGCGCCAACATCGCGAACCTCGTCACGCAGGGCGGTTTCCCGCAGCTGCTGCTGCCGCCGGTGAACTTTGATGCGCTCTACATGCGCTCGCTGGCCGATGCCGCCGCAGCGCAGCAGCAGGCGGAACAAGCACCGCCGGCACTGAACAGCTGATCGATGAACGACACGGCCGCCGCGCTGGCCGTGCTCGGTGCCGGATCATGGGGCACCGCTCTCGCCATACAGTTCGCCCGCGCCGGGCATCCGACCCGCCTTTGGGGTCGCAATGCCGCGCAGCAAGCCACCATGGCGCACGAGCGTCGCAACGCGCGCTACCTGCCAGATGCGCCCTTTCCCGATCACCTGACCGTCGCCCGCAGTCTCGATGAAGCGCTGAGCGGCGTCGGTGAAATTCTGATCGCCGTGCCGAGCCATGCGCTGCGCAGTCTGCTCAAAGAAATCGCACCGCGGCTCGGAGCGCAGGTGCGTCTCGCCTGGGCCACCAAAGGTTTCGAGCTCGAGACCGGTTTGCTGCCACATCAGGTCGCCCGCGAAATCCTCGGTGATGACCGTGCCTTTGCCGTGCTCTCGGGTCCCACGTTCGCTCGTGAAGTCGGCAGCGGTCTGCCGACGGCCATGACCATCGCCTCGGCCGACGAGGCCTTCGCCACCGAGCTCGCCAAAAGTCTCTCGGGGGGGAATTTTCGCGCCTATACCTCGAACGATATCGTCGGTGTAGAAGTGGGTGGCGCCATCAAAAATGTGCTCGCCGTGGGCGCAGGGCTCGCCGATGGCCTCGGCTTCGGCGCCAATACTCGCGTCGCGTTGATCACTCGGGGACTCGTGGAAATGACGCGGCTCGGGGTCGCACTCGGGGCCAAACGCGAAACCTTCATGGGCCTTGCGGGGCTCGGCGATCTGGTGCTGACCTGTACCGACGATCAATCACGCAATCGTCGCTTCGGTTTGCTGCTGGCAGCCGGCAAATCCGCCGAGGATGCGCTCACCGAGATCGGTCAAGTGGTCGAAGGTTATCTCGCGGCGCGAGCCGTGCACTCGGTCGCCGCACGCCAAAACGTCGATATGCCGATCTGCGAAGGCATTTATCGACTGCTCTATGAAGGATTGCCGGCGCGCGAGGTCGTCAAAGCACTGATGTCACGCCCGATCAAGGCCGAGTTCAGCGAATAGACGCCAGAGTCAGCTGCCGGCAAATCCGTTCTGTCGCCAAGCCTCGTAAGTCACGAGACTCACCGCGTTCGATAAATTGAGGCTGCGATTACCTTCGCGCATCGGGATGCTGACCAAAGAGTCGGCGCCAAACTCATCCTTCAATTCTTCGAGCACTGCTTGCGGCAAGCCACGCCGCTCGGAGCCGAACAGCAGCACATCGCCCGGCTGCCAGGCGACTTCGTCGTAGCGTCGCGAACCGCCGGTCTCGACGGCGTACCAACGCGCGGCGGGGGCTACGCTGGCTGCAGCCAAAGCCGTTCTGCAGGCGGCGAAGTTGTCGTGCACATGGACTGCTGCCATCCAGCGGTAATCGAGTCCGGCGCGACGCAGCGAGCGTCGGTCGAGATCGAAGCCGAGCGGCTTGATCAGATGCAGTTCGACGCCGGTATTCGCGCACAGGCGAATGACGTTGCCGGTATTGGGCGGAATCTCGGGCTCGAACAGGACGATGCGGAACATGGTGTGCATGGTAGCAATGCAGCCGGGGTCTATAATCACGCCATGTCCTCGTTGCGTTATCGCTTTCTCGGCATGGATTTCTCGTCGCCGATCGTGCTGCTTTCGGGCTGCGTAGGCTTTGGCGAGGAGTACACGCGGGTCGAGGGATTCTCGAACACCGACTGTGGTGCCGTGGTGCTCAAGGGCACCACGCTCGAGCCGCGCCTTGGCAACCCGCCACATCGCGTCTACGAAACGCCGATGGGCATGCTGAACGCGATCGGTCTGCAAAACCCGGGCACCGATCATGTGGTGCACAACATCCTGCCCACCCTCGATTTCAGCGAGACGCGCTTCATTGCCAATGTCTCGGGCTCGACCCTCGAAGAATACGCCGAGGTCACGCGGCGCTTCGACGATTCACCGATCGATGCGATCGAAATCAATATCTCTTGCCCCAACGTCAAAGAGGGTGGGGTCGCTTTCGGCAACTATCCGGAGATGTCGGCACGAGTGGTCACGGCCTGTCGCGCCGTCACCAAAAAACCGATCATCACCAAACTCTCGCCCAACCAGACCGATATCAAAGAAAACGCCCGGCTTTGCATCGAAGCGGGGAGCGACGGTCTGTCGGTGATCAATACCATCATGGGCATGGCGATCGATGCGAAAACGCGGCGCCCGGTCATCGGCAATGTGCAAGGCGGCCTTTCAGGCCCGGCGATCAAGCCGATTGCCTTGCTCAAAGTATTTCAGGTTCATGATGTGGCCAAACGATACAATGTGCCGATCATCGGGCAAGGCGGCATCACCAGCGCGACCGATGCCATCGAATTCATGATCGCCGGTGCAAGTGCCGTCGGCATTGGCACTTCGCTCTTCTATGACCCGATGACCTGCAAGAAGATCAACGCCGGTATCGAAAAATACCTCGCCGACAACAACATGGCGAATGTGACCGATCTCGTCGGTACGCTGCGACTCGGCAGCTGATCTGGCAGGCTAATCTCGCGAGTTGATATCATCTATTGTCTGACGATGACGTTGCGGGTGGGGTAGGCAAAAGAAATGCCGGCCGCAGCGAACGCCGCATGGATCGCCCGGCTCACCGCATCATTGACGGTAACGAAGTGGCCAGGCACCGCGTTCCAACCCGGCACGAAATACACCACCTCGAAGTTGAGGGCGTACTCGCCAAAGTTACGCAATGCGCAGTACTCGAAGCGCGTTCCCTCGACGGACTCGATAGCGCGCTGCACGACCGACGAAACACTCGACAGTTTTTCGGGCGTCGTTTCATAGACAACGCCGAGCTGAAACAACATGCGTCGCTCGGGCATGCGACCGAGATTGCGTACGCGGCTTTTAAGCAAATCGGCATTGGCGATGATGACCTGCTCACCCGTCACGCTACGCAGGCGCGTACTGCGCACGCCGATGAATTCGACCGAGCCCTCGATGTCATCGACGCGCAGCAGATCACCCACGCGAAATGGCTTGTCGAGCGTGATCGAGAGCGAAGCCAGGAGATCGCCGAGTACGGTCTGTACGGCGAGGGCGATCGCGATACCACCGATACCGAGGCCTGCGACCAGCGCGGTGATATTGACGCCGAGGTTGTCGAGCGCAAGCAGTACGGCAAGCGCAAAGATGGCGACGCGGGCGACGAACAGCAGCACGCTCATCGATCCCGACTGACTGGTCTCGCCGGCAGCGAGCAGTCTCTCCTGCCGCTGTTTGAGTGCGAACTCGGCGGCCGCGACGCCCCAGAGTGCCGCCTGTATCCAGAACGTCAGCACGATGAGCGCGGTCGATACCGACTCGATCCGCGGTGAAAGGCTGAGGAATCGCTCGGCCGCATAAAGCGCGACCACGATCAGGAACAGTCGGCGGGTACGGCTGATCAGCAACAGCACCAGGTCTATCCACGGCGGGGGGTCGCGACCTGCCAGCGCTCGGGCGCGGGCCATCACGAACAGACGAATGGCAGGCAGTACAAAGAAACAGACCAAAAATGCGGTGGCCGCGAGCAGCCACTGCGCCACGGTATTGTCGAACCAGACCATGTCGAGGATTTGCTTGGTCATCTTGCACCCGATCCCGTTCGTCTATCATCGAGACGACAGATCGAGGCGCACGTTAGCAAAAATAATCAGGGTCCGCGCGGCCGCGGCGCGGGTGCATTCACTGACGAGGATCGAGCATCGACATCCACTTGGCGAAGCGCCGCTGATCGAACATGTTGTCATCACGCAGATCGTCGAAAAGTCGGTTGATCTCCGCGCGCTTGCCTTGATCGAGTTTCAGACCCGCCAGCATGACGACCATGCCCATCGAAGCCTGCTCGGCGGCGGCCGGATCGGGAAACTCGCCGCGCCGCGATGCATCGACCAAAGACTGCGCGACGGCATTCAACTGCGCTGCCGACCAATTGACCTCGGCAAGTTGTTTCTCGGCTGACGAGAGCGCCGTTCTGGTTTGCGACAAGGCCGCTCGCAACGAGCCTGCATCACCATGTGTCGCTTTTTGCAAGGCAACGATTGCCCGATCAAGATCGGTGCGCGCGTTCAACTGCAGCGCTGCAGTCACGCGGCGCAACACCAATAAATGCGCATCCTGCCAACGCAAATCACCCGGCTGGTTGCCAAGCGCACTCGAACCACCGAAAGCGGTCAACCGCAAATCACGATGACAAGAGTGACAGGCGAAGACGCCGAAGTCGGGAATCGGGCCCATCCGCCCGGTGCCATGCTGTTCGATCAAATTGAGCTGATGACGCGAGGAGTCCAGTAATCCCTTCACCCACGTCGATGAGTGATTCGTCGGGGCTTTTTTGCGGTAATGCTCGCGACCAGCACTGGTGCGCCACAACTCGAGATAAGTATCCAATTCGAAAACAAGTCGGGGATGTCCCGCCGCCATCATGCGATGGTTGGCAAAGCGATTTTGATCGCCGACGTGACAGCCAAGACAAGTCCCGGCCAGCACTTCGGGCTTCTCGAGCGCGACCAGGCCATTCGCCAAGTGCTCGCTGCGCGGAATTCGCGGGCTCTGGTAGTGAGTCGCCAACCACTTCTCGGCGCCGCCGTGACAACTCTCGCAACCAACGCCATCGTCGAGCTGGAACTTCACGCCGCGCTGGGCTGCGGGTACGGCATCCGAATGACAGGCAAGGCATGCTGGTGCCTCGTGGGCAGGACCGATACCCAGCCGACGAGCGATCTCCTGTGATCGCTTGTTGAGCAAAACTTTGTAGGCGTTGCTGTGTGGGTCGAACTGCGACCACGTGGTGTACTCGTTCTGCAAGGCGCTGTCGAAGGCCTTCAGCGGCTGACTCGAACCATGGCACAAGGAGGAAGCACAGGTCACCACCCCTTCATGCCGAACTTTGGCATCGTCCGCGAGCGCAGCCAGCATTGTCAGGGCAGCAACACCGAACGCTGCCCACTTCAATTGGGTGTTCGTCCAACTCATCGTGGGTTCCTCTGCGCCTGCTGCACGGCAGGGTTGTCCTCGACGTACCAAGGCTCGCCATCGTTATCGAGATACAGTCGCTGCATTTCCTGCAGATTGAATGGGCGTGCACCGCGGCGACCGAATACCGCCACTTGGCCACCACTTTCGTCGACCGCGCGATCGCGCTCCAAAGGTCGCGAGAGGCTGAGCGCGGCGGACCGCATCGCCTTGTGCGCGATCAACTCCGGGCGCGGTTCCGGGCTGAAGCCGTAGAAGTTCGGCTGCGAAGACGGGCTCGTCAACTGCAAGACTTTCAAACCGCCCTGCCCATCGGCGACATACGCAAACAGCGAGGCATTCGTCGAGGCGATCATCACGTCGCGCGAATCGACGAGACCACCATCGCCATTCCACTTCTGGAACAAACGCGCTGCGTGCGGAAGCTTCACGTCGATGATGGCGAGCCCCTCACGCCCGTTCGCCACATAAGCATAGGTGCGGGCGACGGTGAAGCCGCCCGCATTGGCGAGCGGCACCGTCGCCTCGGCGCGTTTGCGCGGGCGAGTCGGTGTGGTGATATCGACCACCTCGAAACCACGCGCTGTGGTCACGAAGAGGTAGCGGAACTGCACTGCCACGGCGCGCGGTGAGTCGAACGGAATTTCGGCAGCAATCTTTGGAGCGCTCGGCGTCGACAGATCGACTACAACCACTTGATTGCCGGTGACGACATACGCCAAGTTGCCGGCGATGGTCAGATAACGCGCGCCGGTCAGCTTGCCCTGCGGATTCCAGGTCACGAAGCGCTTCAGGAAGTTGTTTCTGAATTCACCATCGGCGAGCGTGTTGATATCGACCAGCACGAGCCCTTCAACCGAGTCGGTAATCACCGCAAAGTTGTAGATCGGCAAAAACGGCTGCTCGAGGTTCGCCTTGCGCATGAGATCGCCCTCATTGCGCGGCGGGTGTACCGGCTGCGTCGTCGCCAAGGCGACACAGGTGGCATTCGCCGTCTTGACCTGCGTGTTGTGGCCGAGCGGCGAGAACGGCGCACTGATCAGCTTCTGGCTGATGCCCTTGTTGGCGATACCGGCTGCATCCAGCACGCGCAGGCCGCGCTTGCCCTCTGCCGAAAACAAATACTCGCCACGCAGCTGAACGCAGCCCGCCACGTCACCGCCCAAGGCGCTGCTGCGCTGCAGCTCACGGCCTCGACCGAGATGCTCGGAGTACCACTTGGGATAGGCATAGCGCTGCAGATAACTGCCGATCACGGCTTGCGGCTCGTCCCACTCCGTAACCTCGATGGCGGTCACGCCCTTCTCGGTACCGACCCAAGCATTGAGACCAGCGAAATTGATGAACTGCGTCCCGTAGCCCAGCGTCTGCGCAATGATCGCGTTGTTGTCGCCTTCTTTGGCGAGATGGCAATCACTACAGGTCTTCGTTTCGGTTTTGCGCTCGGTGTGTGGATAGTGCGGATTCATCGCCTGCGAGCTGTAGCCCGAGGCGGAAATCGGCGGCTGCTGAATATAGATTCGCTCGCGGTTGGAGTTTGTCGAGGACAGTACCAGCGCCGACGAGGAACGTACCGGCGCCATTTTTCCGCCCTCGCTCGAGCCGCGCCAACCCAGCATGAAGATGTCTTCGCGTAACACCTGCGGGTTGTAGGTTGCGAAGTTGCGCGTCTCGCCACCCTCGTAGCGATGACGGTCGGTCTTGGCGTTGGCCTCGATCGGCAAATGACAACCTCCACAACTCGTCGTCCACGGGGTGTGACAGGTGTAGCACTCCATCTTGTCGTCATTGTGGGCGAGCATTTCCCACGGAATATCCGGTCCGAAATTTTGCCTCTTGGGATCCTTCGCCATCGTCTTGGCGCGCGCAGCCTTGGCGTTGTAGTGGGGATTGCCCGGCGTGACCGAATATTTGACCTGCGATACTTCCCACTCGAGTCCCGGGGTCACGGCAGATCTTTGAACCAGCGTGTCGCCACGCCACTCGAAGCGAAGTTTGCCATCCGGGTTGCGGATAAGGCCGAGCTTCGTGCCTGACTTCAGGGCCGCAGGGCCGGAGGTGCGCAAGTTGGCGACTGCGGCGGTCGTCCCGTGACAGTCTTTGCAATCGATTTCCACCGCCGCGGCAACCGAGCCATGCAGATAGCCGTTACCGTGCGCATCTTGTGCGAAGTGGCAATCGACGCAGTGCATGCCGACATCCACGTGAATCGAAGACATCTGTACCGTCTTCTGCCACTTCTGCGGATCATCGTTGGCGACGATATTGCCCTCGGCATCGAGCAGGTTGCCCTCGCGATCACGCTTGTGGATCGCGCGGAAATTCCAGCC
>Ga0194129_10005298_pt1 | contig 16516 bp, 9 predicted proteins | sample TA2KigCa35mmetaG_FD_150862 | JGI IMG/M metagenome (GOLD analysis project Ga0194129, IMG submission 150862) | Freshwater microbial communities from Lake Tanganyika, Tanzania - TA2015038 Kigoma Deep Cast 35m | ecosystem: Environmental > Aquatic > Freshwater > Lake | place: Tanzania: Lake... | reverse complement strand
GGGGGCGCGGCGTCTGGGGGCGCGGCGTCTGAGGGCGCGGCGTCTGAGGGCGCGGCGTCGGGTGGCGCGCTGAGCGTGGCGTCGGGCGCCGCGTCAGGGGCGACGCGGAGGGGCTCGCTGGGGTCAAAGAGGGCGGAGCAGGCGCAGAGGAGCGCGCAGAGAAGCGCGCAGAGGGGCGCGCAGAGGGGCGCGCAGAGGGGCGCGCAGAGGGGTGCGGGCGAGCGGGGCGGGCGTGGCAAGGGCGGCACCTTGAGGATGTGAGGGAGGGGGCGCGCAGCGAGGCGCGCAGGAGGGCCGGGCGCGGGGACAGCCCACCAAAAAAACCACAAACTTTCAACGAGGGGATTTACAACCGCCCCCGAATGTGAAACCTACTATCGTGTAGATCAACGCGGGGACGCCTCTGACCACACCGGGAGAGCCCCAGTCCACCGCCCACGGGCAGCGATGCCCTTCTCGCACAGAGGAGATGACCCATGGGTCTGTTTATTAACACTAATACGAGCTCCATCAACGCTCGCCGCAAGCTCACCGACTCGAGCAACGCCCTCGGCCGCTCCTTCGAGCGCCTGTCGTCCGGCCTGCGCATCAACAGCGCCCGCGACGACGCCGCCGGCCTCGCGATCACCAACCGCATGACCGCGCAGATCCGCGGCCTCGACCAGGCCGTCCGCAACAGCAACGACGGCATCTCGCTGGCGCAGACCGCCGAGGGCGCGCTCAACGAGACCACCAACCTCCTCCAGCGCATCCGCGAGCTGGCGGTGCAGTCGGCCTCCGACAACAACAACCCCCAGGACCGCGCCTCCCTCAACGAGGAGGTGCAGCAGCTGGTGGACGAGGTCAACCGCATCGCCATGAACACCTCGTTCAACGGCAACAAGATCCTCAACGGCGACATCGTCAACAGCGTCCTGCAGGTGGGCGCCAACGTGGGCGAGACGCTGACGGTCCGCATCGACAGCGCCGAGGCCACCCAGCTCTCGCGCCAGATGCGCCGTGAGTCCTTCTTTGGCACCAACGCCAACATCGCCCTCGGCACCTTCAACATCGGCACCCAGATCGGGCCCGACACCTACAAGACCACCGAGATCCGCCAGCCCGTGGTCTCCGATGACACCGTGTCCACCTTCAACAAGGACCGCTCCGCCATCGCCAAGGCCGCCGCCATCAACGACGCCTACGAGTTCACCGGCGTGCGCGCCATCGTGGGCGAGACCACCATCGGCTCCGCCGGCAACGCCCTCCCCGGCGGCCACGCCTACAACGGCGCCATCAACGGCGGTACCCTGACCGAGACGGATTTCTTCGTCATCAACGGCTTCAAGATCGCCGGCTTCCAGGTGCTGCAGAACGACTCCGACAACAGCCTCGTGGACGCCATCAACGCCGCCGTCGACGAGACCGGCGTGCTCGCGCGCCTCGACGACAAGAGCCAGCTCGTGCTCACCGCCGCCGACGGGCGCAACATCGACATCGTGCTCTCGTCGAGCACGGTGCGCGACGTGACCGGCCTCCTCAACGGTGATTTTGTCGGCGTGAACGGTGCCGCCAGGAACATCTCGGACGCCAGCAACAACATCGCAGCCTTCGCGAACAATGCCGCCTTCATCGCTAGCACCTACAGCGCTTTCGTGACCGGCAACAGCCTCCACGCCTGCTTCGGCGGCCAGATCACCCTGCAGTCCAACAAGCAGGTGGACATCACCTTCGGCACTGACTCGAACCAGGCGATGGGCGTCACCCGCCGCGACGGCGGCGAGAGCGGGCAGGCGATCTTTGGCGTGAGCAGCGACTTCTCGGTGAACACGGTGGACATCTCCACCCGCGCCGGCTCGGTCCTCTCCATCGAGGTCATCGACCTCGCCATCGAGCAGATCTCGGCGCAGCGCGCGAGCCTCGGCGCGATCCAGAACCGCCTCGAGTCCACCATCAACAACCTCACCACCAACAGCGAGAACCTCTCCGCCTCGCGCAGCCGCATCCTCGACGCGGACTTCGCCACCGAGACGGCCAACCTCTCGCGCAACCAGATCATCCAGCAGGCGGGCGTGTCGATCCTGGCGCAGGCCAACCAGCAGCCCCAGATCGCCCTGTCGCTCCTCGGGCAGTGAAGTAAGAAGTCAGCGTGAAGTAAGCCCTCGGGCGGCGTGAGGGGGGTGAGAGGGTGAGATGAACAGCTGGCCCTCGATCCCCGCCCTCTTCTACGCGCAGGCGCGGCGCTGGCAGAGCAGGCCCCTCGTCTACGGCAAGCGGGGGCTGCACTGGCGCCCCCTCACCTGGTCGCAGGTGGCGCTGCGCGCCCGCGCCACGGCGGCGGGGCTGGCGGCGCTGGGGGTGGCGGAGGGCGGGCGCGTGGGGGTGTGGGCGCCGAGCTCGCCCGAGTGGACGCTCGCGGACCTCGGGGCGCTCTCGGCGGGGGCGGTCAACGTGCCCGTCTATGAGGCGTGCTCGCAGGAGGAGCTCATCTACGTGCTCCGCGACAGCGCCTGCGAGGGCCTGTTCTTGGCCGGCGAGGAGCGCCTCGAGGTCGCGCTCTCGCTCCGCGACTACCTGCCCGACCTCCGCTGGGTCGTCACCCTCGACGGGCGCGCCGCCAGCCCCAACCCCCCCGCCCCCGCCGCCCTGAGCGTCTCCTTTTTGCTCTCGGGGCTCCCCGAGCGCCCGCCGCGCCCGGCGGCGGAGGGGGCGCTCAGGGTGCTCACCCTCGAGGCGCTCGAGGCGCTCGGCGAGGGCGCGGTGGCGGGCGGCGACCTCCCCGCCGATGAGGTGGAGCGCCGCGTGGGGCGCCTCACGCGCGCCACCCTCGCCACGCTCCAGTACACCTCGGGCACCACGGGGGAGCCCAAGGGCGTGCGCCTCACCCACGGCAACATCCTGAGCAACTGCGAGGGCGCCATCGAGGCCGTGCCCGTGGGCCCCTCCGACACGCTCCTCTCGTTCCTGCCCCTCAGCCACAGCTTTGAGCGCCTCGCCGGCTACTACATGCCCGTGCTCTTTGGCGGCGCGCAGCTCTATTTCGCCGAGGGGCTCGGGCGCCTCCTGCGGAACATGCAGGAGGTGAGCCCCACCGTCGTCACAGGCGTCCCCCGCGTCTACGAGAAGGTGTACGCGCGCTTCCGTGGAGCGCGGGGCGCGCAGGGGGTGGCGCAGCGGGCGCTCCTCGACGCCGTGCTCGCCGCCGAGCGCCGCTCCACCGCCGCCCAGCGGCGCGGGGCGGCGCCGAGCGCGTGGATGAGCGCCTCGCGCGCCCTCACGCGCGACCTGCTCTTTGGGGAGCTGCGCGCCCGCCTCGGCGGCCGCCTCAGGCTGATGGTGAGCGGCGGCGCCCCCCTCGCCGAGGAGGTGGCGGAGTTCTTCCACGCCGCCGGCCTGCTGATTCTCGAGGGGTACGGCCTCAGCGAGGCCAGCCCTGTCTTGGCCGTGAATCGCCCCGGCGCCTACCGCTTTGGGAGCGTGGGGCGCCCCCTCTTCAACGTGCAGCTCCGCGTCGCCCCCGACGGCGAGGTGCTCGCGCGCGGCCCCAACGTCACCAGCGGCTACCTCAACAAGCCCGCCGAGACCGCCGCGCTCTTTGATGAGGAGGGGTGGCTGCGCACAGGCGACATCGGGCGCCTCGACGAGGACGGCTACCTCTACATCACCGACCGCAAGAAGGACCTGTTCAAGACGGCGAGCGGCAAGCTCATCGCGCCGCAGTTCATCGAGCGCGCCCTCAACAGCAGCCCCCTCATCGAGCAGTCGTTCGTGGTGGGCGACAAGCGCCCCTACTGCGTGGCGCTGCTCCTGCCCTCCTCCTCAGAGCTGCCGCTGTGGGCGGCGCGCGAGGGAGTCGCGCTGCGCGAGGGGGGACTCGCCGCCTGGGCGCGCCAGCCGGAGGTCCTCGCCGCCCTCGAGGCGGAGGTGGCGCGCGTCAACCGCGCCCTCGCGCGCCACGAGACCATCAAGGCCTTCGCCGTGGCGGGGGAGGGCCTTGAGCACCTCAGCACCGCCTCCCACAAGCTCAAGCGCCGCGCCGTCTACGAGGCGCACCGCGCGGCCCTCGAGGCGCTCTACGGCAGGTCGGTGAGCGGCACCTGAGCGGCGGGCTTCACCACAAAGGGCGTGCGGTAGGCGAGGCGCTCGCCGGTGTAGAGCATCACCTCCGTGCGCGGCAGCACGTAGCGCTCCCCCCCCACGCGCCCCTCGACGAGCACCGTGTAGCGCCCGGGCAGCACCCCCTCAAACTCAAAGGCGCCGTCGAGGGACACGGGCACGAGGTACTCAAAGTCGCTGAACTCCTCGTTGCGCAGGGTCACGTCAAAGACCTCATACGAGAAGCCAGACGGCTCGTTGACCATGAGCAGGCGCCCCTGGAGACTCGCGGGCTGCCGCTCCTGCGCGGGGGTGTCGGGGTCGTAGGGGTTGCTCGGGTCGAGGCGCGCGCAGCCACTGACGAGGGCCGCGAGGGCGAGGGCGAGCGGGCGGGCGGCGCGCATCAGCGACCCCCCTCGATCTCCGCGAGGTCGACGCGGCTGAGGTCGAGATAGGAGCGATCGTGCGCCTGCGCGACGGTGCTGAGGAGCGAGGCGAGCCAGGTGGCGCCGTAGCCCACCCACAGCACGTTGGCGCGGTCGTAGTGCGCGTTGGCGTCGGCGCGGCGGTGGGCGGCGCCCGCCTCGTTGTTGTTGTAGTCGCGCGCGGCGAGGAGGCCCACCACCGTGGACGTCACCGCCCCCGCCAGGAGCGCCGCGCCCACCCCCGCGTAGCCCCAGCCCGCGCCGCGCTCCCCGCGATAGACGTGCCCCCAGCCCGGGAACACGATGGAGCGCAGGACCGCGCCCCCCCGCGTCTCCTCCACCCACGCGCCCTCAAAGGCGGCCTGCAGGCGGTCCTGCGACACAAAGAAGTTGAGCTCGCGGCGCACCTCGCCCGTGCGCGTGGAGAGGAGCTGCGAGCTGAGGCGCACGATCCCCGCGCGCCCCGGCTCCGCCCGCAGCCCGCTCCGCAAGACGAGGTCGGCGCCCTCGTGGACGGCGAGGGCGCGCGCGCGCTCCACGTCGAGCATAGGCGCGTCGTGGCGGAGGTGGGCGGCGTAGGAGCGCGACTGCTCACTGCTCACCCAGATGAGGTCGGGGCTGTGCAGCAGCTGCGCGTCGAGGAGGCGCGTGCTCAGCTGCGCCAGCCCGTCGAGGCCGCGCTCGTCGCCCGAGAGGCGCCCGAACGGCAGCGCCAGCACGCGGGGCACGCGCGACTCCTCGCGCGCCGCCTCCGCCTGCGCGGCGGCGAGCTCCTGGTAGACGCGGCGCAGCTCGTGGGGGGCGGGGGCGTGCGCGTCGGGGTCGGCGAACACCTCCTCGGGGGCGCGCGGCGCCTCCGCCAGCGACGCGCCCTTGGCGTCCACGTCGAGCCCCTCCTCCGCGGGCGCCGCCGCCGCGGCGGGGTCGGGCGACGCGGGCGCGGGCGCGGGCGCGGGCGCCAGCTCCGGCACCGCCGCCGCCCCCTCCCAGGGCATGCGCACCGCTACGCGCCCGTCCTCGCGCTCCACCACCTCGAGCGCGCCTAGACTCTCCTTGGGCGGCTTGCGCTGAAACTTGACCTTCAGCGACGCCTTGGGGGTCTTGCTCTGCTTGTGGGGGTAGAGCAGGGCGCGGTCGAGCATGGGGTGCGCCCAGCCCCTCTGCCACGCGCGCGCCGCCGCCACGCCGCTCACCTCCACCACGAGGCGCCCCTTCACGAACTCCACCTTGAGCTGATCGGCGCTCAGGGGCTCGCCGTCGGAGGCGAACACGAACTCTAGGGCGCCCTCGGGCGCCTCGAGCTGCACGGAGAGGGCGGGCGCCGCGAGGGCGGCAGAGAGGCTGAGCGCGAGGCTGAGCGCGAGGCTGAGCGCGAGGCTGAGCGCGAGGCTGAGCGCGAGGCTGAGCGCGAGGCTGAGCGGCAGACGCAAGAGGGCGAGGCGAGCAAACAGAAGCGCGCGCATGCGGCGTTCCTTTCGGGGCACGGCGCTCTTGAGGGGCTCACGGGGGGAGCGTGTGGCGATAGATCGTCTTCCCTGTGAGGTCATGGAGCGTGATCGTGAGGGCTTGGGTGTCGGGGTTGACCTCTCCCATACCATAAAACTGCTGCTCGTCTAAGGGGGAAAGCCCCTCTTTTAAGCGATCGGTGACGCTGATGAACTCCACCCGCGGCCCAAAGGTGGGGTCGAGGCGCTTGGGGCCGAGGGTGGCAGCGTTGATGGGCCCCGCCACGAACTCCCAGAACGGCTCAAAGGGCCCCACGGCGCCCCGGTCGGGGTGGAAGTGGTGCGCGGCGGCGTAGTGCACGTCGGCGTTCACCCACACCACGCCGCGCACCTGCCGCGCGCGCAGGGCGCGCAGGAGCTCGAGCAGCTCCCGCTCGCGCCCCGTGACCCCCGCCGAGCCCGACGAGACGCCATCGACGCCGCCGTCCCGGGTGCTGATGGCGAGGGCGAGCGGCTGCGCGCACGCCACCACCTTCCAGCGCGCCCGCGAGGCGCACAGCCCCTCGATCAGCCACCGCAGCTGCTCCTCCCCCCACATCGCGCACGCGCCCGCAGGCCCCTCCGCCACCTGCGCCTCGCGGTCGTTGGGGCCTCGATAGCTGCGCCCGTCGAGCGCGAAAATCTCCAGCAGCGGCCCATAGGGGAGGCGCCGATAGAGGCGGGGGCGGCGGAGCCAGCTCATGGGCAGGGGCGAGTACTCAAAGAACGCCTGCCGCGAGCGCGCCGCCAACACGTCCACCGCGCGCTCCGTGTAGCGGCGGTCGCGCAAGACGCGCCCGGGGAACCAGTCGTTCTTCACCTCGTGGTCGTCCCACAAGAACACCTGCGGGCACACCTGATAGAGGCGGCGGGTGGGCTCGTCGAGCAGCGTGTAGCGATAGTAGCCGCGAAAATCGTCGAGCGTCTCCGCCACCCGCGACACCTCAGGCGTGAGCAGGTTGTGCCACCGCCGCCCCTCCCCCGCCCCCCGCATCTCCTTGAGGGGCTGATCGGCGTAGATGCGGTCCCCGCAGTGAATAAAGAGGTCGGGGGCGGCGAGGCGGGCGGCCTCGTAGAGGCGCACGCCGCCCGCCTGCGGGTTGATGCCGTAGCCCTGCCCAAAGCTGTCGCCGGACCAGGCGAAGCGCACGGGGGCGAGGGCGTCGAGGGGGGCAGTGGTGAGCTCCCCAAAGAGCGGCGCGGAGCGCGCGCCGGGGTGGAGGAGGCTCTCAAAGTGCGCCATATAGAACACGCGGCGCCCGGGGGGCAGCCCGGTGAGGCGGACGCGCGCGGTCAGGTCGCGCTCCGGGAGCGCCTGCCCCTCCGCCGCCGGGGCGGTGGCGCGGAGGTCGGGGTCCGTGGACCAGCGCACGCGGAGCGTGGCGGGGCGGTCGGCGCGACTCCACACCACCGCGCTCTGCGCCGTCACCTCCCCCGTCATCACCCCCCACAGCGCCAAGGGGCGCTGCGCCTCCGCCGACACCCACGCCGGCGCGGCGCGCGCGCGCAGCGCGGCGTCGAGGAGCGCCCCCGCCGCCCCCACCGCCCCCCCGAGCGCCGCGCGGCGCGTGATGTGCAGAGCGCGCAGGGTGGCCGCCGCCGCCGCCCCCACCTCAGCCAAAGAGCCCGGGGAGCGCCCGCTCGCGGATGGGGTAGTGGGCGCTGACCGGCGCCGCGTCCACACCAAAGCGCGCGCGGAGGCTGGCGTGGATGTGCGCGGGGGTGAGGCGCACGCCAGCGGGGTCGAGGGCGAGGGTGTCGGGGTTGAAGGTGAGCGGCCCAAACCGCTCATCCGAGGCGCCCACCACGCGGTTGCCCACCACGCCCCCGCCCATAAAGAGGAAGCTCGTGATGGGCCAGTGGTCCTTGCCGTTGCCCTCGTTGTAGCGCGGCGTGCGCCCAAAGTCCGAGGTCACCATGAGCAGGACCTGATCCTCGAGCCCCAGGCGCTCCACCTCCGCCCACAGCTCCATGACGCCGCGCGTGAGGTTGTCGAGGGCGCCCGCCTGCGCCACGTCGTGGTTGCCGTGGGTGTCAAAGCCGCCCACCGAGAGATTCGCCGCCGCCGTGAGCCCCGAGCGGTACCCGGCGAGGGCGATGGCGCCCTGCTGCCCGATGGCGGTGCGGAGCAGGTTGAGGTTGGGCAGATTCTCCTTAAGGCGCCGCAGCTCGTTCTGCCCGCCGCGCGCGCCCTCGAGCAGCGAGAGGCTGTCGTGGAGGCGGGGCAGGTCGCGCTGCGCCCGCAGGCGCTCCACGCGCGCCGCGCGGTGCTCGGCGAGGTGCGCCTGCACCTCCTCGAGCTGATAGGGGCGCTCGCCGTCGAGGTCGGGCTCGGCGATCTTGTTGATCACGCCGAGCTGCCCGAGGCGCGTGCGCGGCACCACGCCGCGCGTGATGTCGTAGCCGCCGTTGGTGATGTAGCCCAGGGGCAGCGCCGCCCCCACCGTCGCCGTCAGCAGGGCGCCAAAGGAGGGGTGCCCCTCCTCGAGGATTCCGCTGTGGACGTAGCGCGTCCCTGTGTTGTGGTTGTTGGTGGAGGTGTCCACCCCGTTGACCACCAACAGCTTGTCGTGGTGCGCCTCAAAGAACGCCGCGTTCTGCCCCATCGGGGCCCAGCGGATGGGACTCGAGGCGCTCGGGGTGCCGATGTCGCTCACCGCGAAGCGGTTGACGGGGTCGGGGGCGGTGGGCGTCTCGCGCCCCTTGGGGTCGCACAGGCTCGTGGGGTCCCACCCCCCGCCGGCGTGGACGCTCAAGAAGAGGGGCGCGCGGGGCGCCTCCTGCGCGCTCGCGACGCGCGCCCCCCACAGCGGCCCGCCGAGCACCCGCTCCCCGAGGGCGAGCGTGAGGCCGGTGAGGCCCGCCGCGCGCAAGAGGTCACGGCGACTCAGGGCCTGCGCGCGCCGCTCGATCTCACGCTGCGGGCGATCGCTCTGAAGAATCATCATGTGAATACTCCTGTGCAGCGCGCCGAGGCGGCGCGCCGCGGTCCGCTCACTCATAGAGGAAGGCGTAGTCGTTGAGCATGTAGGCCACCAGCGCCTCCCAGGCGCGCACGGTGAACAGCGGGTCGGCGCTCAGGCGGCGCTCGGCGGGCAGCTCGAGGCCCGAGGCGGGGTCCCAGCGCCCCTGGCAGCCCCAGTAGAGGCTCGCCGCCGCGCGCCCCTCCGCCACCGCCGCCTGCCCGAGGCGCCAGGCCCCATACCACACATCATAGAGCTGCGCGAGCTCCTCGGAGTCGGCCTCAAGGCGCTCTCCCCACAGGCGCCAGGCGAGGTGACGGAGGTTGTCGCGGATGAGCTCCTGCGCCTGCGGGATGGGGAAGCCGTTGGCGTCCTCGGGGACGAAGCCCACCTCCACGCGCGGGAACAAGAAGCGCTCGGCGGGGGGGCGGGTGAGGTCGTAGGCGGTGACCTTGCAGGACACCTCGTTGGCCATGCGGCGCTGGATGTTGGCGAAGATGCCGTTGGGCGTGCGGATGCGCTCCACCACGTCGTCGCTGTCGATGCCGCCGTAGAGCAGGCGGTACTCGCTGGGGTTGAGCAGCGAGTCGGGGGATGTGGCGTTGGGGCGCCAACGCACGCCGGTGGCGGCGTAGAGCTTGCGGTGGAGCTGCTCGGGGGTGAGGGGGGCGTCGAGGCCGAGGTGCGCGAGCTGCGCGAGGCGCGCGGGGGTGGCCGCCGCGGGGTCCTCGAGGCCCTCAGCGCGGAAGTAGGGGCTGCGCGCGATGGCCTTGAGCAGCCAGCGCAGGTCGTGCCCGTTGGCGCGGAAGCCCGCCGCCACGTCGTTGAACCACCGCTGCTGCTCCTCAAAGGCCGCCTGGCGCTCCTCGAGGTGCTCGCCGTCCACGGGGGCGCTCGTGAGGTCTGAGCCCACAAAGGCCTGGTACATCTGGCGGGTGATGGCGCGGTCAAAGCCGGGCTCCTGCGCCACGCGGCGGGCGAGCCAGCGGAGGCTGTTGGCGCGCTCCTCGTAGGGGAGCAGCTCGGTGCCGTAGCCGGGGGCGCGCATATCGCCGTACCAGGCGTCGCGGAGCGCGTACGACCCGGCGGTGTCCCAGTGCTGAAAGGCGCCCGCCACGGGGTCGATCACCGTGTGGCAGATGGAGCACTGCGGGTCGTTCATGGTGGGGTTGTGCGCCGTGGAGGTGGGGTCGATGGGGCGCTCGGCGATCTTAAAGACGTCCACGTCGAGGAACTGCTTAAAGAAGATGCGCGCGCGGTGGCGGTTGCGGTTGGTGTCGGTGGTGGGGTAGCGGTTGAGGTACATCGGCGACGTGAGGATGCCCGCGTGCGAGGCGCCCGGCGCGCGCCCCGCGCGGCGCTCGTTGGGGTCGAGCGGGTCCGTCCAGGGGAGGTCGGTGACGCCGTAGAGGCGCGCGGTGAACGGATTCATCGCGATGTAGTCGGCGGTGATGACCTCGGTGAAGGGGCGCCCCTCGCGCACCACAAAGGCGATGTGCTCGAGGGGCTCGCGGGCGAGGCTGTTGTTGGTGAAGGAGGTGGCGGCCCAGATGTCGGCCTCGGTGGCGGCGGCGGAGACGCCGGCGCCGCCCATGAACCAGCGCGCGTAGGGGTAGTGCGTGGGGGAGAGGAGGTCGATCGCCTCGGTGCCGCCGAGGTACTTGTCGGTGAGCAAGATGTCGTTCCAGACCTCCTTGAGGCGCTCCTCAAAGGAGCGGCTCTGGAGGAGCTGCGTGAGGGCGAGCTCAAGGCCCCCCCAGCCCTCGCGCGCCACGGCGGCCTCCTCGTCGGCGGTGGGGAGGCGCCCGGCCAGGGAGAGGGCGGCGCGCCGCAGTGTGCGCTGGGCGTCGAGCAGGCGCACGCCGCGCAGCACAGAGGGCGCCTCGCCGCTCTCCTCTTGGCACACCACGGGGTTGGGGTCGCGCGCGCGCTCCACCATGGCGCGGAGCGCCTCGTGGGCGGCCCCCCCCTCCTCGATCACCGCCCCGCCCCCGTGCGAGAGCTGCCCAGTGGGCTTGAGGAGCACGAGGGGGGTGCCGGCGCGGTCGAACTCGGCGATGTGGGCGAAGGTCTCATAGTTGTGCGCGAGGGCGTCGGGGATGGAGTCGCGGAAAAAGACCATCTCGGTGCCCTGCGCGGCGCCCTGCGGGTTGTGGCAGTCGAGGCACAGGGGCCGGAGGACGGGGCGCCACACCTGCTGCTCAAAGAACTCCTCGTGGGTGAGGCAGTCGGCGGGGGGGGTGGGGGGGGGCGGGGGCGGCGCCCCGCCCTCGGGGGGGAGCGCGCCGCCCTGCGCCCCGCCCGCCGGCGGCAGCCCCCCGCCCTGCGCCCCGCCCTGCGCCCCGCCCTGCGCCCCGCCCTCGGTGGGGAGCGCGCCGCCCTGCGCCCCGCCCTCGGGGGGGAGCGCGCCGCCCAGCGCCCCCGCCTCCCCGCCCGCGGGCGCAGAGAGGCGCTGGGGGTCCTCGCAGGCGCCGAGCGCGAGACTCAGGCTCAGGCTCAGGCTCAGGCTCAGGCTCAGGCTCAGGCTCAGGCTCTGCTTCTGCGCGCTCGCGCGGCCTCGGGGGGGCGGGGCGTGAGGGGCGGCGTTTGGTGATGGGGGGGGAGATGTGTGGGGCATCTTGATTCTCCTGTGGCGAACCCACCGAGCTTGAGCGAGCTCATGAGCGCCGTGAGCCGTGAGCCGTGAGCCGTGAGCTGCGCGCTGCGCGGTGTGACGGATTGTACCAAAGTCTCTTGAGCGGCGCGTGCTCAAAAAACACACACCTCTTGACCTAGAGGGTGCTTCTGCTGTTTAAGCCCCGCACCTCGCGCCCACACCCTCCCGCGCGCCGAGGTGGAGTCCCCATGAAGAGAGACATGATCCGCAACATCGCCATCATCGCCCACGTCGACCACGGCAAGACAACGCTCGTGGACGAGCTGCTCAAGCAGTCGGGCACCATTGAGGCGCACAAGGACCTCCAGGAGCGCGCGATGGACCGCCTCGACCTCGAGCGCGAGCGCGGCATCACCATCCTGTCGAAGAACACGGGGATTCGCTGGAAGGGCCTCACGATCAACATCGTCGACACCCCCGGCCACGCCGACTTCGGCGGCGAGGTGGAGCGCGTGCTCGGCATGGTGGACTCGGTGCTCTTGCTCGTGGACGCCTCCGAGGGCCCCATGCCCCAGACCCGCTTCGTGCTCAACAAGGCGCTCGGGCACGGCCTGCGCCCCATCGTGGTCATCAACAAGGTGGACCGCCCCGACGCGCGCTGCGACGAGGTGCTCAACGAGGTCTTTGACCTGTTCGTGTCCCTCGACGCCAACGATGAGCAGCTCGATTTCTCGGTGCTCTACGCCTCCGGGCGCAACGGCTGGGCGTCGCGCGAGCTCGCCGACGAGCGCAAGGACCTCACCCCGCTCCTCGACGCCATCGTGGAGCTGGTGCCCCCGCCCGACGTGGACGAGGACGGCCCCTTCCAGATGCAGGTGGCGACCATCAACTACGACGAGTTCATCGGCCGCATCGCCATCGGCCGCATCCGCCGCGGGCGCATCACCAAGGGCGACCAGCTCTGCTGCCTCGGCCTGCACCAGGACCTCCGCCGCTCACGCGCCACGCGCCTGAGCGGCTTCGTGGGGCTCAACCAGGTGCCCGTGGAGGAGGCGGCGGCGGGCGACATCGTGGCCATCGCCGGCTTCGCCGACGTGCTGCCCGGCGAGACGCTCTGCGAGAGCGCCACCCCCGACCCGCTGCCCCCCATCGCCGTGGACGAGCCCACGATCACCATGGAGTTCATCGCCAACAACGGCCCCTTCGCCGGGCAGGACGGCACCTACGTGACGAGCCGCAAGGTGCGCGAGCGCCTTGAGCGCGAGCTGCAGTCCAACGTGGCGCTGCGCGTGGAGGACACCGAGTCCTCCGACGTCTTTAAGGTGTCGGGGCGCGGCGAGCTGCACCTCGGCATCCTCCTTGAGACGATGCGCCGCGAGGGCTACGAGCTGATGGTGTCGATGCCGCGCGTGATCATCCGCGAGGGCGCGGGCGGCAAGGAGGAGCCCTACGAGGAGGTGGCGATCACCTGCAACGAGGACTTCAGCGGGCAGGTGATCCAGGACCTCAACCTGCGCGGCGGCGAGCTCACCGACCTCCGCCAGGACCTCGACGGCCTCTCGCGCATCGCCTACCTGGTGCCGAGCCGCGGCCTCATCGGCTACCGCAGCCGCTTCCTCACCCAGACGCGCGGCACCGGCACCCTCTACCGCACCTTCCACAGCTACGGCCCCTACAAGGGCCCCTTCCAGCGCCGCTCGAGCGGCGTGCTCGTGGCGCTCGAGACGGGCACCGTGACCACGTACGCCCTCGAGACCCTGCAGGAGCGCGGGCAGCTCTTCACGGAGCCCGGCGAGAAGGTGTACGCGGGGCAGATCTGCGGCGAGTCGGCGCGCAGCCAGGACCTCGTGGTGAACCCCTGCAAGGCCAAGAAGCTCGACAACATGCGCTCCGCCACCAAGGAGCTCGACATCAAGCTCAACGTGATCCGCAAGATGGACCTCGAGGAGGCCCTCGAGTTCATCAACGCCGACGAGCTGGTGGAGATCACGCCGCTCAACGTGCGCCTGCGCAAGCGCAGCCTCGACCACAACGAGCGCAAGCGCCTCGAGAAGCGCGAATCGGGGGAGTGACCCGCGCGTGAGGCGGCCTCAGGGGCCGCTTCAGCGGCGACGGAAGAAGAGCAGGTAGCCGGCGAGGGCGCCCACGAAAATGGAGGCGAGCAGGACGAGGCCCGCGCTCGATCCGTCGAGCTCGCCGCGGAGGTGGCGGAGGTAGTCGTCGCTGTAGGCGTCCTGAGGGCCGACGCCCTCGGGGAGGTAGGAGGGGTCGCGCGCCACGCCCTGCGCCTCGAGCTCGCGCACGCGCGCCTCTAGGCGCGCCAGCTCGGCGTCCTGCAGGACGTGCTCGGAGTAGAGGGCGCGCTGGAGGGCGGCGTCGTGCCAGTGGTGGTACCAGAAGAGGTCGGTGGCGGCGTGCGAGAGGAAGTAGAGGTCCCAGACGCCCACGCTGTAGCCCGGGGCGCTGTAGTAGGAGTCGCGGAAGCGCCACCGGTAGGCGGTGCTCGCGCGCCAGGTGGAGCGCAGCTGCGAGGGGGCGCTCCACCAGCGCCCGACGGCGCTGGGGTAGGGGGGGCGCTGGTAGCCCGAGTAGGACGGGCGCCCGCCCGCGTACCCGCCCCCGTACCCGCCCCCGCCCCCGCCCCCGCCCCCGTACCCGCCCCCGTACCCACCCCCGTACCCGCCCCCCCCGCCGCCGTACGGCCCCGGGCGCGCGCCCTGCCCCGCGCCGCCGTAGCTCGCGGGGCGGGGGGCGGCGGGGCGCGACCCGAGGGAGGAGGAGGGGCGCACGCTGCCGCTCCACCCGCCGCCCTTGGGGCGACCGCCGCCCCACGCCGAGGGGCGCGAGGGGGCGGAGGGGCGCGACGACGAAAAAGAGCGCGACGGCGAGGGGCGCGAGGCGCGTGAGGACGAGAAGCCGCTCCGCCGCGCCTCCGCCTCGCGCGCGGGTTGGAGGAGGGCGAGGGCGGGCGTGAGCGTGAGCGTGAGCGTGAGCGCGAGGGCGAGCGGGCGCGCGCGCAGCGAGGGGGGAGGGGGCTGCACCGAGGCTCCTTGAGTGGCGGGCTGTGGCGGGAGGCGCGCTCACCCTAGCACGCCTCAGCGCGCGCGCACAGCCCCCGCGCGCCCCCCCCCGCGCCCCCCCCCGCGCCCCCTCAGCGCTCGAGCGCCGCCGACCCCAGGTACGCCCCGCCCGCCCCCCACAGCAGCTCAAAGGGCGCCTGCCCCGCCGCCTGCTGCGGCGTGAGGAGGCCCTTGGCCACTAGGCGCTCAAAGACCTCCACGCTCCGGCGCCGCCACCAGTCATAGGAGGGGGAGCGCCCGCGGGCGACGATGGCGCGCCCCTGGGAGGGCGACACCTTGAGCATGGCCAAGAAGGTCGCCTCACGGGGGCTGAGGGCGCGGGCGTCCTTTTGGAAGTAGTGGCGCGCGGCGGCCTGCACGCCCCACACGCCCGGGGCGAACTCGATGCAGTTGAGGTAGAGCTCGAGGAGTCGCTCCTTGCTCACCGCGTCGAGGACGCGGGCGGCGATGAGCGCCTCATGGAGCTTGCGCGTGAGCACCTTGTCGCGCGTGAGGAAGAGATTCTTGACGAGCTGCTGCGTCACCGTGGAGCCCCCATACACAAAGCGCTCGCCCTTGAGGTTGGTGTTGAGGGCGCGCTCGATGAGCGGCACGCTCACGGCGCCGCCGCGCCAAAACCCCATCTCCTCCGTGAGGTACATGGCGCCGCCCACGTAGGCGGGCAGCTCCCTGAGGGGCACAAAGGCGCCCTCCTCCCCCGGCCCTACCCGCACGCGCCGCCCCTCCGTGAAGGCGGCGTCCACCTCAAAGCTGAAGGGCTCGTTGAGCCAGGTCACGTCGCGGAGGTCCGCCGGCTTGCCGCGCACCTGCACACGCGCGCCGAGCTCGTTGTGGGGGAGCGCCAGCCGCGCCGACTCAAACCGGCAGCGCCGCGTGAGGCGCGCGGCGCTGAGCGACACCCGCGCGAGCTCAGGGGCGCTCGGGGTGTAGCGCAGGGTGAAGGTGGGCGAGAAGGTCCCCGTGAGCCGCGCCGCCGTGAGGGGGCCGCGGGCGCTCGGCGGGAGGGCGTCAAAGGCGCGCTGGCAGGGGGCGGGGTGGGCGCTGAGGCGGGCGGTCGCCTCGCGCGCGCTGAGCCACAGCTCGAGGTCCCAGTCGAGGCGCTCCTCCCCGCCCACGCTCAGCGAGAGGCGCGCGGCGGGCGGCGCGGCGGGCGCGGCGGCGGGCGCGGCGGGCGCAGCGCGCGCCTCATCGGCGGCGCGGGGGCGGGCGAGGGCGCGGAGGTCGTCGCGCAGACGCGCCCACCGCCGCGCGAGGGCGCGGGGGTCCGCCTCGAGGCCCTCGAGGCGCGCGAGGAGCTGCAGCCCCTCCACGGGGCGCGGGGAGAGCGGCGCGCCGAGGCGCACGTCGCGCAGCTCGAGGGAGGCGCTGGGGGGGGCGCCGGGGGCGACGGCGAGGCGCAGGGAGAGCGCCCCGCCCTCCACGGCGCGCGCGGCGGCGGCGAGGGGGTGGGCGCGCGCGGGGGCGGGGTGAGAGTCGAGGGCGCCGGCGAGCAGGGCGGCGAGGGGGGGGAGCGGGGCGCTCAGCTCCGCGCGCAGGCCCGCGCCGCCCCCCGCCCGCCCCCCGCCCCAGGCCACCCGCCCGCTCAGCGGCGCGCCCACCCCCGAGAGACCCCTGAGCGCGTCGAGCGAGAGCGCGTCGAGCGAGAGCGCGGCGCGCGCCTCGCCGCGCGCGCCATCCGCGGAGCACCACAGCTCCTCCGCGCGCAGGTCGAGCGCCGCCGGCGCGAGGGCGGCGAGGCGCGCGGCGCTCCCGGGGGCGAGGCGCTCGCTGAGGGCGAGGAGGAGGTCACGCGGGAGGCGCACGAGGACGCCGCGCGCCTCCACGCCCCCCGCCTCCTCCCCCACCCCCGCCTCCTCCCCCACCCCCGCCTCCCCCACCCCCGCCGTGGCGGCGC